>Ga0310690_10002005_pt1 | contig 34711 bp, 32 predicted proteins | sample AusTroGonzalo_MG_2_FD_207661 | JGI IMG/M metagenome (GOLD analysis project Ga0310690, IMG submission 207661) | Bovine rumen microbial communities from tropical cattle in Woodstock, Queensland, Australia - Gonzalo_04 (v2) (version 2) | ecosystem: Host-associated > Mammals > Digestive system >...
ATTTACGAAAATGATCCCGCCGCCAAAAGCACGCTGGAAATTATTTTTTGTTATGCGGGGTTTCAAGCGCTTGTTCTGCACCGCTTGGCCCATAAATTACTCTCTTGGAAAATTCCGTTTATCCCGCGTTTTATTTCTTATTTGGCACGGTTTTTGACGGGGGTAGATATCCACCCCGGCGCACAAATCGGCCGGCGTTGTTTTATTGACCACGGAACGGGCGTTGTTATCGGCGAAACAAGTATTGTGGGGCAAGACGTGCTGATTTACCAACAGGTTACGCTGGGTGGTACGGGGTGCGAACACGGCAAACGCCACCCGACTATCGGCGACGGCGTGATTCTAGGCGCGGGGGCCAAAGTTTTGGGCAATATTACGATCGGCGCGCATACGCGTATCGGTGCGGGGTCCGTCGTGGTACACAATGTGCCCGCCAACTGCACCGTCGTGGGCGTACCCGGCCGCGTGGTGCGTCAAAAAGTGATGGGGCACGACGGAATTTTAATGCATAACAAAATCCCCGATCCGGTTAAAGCAGAGTTAGAAAAACTCCGTCGCGAAGTCGCGCAACTCAAAGAAAAAATCAAATAAATGCTTTAGTTTTAAGAAGTCATCCCGTACTTGATACGGGAGATTGTTGCCCGGAAAGCAACAAAACACAAAAGAACTCTCTTTTGTGTTTTGTGCGTAAATCGTACGAGCACAACACGCCGTTAATAGGGTTAGAACTTGCGGTGCTGTTCCCAGTTCCACGCCGTCTCTATAATGCGCCGTAAATCATATTTGGGCGTCCACCCGAGCACTTTTTGCGCTTTGGTGCTGTCCGCCACCAGTACGGCGGGATCGCCCGCGCGGCGGGGGGCAGTTTCTACCTTAAAATCTATCCCTGTAACCGCTTTGGCTTCTTTAATCAGTTGCGCCACCGAAAACCCGCTACCGCTGCCTAAGTTAAAGCGTTCGCTGACGTTGTCCTTAAACATTTTTTCCAGTGCCAAAATGTGTGCGTTGGCCAAATCGTTGACGTGCACGTAATCGCGCACACAGGTGCCGTCCGGCGTGGGATAATCGGTACCGAATACTTTAATAGACGCGCGTTTGCCGGAAACCGCTTGCAAGACGAGCGGAATTAAATGCGTTTCCGGCGTGTGCGATTCGCCGATTTCGCCCGAAGCGTCTGCGCCGCTTGCGTTAAAATAACGCAAGGCGGTGGCTTTAAGGCCGTAGGCGGTGTCAAAGTCCGCAAGCATTTTTTCCACCATCAGTTTGGTGTTGCCGTAGGGATTGATGGGGTTTTGCGGGTGCGTTTCGTCTATGCGCTCGTGCACCGGTTCACCGAAGGTAGCCGCGGTGGAAGAAAACACAAAATAACGGATATGATTTTCCACCATAGCATCTAATAAATTAAGTACACTCGCCACGTTATTGTGGTAATATTTAGACGGCTCTTTGACACTCTCTCCCACTTCTATAAACGCGGCAAAGTGCATAACGGCTTTAATGTGATAATCGTTAAATACGCGCGCAAGTAAGTTTTTGTCGCCCAAATCGCCTTGCACAAAAGGATACGGGGCGACGGCCGCGCGGTGGCCTTTGGATAAATTGTCCAGCACGACGGGGTTGTAGCCCTGCTGCGCCAGCATTTTAACGACGTGCGAGCCGATATAGCCCGCGCCGCCAATAACTAAAATATTTTTCATAAATTTATTTTTCCTTGAATTTGTCAAATGGATACGGCATAAAATCTTTTAATTTTTTGCGGTACACTTTGCGTGTGTTACCGTCCAAGACGGCCAGCAAAAGCGGGGTATCGGGGGACATAAACTCGCTCATCACCTGACGGCACGACCCGCACGGCGAACAGAACAGCACCCCGTCTATCTTCGGCGTGATTAACGCCACCGCGCGAAAGCACCGCTCTCCCGCCGAAACCGCCGCAAAAACCGCGCTGCGCTCGGCGCAAATCGTGGAGCCGTAGGCGGCATTTTCAATATTGGTGCCCGCGTAAATATTGCCTTTACGGGTCAGCAACGCGGCCCCTACCTTAAACCCAGAATAAGGGGAATAGGAATTTTGCCGCACCGTTTGCGCAGCGTCTAAAAGCAAGGTTTCTTCTCTGTGTGTTAGTTTCTTCATACCTTTATTTTATAATAAAGTGGAAAAAAATCAACGTTTTTATTTATAATATATATATATGAACAAATGGGTAATATGGATTTTGGTTGCTGTTGGCATTTATTATTTTATGAATCGCCCTGCCGAAGTGAAAAATATGGGTAACTCTAACGTAACGATTGTTGCGTTTGGTGATAGCCTGACGGAAGGTTACGGCGCATCACCCAGCGAATCTTACCCTGCGGTATTATCGGGCAAATTAGGCAGAGGCGTGGTCAATTTAGGCGTATCGGGCGAGACGGCCGTAGATGCGGTTAAGCGTATCCCGCAAGTACTCAATTATACCCCGTATATGGTGCTTATTGAGTTCGGGGCCAATGATTTTATGCGCGCTATGAGTATGCAGGATGCCGTTAAGTCGGTAGGGGAAATTGTAGATTCCGTTCAGCGTGCGGGCGCGATAGCGGTTATCGTGGATACCGGTGCCCCCGGTATGGGCGGATATACCAAGGCTTATAAAAAAATGGCCCACGATAAAAAAGCCGTTTTTGTGCCGGGTATTATAAGCGATATTCTCTCTAAACCGGATTTGAAGTCGGATTCGGTCCACCCCAACGCGAAAGGATATGCCCTAGTGGCCGATAAAGTGTATAAGCAGATTAAACCTTATATGCCCAAAAAATAAATAATTGCGATTTGAAAAATGAAAACCCCGCCTTGTGCGGGGTTTTTTGATGGGGTTATTGGCGCGGTGCTAGCGACATCGCCTCGCCATGCTTGCCTTTCGTGCTGTCGGCACTCAAACTCGCATAAGGCTCCGGCTTTCAAATCCCTACGCCACGCAAAGCAGTTTGCGTGGCTCCATCCGTTAAATTTAATAGGCCCCCTTTTGGGGGCCTATTAAATTCAACGGAGAGGGAGGGATTTGCCCTGCATAAATTTCCTGATTTTTGGGGAGGGATTTGGTCACAAGTCGCCTTACTGACGTGCGGCGCTCGCGACCCCGCCTCGCCATGCTCGCCTTTCGTGCCGTCGGCACTCAAACTCGCATAAGGCTCCGGCTTTCAAATCCCTACGCCACGCAAAGCAGTTTGTATCGTTCCGCTCTCTGGGGATTTGCCCTGCATAAATTTCCTGACGGAAATTTTGCCCGGGCCCGCCCTCGCGGTTTTTGCCTTTCGTGTTCGCCGGTGCGGCTCGCACGCAAACAAAAACAACGCTGCGGGCTTCAAATCCCGACGTGGCCTGAAGCAGTTCAGGCCACTCCACTCTCCAAAAAATTAGCCCCCATAAAGGGGGCAAATTTTTCGGAGAGGGAGGCCGTAACCCTTACGTCGTACCGCCCCCACTTTGACCCCCACTAATCACATGTTCCACAGGGCCTTATTGGGTTTTCCACGTTATATGTTTTTCGCATGGCGTACTCCTCTTTCTTGCCTCTATTCCATGCCTGTACCGGGCGCAAGTAACCTACTACCCGGGAATAAACTTCGCACTTAGAGCCATGCACATCTTTCATCTGCTCTTTAATATCGTTTATCTGCTTTTGCAAAGTTTCTTTGTCAGCCATATTGCACCTCTCATTATAACATAATTTATCTTGGCCACAAGAGCACAAGGGCACATCCGGCAAGAAACAAGCCGGAGCGGCTTTGCTTTTATGGCACAAAAACTTTCCCCGAAATAATTATTAAATTCCGCATTTACGCATTTCATAAATCACTCCTCCACTTGGCCGGGTCGGTTTCGTAATCCGGCTCATGGCAAGTAGGACAGCAAACACGCCAGGCCATCCCATACTTGCGGCACATTTCGCCATCCATACACTTGCACGTAATCATTAAAAATACACTCCTATCATCACCCCGGCAGAGCGCGGGCCGCCGTACACGCCGATGGTTGTATTTTTGAAAATTCCTACAAAATCATCTATTCGCCTATCCGCGAACAAATACGGCTCCATATCGTGCGCAATACCGATACCCCCGCCGTATCTATTAAAATAAACTAACCGGGCCGCCAGGCCTACTTTGAGTTCTTTTCCGGCTAATCCTTGCACAGCCGGGCGAAACGTAAAGCCAGCGCGTTTTACTTTTACCGTTGCGGCCGTGCCGTCCGTTGGTTGTACTACTTGCACGGAGCCCTCCGGCGGCACATATTGCACGTGCGCCGTAACTGTTCCGTCATCATGCCGGATGGTGGACGTAACCTTTCCATCCGCCACCACAACGGCGGCCTGTTGATCAGCCGGGAGCGTGGCCACGGTTTCCGTCAAGCGGTCTATCTTTCGGCCCTTTTGACAATTTCCTATAAGCAACGCTCCCAGCAATACAGCAAGGAATATCCTACTTAGTTTTTTCATTTGAAAGCACGTTTTCGGCTTTCTTGGCGATCGCCTTTACAATAGCGTCATATCCAATTTGCGCAAAGGCCAGCACCACAAGCCCGGCGAGCACCGCCATGAGCGGCGTTTTCGGGCCGACGTTCGCACCAAATACAACCAGTGCGCCGCAGAGGAAAGACGCGCCTAAAACTACCAAAGACCACGCCCATCCAGGAATAGCCAAAAACTCTTTCAAAAAGTTTTTGAGCCACTCAATTAAACCTACCACCGCAACGGCGGCAAGACACAAGTACACCATTTCCATGTTTGCACCTCACTTTTTATTTTTTACTACTTCGGTGATAAGGGTATAATCCTTGCCACCTTTGCAGATATAGCACTTCGTGCCCTTTTTAATGGGATAAGTGCAGTTGAAAGAGTGAATAACTTTCCACTCTTTTGTTTTTCCATCCGGCAATTCCTCGGTGAAAATTTCCTTAGGCATTTTCCCACGCTCCTGTTTTAAGTATCTCAGCATTGAGCCGCGCGCGGTATGCTACTTGCCGGGCGTATTTACTATCCAGCATTTCTTTGGCGGCGGTTTCAAAGTCGCCCGCCTCAATAGCGGCGCGCATTTTCTTAAACCCGTACAGGCGCGTGATACCGATGTTGAAAATCATATCTATAATCACCGCCTGGCGCGGGCCGTTGAGTTTTGAAAACCATGCAAAATTACCACGTGCGGCGCGGTATGCGGCTTTCAAATCCTCCTCTAACAATACCTCGGCTCCGGCTTGCGTAATTCCGTTTTTGATAAGATGGCCATAGCCGATAGTGTCCTCACCTACCGGGCATTTGTAAGGCATAAGCGACAAGCCCTCAAAGCGTTTCGTACGCTCCCGGATTTTTTGCTTTAATTCCTCATCCATGCACTCCCCCCATTTGCCGTATAATTTCGTTTTGTTGTTCTATGAGGTGAAACGCGGTTTTGTTATCGCGCTCTAATACAGCCACGCGCTCTTGCAAGTGGTTGTATTTATCTTGCTTTCCCTCTAAGCGGTTAAAACGAAAAGTAGTCATTTCCTTAAATCCTTTCATTTGCCCGATAAAGACACCGATAGAAATAAGGTTGACGATGATACTAATACACAGGGCCACCAGTGCCACAATTACGCCCGGAGCCATAACACTACGCCCCTTGCAAGTCGCCCAGTTCGTCCGGCGTTTCGGCGTACTTAATTGCGTCCAATTCCTCTACGGTTTTGGCGGCGCGCATTAAGTTGACAGTATCGCGCCAGTGTTGGCGTAATTCTTTCCACGGCGCGTATTCGTCGGCGGAAAGGGCACCGTCGGCCACTTTCAAAAGTTTGTAGTCGCTTCCGTCAAGCAACGCCTCTACGTGTGCGATTTTCTCGGCGGCGTGTTCGGCTACCTCTTTCTTTTCCGCTTTATCAAAATAGAAGTTGAAATTTGCTACTATTTCATCGCGGTTGGCTCCGGCCGGATATTCAATTCTTTGGACGTTGGCGGTAAGAAGTACGTTACCCTCCGCGTCCGTGGTTTGTTGTACGTCTTTGTAGAGAAACGCCACGGAAATGCCGCGGTCTTGTTTCACTTCTACATTATCTTGCGGAACAGCACTGATTCCAATTCTCATAGTGAGCACTCCTTTTTAGTTCGTTAATATCCAGGTACTTAAAATACCGTTCTTGCAAAGTGTCGGCGTAACTCCATTTGAGGCCGCCCAGTTTTGACAGGAGGCCGCGCGCAGAGTGTACGCTTTTCGTTAGGCGGTACTTTCTAAAAGTACGCACTAGCGAAAGAAAATTACGCTTTCGCAGTAAAATGTAGTAACGGAAAAACCGATACCCCACCATATCTATGCCGCGTTTATCCACCGGGTACACTTGATAATTGCTTTTCACCGTGAGGCCCAGGCGCGCCAAAACTTCGCGCGCCTTTGCCATAGCACGGTGTAATTTGCGTTTATTCGGCCCCAGGAATAAAAAGTCATCCGCGTAGCGTAGATAATACTTCACCCCATCGCAAGCCCTCATAGCGCGGTCTAACGCGCCACAAACGAGGTTTTGAAACCAGGATGAAACGACATTACCCAACGGCAAGCACGGGTGGCTATAAAGTATTTTTGACAAAATGCGCATGAGGTGCGGGTCTTTGATAAACCGCGCAAGCGCAGTCAAAACTACCCCCGGCCGTATGTGGTCGTAACATTTTTTCACGTCGCCTTGTCCGGCGTATTTTGTTCCTTTTCGGTCGTTTGTTAAGTAGCGTTTGAGCCGTTTGTAAAAATAATGAGTACCACGGCCAGGCACGCACGAGGCAGAGTTCGCGTCTAACCGCTTTACAAACTCCTCCTCTAATAACAGTAAAATAACATGGTGTACACACTGATCTACCCAAAACTCCGGGATTTCCAATGTGCGTAATTTTCCACTACCGGGGTCTTTGCGGATGCGCTCCTTATAAGGCCCGTGTTCATAGGTGCCGGAAAGTAACAGCCACCGCAGTGTAACGGCGTAATAATAAACGTCCTCTACACAGCGGCGCACAATGCGGCGGCGCATTTTGCCTTTTGCGGCTTTTAGTATTGCGCGTTCGCATAGTTCTACCGTTACTTTTTCCGGCGTTAAAATATAACCTATTCGTCGTGGCATAATTATTTCCAAAGTGTTATTTTGTTCCACACCGCCCGAGCCGCTTTGCGGCCTACTAGGTGCGCCTGTTCACATCCTATTTTTGCCTAGGGGCAAGGTTGCTAAACACGTACATCCGTTTTTGTTACAAGTAACAAGCCGCGGGCCCCGTTGTTCCAGTTGGAGTTAGAAGTATCGTTGTTCCAATTCGCGTAGAACAGCCCGGCATTGTCGCCATTGTTGAAGTTCCCGCCTGTGTTTAGCCACCTATAAACTTCACGCCTCAAAGAACAAATCTACATTTGTCCGGCCTTGCCGGACAGGGGAGGTGCCCCTCCCCTTACGGCTATCGCCTACCCTACCAAACGGGGGTCTAACACGCCGCGGGCCCCGCTGCGCCAGTAGGAGTGAGAAGTATCGCTGTTCCAATCCGCGAAGAACAGCCCGGCATAGCCGCCAACGTTGAAGTTCCCGCCTCCGTAACACATCTTAACGGTGGTGTCCGTGTTGCTATACGTGTTATCACCCGTTGGGATGGTGGATGTTCCGTTACCGTTTGCGGCAGTAAATAGCCACGGTTGTGGCGTTTCACTGTTAGCCAAAAAGCGGCCAGGGTACCCGTTAGCGGTTAGCATGGTCGGGCCAGTAGCCCACCCTTTATCATCCGTAGAGGTAGGCCACTCGTACTTTTCGCACGGGTCGGGGCTTACTAAACTTTGGTTGCCGTTAATACGCACCATCCCGGCGAGCCCGCAGTTACAAGCACCCCAAACATCCTCTAATCCTAAAAGCACCGAAGTGCGGCGGCCGGAAACGTCCATCGCGGCATGTTCACCGTCCGGGCTCAAAATTTCATCACTGTACCCCGTCCAGTTAAACCCGGCGTACAATTTATTAGAGGTGGTTGTCGTAACGGCGCGATCTAACAATACTTTGGTATTACTGTCATCGTACGCCTCCGTTCCTAAAATTTTGTACCAGCCGCTATTAAGGTACGCGCTACGCACGGTAGTAAAATACGCGGCGTTGCTCGTAGCAATAATGGCACTTGCCTGGTTTTCTTGCGCTACGGTAATGGCGGCCTCTTTGTAGGAGGACACTTGCCCTTGCCCGATAGCGGCCTGGATATTGTAGTTGTTACACTGAATAATTCCTAACAGTTGTATCATGCTCCAAACATGGTGCGGCATAACTATCATACCTACGGCGCGGCACTTTGTTTGATAGTTTGCTTGCGAGGTATTAGTTAAGAGATACGCACCGGGCACCGAGGTAACGCCACCACTTCCGTCGTTGCAAAGTTTATACTTTGTAACGTAAATATGCTCACTGGTTTTGTTTCCCATCAAAAAGGCCGGATGGATAGCAAAACCCGATTTTTGCGTGTAGTGCGTTTGATAGGAGGCAGAGCCGTCGGTTTCACGTTGGATGCGGTAGTAAAATTTATTAAACTTTACCGTGCGCAAGCCCGTGTATTCCCTATCGCTATGCAAGCGTTCGTAGGTACTGCTTCCCTCCTCGGCGATTTTCTTTGTGAATTTTCCATCGCCGTCTTTTTCCCACAGCACGCCCTGGGTTTGGTATTCCGGGCGGTTAGTGCGAAAGTCGTTTTGGCCGGGGCTCACAGTAGTGGAGGCCGTAAAGGTGTAGTTGGCGGCCTGGCCCGTGCGGGTGCCCGTGCTCGCCGTAATTCCAAACGTCGCGCCTACGGGCTCGTTTCCGGCCGTACCACCGCCGCCGCTACCACTGGCGGGAGCGGCTTTGCCTAAATAAATAATGCTCCCTGTTTCTTTTACTTCTAACATACTTATTCCTCCCCGATGGTAGAGATATGCAGTAAAGGCCGGGCCGGGTTTTCGCCGTCCTCTACCTTTACGTACAAGTCGTAGCCGCTATCTACTTTGAAGTGGGCGGGTTGTACTCCGCGAATACGTAAGCCCACTTTGGGGTCGGTGGGAGCGTCGGCAACCTCGCATAGGCGGATGCCATAGTTCCCCTCGCCCTGTATTTGATAGGTAACCGCGCTGTCAAACGTAAACGCGCTTTGCCCATCTACTTGCGCTTGAATAAGAGCGTCAAGTTTTTGCCACTCGTTTGTTACTTCCACTTTGCCTATGTACATGTTTTTACTCCTTAGGTTTATTTTTTACTGCTTAGGAGGCCACCGCAATTTTGTACGGTATGCCGCCGATTTCCAAATAGTTCATTTCCGGGGCGGTAAAACCTTGTATAGGGTTTCCGCCTTTGGAAAAGTTGGCCAATTTTAGGTTGGGCCGCGCGGGCGTAAAGTTGGCCGTATATTTCGCGCCGTCCGTTACCAAAAAATCGCTAATTTTCCCGGTAAAGGCGTCCGTCAGCGTGGTGTCGTCCGTTTCGGCAATAGAGCCGCCAATAAGTATTACGTTCGTCCACGGGTTGTGGTAATAATGCTCTTTGACTTTTGTGCCGTTGATATACATTTTTAACTGGTAATTGCTATCGCTCGTGTCAAACACTTGCGCCACATGCACAATATCGCTTTGGCTCGTCAAAGAAACAGTAGTGTCCTCCGGGTCGCCGTCGCCAAAATCCAGTTGCATATTAAAATTGTTTGTGCCTGTTATGGGCTTAGGTAACCATTTCGCAAATCCAACCGAACGGCTCCCAAAATAGCCCCACTGGTGCGAGGTGCCCGTATTGTTCCACCCGGTTAAAGTCATCCAGTATTCTATCGTGCGGCTATTTTGCATACCGTTACCGATAGAAAACTTTAACGCCTTACCGCCAAACGTCATAGTAGGGTACCCGTTTTCTATTGCACTGGTAAGCGTGCCGGAGCCCATTTCGGTCAAGGTTACAGTTCCGGCCGCCGTGGCGTTGTAATAGTAGCGGGTGCCTACGCCTGGTACATATAAAAGTTCATTTGCCATGTTTTCGCTCCTTTACTCTAACGTCAAAATTTTGTTGGTACTGTCATAGGTACCCGTAATACCGCCACCACTGGCAGAGGCCGAAATCGTACCGTCTTGCGTGATAGTGATAGTTGTTCCGTCCGGCTTTACTTTCCCGGCCGTGGAGGTGGTGGCCACGGGAACGCTCGTCAAATACTGGCTATGCGTGTGCGTGGGGCTACTACCCAGGTCATCCGTCAAGTCGCTTAACTTTGTGGGGATGGCGGGAAAATCCGTAACGTCGCTTTTGGTATGTGTGTGGCTTGACGGCGTAAAGGACTCCGGCTTGTTCCCTATATCGCTCCATGAAACGCTTTCTAAATACTGGCTATGGGTGTGAGTTGGGCTACTCCCTAAGTCGTCCGTAAAATCGCTTAACTTCGTAGGCACCACTGGGATAGAGGGAAAGTCCGTAATATCACTTTTGGTATGCGTGTGGGAGGAGCCCGCCTTTGCGTCCAATGCGTTTTTTAAGTCGGTTTGGTTGCTTAGCGTTCCGCCAATACTTCCCCAGTTGGCACTTCCGCCACCACCACCGCCGCCAGTAGCACTAATTACATTGTTCACAATTTGTATGTTATCCCCGGCGGTCAAAGTGTCCTGTTTGCCGGAAATAAGCGTGCGGATGTCAGCGTGTGCCGTGGTATCGGTGTTGTGCGTGGTAAGTTGGGAGGCCGCGCTTTGTGCAGTAGCGGCCGCGCTTTGCGCGTTGCTTTCTGCTGTTTCGGCTTTTCCTTGCGCGGTAACGGCCGCAGTTTTTGCGTCCACCGCGTCGGCCTTAGCATCCTCAGCGGCAGAGGCAGAGCCCGCCGCCGCCTCCGCAGAAAGTCCAGCCGCACTGGCATATCCGGCCGCGTCATCCGCGTAACCGCTTACTACGCTTTTAGCCGCCTCCGCGTCCTCGGCCGCTCCCTCCGCAGTTGCGGCGGCCTGGCCCGCCTCATAGGCAGACGTAGCCGCGTCCTGTTTGTGCGAGAGTGCAGAGGCCGCGCTATCGCTTGCGGCACTGGCATAGTTGGAGGCATCCGTTGCATAGCCGGCGGCAAGCACCTGGCTAGTGGAGGCCTCGCTCGCTTTGTTACTGGCCGTAGTGGCCGATGTGGCGGCAGACGTTGCGGAGTTTTGCGCCGCAGTAGAGGCGGTGGTAATATCGCTCAAAAACTTTTCGGCCGTGTTAATATCGGTTTGAGCAACGGAGTATTTAATGCTCCGGGTTACTTGCTCCTTAATTTCTTGTAGCAAGTAGGTCAGTTTATCATAGCCGCCCTCTAACTCCTCCGCGTTAAGCGCGTGGCCGCTATGCAAATCAATTTCCTGGGTAAGCGGCATTTCGCGCATGAGGGTAAGTTTTTTTGTTGACGGCAACGGGTCAAGCCCGCTCGCAACGGTCGGGTATGTAATACTATCCAGCGCGGTGCTTAGCGTATAATTGTTTGTAACTTCGCTTTCCGTTCCGTCGCTATCCGTTACAATAATGCGCAAGTACGACGCAGACAATAGGGGGAACGTAATTCCAAACGTGCGGGTGGAGCCGTTCCCGGTGTACGTCAATTTTGTTGTTGTGTTTGATACCGTCATTTTTAATTACCTCTCTCTTTCTTAGGCCGCCGTCTATACAAATCACGCGGGCGCGGCGTGCTACCATTGAAAACGTAGTCATACGCATTGAAAAACCACGTATTTAATTGGTTGGGGTAGGGGGCCAAATAACTGGCCGCTTTTGCTACCGTTTCGCTTGTGTCCTGGCCGGACTTCTTACCGCGTACGTAACCGCTAACGGCCTCGGCCGGGCGCAAAATCATTTCCTCTAATGTGCCGGAAATCGGTGTCGGCCGATAGCCGAAAGTTTGCCATCCCATCGTTTTGGCCAAAAGTACGGGCAGAATATCGCGCACGCCTACAAACATACCGCTCACGTTATCCACCAGGCCGCTAAACCACCATTTGAGTAGTTCATCCGGGCTTAAATCATCCGGCCATTTCCCGGCAAGTAGTTGGCTCATTGTGTGCCATACCAGGAGGCGGCCGCCCACAAATCCGGCGTAACGGATAGCGTCGTGCTCGTCTAACAGTAAGCCCGTTTCACGGCTCCATCTGTTAAATTCGTTGTTCATAAACGTGGCAAACATCGTAAGGCACCGCACAATGGCGTTTCGGTTGCGCATAATCTCAGCCGCGTCATAGCGGCGTCCGGATCCAAGCACGCGGTTAATCAGCATATCCGCGCGGTCAATAGCGATACGGTCGGCCTCTTTATCTTTCTTTCCCTCTTTGGTTGCCATATCAAACCACTTATTGTAGGCGGTTACCCACATGGGAATAGCAAAGAAGTCATCCGTTGCCACCATGGCGGCGTTGGTAAATTCCAGGAGCATGCTGTCCTCACCGAAAATGTTTGCCTTGCGCAGTTGGCGCATAGTAACGTCGTAGTTCTCGCTTTTGTCTTTCATTAAGGAGGACTTGCTAAACACAAACTCTTGCAGTTGTTTAGCGTTTTTCATCCCTAATAAACTTTGCGGGCCGTACTCGCTCATGGCCAGGGCCACGCCTTTGAGTACGTCTTTACCCGTAAATCCCTCTACGGCGTTGGTAAATAGCCAGGGGTTTGCTAAGTTTTCAATAATAACGCTTGACTTCCCGGCCAGTACGGCAATAGTGGTGTGTTTGCGTAGCCACTCTACCGTTTTGTTAATTACGCCGATACCGCTTGTTTCCTGGCCGCCTGTTGCTATCATGTTAAGGTGTGCTTTGAGTAAGCCGTACCCGTTGCGGCCGAGGTTTTTAATCAGCGTTTCGCGCATGTAATCGTTATCTAACAAGCGGCGCATATCCACCACCACCGGGCGGAAATACAAGTCGTGTATAACTTCGGTCATGTGCCGCTCTACCAGGTTGAGGTTAAGGGCTAAGGGTTGGTGCACTTCTTTGGCACGTGCCTTTGTGTGGCCTTGCTTTGTGGTGGCCGCCCATGCCTGGTTACTTTCCGTGTAGAGCGGTTGCGCCAAATACTCCTCGCGCTCGGCCCATCGGCTCCCGCGCCAGTCGTATTTAATCGGGTAATACCCGCCGCGCAGTTGGGCTGTTTTGCCGTCGGCTGTTGCAATAGCAAACGACAACGCCTCTACTTTTCCGGGTGTAAATCCCGTTAAGCGTTGGTGCATTTCGCTCACGGCTCCCCACGGCTCATTGATTAAATCCCAAACGCCCTGTACAAAATCCCAGTCCTTAGCGGTGAGGTTATTGCGTAGCATTTGTTCCACGCTTTCTTGCGTCCACTCATTTGTAGAGCCGTCCGGGTTTTTAATGTATCTATGGCCGACGGGTGGGTTATCAAATAAGCGTTTGCGGTTTTGCTCGTTCCCCATGTTTAGGGCCATCGCAAGCAAGCGTTCTTTGGTGCACTCGTCGCCGAGTTCCGGGTGATATTTTTTTGTGTTAAAAATTTCCTGTAACTCGTCTTGCGTATAATGCTCGTCAATAAGTTTTTTATAAGCGTCCTTAAAGGCGCGCATGTGCACACTTTCTTTGTCGGCCGCCTCTTTGGTAGGTTGACCGAACAAACCCCACATAAAACCGAAATCGTGGTAGCCGTCGGCTTTGTGCAGTAGCGTGTCTAACTTTGTCATGGAGTAAAAGTATTTCGCCACGCCGCTACCAAAACCGTCTTTTTCCGGCTCCACCTGGTCTTTATATTTTTCGCGTGTTTTTTGCGAAATGGTTTTACTGAGGTGCTGAGCCGTCATAAAAGCCAAATCGCTAATCGTTTGACGGCGGTGCATACTAAATAAGCGGTTTTCAAAATTAGCCGTGTGGTTAATGTTTTTAATCGCATCTACCGCCTGTTGCAAACTGTCAATAGACAGACGCCGCCAGTCCAAATTACGCGACTCGTTGGTAATCCAGTCGGGTATCATTACGCCATCGTAGCCCAGTTCTTTGTAGCGTTTAGCCCACTCAGCCAAACTTTCCATTTTCATGGACGGCTCGTAATCGTTGCGGGCATAGCCGAGGCGAAAAAGCAAGTCGGCCATTTGCAAATAGTGGTCTTGCTTTTTGAGGAGTTGTATTTTCTTGCGTTGAAAGTATTTCAAATTTTCCTGTAAGCGGCGCAGTTGTTTGCTAATACGTACGCTTTCCGCGGCCGCGGCGGCATTAAAGAGTTCCTCCATCTTTGCCTCAGCGGCGGCCTCATAGTCCTGGCGCGCTAGGGCGCGGGCCGCGCGGGTGGCGGCGCGTTTTTGTGCCGTGTAATAAGGCGAGAAACGGGCGGCTATCCGGGCGGGTTTAGAGTGCAACCACTCACGGGCGGCCTTTTTGGCCAGGGCCTTAGTTTCCTGGGCGCGTTGCACGCTTGCCGTGCGTTTGAAATTTAAGAACAAATCACGCTCTAAGGCCAGTACATCCAGGGCCCTATCGGTTGAAAGGGCCTCGGCTTGTGCCCGGCGTAAGTCGCGCATATCTTTGTTGAGTTTGTATTTTTCCATGCGCTTATTTACTTCGTCGGCTACGGCCTCTCTAAACGGTTTTAAGGTTACCAGTTCCTCGGCCATTTGCGTGCCCGTCATCCCGTTGTTTTCGGCAATAACCGTCCACAAGGTACGATCCGCCTCGCTCAGTAAGTTAGCGTGAAAAGCGTGCGCCAGTTCCTTAGCGGAGGCCAAATTATTAGCGTCCGTTTTGTTGTGGTCTTTGGCGTACTGGCTATCTATAAAATGCGACTCTACAATGTTGGCCAGTTGGTAATCGCTACGGGCGGCGAGTTCTTTTTCCACCGCCTCGCTTTCTCTATCCTCGGCGTAGGCATATTTTGCGTTGTTGGCAAACTCCCACTCGTCGGCCTCCTCTTTCATAATTTGCATGACGGCTTTGTTGTGCGCGTCCTCGCGGAGGCGTTCCAACCGGGCCACGTCCTCGGCAGAAAGTCCGGGTGTTTTGGTAAATGGCTCGTAGGTGCGTTCGCGCTCCGCGGCGACAATTTCCTCCTCGGTTGCCAGCATGCGGTCAAATACGCGGCGGATGTCGTCGTTGAGTTCTACGCCTAGTTGTTTTTTAACGTCCTTATACACGCGGAGCATCCAGCGGCGCAGACGGCCAAAGAGCCGTTCCATTTCCAAACTAGGCGACTTGCCCTCGCGCAAGTAGGCCTCAAAACTTTTCGCAAATTTCTCATGTTGCGCGCGGGAAAGTTCTTTTTGCCCGTCGGTAATTTCCAGGTACTTAGCAAGCGGCGCAAAGTCCTTTTTGTATTCCTCACTAGCAAGCCCGCTGTTAAGAAATTGCCATCGTTCATTAAGCCAGTAGTGCGCCAGTTCGTGCGTAAGCGTGGAGGCGTTAGCGTCCGGCATAATAGTAATTGTGTTTGTCAGTTCGTTAAACTTTCCGCGCATACGCCCGGCCGCACGTTGGTAGTATTGGTTGAGTATATCAATGGCCTTATCGTCAAATACTACATAACAACGCCCATCCATACCGCCATTGTACGCGATACCTTTAACGCCCAAACTGTTAAGAAACAGGGAGGCGCGTTTTTGTGCTTCGTTGTTCTTAGAATTTAAGTCGTCATATTGTCCGTCAAGTTCGGCGGCAAAATGATTTACAATAGCCCCGTAAATATCGCCGCCGTCGGCGGTTTCTAAGTTCACCTCGTCGGTTAAATAAGGAATTTGTTTGAGAGCATCTTGTACTTTTTGCGGCTGTTCGGCAAGCGTTTTTTGCTCATCCAAAAGTACGTCGTTTTCCGGGATTTCGGCTTTGATTAAAGAGCCCTCTTGTGTAACAAAGGGGAGGATAGAACGCTTAAACCATGCTATATCCTTTTTAGAATACATATCGGTATCAAGCGCGCTATCGTCCATCTTAATCATAAAATCCTCTACGAGAGCGGCGCGGTCGTATTGTTCCGTGCGCTCTAACATAGAGCGCAGTTCCTCCATATTTTTGCCTTTATAGTACACGCCTACACGGCCCTCACGGGTGCGGTAGTCAATAGCAACGCCTTTGTTTTGAGCAAAGTAAATACCCCATCCGTGTGTTTGGGCTCCCTCGCCCGTGCCAATAGCATCCGTGCTAAACTGATTAAAACGATACGGGCTCCCATGATAGGCCGTTTGGAAAAACTCCCGGCCGCGTTGCGGCGCGTACGCGGCGGTTGTTCCGTCATCAAACACGACAAGTGCGTTTTTGTTCGCTACATCTTGCGTACTTTCCGGGCTTGTTGCGGCGCGTTGTTCGTCCGTCATATCGGCGCGCGCTTGTGTATTGCGTGCCTCTATTTCCCCGGCCAGGGCACGGTAAAGTTCGTATTCGTTTCCGGGGCGCGTGTTAAATGCCTCGCGGATTTTTCCGGCCTCGGTGGGGTTGATTTTATCAAAGGCGCGCACCCACTGGGCGTGCGTGTTTTTTGCCTGGCGGCGCACTTCTTTCAAGTCGCGCTTTAATAAACTTTCATACTTCGGGTTTCCCTGGTACTGGCTTTCCAAATACGCCACATAGTCCTTTGCCATTTTTTCCAAATACGGCTTTTGTTCTTTTTTGCTAAGAACAGCATAGCGGCCATGGTTGCTTTCCATAAACCAGTCCGTTTTGGCTACTTTGGCGGGTTTGAGTATAACCTCTTTTGTGCGCAGTGCGGCGTAGGTAACTTCTAACGCACGGGCGAGTTCCACCACGTTTTTGCGTGCGGGCGAGTTCTCATATTTTCCTAAGGCCTCACGCAGTAAAGTGCGTACGGTTTCCGGGCTACCACCGCGGGCGAAGTTCTCGGCGCGTTGAATAGAGTGTTGTATTTCGTGCATGAGCACGCTTTTAATTTCGGCCGTACGTTTTTCTTGCGGGTACGCCTTATTAAATTTGTGCTTTTGTGCATTAAACATATCCCCGTCAAGCACAATAGTTTTATTGTGGTCATAGTAGGCCCCTAGCGCGCCGCCGATTCCGTCGTTAATATCTACCTTTACCTCACGCAAATACGGGTAGGCCTCAAATAGTTTATCGTGTTTGAGCACCTGGTCTAAGCGAAGTTCGCCCATGTATTTATAGCGTTCCTGGTTGGCTTTGCTCAAATCCCGGTCAGCCATTTGTATAAGTTCCTCTATTACGCCGGGCTTATATTTATTGGGCTCGTTCTTTTGTTCATCCTGGTAGGATTTCAAAATGTTGTAAAGTTGGCGGCCGTTATCAGTGGCGGCCATGCGTTTGCCGAAATGTTCCAGCGCGGTAGGGCGGATTTCCGCGTCTTTGTCGCTAATTTCAAAACGCATTTTGCCATCGGCTCCCTTAAACCACCCCGTCTTTTTGCGTACTTCCTCCGGGTCTTTACCCTGTTTGAGTAGTTTTTCGGCCTCTGCCAGTTTGAGCGGGTCGGCGGTTTTGGCATTTTGTCCGGCAAATTGGAACAAGTCGCGGCCTTTTCCGTCCTGGGCCAAATCAAAACTTCCGGCCGTAAGTGCCTCGGCGTTAATGTTGTGCTCAGCAAGTACGGTTTCGCTAGGCATCATACCGTCTTTGACGGCCTCGCGTAGTAAAAAGTAATGCAAGTTTTTAAGCGCGCGGGTACCGCGGTCGGGCAGTTTTTCGCCAAACTCTTTTTCAAAGAGTGTCTTAAATTGCCCGCTGTTGACGTTCAAAATTTCATTAAGCCGTTTGTTGTAGCGGTCGCGTTTAGTAAGGGGAATATATTTACCCATTTCCTCATTTACGGCCGCGATTAAATCCGGCACGTCGGCCGTTGTGGCCCCTACGTCGCCTAAGTCAATGAGTGAGCCGTAGCCGTTTTCCTCTAAGTATTCTTGCACGGCAAGGGCGGCCTCATAAAGTTTCATCCCGTTTTTATTATTTACCAGGCCGAAAATGTTACTTTCTTTGCGCCGCCAGTTTTCCGTTTCCCCGGCCCAGTCGGTATTTTCCGTGGCCACGCCGCCGCGTTTGAGCAAATAGTCAATAATCGGCGTAGCACCGCCTTTTTCCTGGGCGGCTAAGGTTTCCTCGTTTTGAGTGAGCGCGTCTTTGATTTTGGCGTACACTTCTTTTGCCTGGTCAAAGGCCTGTTTTTGTTCCGGCGCAAGTTGCGTTTGCACAGTCGGCAAGTTTAAGTGTTCGGCAAATTCGGCAAAGTCCTGGCCGCGTTTTTTGGCCTCCACTACCGACATACGCGCCATTAGTTGCGCGTTGGACTCTACTTGCTTTTGCCACTCCTCGGCCTCAATTCCGGCCGGTGGCACGGACTGGGCCAAAACATTAGTCCAGGTTTGCGTAGCGTTGTCTAATTCGTCCTGTTTTATCTGCCCCTCTTTGAGCATTTGTTCGGCCTGTTCGTTGACGATTTTTGCTACTTCCTGTTCCTCGGCGGCCAGTTCGTTTTGCGTGCGGGCTTCCGGGCTAATTTTAATATCCCGTTCTAAGGCCTCGTACATCGGTTTCCCGGTCAGTTTGCTATATAACTGGCTTTGCACAGCCCAGGAGGCGGTTTTAATTTCAATATCACCGCCCGTGGCTTTTGCCTCGTCATATTGTCCGGCGGCCTCCGGGCCGATGGCTTGTAAAAATTCGCGCGGGTCTATGTTGTTTTCCTCGGCTACACGGTCAATGGCCTTAATCGGTATGTATAAATTTTCCATCGGCGTGCCGTTGGTTTGACTGGCCAAAAAGGCGATCGCCTTATCCGGGGCGCGTTCGGTAAGTTTTAGTTCCTTTACGCCGTTTCCCAGTTGTTTGTATAACTCGCCTACACGCGCGGCCTCTTGCGTGGCGCGCATGTGGCGGTGAAAGTTGCCCCCAAAACCAATAAGCCCCAGTGCGCCGGAGCCGACAAAAACCTCATCCATACCCTCTAAACTTTCGCCCATTACACCGCTAATAGTCCGGCGTTCAAAAGGTTGTTTGCTCGCTACTTTGGCGGCCTCCTCAGCGGTAAGTTGTACTACGTTTTGCATGTACTCGGTAGAGGTTTCGCTTGCGGTTGTAATAGCCCACTGCTGAGCGGCTTTTGCAAAAGTTTGGCGCAAGGTCAGCCCCTCAAAGGCGGCGGGGTTGCCCTCAATAATTTTAATAAACCCCTCAGCACCCGGCACCTTAGCAAGCGTTTTTCCCAGCGCGCCGGACAAAGATTTTCCCACAAATTTGCTCCCTACTTTCCCGGCCAGTTTCCCGGCGGGTTTTAACACGCCGCCGATAAAGATTAAATCCCCGGCCGTTTCCAGTGCGGCGTTAATGTAGCCCACCGTGCGGCTTGCTTTGTCGGCAATTTCCACAGGCACCGGGTTGCCGTTTGCGTCGCGCAAGTTACGTAAATCACCATAGGCAAGCCCGCCCTCCATATCGTTGGCGTACTTGGCCATCCCGGCAATATATCCGCCGCGGGCACCCCACGTGGCCCCGGTAATAGCACCGGGCACGGCTCCGGCTCCCAGTCCGGCCGCGCCTACTCCGGCCCCTACTACCGCGCCGCCACCCGCCCCGACTGCCGCTCCGGCAATAGCATCGGGTTGGCTCAGTAAAATTTGCGTAGCAAATTCCGTCGCATGGTACGGAGCGCGTGTAAATACGTTCCCGGTAGGGGCGGCCAGGTCGGCAATTTCCCGTTCCAGTAACGTAATTTCATCATCATAGGCAGTGCCGTATGTTTTGGTTTGCAAATCGTATTCGCGTTGTTTAATGCGCAAATCGGCCAGGGTGTCCTGTTTCCAGGACTTCTTAAAAGCGTTGAGCACCATTTTGAAGTTGCGCTCAAAAAATCCCATCTTTTTGTATTCGTCTTGGATGAGCGGTACTGTTTCCTTATTGTTAAGGAGCGAGTAGGTTTCCGGCGCAGTGTCGCGCAGTTCGTCCAGTTCTTTATTTCCGGGGAGTGCCTGGCGTTTTTGGAAGTTGTCAAAGTTGGCGTTGATAAACTCCGGCGCGTACCCGGTTTGTTTGCTAAGCCGTTGTACGGTTGCCTCCCGGTCGGGGTTTAACTGGCTCGCATTTTCCAGGTTATCCGTTACGCTTACATGACGGCGCGAGGGCAAATCATCCACCAGGAGGCGGCCGCGTGTAGGAGCCGCGGCGGCCTCCGTATCAAAGTTGGTTTGTGGCATTTGTGCACTCGGCAAGTCATTTTTAGATAATGTCATCGTCGTTCTCCTCGTATTCACTGGGGTTAATAAACATATTTACCCCTTTCATCATCTGCTTTTGCGCGGCTAATTTTTGCGCGGCGGCTTGTGCCTCTTTTTGTTTCTTTACGCTTTCGCGCAGTGCTTTGGGGCTCTTTTCGCCACGGGTGGAATAATAATAATCTATGGCGTAGTCCATATCCTCCGTGGTAGGCACTACGTTATTTTCAAGCATCCAGTTAATAGCGTCATTTTCCGGCGTGCCCGCGGTAAAAAGTTTTTGCCCGCCGTAGCGTTTCGTCCAGTCCTCTAAGTCGGCTTCGCTCCACTCATAACTAGGGTCTGCTTTCTCTTGGCGCACGGCCTGGGAAATAAGTTTTGCATAGTTGCCTCCGTTAGGATAGGCGCGCATATAGTCGCCCATTACGCGCTGTTGTTCCATGTTCAAAGACGAGGAGGCCAGGTATTTTTGTTTGCTCCACCAGCCGCCTGTTTTTTGCAATAAACTGTTGGCGATGCTTACCATTTCCTCCGGCTGTTTGCCCTGGCTTTGGCGTTTGACTTCCAGCATAAACATGGCGCGGTCGGCCGGGTCGGCAATTTTCTTTTTCGCGTCGGCCTCAATTTGTTTGAGCACAAACGAGGTACCCTGTTTTTCGTCGGTGCTTTTGTAGCACTCTTTAATAAGGCCGCGGTAGTCGCTTGCGTTGAGGCGGCTATTTTCAAAACTTGCCTTTACATCATCCTCCGTAACCGTTCCCTCGGTTATCCCTTTCCACAAGCGCAAGTATTCCTCCGGGTCGCTATGGGTAGCGCGGCCACGGTTTTGATACTCTTTGAAAAGCGACTCAATAAATTTCTCTTTGGTAAATTTGTCCTTACTATCGTTGGCAAATTGCCCGGCCAGTTTGAGGCCTTGTTCCAAAGAGCCGCCGTTATTTACCAGTTTGTCGGCCTCGTTGTAAAAGTTCTCATCGCGCACGCGGTTGCGTTGTTCCTTAAAACGCTTTTCGTCGCTCATACGCGCTTCCAGGTCTTTGAGTAAATCATCCTGTATGCTTTGTTCGTACCCGGTGGCGGCGATCACCCGCTTAGCGTAGTTCAAATCCACCTCGCCCGTGGCGGTGCGTACCTTGCTCACCTCGCTCCACAGTTCCGTTTTAAGGTTGTTGACGACGGCGGTTTTGACTTGCTTAGCAAGGGCGCGCCCGGTTTTTACATCTATTTTGTCGCGGTTGGCGGCCAAAACATCGGCGGCCTGCTCAGTTTGGTTGCGTTCCAAAAAAGTGCCTACGGCCGTGCTTACGGCCTGGCCGTTAAGGGCGTACTGTTTTGCCTCTTGCACTTCTTTGGGTAATCCGTTTTGTGTCCAGTTTTCCTTGTTCTTTTCGGTGGCTAAGGCCAGTTGTTCGTTGAGCGTTTCCGGGTTGGCGGCAATTTTTTGCAACGTGCCGCTCGTAAAAGAATCGGTCAAAAGGTCGCTCGTGGCGCGTTCCTGTTTGAGTTGGTATTGTGCCACACGGTCAAAATTGTTTTGAAAATCTTTCTCAAAATACAAGCGCAGTTCCTCGTATTCCTCCGGCGTTGCGGCAGTAGCGAGGTGTTTTTCCATCAGTTCTTTTTTGTGCGAGGAGTAATCCGCCGCAATACCATCCGCGTCGTTGTACTGTTTAGACAAAAGCCCGCCATCAATACGCTTACCGTCCGGGCCTATTTTCCCGTTCAAAATCTCGTCATTATCTTTTTGCCAGTTTAACTGGGCCGAAGTTAAGCGCAAGTTGCGGTTGCGCACTTCTAAGCGGTGGGCGGCGGCCGACATTTCGCCAGCGGCCTGGCCTACGCTTTGCGCCATATTGGCCCCGGCTTGTGCCAGTTTTTCGCCAAACGCGCCGCTTACAGGCGTGGCCACTTGCGGCCGTGCCACGTTAATTTGTCCGGGTGCTACCTGGTTTTCATATTGCGGTACTTTCATTTTGCGCCTCCCCACATCCCGGCCACCATGGCGGCAGAGGATAAAATAGACGAATAGGCGTTAATACGCCCGGCTTTCTTTGCGTACTTTCCGGCAATACGCATTTGTTCGGCCTGGCCATGAGCGGCCACTTTGTTAAGTTCGGCTTGCAGTTGCATTTCACCCGCGCGGGCGGAGGCCGTGCGTTTGATTAAATCCACATCCTCTTGCTCGGCGCGCAAACTATCAAGCACCACGTCCTCTAAGGACACACTGCTCAAATCCGCTCCGCTTGCGGCGGCGGCTACTAACTGTTTGCCAAAGTTTTGCCGTCCGGCACGGCGGGCCTGTTTTACTTGAAAAGCGGCGTTTTGTAAGTCGTATTTAATTTGCCGTTCCGTGCTCGCCTGGTCAATAGCGGCCTGGCTTTCTACCGCGCGAGCTTGCGCGTAATAGTTAGCGGCCTCAGCCCGGCCGGAGGTGATAGCACTTCCCGCGCTCATAATCCCGCTACCCACCGCGGCGGCCGTTCCGGCACCGCGCCAAAATTGCGGGTTTTTATAGAACGCTGTTTTAGTTGTTGTTGCGGCCGCACCACTGGCGGCGGAATTGTTAGCGGTACACATTATTTTTTCCTCCGTATTTCAAATAGAATAAAAGGGCACCCGGTTGGCAAAGTTACCTTTTTCACAAAATCCGCTTTCAAAAAATAAAGCAAACGGTGCGCTTGCGGATATTGCGCATCCACTAAGTTGTAAAGTACCGGGTAAATCTCTAAAAGCCCATCTACCACCATCCGGCACGTTTTTACAAAGCCCTTTTTGGTGGTGTTTATTTCCGGCGTTCCTAACATCCACAACCGCGCTCGGCGCGATAAAATCCCATCGGGCCTAAGGCCAAACACGCACATGGGTACGCCGTCATGTAAAGCCGTAAAAGCAAACACACTTACCTCTACACTTTCGCGCACTACCTGGGCGTAGTCGGTACGCCCGGCGTGTGCTATTTCGTCTTTGTCGCCCTGGCGTAAGTGAGTGGCCACATATTCCGTATGTTCCGGTGTAGTACGGGCAATATGTATCATACGTTCCCCACTGAGGCACAAGGCACAATGGCCGTAACTAAAAGCGGGAGGGGGTCTTGTTGTTCCACTATCACGCTCGGCATTTGTTCGTAACTGGCTCCAAATGTAAAGCGTACGTCCTCGGTAACAAGTTCCTTTCCCTCGTTTAGCGTAATCGGGTGTTCCGGGCTCCATGTTTCCATTAAGTCGCTATCGGCACCCACTAAGGCGTTGCGGCTATCCACAAAACAAACCAGTGCGCCGATAAATCTTTTCTTTTTGGCCATCACGGAGCCGCTATCGGTATTCAAATCACCGCTTAGCGTGCGTAGGTGGGCGGTGTAAGGTAGCCCTACATGCACCACACTGGCGGCGGCGGAAAGCGTAATTTGTCCGTTTGTTACGGTTTGTTGTGCGCATACCGCGCCATCGGCCAAAATGGCCACCTTTTTGCCCTCTAAGTAATCAAGCCCCGTAATCACGGTTGCGGCCTCGCCTCTATACGTGCGGCCACAGTCCACAAAGAATTGCTCTTTGGGGTCTTTACTGGCTAAACGGTCGGCCATTTTTTCTACGTAGCGTGTGCCGTCGCGGTTGACGATTAAGAAAAGTTCGTCGCGCTCGTCGCCTGGAATACAGCAAATACTCTCTACACTCCCGGCCGTTTCCATTTCCGTCCAGGCAATAACATTTTCGGCGTGCACATAGGTGAGGCACAATAATTTCCCGCTATTCATCAGCACCCACAAAAGCCCGTCGGGCTCTTGTTGGTAGGCCATTTCTACAACGCGGTCATTATCAAAAAGGTGTGCGGCAATATAGCACAAGTTATTCCCGTGGAAAACATCCGCGCTATAATCGTACGCGCTATCGCGCACTTTGGTACCTTTCGGCATGGCGTAAATAGCCCGGCTCCCAATAATCACCGGGCGGGCATTAGAGCCGCCGAACGCGGTTTGTTTTGGCATACCGCTATCGGTGGGGGTCATTACGGCAGAGTTGGAGGCAAACACGCCTCCGGCCGTAAAGGCGACTAAACTTTTCAAACTTACCAGCGCGTTAATCGCGTTAATACCGTCATCGGGTAACGTGGTAGAAAATCCGTCGCTATCCTCCAAAGGTGTGGAAGTCGCAAAGGAGTGTGTATCGCCAATTTGCGTACCTTGCACACTGTCTAATTGACCCCATACCAAGCGGCCGCCGTGGAGTGCTACGCAAGAGGGGTACCCGTTTTTGGGGCTCCATGCGCCCTCACTCCATTTTGAGGTAGCGTTAATGGTGATTTCTTGCCCGGCCACATAATCGTAACCGCGCACACAAAACTGTACCAAGTGTTTAGGGGAGGTGTTGGAGGAGGTAGAATCGGCCGACACGTAAAAGTTTATTTCACTTGCCACTACCGGGGCCACGTTAATAATACGCCACGTTTCCGTGTAGGTTTGTCCTCCGGCGGTGAAAGTTACTTCTTTGCCGCGGTATTCGCCTCGTACGCTAAACGCTCCCGCACTTGTGTTTGGTGCCAAAATAATGTTGTCGTTTGAGGTACTGTTGCCGATAGCACCCTCAATGTTGTGGCCCAAAATAGCAATAGAGGTAATCACTACCGCGGAGGGGAACGTGTAAGAAAAGCCGCCATGGTCTTGGTCGGTATTGTTCACCATGGAAAACACGGTCGTGTTCTTTCCGTCAAGCACTTTCCAAAAGTCGGCTTGCAAAGAGGAGTACGTGCCGGCCGGAGCCGTGCCACTGGTAAAGGTGGGTATGCACGACTTATATTCCCGGCCCGTTGAAAAATAGGTTTCCAGGTTTTTAGTATCGTTCACCAGGTCGGCTTGCGCTTTTAGGGGGCTTACGTACTGGGTGATTTTGTAGAAAATACCTACTTCCTGTTCCTCGCAGTCCATGCGCAAGTAGCACCGTCCATTTGTTACGGCGGGCACTACGCGCACCCACCACAACCCGGCCGGAACGGAAACAACGTCGTTCGCGTTAAAACTATTTACGTCCGTATCGGATGCCTGGTCGTGGTACATAATACTGCTAATCGTGTGAAGTGTCATCCACGAGTTTGCGTCGTTTGGGTCGGCGGAGTATTGTATTTCCACCTTACCGCCCCATGTGCCCGTGGTTTGCACTATCATTTCCCCGGTCATCAGCATAGCCGATGACGTGCTTTGACTTTGCGCCGTGTATTGTGGCGAAAAGTTCACGGCTTTGAGGCGGTGTTTAATGCGCCACCAGGCCCCTACGTCGCCCTCGGTAAATAAATCGTTTTCGCACGTTAAATAAAACTTGCTTTCGGTGGTGTTGTAGTAGGCCGAAATTTTAAGCAAGTCGTCTTTGTTTTCCCGGCACAGCGGGCCGTACATAAAAACGTAGTCGGTGAATTTCCAGTCGGTGTGCCCGTAGCGTTCCAGTTGTTTAGGGCGGCGGCCGTTGCGGGCAAAATACATCACATCGGCCGACTGGCAGTAGTATAAATCTTTGAGTTCGCCCTCCTCTAAATCGGTTTCCACTTCGTACACTAAATCGTGTTCGTCTAATAGTTGGCCGTTGGAGTTAAAAAAGCGCACATATCCGTCGCCCACTTCTAAGGCGTACGCTTGCGTTTTGGAAAACACAAAAGGAAGTAGCCGCGTTTTTTTGGACTTATACCCGGTCTTTGTTACGGTGCGGGTTGTATCCCAGGAGGGCTGGCGCAGTAGTGTGCCAGTTGACGGAATAGCCGAGTTGGCATAGTCAATAGTAGGCGGGTTGCTCGTTAAATCCACGGCTGTAATACTCACGGTGGTGGATGGGGTGGTTGCGGTAGTCAAATAAACCGTATCACCTACCGACGGCGTAGGGGTTTCGGTGTAGAGTGTCCGGCTTTCATATCCGCTAACGCCCCAGGCGTACAAATTTACTTCCTCCTCATACGTGTAGGCAAAGGTTTTTACCGGGGCCAGCATAAGCGTGCCGGGTCGGTTGGCCACGCCGCCTTGCGGTTGCACATAAAAGTTCACGCACTCGCGTAGCCAGGTAGAAAATTTTTGTTGGTCTATGCGGTGCCACAGTCCGGGGGCGGCCACGCCGCCGTTGAGGGTAGGTTGTAATAAATGTACGGGCATTAGCGCGCCTCCAAAAATGCACTGATTTTTTCCGGCACTTCAAACTGCTCAATTTTATTCGTTTGGCGCGCCTCGTCTAATTTGCTTTGGTATTTTGAAAGCATAAGTTGCGCCAGGTTACTATCACCCGCGAGCGGTACGGCCAGTTCGGCGGCCAGTAACAAAGCGAAACACGCCACAAAGGCGGGGTCAAATAAAGCGGTGTTGTCCTCGTCTTTTACGTAGAGGAGTTTTGCGTTTTCGTAGGGGCACGCAATAAGTTTGTTTCCCTGTTCGTCGTTAAATAAAAGATAGGGGAGTTGGTGGTGTAGAGGTATTCCCTCATAGGAAAGTTTCTTAACAAACAAATTATTGCTAGGCAAGGCAAACACATAGGGTAAAGTCAGCGAGGGGCTTTCCACGGTACTGGCGGCCAGTTCGGCCCATTGTAAAGAAAAAGCCCAGTCGTGCGCGCGCAGTAAAGTGCGCCGCACAAAATCGTACATCAGTCCGGCCGTACGCGCGGTTTGCGTATTTTCATCGGCGGAGGAAATGAGTTTTTGGCCGAGGTTAGCCAGGGCCAAATTGATAATAGAAGTTTTAGAAATATCGTTTGCCATAATTCCCCTTGTTACCCCGGCGGGCGGAGAATACCCGCCGGGGAATTGGTTTCACCTTACATGCCAATACCGGGGTTGTCAGTGATATAAGCACTGATTTTTCCGGCGGTGGCGTTAGAGCCCGTAACGGTGTATTTCATCCGTACGTACTTTTTAAGCCCTAACGGTAACGGAACAATAGCCGTCATCCCGGCGGTCAAAGAGGCCACGGGGTAGGTCGGCAAGGTCATTACCGTTTCGGCAGACGAGAACGCCGAGGCGTTATCGGTTTCTACGGACGGGGTTACACTCGTGCAGGTGGCAAAGTCCACGTTCACTTGCAAAACAATAAACAAGCGGCGCGGAGTATCGCCCCCGTTGAATTGTGCCACGTTGGTAGAGGCGGCCGTAGAGGTTACGGCTTGTTCGGTAGATAGTTCTAAGGTCTTATCTAACATAGTCATTTCCTCCTTAGTTACCCACCACCGCTTCGGTGTCGGTGATAGCGTCGCAGATGTGCACCGGGATTTCGTCCACGTGCATAATCGGCAGTTGGCCGGGTTGGCCGGGCGTATATTGTACGTTGGCTTTGGCTCCCAGTTGTTTGCGCAGAGCCGATTTGATGGTGCGGTTCATGTAGAACACGGGTTTGCCGGAGGCCAAACTTTGGATGCGTTCCTCTAATTCTTGCATTAAGGCATAGAGGTTGACGTTATCCAAGTCCGTGGTTTTGATGTTGCAGATACGGCCAGCAAAACGCCAGTCCTGTACCGCAAGGCCGACTTTCCACTCAAAGTATTCTTTGTAGGCGGGAAATTCGTTGCCGTTTGCGTCGGTGTGGTTGACTAAACCATGATCCACGCGAGAGATACCCGCTTTGCTACCTTTGGGGTAGAAGCCGAATACTTTGTCAGTATCCCACACTACCAAGTAGATGGAGGAGTTGACGCTCGCGGTGGAGGAGCCGCCATGCACAACGTTGCGCGCAGACGCGGCGTTGGAGGTGGATTTGTGGTTGTAGTATTCCGCCAAGCCCACGCATTTTTTCAGTTCGGCTTTGGAGCCGTGAATTAACGCGTCGGCTACGCTGTTGGAAAGACCAGCGACAATGGCTTTCGCCTGGCCGGAACGTACAGCATCCACGTGGCCGCCTTTTTCGGCGATGAGTTTATCCACTACGGAATAACCGCCAATAACGCCGGGGCGGGCGATCACCACTTCGGTGGTGCCTTTTTCGGCGGGTACGCCTTCATACGCTTTACGCCAGGCCCCGGTAGGAATACCAGTGCGCACGGCGTATTCGTGTCCGTCATCAAGGTTGCTTTCAATGAAAGGCATATCCCCGATGATTTCGTTGGTTTGCGACAACACTTCCGCAATCGCTAACTCTTGCCCGGACGGGTCAAATTGAGCGGCGGCATCGCGGAGGTTGTACATTTTGTCAGCAATAATTGCCATGTTGTTTTACCTCGTTTTTAGTTAGAACGGCCGTAAAGGGCTTGTGCGAAAGACACATCGCCTTTTGCGTTACCGTTAGAGCCCGCGTGCTTATCTTCACTAAGCATGGAGCCCGCTTGATAGAACGCTTTAACCATAAGGGGATGGTTTCCCAGGCCCGTTTGGTCAAGCAAGGTACGCAGTTCATCGCCGCCAAGTTTGTCTATTGCTCGCGCGCATGTGGCCATGACAATAGGTAACTTGTCGCCGTGTTCCTGTTTGACTTGCGCTTGCCAGGCGGCGGCTGCTGCCGCGGCTCCGGCCGATAAGCGTTCCGCCTCAAAATCCAAGATACGCTGTGCGTCCTCGGGTTTTAAGTTCATTGTTTTGGCCAATTCTTTGTATTTGGCCATTTGTGTTTCATCCACCGCGGCACCGTCCGGCAAGGATAAATCCTTGTACGGGTCTTGCGGTGGTTGTCCGTCGCCGGGTTGTTGTGTCTTGCCGCCGTCCGGGTTGTTGTCAGCGGAGCCATCAGTTCCCGGCTTTTTGCCGTCGTCTGCTTTGGCTCCCCCGAGCAAAGATTTTTTACCATCGCCGCCATCAGCGGGCGGGGTGTCGGTACCTTTGGGCGGCTCAGTCGCGGCCGGGGGTTGCCCTCCGGCGGGCGGGGTATCAGTACCCTTGCCGCCATCGGCGGGCGGAGTAGCCGGGGGTGTTCCGGCACTGCCCGCGTCGGCCGGAGTTCCGGCCTGTTCCATTAACATACGGATTAGTTTGTAGTTCATTAGTCATCCTCCACGTTTTCCACGTCTTTTTGTAACTGCTTAATTTCCGCCTCATATTCCTGTTTCATTTGTTCGTACGAGGTGGGGTCTGCTTTGCGTACAAAGTCCTCTATCCAATTCCCAAGCGCACGCATGGCGCAGTTGTACGCCGTGGCGTGAGTGTCGCCAGGTACAAAGGCGTTGTGTCGGTGAGAGCACGCCAATAAAATGGAGTACACTACACGCCGCCCCTCTACCAGGTTGAGCACGCGCCGCCAGTCGTTGACGGTGCGCTTTTCAATATCGCGCGTACGCTTTTGTTGAAATTCGGCTTTATTAGACATTTGCGCCTCCCTGTTGTGCCACTACGTCAAGCGCGCTCCCGGTATTAAGCGGGGTATCGGCCAGGGTTTTGGCACTTTGTACGGCCTGGGCAATTTGCGCTTGTTGCGCAAGTGCCTGTTGTTGTTCGGCACGTCCTTGCCGGGTGGCCTCTACTTCATCCTCCGGGCGTACCATTTTGGGCGTTGCGCCGATGGCCTCTAAGCCCTCGCGCAGTGCGCCGTCAAAGTCCACAACGTCTAACACTTCGGCTTGCGCGTTGGCGGCTTGTACTTGCGCTAGTTCGGCGGCAAACTGAGCCCCTTGCCGGATAGAGTTAAGCGCGGTTGCTTTTTGGGCTTGCGCTATCATGGAAATGTAGGACACGTTGATATTGCGGCCCTGTATTTCCTCCGGCGGCGGTGGCAAAATTCCGGCGCGCATGCAAATGTTAAAAGTGCGTTCAATGAGCGGGTCTAAGAGTTCATTTTTGAGGCGTTCCAAGACGGGCCCTAACATCATCATTTTTTCTTGCGTGCGTTCGGCCACTTCGGTGGCGGTCATTTTGCCCGCGTCAATGTTAGAAATCATTAAGAACATATCGGCGAAAAACTGCTCACTGATACGTTGGCGGGTTTGCTCAATGGAATACTCCAAACTTTTGAGGTCGGGTTGTACCTGGTACACGGGTTTGACGGCACTGTCGGTAACATCCCCGTAGCGGGTAATTCCACCGGGCATGAGGTTAATTTCGCCCTGTACTTTGTTTGATACCATCAGCGGCGGGTCAATGCTCTTATCCAAGGCCTCTAACTTTTTCTTTTGCATTTTTTGGAGCATTTTAACATCGCCAAGTACCGTCCACCCCGGCCCGCGGCCGTAGGTGTCGTTAGGGCGTTTTACTTCCCATCGGCTTGCAATAACCGGGAAATCCTGGTAACCCGACTCGCGTAAAAAGCGGTTTTGGCCCTCCATCCAGTAAAGGGAAATAAAGGGCATGTTCTTGTTGTCAATGGCTCCCACCTGGCGTGAGTTGTTCGGCATAATGAGGTGGCGCACTTTGTACTGGTTTGCATACTTCATGTTGTTGTACTGTTGGCGGATGGTGTCGGGTACGTTCTCAATACCAAACTCCGCCACCAGTTGTGCCACGGTCATAAAAAACTCACGTCCGTAGGTGTTAATGCGGCCGCGGTTATCATGCGCGAGCATAAACTCGCCAATAGTAAGCGGGCGGCAGTGTATTACGGTTTCGTAGTCCTCCTCTACCACAAACGCCCCGGTGCAAAACACGGCAATTTCCTCATAGAAGTTGCGCAAGCAAGCGTAGAGGTTGGACTTAGCAAACACGCGCTCAATAATTTGTTTGACATCGTAGAGCCATCTTTTTACGGCGTTTGTTTGCTCCTGTTGCGGGCCGTCTATGGTAAGTTCAAACCAGGAGCGGGAGGGCGAGGTTAAGCCGCTCATCATCCCGGCCGACAAAATAGCAACGGCACGAGCGGCCGTGCTATCTAAAATAGTTTTGTGGTCAATTTTTTGGCCTTGTTTGTTTTTAGCATCGTCGTCAAAACTGCCGGAGGTGGGGGCCAGGTAGCGGGCTAATTCTTTCCATGCGGTTACCCACAAATTGTAATCGTTTTTGAGTTGGCAAAAAACCCTGTTCGCGTCGCTTATGTTCATAGTTACCCCAGCGTTGTGCGGCTTGCGGTCTGCCCGGCAAGCGAAGTTCCGGCCGTGTTGGGCGTACCTAAAACGCCTTGACGGCTTGTGAGTACGGAGTTGTTGTTGGCCACGGCGGTGCGGCGTTTGCGTTCCTCATCGGCGGCGGCCATATCCGTACGGCTTGTTTGTTCTTTGCCTTTGGCTTCCAGGAGTGCTTTTTCCTTTTGTTCGGTTTGTTCTTGCACTTCCTCCTGTTTGCGTTGCGCCTTTCTTTGGTCGTGTGCGTTTTTGGCACTCATCCCAATAGAGGCGGCGGCCATGGCGATAGTTGCTATTGCGGTTACTGGCTCACACATACTTTTTTCCATCCTCCTGTTAAATAACGTCGTAATCCATACGGGCAAAAGCGGGTCGGCCGCCCTTGCCTTGAAAATTTTTCGGCAGTGGCAAAATCATAGAGGCCATCACGGCCGCGTCGGCAAAGTCCGGGCTCGTGCCGGACTCTTTGCGCCACTCCTTTTTGTTTTGGAGCACCACTTGCCCTTTGTGGTTAAATTCGTAGAGCCGTGCCCCCAGTTCGCCTATTACCCGTTCATCCCGTAAAAAGATTTTTCCGGCCTCGGCCTCACGGGCCAGGTCAAAATATCCTTGCGTAGTACGGTTGCCGTACGGCCCGGAAATGGCTATGTTGTGGTATTCCTCAAACACAATACCGCGGCCGTCGCATTGAGCGCGCACGTTATCAATAATCGGCCCGCCTACTCCGTCGCCGTCCATAGCGGCTTGATTTACGCGGTAAGAGGAAAGCACATCGGCAATTTTCCCTTGCGTAAAAACCGCATCCATCCCGGCCCAGGACTCCACGCGCACCTCGGTAAGTGAGCCGTCCTCTAAGCGGTCGCCGATAAATACCACGTTGTTATCACCGCCAAACCGCGCGAGGTCAATTCCGGCCACACGCGAAACAGTCGGCACGTTTGCCGGGGCGGGTTGGCGCATTTTCTCGCCAGCCCCGCGCGCAAAGACGGAGTTGTATGTGCTCACAAAAGCGTTTTCGTCGTTCTCGTATTCCTGTAAGAACATACCCAGGCCCATGTCGTAGCCGCGGCGGCGGATGTAATCAAACTTAATCTCGTCTAATTGTTGTTGCGTAAAAACGCCCGCCTCACTGGCGCGCACGTTGGAATAAAACCAATTCGGATCACCTTTTGCCAGGTGTGCCAGTTGGGTAAAATGGTTTTGCCCGCGCACGGTAGAGTTAAAGACGGCCCACCCGTTATTTTCCTCTAAGATAGGGCTTAGATAATCCCACGCTTGCGGGTCGCTAAGTGCGTATTCGCTAAACACAATACCCGCCGGGTTAGAGCCGACGAGTGCGTTATAGTTATCACTTCCGCACACTTGCCACACGGAGCCGTTCTTAAAAACAATTTTCATTTCGCTTTCATTTACGCGGGCGCGTATTTCTTTGGGGAACGCCTCATCAATACGGCGTAACCCGGTATGTTTGTTCACCGCATCCCAAATGGCCTTACGGGCCTGGCCGTATTGCGGGAGCATAAACCAGTACGTACCGGGAGTTTTCATCAGTTGGATGGCAGTAAGGTGGAGGCAAGCGTCGTCTTTGCCGTGGCGGCGTGGCCACATGAGTACGGCGCGTTTGCCGCCTCGTGCGAAGTAGCGGAAAAAGGGTAACTGGTAGGCGCGCGGTTTCCAGTTGTTTGGAATTAGAACGGAGGTCATTTTGCCACCTCCCCGGTTTGCGGCGTACCAGTTACTTTTTCACCCGTGGAGGAGGCCTCGGCGTTAGAGTAGTCCACTGTTTGGACTACTAAGGCCGGGCCTATATTCACGCTCGTTTCTTTTTCGGGTTTGAAAAGTCCGTGAATTTGACCTATTTGTTTGAGTGCGTCTAAGGCATCCTTGCCCGTACCACGAGCGATATTTGTAAGCCGTTGGAAAAACTCCGTCGGCGACATAAGGGCTTTGTCGGCTACTTGCTGTTGCAAGGCCTCTATCCTTGCCCGTATCTTGCCCTCTTTTGCAAGTCGGGAGGCCTTAGGATAAATGGTATTTAAGTTGTCCGTTTTACAACCGGGGTAAGCGGCGCGGTAGGCCTCGGTTTTAGTATATCCGGCGGCTACCAGTTTGGCAAAAATTTCCTGGGCTAAGGTAAGCCCGGCGGAGTTCTTAGGGTTTTTGGCGTGTTTGGCCTCTTGTTCGGCGTTCCAGTCGGCCCAGTCCTCAAATAAGCAAAGTTGCCTATCGGGCGTAGGAACGGCCTGAGCGAGCAAGTTTTTAGTTTCTTGCTCTATTCTCTCAAAAACGGCCTCGTTGACTGGTTGCCCCTTTTTGGCCATAAAAAAACCGCGCTCCTCTTGTGATTTTCACAAAAGGAAACGCGGTCTAAAAACTTCTCAAATTTCTTTTGTAACCAAAATTTTTACAACGCAACGCGCGGGGCGCGTACCAGATAGGAAAAAGCATATAAAACTTTTTTGTATAAAGTCAAGCATTTTTTGAAAATAATTTTATACTTATTTTTTAAGCACTTTTATTTTACGACGTGATTTTGCATTTAATTGAGTATCAAATTTAACGCTTTTTGCGCCTGGCAAACATCCGCAAAAATATCATCCTCCCACACATTTACAATTTCCCGGCCGCAGTCCACGCGCCAAACGCCGCCGCGTTGCGTTAGCGCAAGCCCGTGGCGTATTTCTAATCCATCCAGGAAAACAACGTGCCTACTGGCCGAGTTCTTGCTTTTTGAGTTCATCCTCCACCTCTTGGCGTGTAAAAATCTTTTCGGTTGGCCGGGCAATTTGCAAGCACAAAAGCGCGCGGATAAAACGCACTTTGTAGCCCACATCGGCTTTGCCGTCGGCGGTTTCAAAAAGTTGGCGCGGCAAGTTGAAGTCGCGGCACTTGCGGCCGCTATGTAACCAAAACGCATAGGACTGTTTTTTGTTGCCCGCCTCGTCCACGTTGATAAAATACTGTATTTTACCGCATGCAATACATATATTTTTGTAGCACACTACCATGCTGTCTTGCGGCTCGTCGCTCATACGCAAGAACACGGGTACGCTCACTACCGTGCTATCGTGGCAAAACTGGCACGTTGGCACGGGTGAGGAAGTATTTTTTTTCTTACGGCCATAACGTCTTGTATAGTTGAAGTTCATTTTTATTTATCCTCCAAATCGGTAAGATACGATCCGGCACGCTCTAAGATAGCACGCAAGGTGGTACAACCCAGTTTCCACCCGTGGCGCATTACGCCGTAGGCCTTTTCTACGTCGCCTTTACACTTTACGATGAGTTGCTCAAACAACGCTCTTTCGGTTTCTAAGGTGCTGTTTATTTTTTGATTGTCGTTTTCTAAGAGTTCCGGGTTTGTTTTTTCTAACCAAACACGTAAAACTATTTCCCGTTCCGTTTTTGGCTCTTTGAAATCTAAAATGTAATGTTCCTCACCTACTGGCAAAACATCCTCATACCGTTTTTGGTGTAGGTAGGTTTTTGCATGTGGGATGTACTGGCCGTTATCTTTTACCCACACTCGTAATTTTTTTTGCTTTTCAAGTACGGGTAGTATTTTTGATAAATCATACTGGCCGCTCTGCCATTTCTTAAAAGCGGGTTGTTTGCCTTTTTTGTTAGGATAGGCATCCCAAAACGCAGTAAATCCGTTATCAGTCAGTTG
>Ga0310690_10002006_pt1 | contig 34698 bp, 29 predicted proteins | sample AusTroGonzalo_MG_2_FD_207661 | JGI IMG/M metagenome (GOLD analysis project Ga0310690, IMG submission 207661) | Bovine rumen microbial communities from tropical cattle in Woodstock, Queensland, Australia - Gonzalo_04 (v2) (version 2) | ecosystem: Host-associated > Mammals > Digestive system >...
CAAAACAGCACTTGCCTGCCAATGATAATTGACTATCTTTGCAAAACACCGGTTAACCTATATCAGGACGTTCAAGTCCTAACTCATTAACTCACAAATCCGGTAAACCTATTTCAGGACAAGACACCACGCCCGTGGCCGGGCGGGCCGTCAGGCACGGCTTAATTCGCCACCTCGCAGAGGAACTTGATGCGGACGAGGCGGATCTCCAGGTCCTCGTAGTCGCTGCCGAGCGCGGCGAGGGCCTCCTCCAGGGAGTCGGAGGTCGCTTCTTCCTTGAACCAGTCGTAGATTTCCTCCACGACGTCCTCGTCCAGGTTTTCTTCGATGAAGTAGTTGATGTCGAGCCGCGTGCCGGTGGCGACGATGGCTTCAATCTCCGATAGGAGGTCGTCCAGTTCCAGGCCCTTCGCGGAGGCGATGTCCTCCAGGCTCAGTTTCCGGTCGATGCTCTGGATGATGTACACCTTGTTGCCGGACTTGGACGCCACGGACTTCACCACGAAGTCGTCGGGCCGGAGGATGTCGTTCTCCTCCACGTAGCGGGCGATCAGTTCCAGGAACGGTTTTCCGTACTTGCGGGCCTTGCCTTCGCCGACGCCCTGGCAGCCGCGGAGTTCCTCCAGGGTGATGGGGTAGAGGATGGACATATCCTCCAGCGAGGGGTCGGTGAACAGGATCCAGGGCTGCAGGCCGCGTTTGCGGGCTTCGTCCTTCCGCAGGTCCTTGAGCATGGAGAGCAGCATCTGGTCGCCGCCCCCGCCGCCGCGGACGGCCGCCGGGTCGTCGTCATCGTCGTCGCCTTCCCCGGTGAAGGTCCTGTCTTCCACCAGCATCAGCTCGTGCGGGTCCAGGAGGAATTCCAGGCCGGCGTCGGTCGTGCGGATGAGGCCGTAATTGTCAATGTCCTTGTCCAGCAGGTGCAGCACCAGTCCCTGGTGGATCACGGCCGACCAGAACCGGACGTCATGGTCCTTCCCGGCGCCGAAAAGCTCCAGCTTGTCGTGGTGGTAGGACTTGATCATGGCGTTGGGGACGCCGGCGAGGATGCCGGCGAGGTGCTCGATCTTGAAATGCTCCCGGAGGGAGTCGATCAGTTCGATCACGAGGGACATCTCCTCGCGGCCGTCGAACCGGACCTTGGGGTGGAGGCAGTTGTCGCAACTGCCGCAGTTGTCCTGCGGATAGTCTTCGCCGAAGTAATTGAGCAGCAGCTTCCTGCGGCACTGGCTGGACTCCGCGTAGGCGACCGTCTCCCCGAGCAGCTGCTTGCCGATCTCCTGCTCGGCGACCGGCTTCCCCTGCATGAACTTCTCCAGTTTCTGGATGTCCTTGTAGCTGTAGTAGGTGATGCAGACGCCTTCCTGTCCGTCGCGGCCCGCCCGGCCGGTTTCCTGGTAGTACCCCTCGATGCTCTTGGGAATGTCGTAGTGGATGACGAACCGCACGTCGGGTTTGTCGATACCCATGCCGAAGGCGATGGTGGCGACGATGACCTGGATGTCCTCCAGCAGGAAGCGGTCCTGGTTCTCCGCCCGGGTCTTCGCGTCCAGTCCGGCGTGGTAGGGGAGCGCGCGGATGCCGTTGATGGAGAGGAGCTGGGCCAGCTCCTCCACCTTCTTGCGGCTGAGGCAGTAGATGATGCCGGACTTGCCGGGGTTCTGGCGGATGAAGCGGATGATGTCCTTCTCCGTATCGACCTTGTCCCGCACCTCGTAGTAGAGGTTGGGCCGGTTGAAGGAGGACTTGAACACGGTGGCGTCGGTGATGCGGAGGTTCTTGAGGATGTCGCTCTGGACCTTGGGCGTGGCGGTGGCGGTGAGGGCGATGACCGGGGCCGGCTGGATGTCCTCGATGATGGAGCGGATCTTCCGGTATTCCGGCCGGAAATCGTGCCCCCATTCGGAGATGCAGTGCGCCTCGTCCACGGCGTAGAAGGAGATGTGGATTTCCTTCAGGAGGGCGATGTTCTCCTCCTTGGTCAGGGATTCCGGGGCGACGTACAGGAGTTTCGTGACCCCGCTCAGCAGGTCGTCCTGGACCTCCGCGACCTGGGTGCGGCTCAGCGAGGAGTTCAGGAAATGAGCGATGCCGTCGCCGGATTCCACGAAGCCGCGGATGGCGTCCACCTGGTTCTTCATCAGGGCGATGAGCGGGGAGATGACGATGGCCGTCCCTTCCATCACGAGGGCGGGGAGCTGGTAGCAGAGGGATTTTCCGCCGCCGGTGGGCATCAGGACGAACGCATTCCCGCCATCGACCAGGTGCCGGATGATGCGTTCCTGGTCCCCCTTGAAGGCGTCGAAACCGAAGAATTGCTTCAGTTTCGCTTGCAAAATGGAGGAGTCGATGGCCATAGTCCCGTGTTCTTTGGGACTAAATTTAACCATTTTCGGAGAATAAACCAAATTATTCTGTCCCCGTCGTGAAAAAAACGCGCGGAAAAAGCCTCTGAAACTGAACAAAAGGAAGAAATTGCGTGTATTTCATAAAAAATCGCTAACTTTGCAAGATGCGTCCGGAAAGCAAGACGCAAGCTGAAAAAACTTGTTAAAAACTATAACATCATGAAGATTTCCAAGATTTTCGCCATCGCTTCGGCCGCTGTGCTGATCGTGGCTTGCGGCACCCCCGCCGCAGAAGGCAGCAAGGACGTCCAGGCTCTCCTGCCCAGCAAGACTCTGACCGACTCCACCAGCTACCTGATCGGTATCAACTTCGGTTCCTGGATCAAGGGCAACAACTTCGGTGAGATCAACTACAACGAGATGCTCAAGGGTATCAAGGACTGGATGAAGGCTGAAGGCGACATGCAGGATTCCACCTTCTTCAAGCAGTTCAAGATCGATCCCAACAAGATGAACGAAGTGCTGGACGGCTACATCCAGAAGCGTCGTGCCTACACCGGCGCCCTGAACAACGAGAAGGGTGCCAAGTACATCGAGGAGTTCCTCAAGGAAGAGGGCGTCCAGAAGACCGAGAGCGGCCTGGCCTACAAGGTCATCGAACCCGGCAGCAGCAAGATGGCTGTCGCTGACAAGGACACCGTGTGGGTGGACTACAAGGGTACCCTCCTGGACGGCACCGTGTTCGACCAGAACGAGAACATCAACTTCACCCTGGACCGCGTGATCAAGGGCTGGAGCGAGGGTATGAAGCTCGTGGGCGAAGGCGGCAAGATCAAGCTCGTCATCCCCGGCGACCTCGCTTACGGTGAGTTCGGCACCCGCGGCATCGAGCCCAACTCCACGCTCGTCTTCGACGTGACCCTGAACAAGGTGGGCACCTTCGTGGAGGCCGCCGAGTAAGAGAGAAAGCCATGGCGCTCGAAATCGAAGGAACCCTCTCGCAGAAGCTGCCCGTCCAGTCCGGGAGCTCCGCGCGCGGCCCCTGGGCCAAGCAGGAGTTCATCCTGGAATTCCCCGACGGCAACTTCACTTCCAAGGCCTGCTTTACGGCCTGGGGGCAGGAAAAGGTCCAGGAACTCGACAAGTACCAGGCCGGCGACAAGGTGAAGGTCTCCTTCAACCTGAAGAGCCGCGAGTATAACGGCCGCTGGTACAACGACCTCCAGATCTGGAAGATCGCCCCGGCCGGCGCCCAGCCGGCCCAGCAGCCCGCCGCCCCGGCCCAGCCCGCCTGGCAGCAGCAGCCTGCCCCGCAGGCCCCTGCTTTCCCGCAGGCTCCGGCCCCGACCCTGGCGGACATGCCCGCGGACGACAGCCCGGAAGAGGACCTTCCGTTCTGAGTCCCGGTTTTCCGGAAGACACAGGCCCGGCGCTGCAAGCAAGCGCCGGGCTTTTTTTCGGCCCTCCGAATATCCCAAAGATTTCGTATCTTTGCAAACTATACGAAAACGGAAAATACATGACAAACAACCATACTTTACTGACTTTGGCCAAGGACGCGGTATTCGTCGTCGTGGGATGTTTCCTGATCCTGAGAACGGGCTTCCTGGGAAAGGTCGTCGGCGCCCTCGCCATCCTCTGGTACGGGCGTGACCTCTGGTACCGGGGCAAGGCCTGGCTGGGGAGCCGGGAAACGGACCGCGGACCCGTGGAGCGGCCCTCTGAGACCCGCCGTACGGAGGATGCCCCCATCATCGACGACGGCAAGATCCAGGTGACGGACCTGTCCGGGGCCAAGGAAGTGGACTTTGAGAAGGAATGATTCCGCAGGAGACGGTACAACTCATCCTGGACACGGCGCGCGTTGAGGACGTCGTGGGTGATTTCGTGACGCTCAAGCGCCGCGGAAGCAGCCTGTGGGCCTGCTGCCCCTTCCATAATGAGAAGACCCCGTCTTTCCACGTGGAGCCCTCCCGCGGCATCTACAAGTGTTTCGGCTGCGGCAAGTCCGGCACGGCCGTGGGCTTCGTGATGGAGTATGAGAAGCTTTCCTACACGGAGGCGCTCAAGTACCTGGCCCGGAAGTACCACATCGAGGTGAAGGAGAAGGAGGAGAGCGCCGAGGACATCGCCGCCCGCCAGCGGAACGAGAGCCTCCTGGCCGTTTCGGAATACGCCTTCAATTTCTACCGGGAGCAGCTTTCCACGGAAGAGGGCCGCGCCGTCGCCGTCCAGTATTTCCACAGCCGCGGGCTTGAGGACGAGACCATCGCCAAATACGGCCTCGGTTGGGCCCCGAAGTCCAAGAACGCCTTCACTGAGGCGGCCAAGAAGGCCGGCTACAAGGACGAGTACCTGCTGGAGACGGGCCTCTGCGCGCAGTGGGATGCCGACGGCTCCCTGCACGACCGCTTCTACGACCGGGTGATGTTCCCGATCCACTCGGTGAGCGGCCGCGTCATCGCCTTCGGCGGGCGCACCCTGTTCACCGACAAGTCCATCGCCAAGTACGTGAATTCCAAGGAGTCGGAGATCTATGTCAAGTCCCGCTCCCTGTACGGCATCTATTTCGCCAAGGCCGCCATCTCCCGGGCTGACAAGTGCTATCTGGTCGAGGGCTACCTGGACGTGCTGTCCATGCACCAGCTGGGCATCCTGAACGTCGTGGCCTCCAGCGGCACCTCCCTCACCGTGGAGCAGATCCGCCTCATCAAGCGCTTCACCGAGAACGTCACCATCATGTACGACGGCGATCCGGCCGGCATCCACGCCGCCCTCCGGGGCATCGACCTGATCCTGAAGGAGGGAATGAACGTGAAGGTGGTGCTCATCCCGGACGGAGACGACCCGGATTCCTATGCCCGGAAGCACACGCTGGAGGAGGTGGACGCCTTCATCGCCGCCCATGAGCAGGACTTCATCGCCTTCAAGGCGGACCTGCTGCTGGACGAGGCGGGGAACGACCCGCTGAAGCGCGCGAACCTGATCAACGACATCGCCGACACCGTCGCGGGCATTCCCGATGCGGTGAAGCGGTCGGTGTACACCGATACGGTGGCGGAGAAGTTCCGCATCGAGTCCGACATCCTCACCGACCGGATCCGCCGCACCCGCGAGAAGATCCAGGGCGAGGAACGGACGCAGGCCCAGCGGGAAGCCGCCCGGGCCCGGGTCCAGGAGGAATCCCGGCCGCAGGAGGCGGAGGCCTATGTCCCGCCGGTGAACGAACTCAAGGTCCTGGAGACGGAAAATCCGCTCGTGGCCCCGTCGGAACGGGAACTCCTGGGGTTCCTGCTGTCCGACGGTTGCACCCGGCTGGAATTCGAGTCCGATTCGGAGTTCTACGACCCGGAAGGGGCGCAGACGGTCGCTGAATTCATCGACGGAGCCCTGTCCGGCGATGATATCCGGTTTGCCAATGCCGCGTACCGGCGCACCTACGACGCCTATTTCGTCCTGTACGACGAAGGAAAGGAGCAGGAGGAGATCATCCGCGACCTGCTCAACGGGCCCGACGACGTCATCCGCTTCGTCGTTTCCCAGTTGGCCGATGTCAAGTATGAACTGACGGTCAAGCATTTCCAGGAAGCGCTCACGACCCGCGTCTCCTGGCTTACGAACTTTGTCCCGAAGGCCATCCTGGCCTATCACGACAAACGGCTCCAGTCGGACCAGATCGCCCTGACGCGCGAACTGTCCGACGCGGGCCCCCAGCGGCAGCTCGAGATCTTCTCCCGCCTGTCGCGCATCAACGAACTGAAAAAGAAGATCAATATCAAACTCGGCAGATTGAAATGAACCAGCACAAGAGAACCCTGGTGACCTGCGCGCTCCCCTATGCCAACGGTCCCGTCCACATCGGCCACCTGGCCGGCGCCTATATTCCCGGTGACATCTATGTCCGCTACCTCCGGATGCGCGGCGAGGACGTCGTCTTCGTCTGCGGCTCCGACGAGCACGGCGTGCCCATCACGATCAAGGCCCGCGCCCAGGGCGTGACCCCGCAGGACATCGTGGACAAGTACCATGAGGTGATGAAGAACGCTTTCACGGGCCTCGGCATCAACTTCGACATCTATTCCCGGACCACGTCGAAGGTCCACGACGAGAATGCGTCGGAGTTCTTCCGGAAGCTCTATGACGATGACAAGTTCATCACCAAGGAGACGGAGCAGTATTACGACGAGGAGGCGAAGACGTTCCTCGCGGACCGCTACATCGTGGGTACCTGCCCCAAGTGCGGCAACCCGAACGCCTATGGCGACCAGTGCGAGAAGTGCGGCTCCACGCTGAGCCCGGAAGAACTGATCGACCCGCGTTCCGCTCTGTCCGGCTCCACCCCCAAGAAGGTGAAGACCAAGCACTGGTACCTGCCGCTGGACCAGTATGAGCCCTGGCTCCGCGACTGGATCCTGGAGCAGCACAAGGAGTGGAAGACCAATGTGTACGGCCAGTGCAAGAGCTGGCTGGACGGCGGCCTGCAGCCCCGTGCCGTGAGCCGCGACCTGGACTGGGGTGTCCCGGTGCCGGTCGATGGTGCCGAGGGCAAGGTCCTCTATGTCTGGTTCGATGCGCCCATCGGCTACATCTCCAACACCAAGGAACTCCTTCCGGAAAGCTGGGAGAAGTGGTGGAAGGATCCGGAGACCCGCCTCGTGCACTTCATCGGCAAGGACAACATCGTGTTCCACTGCATCGTGTTCCCGTCCATGCTGAAGGCCTACGGCGACTATGTCCTCCCGGAGAACGTCCCCGCCAACGAGTTCCTGAACCTGGAGGGCGACAAGATCTCCACCTCCCGGAACTGGGCCGTCTGGGTCCACGAGTACGAGGAACAGTTCCCCGGCCAGGAGGACGTGCTCCGCTACGTGCTCACGGCCAATGCCCCGGAGACCAAGGACAACGACTTCACCTGGAAGGACTTCCAGCAGCGCAACAACAGCGAGCTCGTCGCGGTGTTCGGCAATTTCGTGAACCGCGCCGTGGTCCTGACGCACAAGTATTTCGGCGGTGTCGTTCCCGAGAACCGGAAACCGGAACCGATTGACGCCGAGACGCTTGCCTCCATCGTCCCCTGCAAGGAGGCCCTGGAGAAATACATCGAGACCTTCCACTTCCGCGAGGCCCTGAAAGAGGCGATGAACATCGCCCGCATCGGCAACAAGTACATCTCCGACATGGAGCCCTGGAAGGTGGCGAAGACGGACCTGGACCGCACCGCCTCCATCCTGTACACCTGCCTGCAGATCTGCGCCGACCTGGCCATCGCCTTCGAGCCTTTCACGCCCTTCAGCGCCGAAAAGCTCCGCGACATCCTCCGCGTCGGCCTCGATGCCGGCACCGACCACCGCGCCGGTGAAGGCGCCCCGACCGTGAACTTCTACCGTCCGGACGAAGGAAAGGCACTTCACACGGTGCCGGCAGGGGAAGCTCCCTGCTCCGCGTCGCTTTGCGACCCTGTACCTCCGCAGGGGGCTTCCCCTGCCGGGATTGTCCTCAAATGGGAGCAGCTGGGTAACGCCGAACTGCTGCCGGCCGGGCATCAGTTGGGCGAGGCGGTCCTGCTGTTCCAGAAGATCGAGGACGCGGTGATCGACGCGCAGATCGCGCGCCTGCAGGCCATCAAGGCCGAGCGGGAAGCGGCCGAGGCGGCCAAGGCGGCCGAAGAGGCGGCGAAGAAGGTGGAGCCGCAGAAGGACGAGGTGACCTTCGACGACTTCGGCCGGATGGACATCCGCACCGCCACGGTCCTGGCGGCCGAGCGCGTCCCCAAGACGGACAAGCTCCTGAAACTCACCATCGACACGGGCATCGACACCCGCACCATCGTCTCCGGCATCGCCGAATACTACAGCCCCGAAGACATGCTGGGCAAGCAGATCTGCATCCTGGCGAACCTCGCCCCGCGCACCATCCGCGGCATCGAGTCCAAGGGCATGATCCTGATGGCCAAGCAGGGCGACGGAAAGATGCGCTTCATCACCCCGCAGGAAGCGGTCGTGAACGGCGCGCAGATCGGATAATCATCAAACGAACCATAACATATGAAAGCAACGAGAACTGTCAATCCCAACGGGATCAGCAAACTGGGCAAAGCCACCTGGATCTCCCTCGCCGTCACGGTCTTCGTGATCATCGCGATGGCTTCCTGCTGCACCACCATCGACTCTGCGGCGGTGGGTATCAAGTTCAAGAAATGGTCGTCCAACGCCGAACTCCGCGGTGGTGTGGAAGGCACCTGCCGGGGTTGGGTGTGGTATAATCCCATCACCGAGAGCATCTTCGAGTATCCCACATATATCCAGCGGGTTACCTACGATCCGTTCACGGTGAACCCCAAGGACGCCGCCATTTTCTCCATGACCCCGACCCTCGCTTACCAGATTGACGAGAACAAGGCCGTCGATATCTTCGTGAAGTACCGTAAGCCGGTCCGTGAACTGGAGATGGGCTATATCAACACCTGTATCTTCGAGGCCTACCGCACCTGCGCGAACAACTACACCTCCGACGAACTGATGGCGAACCGCGCCAAGTTCGAGACCGAGGTCCGCGCCCGCCTGGACGAGTCCATGAACCGGGAAGGTTTCATCGTCCGCGAGTTCACGACGAAGATCGATCCGCCGGCCTCCCTGACCGCCGCCATCAACGCCAAGAACGAGGCCGTCCAGAACGCCCTCAAGGCGGAGAACAAGGTGAAGGAAGCCGAAGCGGAGGCGAAGATCGCCATCGCGAAGGCCAAGGGTGAAGCCGAGGCCCAGAAGATCCAGGGTGACGGTGAGGCCTACTACAACCGCGTGGTGGCCGCTTCCCTGAACGCCCTCCTCGTCCAGCAGTACGCCATCGAGAAGTGGAATGGCGAGCTCCCGACCTATAACGGTTCCAACGCCCTGCCGTTCATCAATTTGGGCGGTAAATAGGCCCAGGGTACCGCGATTTGCGGGTAATTACAGGTAGATCAGCCGGGAAAGGGCTTCCGGGGCGAAAAGGCGCCGGGCCATGGCCTGCAGGGCTTCCGGTGTGACAGCTTCGATACGGGCGCGGGTTTCCGCGCTCGTATCTATTTTTCCCCACGCGAGGAGGGACTTGCCCATGGATAGGCACTGGGCCTCCCCGTTGTCGGAGGAGATGGCGAGCTGGCCCAGGAGCTGCTTCTTGTAGGCCTTGAGGATGCGCGGGGACAGGGGAATGTCCCGCAGGCGGGCCAGGATGCGGTCCAGGGCCTTCAGGCAGGGCTCCAGGCTCTGCCGGTCGCAGCCGAAAGTGATGGCCGCGATGCCGGTGTCCGCGTACTGCGTGTAGGTACACTCCACACCGTACACCCAGCCATTCTTTTCACGGAGTTCCCGGTTCAGCAGGGAGTTCGACGCCGGGCCGCCCAAGATGTTGGCCAGTACGGCCGCCGTGATGCGGTCCTCCTCGTCGTACAGCGACGGTGCCCGCCCGCCGATGACGGCATTCACTTCGTGGTTGCGCTTGTCGACGGTTTTCGAGAAGGGCGGGGCCCAGGTCTGGGGGATAGATTTCTCGACTCCGGCTTCGCCTCCGCTCGAAATGACAAAATCAGATTCCTTCGCTTCGCGCGGAATGACAGAGGTTGCTTCGCTCGGAATGACAGCATCCTTGTCATTTCGACCAAGGCCGTCAGGCCGCGTGGAGAAATCCTTGTCATTCCGAACCGGCGAAGCCGGTGAAGGAATCTCCTTCCCGTCAAAGAGCTTCTCCGCCAGCCGCAAAACCCTCTTTTCCAGCACTTTCTCGTCAATGTCAGCCACGACGGTGAAGGCCATGCGGTCCGGGGTGAAGAAGGTGCGGACGAAGCGGCGGAGGTCCTCCGGCCGGATCCGTTTCACGGAGGCCGTCGTTCCCAGGATAGGCCGCCCCAGGGGATGCCCCTCGAAGAGCATGCCCTCGAAACGGTCATAGACATCTTCGGCCGGATTGTCCTTGTAGGAGATGATTTCGTCCAGGACGACGCCCCGTTCGGTTTCGATCTCTTCGTCGGGGAAGGTGGCCTCCGTCGCCAGCTCGAAGAGCAGGCGGGCGGCCTTCCCGAGGTCCTCCTTCAGCACGGTGGCGTGCAGGACGATCTCCTCCTTGGTGGTGTAAGCGTTCAGTTCACCGCCTAGCCGGTCCAGGTAACCTGCGATGACCGCGGCGCTCTTGCGCGCGGTCCCCCGGAACATCGTATGTTCCACGAAATGGGCGATGCCGCTCCCGAAATCGCCTTCGTCCCGCGTCCCGCAGCGGATGCTCAGGGCGCAGTAACCGACGGCGGATCCGCTTCGCCGGACGGCGTACCGGAGTCCGCAAGGTGCTGTTCCACTATGCATTACCGTCCCTTGGACATTCTCCGGAGGTCCTCCGAGAGGAAGCCGGCGGCATTCCGCGCATTGACCTTGTGCTTGCGGATGTAGTAGATGGTGTCCGTATCGGCCTGGAAGAGCATCTTGTAGCTCCAGGTCCCGGCGGAGACGGAGTAGCTGACGAGGGTGTTGTAGGTCTTGTCGGTATAGACCTTGTCGGCCTCGTCCTCATCGCACAGGATGATGTCCTCGTCCAGGTACTTTTCCAGGTCCTTTTCGGAAACGGAGGAAGAGAGGTCCTCCCGGGCCAGGAAGATCCGCTTGATATGGCCCTTCCTGTCGTAATTCTCATTGAACCAGCTCATTCCGGCGTAGGCGACCTTCTCGGAATCCATCGCCTTGAGGGCGAAATCCTGGACGCCCTGCACGAGGGCCGGCAGGAACACCAGTTCCCGGCCGAAGCTGTTTTCCACCGGACACAAAGGGAGGGAGATGACCTCCGTGCGGCGCGCGACGTTGTCGCCGCTGTCGGCTCCGCCCTTCTCCAGGGTCAGGAAGCGCACCATCGGCTCCTCTTCCCCCTTGGCCTGTCCGGCCGTCACGAGGAGGAAGTAGTAGGCATCCGATTTCTTGAGGCTTTCGTATTCCGCGAAGGTGCAGAATTCAAAGGGGGAGGCGGTCCACCGGTCCACGACCTCCTGCCGGAGGGCGCTGTCCAGGACCTCGCCGCCGCTCATCACGACCTTGGTGATCTTGTCGGTAAAATCGGAGAACAGGTATTTGCGGGTGGTCACCCTGCCTTGGGCAAACACGGCTGCGCTCACGCAGAGCAGGGTCAAAAGGGTAATCAGTCGCTTCATGGTCATTCGTCTTTTGCACAAAGATAGCGCACCGCCCCGATTTTTCAAAATTACTTCTTATCTTTGTAAGTTATGAGTCAGTATATCGTATCGGCACGCAAATACCGGCCGGACTCCTTCGAGACCCTTCTCGGCCAGGACAATATCGCCCGGACCCTGTCCAACTCCATCAAACGGGGGCAGCTGGCCCACGCCTACCTGTTCTGCGGCCCGCGCGGGGTGGGGAAGACCACCACGGCGCGCATCTTTGCGAAGATGATCAACTGCGCCCATCCGGGGCCGGACATGGAGCCCTGCGGGGAGTGCGAATCCTGCGTTTCCTTCCAGGAAGGCCGCTCCTACTGCATCCACGAACTGGACGCTGCGTCCAACAACAGCGTGGACGACATCAAGGCCCTGATGGAAAAGGTGCAGGTGCCGCCGCAGGTGGGCCGGTACAGCGTCTATATCATCGATGAGGTCCATATGCTCTCGCAGGCGGCCTTCAACGCCTTCCTCAAGACCCTGGAGGAGCCGCCGGCACACGCCATCTTCATCCTGGCGACGACCGAGAAGCATAAGATCCTGCCGACCATCCTGTCCCGCTGCCAGACCTACGATTTCAACCGGATCAGCATCGCCGACATGGTCCGCAACCTCCGCGGCATCGCCGCCAAGGAAGGCGTCACCATTGACGACGAATCCCTGCATATCATCGCCGCCAAGGCCGACGGGGCCATGCGCGACGCCCTTACCATCTTCGACCAGACGGTCGCTTTCTGCGGCACGGACATCCAGGCCGCCGATGTGATGCGGAACCTGAACGTCCTGGACTACGAGTACAGCTTCTCCATGGTGGAGAACTTCCTCGCCGGGAATTACGGTGCCGTCCTCGCCACCTTCGACGAGGTGCTTGGGAAGGGCTTCAACGCGCTCCATTTCGTGGCGGCCCTGAGTTCGCATCTGCGCGACCTGGTCGTTGCCCGCACCGCCGGGCTGGATGCCCTGCTGGAACTGCCTGACTCCCTCAAGCAGCGCTACCGCGAGCAGGCCGCCCGCTGCCCGCTCCAGTTCCTTTACGATGCCCTGAACGTCACCACTACCTGCGAGGCCGGCTACAAGGCTGCCGTCAATCCCCGCCTGCACATTGAGTTCGCCCTGATGAAGCTCAGCTTCCTGACGGGTCGCAGCGAGGTCTCCACCGCCCCGCGGCCGGTGGCCGTTCCGCAGGCGACCGTTCCGCAGGCGGCGAAGGGGATTCCTTCACCTGCTCCGCAGGTTCGGAATGACAATGGAAGGGGTGCCAAAGAGATCCCCGGTCAAGCCGGGGATGACAAGACAGCGCAGCCGGCTCCTGTCATTTCGAGCGGAGGCGAAGCCGGAGTCGAGAAATCTGCTGCCGCCGTCCAGGCCGTCCCGGACCGTCCCGCCGCAACCGTTCCTGAGCGCCGTAGGAAGCCCAAAACAGGCTCGGCCCTGTCGATGAACGCCATCATGGAGGAGAAGGAGGAGGCGCCCGTGGAGGCGGCGCCGGTGCAGGAGGAAGTCGCCCTGCCTTCCGAAGAGGAGGTGCGTCTCCAGTGGAAGGAACTGGCAGGCAAGTATGCGAGCCGTCCGCGCCTGGCGAACACGCTGTCTTCTTCGAAGCTCGAAATCGCCGAGGAGAACGGGGTGAAGCGGGTGTCGTTCTCGGTCCTGAACGAGTCCCAGAAGCAGTGGATCGAGGAGAAACTGCTCCGCGAGCTGGAAACCACCTTCCGCCAGATGCTGGGCTGCCCGAAGGTGAACCTCCACGTGGACGTGGTCCCCGACACCGAGGTCACCGAACGCGTCCCCTACATGCCGGAGGAGAAGGCGAAGGACCTGATGAGCAAGAATCCCGAAGTAAGAGCATTCGTGGCCGACCTGGGCCTCGATACCAAATAGCAGATACACATGAAGTTACGCGCAGAAAACCTGGTGAAGAAATACGGCGTCCGCACGGTCGTGAAGGGCGTTTCCATGGAAGTGAACCAGGGTGAGATCGTCGGCTTCCTGGGTCCGAACGGCGCCGGGAAGACCACCAGCTTCTATATGATCACCGGTCAGATCGTTCCGAACGAGGGCCGCATCTTCATCGACGATGAGGAACTCACCGGCCTGCCGATGTACAAGCGCTCCCAGAAGGGCGTCGGCTACCTCCCGCAGGAGGCGTCGGTGTTCCGGAAGATGTCCGTGGAGGACAACATCATGTCCGTGATGGAGATGACGAAGATGACCCGGGAGGAACGGGAAGCCCGCCTGGAGCGGCTCATCGACGAGTTCAACCTCTCCAAGGTCCGCAAGTCCCTGGGCATCCAGCTCTCCGGTGGTGAGCGCCGGCGCTGCGAGATCGCCCGCGCCCTGGCCGTCGATCCGAAATTCATCCTGCTGGACGAACCCTTCGCGGGCGTGGACCCCATCGCCGTGGAGGACATCCAGTACATCATCGCCAAGCTCAAGTACCGCAACATCGGCGTCATCATCACCGACCACAACGTGGGCGAGACCCTGGCCATCACCGACCGCGCCTACCTCCTCTACGAAGGCGTCATCCTGCAGGAAGGCACCCCGGAAGAACTGGCCTCCGACGACGATGTCCGTACCAAATACCTCGGTTCCGGCTTCGTCCTCAAGCGTTCCGCCAGCGTCGAGCGCGCCCGCCGGGAAGCGGAAGCCGAAAAAAATAATTCCGCGCCCGAGCAGTTTGGCACACCCCTTGCATAATGCTAAACCAGGTTAGTTTAAGTTGGTTTTAGTTAATAAAGGTACAATACAGGCGAGTCGTGAGACCCGCCTTTATTGTTTGTCGTATGCCGGGAAGCATCAGATGACGTAGTCCTCGATGTCCTTCGCGCTGACCGGATTGTTGCCCAGGATGAGGAGGCGCTCCACGACGTTGCGGAGTTCCCGGATGTTGCCCGTCCAGGATTTCTGCACGAGGAGGTCGATGGCTTCGGGGGAGAATTCCTTGCGGGGCATCGCGGTTTCGGAGCAGATCTGGTCCAGGAAGTGGGACACCAGCAGGGGAATGTCGTCCTTGCGCTCGTCCAGGGTCGGGACCTTGATGACGATGACGCTGAGGCGGTGGTAAAGGTCCTCGCGGAAGGTGCCCTTGCGGATTTCCTCCTGGAGGTTCTTGTTGGTGGCGGAGACCACGCGGACGTTCACGGTGATGTCCTTGTCGGAGCCCACGCGGGAGATCTTGCGCTCCTGCAGGACGCGGAGGACCTTGGCCTGGGCCGCGAGGGACATGTCGCCGATCTCGTCCAGGAAGAGGGTGCCGCCGTCGGCCTGCTCAAACTTGCCCTTGTGCTGCTTGATGGCCGAGGTGAACGAGCCTTTCTCGTGTCCGAAGAGCTCGCTTTCAATGAGTTCCGAAGGGATGGCCGCGCAGTTCACTTCCACGTACGGCATCATGGACCTTTGCGAAAGCTGGTGGAGGCTGCGGGCGACGAGTTCCTTGCCGGAGCCGTTGGCGCCGGTGATGAGGACGCTGGCGTCGGTGGGGGCGACCTTGTCGATCATCTCCCGGATGTGGCGCATGCCCTCGGACTGGCCCACCATCTCCTGCCCGTAGACCTTCTTCTTGAGGATCCGGGTCTGGGTGACGAGGTTCGCCTTGTCGGTGGCGTTCTTGATGGTGATCAGGATGCGGTTCAGGTCCAGCGGCTTGCCGATGAAGTCGAAGGCGCCCTTCTTGATGCAGTCCACGGCGATGTCGATGTCGGCGTGTCCGGAGATCATCACGATCGGGGTCTCCACGCCGTCGGCGATCAGCTTCTGGAGCACTTCCGTCCCGTCCATGCCGGGCATCTTGATGTCGCAGAAGATGGCGTCATACTTCTCTTTTTCAGCCATTTCGCAGGCATCGCCGCCGTTTTCGGCCGTGTCCACCTGATATCCCTCCATCTCCAGGATCTCCTTGAGGGAGTTGCGGATGGAGCGCTCGTCATCTACAATCAGAATCTTCATACTCGAATCATTTGTGCAAATATCGGAAAAAAATGTGTATGTTTGTAATCCTGACACATGAAAGATATGACTATCCCGGACATCATCATTGCCGTCGACGGCTTCTCGGCCACCGGCAAGAGCACCTTCGCCAAGATGGTCGCGAAGGAATTCGGTTTCCTGTACCTGGACAGCGGCGCGATGTACCGCGGCGTGACCCTGTTTGCCATGGAAAGCGGGATGATTGCGGAGGACGGCTCCATCGACGAGGCGGCCCTCCAGGCCGCCGTGGAGGGACTGGACCTGTATTTCCGGAATGACGACGGCGCCACGCGGCTCTACCTGGGCGAGCGCTGCATCGAGACGGAGATCCGCACCCTCGCCGTGTCTTCGTATGTGAGTCCCGTGTCGGCCATCGCCTTCGTGCGGGCCTATGTGGACCGCCGGCTCCGGGCCTTCTCCGAGGGTGGCCGCGTCATCATGGACGGCCGCGACATCGGCACCACCGTCTTCCCGAACGCCGAACTGAAAATCTTCATGGTGGCCGATGCGGAGGTCCGCGCCCGGCGCCGCTATGACGAGATGGTCGAGAAGGGCGACACGCCCGTATTCGAGGACATTGTCAAGAACCTCACGGAGCGCGACTACATCGACTCCCACCGCGAGACTTCGCCTCTCCGCCGGCCGGAAGACGCTTATGTGATGGACAATACGCACATGACCCTCCACGAGGAACTCGTCTGGGTCCTGGGCGTCATCCAGGGGCGCTTCACCATCCTCGAGGCCCCGTCCCTGACATGGTAACGGTCGAAATCGACCCCCGTTCCGGCTTCTGCGGCGGCGTGATCCGGGCCATCTCCCGGGCCGAGCGCTTCCTCGCGGAGCAGGACCATCTGTATTCCCTCGGCGCCATCGTGCACAACGAAGCCGAACTCGACCGCCTGGGGGCGGGCGGGCTCCGGACCGTCAAAACCATCCCCGACGTCCCGGAAGGGGAAACCGTCCTGATCCGGGCCCATGGGGAGCCGCCTGCGACCTATGAATCGGCCCGGCGGCAGGGCCTGACCGTCATCGACTGCACCTGCCCGGTGGTCCTCCGGCTCCAGCAGCATATCCGGGAAGCCTATGCCCGCCTCCATGCCGGCGGACTGCACGGAACGCTCCTGATCTTCGGGAAAATCGGCCATGCCGAAGTCCTGGGCCTGCTGGGCCAGGTAGGCGGCGACGCCATCGTGGTGGAGAACCGGTCGATGCTGGAAGCCGCGCTGCCCCGCATCGATTTCTCGCAGCCCGTGGAGATCTTCTCCCAGACCACCAAGAGCCCTTCCGAGTACGCGGAAATCTGTGAACGGGTCCGCTCCCTCGGGGACCGGGTGACGGTCCACGACACCATCTGCGACCAGGTCGCGAACCGGCACGAACACCTCCTTCAGTTCGCCCGCACGCACGATCTCCTGCTCTTCGTCGCCGGCGAGGCCAGTTCCAACGGCAAGGTCCTCTTCGACTTGTGCCGGAGCGTCAACCCCCGCACCTTCCGCATCGGCTCCGCCGCCGACATCGACCCCGCCTGGATCCGGGACGGAGACTGCGTGGGCGTCTGCGGCGCCACCTCCACGCCGAAATGGCTCCTGGAGCAGGTCGCCGCGGCGGTGCGGCAGTATTGATCAAAAAAAGCCGGCCCCGGAGGGTCGGCTTTCGTATTCGGTTCCGTAAAACTTATTTCACGCGCTGGCCGTAGGAACGGTCGGTGGTGTTCACGGTGATGATTTCGCCGGTCTCGATGAAGAGCGGGACCATGATCTTCGCACCGGTCTCGAGGGTGACTTCCTTCAGGGCGGAGGTGGAGGCGGTGTTGCCCTTCACGGCCGGCTCGCTGTAGGTGACTTCGAGGGTGACGTAGGTCGGGAGCTCGCAGGTGAGGCAACGCTCTTCGGGCTCGGTGAGGAACATCATCTCCACGCGCTGGCCTTCCTTCATGAGGTCTGCGTTCTCCACGACGTCGTGGGGGAGGGTGATCTGCTCGTAGGTCTCCTCGTGCATGAAGTTGAAGGCCTCGCCGTCATCGTAGAGGTACTGGTAGGGACGGCGCTCTACGCTGATGGTGTCCAGCTTGACACCCGCGGTGAAGGTGTTCTCGAGGATACGGCCGTTTTCGAGGTTGCGGAGTTTGGTCTTGACAAAGGCGGGACCTTTGCCGGGTTTCACGTGCTGGAAATACACCACGACGCAGGGCTTGCCGTTGAACATGATGTACATTCCGTTCTTGAGATCAGCTGTTGTTGCCATATGGATGTGTAATTAATCGTTAATTCGTCTATGATACGGTTCAGTCCGCAAAATTAACGATTTACCGGCTTTTCTGCAAATTTTGTTATGCTCCGCTAATAGACTGCCGTCTGGCGGTCGATCTTCAGCTGCTGGATCTGGTAGGTGCCGTCCGCCTTGGCGGAGACGAAGATGGTGACCAGGAAGACCTCGCCGCCGGCGTTGAGCTGGCCCAGGGCGTATTTCATATTGGCCCGGGAGGCCTTGTGGGAGACGTCGAAAGAGCGCGGGGTATAGGCTTCGAAGAAGGTCTTGACGATCTGGCGGGCCTGGGTCTTGGAGCAGTTGCGGGTGGAGGAGATGATGGACACTTCCAGGTTGTCGGAGAACCAGGCGGAAAGGCTGGCGGCATCCCCCTGGGCGATGTATTTGCCGATGGGGACAAAGACGTCATAGCCTTTGTCCTGGGCGGAAAGCCCCGTCGCGGTGAGCAGCAGGAGGGCTGCCAGGGATATCAGGAACCGTTTCATCGGCCTGTCTTTCTTGCAAATACCGCGCCGAAACCTTATCTTTGTGGATGTAAGATGGAGGTGAAACTCGTGACAGTCGGCAGGACCGACGTACCGTGGGTGAAGGAGGGCCTGGACCTGTACGTGTCCCGGCTCCGGCATTATGTACCCTTCACCCTGGTGGAGATCCCCCAGCTCAAGAATGTATCGGCCTTTTCCCAGGATCAGATCAAGGAAAAGGAAGGGGAACTGATCCTCAAGCAGATAAGCCCCGGCGACAGCGTCATCCTCCTGGACGAGCGCGGCAAGGAATACCGGTCCGTCGAGTGGGCGGAATGGCTCCGGGGACGGCTCGCCCGGGGCGGCAAGGGGCTCGTCTTCGTCATCGGCGGGGCCTATGGCTTCTCCGCGAAGGTCTATGACCGGGCGGAGGGGCTCATCTCCCTGTCCCGGATGACCTTCTCCCACCAGATGGTGAGAACGATTTTTGCAGAGCAGCTCTACCGGGCTTTCACCATCATCAAGGGGGAGCCTTATCACCATGAGTAAGACCCATCGCATACGGTTGTGGTCCGGGGTGGCGCTCCTTTCCGTCGCCCTGGTGCTGATGGTGGTTTCGCTCCTGTCCAACCAGCCCCATCCGTTCGTGGGCTCCGTCGCCCGGGAACTGGGCCACCGGGTGGAAGGCCGGGTCGCCCTGCTGGACCGCTATGCGTCCGAGGCCCTTTCGGCCGACCCGGAACAGTGGCTCCGCCTGGAGGACCTGCCCGAAGATATGGTGGTGTACCGCTACCGGGAGGACACCCTCCAGTCCTGGGCTCACCAGTTCCCGCTCCGCAATGATGATATCCGGCCGCGGACCCTTTACCAGCGGCTGGGCGACGGCCGGAGCAACGCGGCTTCCCCGCTGTCCACCCTGTCCGCCTCCCTGACCTACGTCAATTATGGGCCCAAGTGGTACCTGGCCCGTTCCATCCGGGAAGGGAACCTGACCGTGATCGTGGGCCTGGAAGTGGTGAACGAACTGAATTCCAGAACTTTCAACGGGGTCAATCCCCGATTCCGGCTGGGTGACCGCTATTCGGTCCAGCCTCTGACCGGGAGCATCGGCGCCCCCGTGGTGGTGAACGGCGAACCCCTGTTCAAGATCGTGGCGGAGACCGTTTCCGAACCGGACCGCCACGACGCTTTCCTGTTCTGGCTGGCCATCGTGCTGTTCCTGGGGGGAACGCTGCTTCTCTTGTCCGTCCGGCCCACGGTGCCCATCGCGATCCTCACGGTCTGCGTGCAGACGGCCTTCCTGACGGGCGTGTTCCTGTACGGGATGCGGCTCGGACAGGCTTCCGAACTGTTCTCCCCGCTCCTGTACGCTGACGGACCGTTCCTGTATTCGTTGGGCGCAGTGGTGTTGATCAACCTTCTGCTGACGGTCCTCGTGACGAGCCTGTACCTGATCCGGTGGACCCTCCTGCGTTGGTTCCTCCGCCGGAACTCCCGCCTGATGGAGATCGGCGCCGTCCTGGCGGCCCTCGTCGCCATCGTGGCGATCTGCGTGTACATCCACTTCACCTTCCGGAGCATCGTCTTCAATTCCGGCATCTGCCTGGAACTGTACAAGGTGAACCTGATCGACCGGTATACGGCGGTCGTCTATGTTTCCTTCCTGTGCCTGTCCCTGACCGTCCCGCTGCTCGTGCAACTTGTTTCCCCGCTCCTGCGCAGCCTGACGGGCCTCCGGTATGATATGTTCTCCCGCACGGGCAGGCTGGTTTTCGCCCTCGTCGCGGGCGGGTACTTCGCGATGGTTTCCTCGCTTCTGGGCTTCCAGAAGGAACAGAACCGGGTGGAGGTCTGGGCCAACCGCCTCGCGATGGACCGGGACATCTCCCTGGAACTCCAGCTGCGGGCGGCGGAAGGGGCCATCGCCTCGGACGGGGTGATCGGCGCCCTGTCCATCCTGGACAACAGTTACGAAATGATCCGGGGCCGCCTCACGAACACCTACCTGACCCGGCTTTCCCAGGACTACGACATCTCCGTCCTCGTGCCCACGCCTTCGGCCGCGACGGAAATCCTGTTCAACGAACGGATCCGGAGCGGGGTGCGCCTGGCGGAGAACTCCCATTTCTTCTACAGCACCGGCCTCAATGGCCGCGCCCGGTATTCCGGTCTTTTCACCTATTACACACCGAATTACGGCACCTCGTCCGTCCTCGTGCTGGTGGAATCCAAGGCCAACCGCGAGGACCGCGGCTACCTGAGCCTCCTGGGCCTGTCCGAACCGGGCCGCGTCACCCTTCCGCCGTACTATTCCTACGCCCGGTATGCGGGCGGGCACCTGGTCCTGTACAAGGGGGATTTCCCCTATTCGACCGTGGTTTCCGACCGGTTCCGCCAGGTAGTCGATGCCCACGCGGGCGGACACGTCCTGCTGGACGGGTACATGCATTTCGTGCAGACGGTGTCCGAGGATGAGTTGGTCATCATCTCCCGGGAGAAGACCGAACTCCTGAACTACATCGTGGAGGGGGTCCTGTTCGGCATCCTGGCATACCTGCTGCTGAGCGTGCTCGCCTTCCGTTTCCGCCCCCGGAGCACCGGTGAACGGCACTATTACCGCACGAGGATCAATGTGGTGCTGTATATGTCCCTGATCACCACCCTGGTGGCGATGGCAGCGTTTAGCGTGTACTTCGTGTACCGGCGCAACAACGCCGACCTTCAGAACATTATGACCTCCCGGATCACTACGCTCCAGTCGATGGTGCAGGGTGGTCTGCGCGGGGTGTCCACGGAGGACGACCTCCGTTCCCAGGCGGCGCGTGCGGCCATCGAAACGGCCGGAAACGATATCAAGTGCGACATCACCCTGTTCACCCCGGACGGGCGGATGGTCCTGTCCACCACGCCGGAAATCTACGACCGGATGGTGGCGGGCTGCCGGATCGCGGAGGATGCCTACTACAGCATCGTCCTGATGCACAGGCGCTTCAGCATTCAGCGGGAGCGGATGGGCAACCGCCGCTATTACGCCCTGTATGCCCCGGTCCTCAATGCGGAAGGGGAGATGGTGGCCATCGTTTCCACCCCGTACACGCAGCAGAGTTACGACTTCGAGAACGAGGCGCTCGTGCATATCGCCTCCATCATCACGGTCTTCCTCGTGCTGCTGATGATCGCCCGCGTGGTCACGGTGGCGGTGATCGGGCGGATGTTCCGTCCGCTCAGCGAGATGGGCCGCAAGATGAAGGTGTCCGACGTGGACCATCTCGAATATATCATCTACGACCAGGAGGACGAGCTCACCTCGCTCGTACGCGCCTACAACCTGATGGTCCACGACCTGTCGGATTCCACCCGGCAGCTGGCCCAGGCCGAGCGCGACAAGGCCTGGAGTGCGATGGCCCGCCAGGTGGCCCACGAGATCAAGAACCCGCTCACCCCGATCAAGCTCAAGCTCCAGATGCTCATCCGGATGAAGCAGACGGGGAATCCCGCCTGGGAGGACAAGTTCGAGGAAGTGTCCGCGACCGTCCTCGAGCACATCGACATCCTTGCCGACACGGCCAACGAGTTCTCCACCTTCGCGAAACTCTATTCCGAGGAGCCGGTCCGCATCGACCTGGATGAGCTGGTCCGGGAGGAGGTGTCGATGTTCGACGCCCGGGACGACATCGACTTTACCTATTTCGGGCTGGAGGGAGCCGAGGTGATGGGCCCGAAGCCGCAACTGACCCGCGTGCTGGTGAACCTGATTACCAATGCGATCCAGGCCCTGGAGGGGCGGGAAGACGGGAAGGTGGTGGTCTCCCTGCGGAACTCCGTCAGGGACGGCTTCTACGACATCGTCGTGGAGGACAACGGCCCCGGCGTGAAGGAGGAGAACCGGGCGAAACTGTTCACCCCCGATTTCACCACCAAGTCCCACGGAACGGGGCTGGGCCTCGCCATCTGCCGGAACATCATCGACCGGTGCGGCGGGGAAATCAGCTACTCGAAATCTTTCGCCCTCGGGGGAGCCTGTTTCACGGTCCGCTATCCTAAATTATTAAAATAATTTCGTAAATTTGCGGCCGGAAAAAGGGAGGGAACCATGAGAATCAAAACCGCCATATTCTCCGGCAGCAGCACGCGGGTGGAGCAGAAGCCCGCCCGGAAGCTGCCCGAGTTCGCATTTATCGGGCGGTCCAACGTGGGGAAGTCCTCGCTGATCAACATGCTCACGGGGAATTCCAAGCTCGCCAAGACCTCCCAGACCCCGGGCAAGACCCAGCTCGTGAACCATTTCCTCATCAACGATTCGTGGTACCTCGTGGACCTGCCGGGCTACGGCTATGCGCGCCTCCCGGACAAGGACCGGGCGAAACTCCGCCACATCATCTGGGACTACGTCAACCGGAGCGAGGAACTGGTGATGCTGTTCGTGCTCCTGGATTCGCGCCACGACATGCAGGAGGTGGACCTCCGCTTCATCGCGGAACTGGGGGAGAAGGGGATTCCCTTCGGCCTGATCTTCACGAAGGCCGACAAGCAGGGCAGCACCGTCACCGCCGCCCAGGTGGAGAAGAACAAGGCCCGCCTGCTGGAGGACTGGGAGGAACTGCCGCCCGTGTTCGTGAGCTCGTCCGTCAGCGGGACGGGAAAGGATGAGATTGTCAATTATATCGGAACCGTACTCCAAAACTTATGATAAACGATGTCCATAAGCACAGGATGGCCATTTACTCCTGTGAAGCCACCCGGTATTTCGCCGAAAAGGTGGTCGCTGCCATGAACCGGCTCAAACGGCCGGATGAACCTGAAGTCGTGCTGGGTCCGCTCGAAGTCTCGCATTTCAGCGACGGCGAGTTCCAGCCCTCGTTTGCGGAGAGCGTCCGTGGAGCCACTTGCTTCATCATCCAGTCCACCTTCCCGCCCACCGACAACCTGATGGAACTGCTCCTGGCCCTCGATGCCGCCAAGCGCGCTTCCGCCAACAAGGTGATCGCGGTGATCCCGTATTTCGGATGGGCCCGCCAGGACCGCAAGGACAAGCCGCGCGTGTCCATCGGCGCCAAGCTGGTGGCGAACATGCTCAAGGCGGCGGGAACCGACGCCCTGATGACCTGCGACCTCCACGCCGACCAGATCCAGGGTTTCTTCGACCTGCCGGTGAACCACCTGTATGCCAGCTATGACTTCCTGGACATCCTCAAGAAGATGCAGAAGGCCGATCCGGAGCGCTTCACCATCGCCGCGCCCGACATGGGCGGCGCCAAGCGGGCCAATGCCTATGCGAAGCACCTGCACTGCCCGGTGGTGATCTGCCACAAGACCCGTGCGAAGGCCAATGTCGTGGAGCGCATCCAGCCCATCGGCGAGGTCGAGGGACGTGACATCGTGATCATCGACGACATCATCGACACGGCCGGCACCCTGACCGCGGCGGCGAACGAGCTCGTCAAGCGGGGCGCCCGCAGCGTCCGCGCCTTTGCGACCCACGCCGTCCTGTCCGGTCCCGCCTACGAGCGCATCGACGCATCGGCCCTGTCCGAGGTGTACGTGACGGACACCATTCCCCTGAATCCGGAAAAGCGCGCCCTCCAGGGCAAGATCCGCGTGGTCTCCCTGTCCGATACCTTTGCGCGGATGATCCTCCGGGTGTACAACTACGAACCCATTTCCTCCGAGTTCCCGCTGTAAGATACGATGAAGACTTTCCTTGCCGCCCTCCTGTTCGTGGGGATCGCCGTGGTGCTCCTCGGGGTCAATATCTTCTTTTTCCACCGTCCGTTCCCGGACGGGGAGATATCGACCAATCCCGAGATGCAGAAACGCGGCATCAAGTGCGCGAAGCAGGAAGAGCTGGAAATGCTGGCGGCCCGGCAGGGAAAGAAGGTCTGTGACGGCAACTTTTCGGAGGCCTGCGCGAGTTGCAGCCTCCGGCCGGGGAAGAAAACCTGAACCCGATGAAGAACCGGAAACATACGACTTGGATGGGCAGGCTCCTGAAGGGCCTGCTCTCGGTCTTTGTATCGGTCCTCTTCTTGCTTTTCCTGGCCGTCCTGGTCACGGGTGTGAGCCCGATTTACCGTTTCCGGGAGCCGGCGCCCTTCCAGGGACCGGACATTTTCAACCCGTACCGCAACCTGGACACGGCCCTCTGCTGGAAACGGGCGAATTTCCATACGCACACCCGGGTGAAGGGGCCTTTCCCGCCCAATGAGTGCGAACTTTGGCCGGAGGAGACCTGGGCTGAATACCGGAAATACGGGTACGATATCGTCACCTTCTCCAACCACAACGAGATCACCCGGCATCCGTTCGACTCCACCCTGCAGGTCAATGTGTATGAGCAGGGCTACAGTCCGTTCAAGTTCCACAAGCTGGTGTTCGGCAGCGACCGGGTGAAGCATTTCGACCCGCTCCTGCCCCTGCTGGCCTCCCAGAAGCAGTTCGAACTGGACCGCCTGGGCCGGGATGCGGACTTTGTGCAGATCAACCATCCGTACCGGACCGTCGGGACTTCCGCCCGCCATATGCAGGCGCTGTCCGGGTACGAGATCATGGAACTGGACACCGGCATCAGCACGGAGAACGAGTATTGGGACTGGGCGCTCAGCGCCGGACACTACAGTTTCGGCCTGGCGAATGACGATTTCCACCACCCCGACAACACGCTCAACATCGCCGTGCGCTGCAATTTCCTGTGCACGCCGTCGGGCCGGTACGAGGACGTGCGCCGGACACTGTCGGAGGGGGGATTCTATGCGATGCGCGTCCCGGACTACTGCTGGGGTGACTGGGATGTCAAGCGGGAGAAGAACCGGGATCTGCCGTCCGTGACTTCCATCGGCCTGGACGGGGAAACCGTCTATATGACCCTGTCGGAGCCTGCGGACAGCATCCGCGTGACCGGTCAGGACCACCGGACGCTGGCCCTCGCGGAGCGCTGCGACAGCATCGCCTATACGATGAAGCCGGAGGATTCCTATGCCCGCCTGACGGCCTTCTTCCCGGAAGGGGAGGTCATCTACTCGAACCCGTTCGCCCGCTATGACGCGTCCGTGTCGGACAGCCCGTTCGACGAGACGCCCCAGGAGGTGGACATCCTCCTGACTGTTTTGTATAACCTGCTCCTGCTCGCCCTGTTCGCCGGGGCGGTGAGACAGTGGATTAAATTCTTGAAGCGATGAGCCTTTTCAAGCGGAAAATCAGCCTTGCGGCCCTGTGCCTCATCCTGAGCCTGTACACGCTGGCAGCGTTCCACGTGCCGTTTTTCCGCCATCTGGCGGCGAATCTGGACGGCGGATTCAACGGGTGGGTCATCGCCGGGACGGCGTTTTTCCTCCTGCTGGTGCTAGATTTCCTGCTCTATTACGCGCTGATCTGGCTCGGCCGCGGGGTGGGGAAGTTCCTGGTGGCGTTCACCCTCTTCGGTGATGCCGTGATGCTGTATTTCGTCAACACCTACGACGTCCTCGTGACGGACGAGATGATGGGGAACGTGTTCCGGACGCAGTACTCCGAGGCATCGGGCTTCTTCTCCTTCGCTTTCGTGCTGTACGTGCTCCTTTTGGGCATCCTGCCTTCGGTGTACCTGTTTGCCCGGAAGGTGGAGTACGGTTCCTGGAAACGCCTGCTCTCGTGGCTCGGGGGCGGTGTGGCGGCCGTGCTGGTGCTGGTGTTCGGCAACATGAAAAACTGGCCCTGGATCGACCGGAACTCCACGGAACTGGGCAGCCTCCTGATGCCCTGGTCCTACATTGTCAATTCCTTCCGCTACTACGGGGCCGAGAAACGGAAGAACGTGCAGGAAATCCCTCTGCCCGATGCCGTGCTCACCGATGACAGCCGCGACGTGTGCGTGCTGATGATCGGCGAATCCGCCCGGCGGGACCATTTCTCCCTGTACGGCTACCCGAAGGAGACCAATCCCTACACGGTGACGGACAGCGTCCGGGCCTATGTCGCGGATGCATCGGCCACCTATACCGCCGCCGGGGTGAAGGCCATCCTGGAGCCGTTCGCCTCCGACGAACTGCACGAGATCCTCCCGAACTACCTGTACCGGACGGGGGTCGATGTCCTCTGGCGTACCAGCAACTGGGGCGAGCCGCCGGTCCACGCCCGGAAATACGAGACCATCGGCGACCTGAAGGAAAGGTATCCCGAGGTGGACGGCCGCTACGACGGCATCCTCCTGGAGGGCCTCGCCGAAGAGATCGCGGCCTCGGAGAAGGACAAGCTGTTCATCGTCATCCACGGTTACACCAACCACGGACCGGCGTACAACACCAACTATCCTTCTGAATTCGAGGTGTTTACTCCGGTCAGCAGCACCGTGGAGATGTCCAAGGTGTCCCAGGAGGAACTCTTCAACGCGTACGACAACAGCATCGTCTATACGGACTGGCTCATCCACTCCGTCATTACCACCCTGAAGGAAAGCGGCCGTCGCGGCTGCGTCCTCTTCGTCTCGGACCACGGGGAATCCCTGGGCGAGAACAACCTTTACATGCATGGCGTGCCCTATTCCATGGCGCCCCGGGAGCAGCTCGAGATCCCCTTCCTCGTATGGACCTCCGACCCGACCCTCCACTTCAAGGACCTCCCCGAGGTGGGCCAACACCATGTATTCCATACCGTGCTGGATTTCTTCGGCGTGGAAAGTCCGGCCTTTGACGAAAATATGAGTATATTTGCGAAAACATTATAATCTATGGCATTAGTAGCGATCGTGGGCCGGCCGAATGTCGGCAAATCCACCCTTTTCAACCGGCTCGTCGGCATGCGTCAGGCGATTGTCGATGAGACCGCGGGCGTGACCCGGGACCGCCATTACGGCAAATGTGAATGGTGCGGCACCGAATTCTCGGTGGTCGATACCGGTGGTTACACGTCCAATTCCGACGACGTCTTCGAGGACGCCATCCGCCGCCAGGTGGTCATCGCCGTGGAGGAGGCCGACGTGATCCTGTTCATGTGCGAGGCCCAGACCGGCATCACCGACTATGATGCGGAAATCGCGGACCTCCTGCGCCGTTCCAAGAAGCCCGTCGTCCTGTGCGTGAACAAGGTCGATTCGGGCGAGAAGATGTATGACGCCTATGACTTTTACGGCCTGGGCCTCGGCGAGGTGTGGAGCATCTCCGCCGCCAACGGTTCCGGCACCGGCGACCTCCTGGACGAGATCGTGCGCGTGCTGCCGGCGGATTCCGAAGCCGAGGATGACCATGCCGATGTCCCGCACATCGCCATCGTGGGTCGTCCGAACGTGGGCAAGTCTTCCCTGACGAACGCCCTCCTGGGGGAGGAACGCAACATCGTCACCCCGGTTGCGGGCACGACCCGCGACTCCATTTCCGCGTATTACAACAAGTTCGGCCACGAGTTCGTGCTTGTCGATACCGCCGGTATGCGCAAGCGCGCGAAGGTCACCGAGGACCTGGAGTTCTACTCCGTCCTGCGGGCCATGCGCACCATCGAGCACTCCGACGTGTGCATCCTGATGATCGATGCGACCCTGGGTATGGAGGCGCAGGATATGAACATCTTCAACATCATCCAGAAGAACCGCAAGGGCTGCGTGGTGGTGGTGAACAAGTGGGACCTCTTCGAGAAGGATCCCAACACGATGCGGGACTATACGGAGGCCCTGAAGGCCCGTCTGGCCCCCTTCAACGACATTCCCGTCGTCTTCACCTCGGTCATCAATAAGCAGCGGATCCTGGAGGTCCTGAACGCCGCCGCCCACGTGGCGGACAATATGAAGCGCCGCATCTCCACCTCCGAACTGAACGACGCGATGCTGCCGGAGATCGAGAACTACCCGCCGCCGGCCTGGAAGGGCAAGTACATCAAGATCAAGTACGTCACCCAGCTCCCCACCCGGACCCCGCAGTTCGCCTTCTTCTGCAACCTCCCCCAGTGGGTGAAGGAGCCCTACAAGCGTTTCCTGGAGAACAAGCTCCGCGAGCACTTCGACTTCGAAGGCTGCCCGATTCAGGTTTATACAAGAGCTAAATAATTCAGACTATGTTCGATGCAAAGCAAGTAAAGGACGCGTGCGTCCAGTGGATACGGGACTGGTTCGAGGAGAACGGCCCCGGGTGCAATGCCGTGCTGGGCATTTCCGGCGGCAAGGACAGCAGCGTGTGCGCTGCGCTGTGCGTGGAGGCCCTGGGCCGCGACCGCGTGATCGGCGTGACTATGTCCAACGGCGTGCAGCCGGACATCGAGGATTCCATCAAGCTCATCAACCATCTGGGTATCAAGCGGTATGATGTGAACATCGGCACCGCGTTCCAGGCCCTGATGGCCGAAGTGGAAGCGAAACTGGGCCACGAAGCATCGGCCCAGACCCGCATCAATATGGCCCCGCGTCTCCGGATGACGGCCCTGTATGCCATTTCCCAGTCCAATAACGGCCGGGTGGTGAACACCTGCAACCTCTCCGAGGACTGGGTGGGCTACAGCACCCGTTACGGCGATGCCGCGGGCGATTTCTCGCCCCTCGGCGGCCTCACGGTGCAGGAAGTGAAAGCCATCGGCAAGGTTCTCGGACTTCCCATCGACCTGGTGGAGAAGGCCCCTTCCGACGGCCTCTGCGGAAAGACCGACGAGGACAACCTGGGTTTCACCTACGCCGTCCTGGACAAGTACATCCGCACGGGCGTGTGCGAGGACCCGGACACCAAGGCCCTCATCGACCGGAAGCACGTGATGAACCTGTTCAAACTCAAGCCCATCCCGCATTTCGAACCCGAAATCTGATTGGCGCAGCGTAACTACATAGACCTGCTGACGCTGCAGGCCGGCATCAGGGAGTGCATCTCGGAATCCTTTCCCGAAAGGTACTGGGTGAAGGCGGAGATCGCTTCGTGGAGCCCGCGCGCCAACGGGCACTGTTACCTGAGCCTGGTCCAGACCCGGGGCGGGAAATCCGTGGCGGAATCCCGCGCCATGATCTGGAAATGGCACTATCCCCAGCTGGTACACTACTTCGAGCAGGCGACCGGACAGCGGTTGCAGGCGGGCATTACCGTGCTCGTCCGCGTCCAGGTGGCTTTCAGCGAACTGTACGGCATGTCCCTGTACATTGACGACATCGACGCTGATTTTACCCTGGGGGAACAGGCCCTGGAGCGCAAGCGGGCCATCGAGCAGCTGCAGAAGGACGGCTATATGGACATGCAGAAGGAACTGGTCCTCCCGGACCTTCCGTACCGCCTGGCCGTCATCACCTCCAAAACTGCCGCCGGCTATCAGGATTTCCGCAACCACCTGCTGGATAATCCGGAGGGATATGCCTTCCAACTGGACCTGTATGAGGCGCTTATGCAGGGGGAGCAGGCCCCTGCGTCCATCCGGGAAGCCCTGGCGGAAGCGGGTGAAAAAGACTACGATGCCATCCTCATCCTCCGTGGGGGCGGCAGCGAACTGGACCTCCAGTGCTTCGATGATTTCGACCTGGCCGTCGCCATCGCCACCTGCCCCGTCCCGGTCGTGACCGCCATTGGCCATGACAAGGATGTGCATATCGCCGATATGGTGGCCCATCAGGCCGTCAAGACGCCCACGGCCCTGGCCGATCTTTTCCTGGATGCCTACGCCGCCCAGGACGACATCCTGGACCGTCTGCAGGGGCGTATCGCCGCCGGGCTGCGACGGCTGGTCTCCACCGAAGAACTGCGCGTCAAGGGGTCCGAGTCCGCCATCCGGAGCGCCATCCAGCGCCGCATCAGCGCCCTGGAAGTGCTCCTGCAGCGCAGCATCGGCCGTATCTCCCGCGGCCTCACGCAAAAGTATGCCGATGTGGCCCGTCTCAAGGACGCGGTTCTGCACCGGCTCCAGTTTGCCGCCCAGGCCCGGTACAACGCCGCTTATTCCGCCCTGGCCCTGAAAGAGGCCCGCATCCGGGCCACCGATCCCCGTAACATCCTGAGCCTGGGGTATGTGCTGGTCACCGGCCAAGACAACCAAATCCTCAAAACCGTTCAAAAAGTCACCCGCGGCGACCGCATCGGCGTCCGTTTCTCCGACGGCTCCCTGACGGCCCGGGTCGATGAAGTATTCACCGCCGGATCCGACCTGGACGAAAGCCAGACCGCATAGTTTCACGCAGAAAAGGAATTGGAATTCCCTTTTTGTTTTTTATATTTGTAAAAATCGAAAAGGAGGCCGATGATGAGTGAAAAATTCGACTATGCGAAGGCGATCGCCGAACTCGATGAAATCGCCGCCAAGGTGGAGAATCCGGAGACGAAACTGGATGACATCGACGCCCTGGTCGTCCGCAGCCGGGAACTGCTCGGGCAGTGCCGGGAGTACCTGCGGAGTGTGAAGGAGAAGATAGACAAACTGGATAGCGACATATGATGAGGATTTACGAAACCGACCCCTGGCTCTCCCCTTACCGGGAGGCGATCGATGCCCGGCATGAGCGCATCCTGGGCATGAAGCGGCACATCGCGGGCGACGGCCTGCTGAAGGATGCCGTGAACAACCACATCTATTACGGCCTGCACCGCTGCGACGATGGTTCGTGGATATTCCGCGAGTGGGCGCCGAACGCCACCAAGATCTACCTGGTGGGTGATTTCAACAACTGGAAGCGGACGGAGTCCTATGCCCTGAAACCCACGGGCGGCGGCAACTGGGAACTCTCCCTGCCGTCGCTCTTCCTGCATCATGGGGACCTGTACAAACTGTACATCGAATGGCCCGGCGGGGCGGGCGAGCGCCTGCCTTCGTACGTGACCCGCGCCGTGCAGGACGATATGACGAAGGTGTTCTCCGCGCAGGTCTGGGATCCGGACAAAAAGTACGTCTGGAAGCACGGCTATGCCGGCAAGCGGCCGCATCCGATGATTTACGAGTGCCATATCGGCATGTCCTCCGAGAAGGAGAAAGTGGCCTCGTTCGAGGATTTCCGCAAGGAGGTCCTCCCGAAGGTCAAGAAACTGGGTTATGACACCCTCCAGATCATGGCCCTGCAGGAGCATCCCTACTATGGCTCCTTCGGCTACCAGGTTTCCAATTTCTTCGCCCTGAGCTCCCGTTTCGGCACCCCGGAGGAGTTCAAGCGCCTGGTGGACGACGCCCACGGGAAGGGCATCGCGGTGGTGATGGACATCGTCCACAGCCACAGCGTGGACAACGAGGCGGAGGGCCTGTCCAACTTCGACGGCACCGACCACCTGTACTTCTATTCCGGTCCGCAGGGACACCATCCCGCCTGGGGCTCCCGCTGCTTCGACTACGGCAAGGACGAGACCAAGTACTTCCTCCTGTCCAACGTGAAATACTGGATGGAGGAGTACCACATCGACGGTTTCCGCTTCGACGGGGTCACCTCCATGCTGTACTGGGATCACGGCCTGGGGAAGGATTTCGGCAACTACGGCCTCTATTTCGACGGGGGCGTGGATGAGAACGCCGTCACCTACCTGGCCCTCGCCAACATCCTGGTCCGGGAGATGAACCCGAACGGCTTCACCATCGCGGAGGATGTCTCCGGCATGGCCGGCCTGGCCGCCCCGCTGGAGGCCTTCGGCGTGGGCTTCGACTTCCGGATGTCCATGGGCGTCGCCGACCACTGGATCAAGTGGATCAAGGAACGCTCCGACGAGCAGTGGTCGATGGGCGAGATCTGGTGGGAACTTACCAACAAGCGGGCCGATGAAAAGACCATCTCCTATGCCGAGTGCCACGACCAGGCCCTCGTGGGGGACAAGACCATCATCTTCCGCCTCATCGACAAGGAAATGTACTTCTCCATGCGGAAGGATTCCGGGAACGGGCTCGTGGACCGCGGCGTCGCCCTCCACAAGCTCATCCGCCTGGTGACTGCGGCGACCGCCGGGGACGGCTACCTGACCTTCATGGGCAATGAATTCGGCCATCCCGAGTGGATCGACTTCCCGCGGGAGGGGAACGGCTGGTCCTTCAAGTATGCCCGCCGCCAATGGTCCCTCGCCGAGAACGAAGATCTCCGGTACGGAAGCCTCCGCGATTTCGATGCGGCGATGGTCCGGCTGATCCGGAAGGAACAGCTGCTTTTTGCCCGTCCGGAGCTCCTGGTGGCGGATGAGGAGAAGAAAATCTTGATTTTCATGCGGAAAAACTGTATCTTTGCGCTGAATTTTTCGGCGACCGGTTCGTTCGCGGATTATGGGTTCACGGCACCGGCCGGAGAGTATGTGAATGTTCTCGACAGCGACGAGGACCGCTTCGGCGGTTTCTCGCGGTTGGTGGATGGAGAGCATCATATCGCTATACCCGAAAGATGCCCGAACGGGAACCAGTACTTCGACCATACCCTGCGTCTGTACCTGCCTGCCCGTTGCGCCGTTGTATTAAAGAAACAATAACATAGAGACATGGCTTTTTTGAAATTCAACAAGTCTGAACTCGTCAACCTCTCCTACTCGCTCAAGCGGGAAATCCTGCTCGCGAGCAAGACTGGCGCGTTTTGCAACACGTCCATCGTCACGTGCAACACGCGCCGGTACCACGGCCTGCTGGCCGTCCCGGTGGAGCGGTTCGGAGGGTACAGGTACATGCTCCTGTCTTCCCTTGACGAGAGCCTCACCCTCCGGGGCAAGCGGTTCAATCTGGGCATCCACTGCTACGGGGATATCTACGAGCCGCGCGGGCACAAGTACATCGTGGACTTCGACGCCGATCCGGTCCCGATGATCACCTACAAGATCGGAGAGATCGTTTTCCGCAAGAGCCTCGTCCTTTCCCAGGACAGCGACCAGCTGCTCATCAAGTATGAACTGGTCAAGGCGCCCGCCAAGGTGAAGCTGGAGCTCCGGCCCCTCCTCTCCTTCCGCCGCGTCCATGACCTCACCCAGCAGAACGGCGATGCCCGCACCGAGGGCAAGGAAATCGAGGGCGGCATGGCCTGGAACCTGTACGAGGGCTTCCCGGACCTGAACCTGCAGGTGAGCGGAAAGTCCGTGTTCAAGCCGGCGCCCTGCTGGTACAACGGCGTCACCTATTCCGACGAGATGCGCCGCGGCTTCGACTGCCGCGAGGACCTCTTCGCCCCGGGCCTGTTCGAACTCGAACTCAAGTCCGGTGACTCCGTGGTCGTCTCCGCCTCCGCCGACGGCCCCGTCCAGGCGTCCAGCCTGAAGCGCAAGTTCGCCGCCACCGTGGGCAAGATCGGCCCCATCACCTCTTTCCACGACCAGCTCGTCCGCCAGGCGGACCTGCTGATCCGGGACAACGGCGGCAGGAAGCGGATCGTCGCGGGTTATTCCTGGCTCCTCACCGGCCTCCTGCGCGAGACCCTGTACTCCCTGGCCGGCCTCACCCTGTACGGGAAGGACGACCCGAAGGAGTTCGAGGAGATCTTGGACAACCTCATCGCCGACGAGCCCGAGCGCCTCTTCCACCGCACCACGCAGGTGGAAGCCCCGCTCTTCATGACGGTCACCCTGCAGCAGTACATCGCCTACACCGGCAACGAGAAGCGCGCCTGGACCAAGTACGGCGACACTCTCAAGGGCATCCTCGAGAGCTATCTCCCGGGACACCGCCACGAGGTGGCCATGCATCCGAACGGCCTCCTGTGGGCCCAGGTGGACGGGGTCGCCCTGTCCTGGATGAACGCCTACATCAACGGCCGGGCCGTCACCGAGCGTCCCGGTTACCAGGTGGAGACCAACGCCCTGTGGTACAACGCCCTCTGCTTCGCCCTGGACATGGAGGCGAAGTACGGTTCCAAGCGCAGCTCCTTCATCCGCGAGTGGACGCCCGTCCGCGACCTGGTGGCCCGGAACTTCCAGTCCACCTTCTGGAATCCCGGATTCGGCTTCCTCGCCGATTATGTCGATGGTTACGGCCAGAACCTGGACCTCCGTCCGAACCAGCTCTGGGCCGTCTCCCTGGATTACAAGTGCGTCTCCGACGAGGTCATCGGCGCGGTGATGCGCCTGGTGAACAGCGAGCTCCTGACGCGCCGCGGCATCCGCACCCTCTCCCCGCGTGACGGCAAGTACAAGGGGGTCTATGAGGGCAACCAGATCGAGCGCGACCTGGCGTACAACAACGGCTGCGCCTGGCCTTTCCTGCTGGCCCAGTACTGCTACGCCAGCTTCAACATGATGGGCAAGAACTTCGTCAAGCGGGCCGAATGGCTCACGGAAGGCTTCTACGAGGACCTTTCCAAGCACGGCGTGGGCTGCTTCTCCGAACTATACGACGGCGATCCGCCCCACGAGCCGCACGGAGCCATCTCCTCGGCGACGACGACGTCCGCCCTTCTGAATATCAATTGGTTGATTGAAAAATACAAGGAGGAATAAACCATGAGAGTCCTGATGTTCGGTTGGGAGTTTCCTCCCCATATCGCGGGCGGTCTGGGTACGGCCTGCGAAGGCATCGTGAAAGGTCTCGCCTACAACGGCGTCGAGACCCTGTTCGTGATGCCGTCCGCCTCCGGTGACGAAGACCAGAGCGCGAC
>Ga0310690_10002007_pt1 | contig 34677 bp, 25 predicted proteins | sample AusTroGonzalo_MG_2_FD_207661 | JGI IMG/M metagenome (GOLD analysis project Ga0310690, IMG submission 207661) | Bovine rumen microbial communities from tropical cattle in Woodstock, Queensland, Australia - Gonzalo_04 (v2) (version 2) | ecosystem: Host-associated > Mammals > Digestive system >...
GGATGTCGACCGTGCCCATGTCGGCGATAATCTGCTTGAACACGTTCTGGACCGTCTCGGAGTCGGCCACGTTGCATGCGTAGCTCTTGACCTGCACCCCAAGTTCGGCGGAAAGTTTGGCCGCCAGTTCTTCCTTGACCGAGGTGGAAAGGATGGCGACGTCCGCACCTTCGCTAGCAAGCTTTGTAGCAATGGCGAGACCGATACCACGGGAAGCCCCCGTGACAATGGCTTTTTTACCTGTAAGTTTTCCCATAGTAATTCCTGTGGTTTGTGGTTAATAGCTTTGAGGTCGTGCTTCGCACTTTGAGGTATGAGGTCGGGGCTACGCCCCTTTGAGCTTTTTATAATCGCGCCTCCGGCGCCTTACTTTAGCTCAGAGCGAAGCGACCTCATCGCTCACTGCTCATTACCCCTTCAGTGCCTGGAATGCCTCGATGGTTTCCACCGGAGTGACCTTCACGTCGCGGCTAATCTTGCGCATCAGGCCCATGAGCACCTTGCCGGAGCCGACTTCCACGCCCTGCGTGACACCCAGGGACATGGCCTTGTTCATGCAGTCGTTCCAGCGGACCGGAGACACCAGTTGGCGCACCAGCAGGTCGGCAATTTCGCTACCCTTCGTGACCGGTTCGGCAATCACGTTCGCGATGACCGGCTTTTCCACGTCCTTGAAGGTCGTCTTGGCAATCGCTTCGGCGAGGCCGGCCTGGGCAAACTGCATCAGCGGGCTGTGGAAGGCACCCGAAACGGCAAGCGGAATCGCCTTGATACCGGCGGCACCGCAGTTTTCCACGAGCTTGTTCACGCCGGCGACCGCACCGGACACCACAATCTGGCCCGGGCAGTTGATGTTGGCCGGGACCACGACGCCTTCGGCCTTGACCGCTTCGCAAAGTTCAAGAATCTTGGCTTCGTCCTGGCCCATGATGGCAGCCATCGCACCGGGGTTCTTGGAACCGGCCGATGCCATGAGTTCACCGCGGGTGCGCACCAGGCGGAGGCCTTCTTCAAAACTGAAACCGCCGGCGGCGTAGATGGCGGAATATTCACCGAGGGAATGCCCGGCCACGTAGTCGAACGCGAAACCTTCGGACTTGAGCAGCTCCATCACCATGGCAGACACGGTGAAGAGGGCCGGCTGGGTGTTGTCGGTGCTCTTGAGCACGTCTTCGGGACCTTCGGCCATGAGCTTCGAAAGCGAGAAGCCCAGGATTTCATCGGCCTGCATCATAATCTTCTTGGCCGGTTCAAACGTAGAAGCGAGCGTCTGGCCCATGCCCACGTACTGGGCACCCTGGCCCGGGAAAAGTAAAATCGTCTTAGACATCATAAACCTCTGCGGCTAGGCCGCAATTTTATTTTTGCGATACCAAATTAAAAAATTACAAACTCCTCTAGGACAAAAATCACAGGAATCCGCACACATTCTCACGAAAGAAAGATAAATAACGCCATTTTGTAACAAGGGAACGTTTAAAGCCCCGTTTTTACACGGGGCTTTAAATCTTTACACGGGAATGACTAGCGCAAATTACTGGAATTCACAATCACATTCCGGAGTTTCATCGTCATCAAGACCAAACACATCGCTACCCGAAAGCAAGTTCGGCCCACGGCATTCAAAAACAGTCATTTTAGGTGCGACGTATGCCTTCTTGCAGATTTCACTTTCCATAACTTCATCTTTAAACATACGCTACTTCCTTATAAACATTCCCTTAGCCTTGGAGCCATTCACATTGCGCCCCTTCAGGTCGTAGGTGCGCGCGTTCATGTTGATAAACTCGCCCGTGCGGGTATTGAAACGCCCGATGAATGTCGTGGAGCCATCCTCCTTGTCCTCAATAATCACGTCCATATCCTCTGGCAAAACCACGGACGGAAGCGCCGCAATGGCGGGCCTACCCGCACCGACATGGTTCGACTGCCTTTCAGGGACATTTATCAGGTAGGCGCGGCCCGGGCGAATCCTCGCTCCGGCACCAGCCTTCACGAACTGGCCAATCTTCACGCCGATATCCGGGCGTTCCTCGGCGGAGAACCCATAGACGCGACCCAAGTCGGCATCACCCGCCGCCCAGACCTTCTTCGCGAGCGTTCCCCTGAATTCCCAGGTACCGTACTTGACGACAGGTTCCACGGTCGGCACGAGCGTGACGCCGCCCTCCACGGCGAAGTTCCCGTCGTTCATCAGGACCATGTAGGGAGTGTTCGCCATGAGGGTCGTGTCGGGTACGCCGACGGAGTCCTTCCAGACGAGCGACATCACCGCGACAAGGCTGCCCGCATCGTTCGTCCTGATTTCGCTGAACGCGGCCACCTTTTTAAGGCCGCTGACGTTGGAAGTGTTCACGTCGAACGGGAGCACGATTGTCGAGAAGCCCGACGTCGAGAACTTACGGCCATACTCCACAAAGTCGACCTGGATGCTGTCCGTAATCATGACGGTATCGTCGCCATTATAGTTGCCGTCGACGGCCACACCCAAGCCCCTTTCGTCCTCGATGAGCTTGACCGCCGCGAATGTCGGGAGAGGATCGCGCTCAAGCACATTCACGGTCAAGTCGAAACCGCTATTTTGAAAAGCTCCATCAGACTTGAAGTAAAACGTCAAGCTACGACCAGAGCTTACGATCTCGCCAATATCAATAGCCTTCGAAGTCGAACATATCCCGCTGAACAGGGTGTCCGCTTCAATTGCGGATCCGTCAACAATAAACAGCCTGTCATAAGATCCCTGCTCCGTGTGCAATGAACCCGTTACGCTCAGATTGGAACCTTTAGGCGCAGTAATCGTCAGCGTGTCGCTGCTTCTTTTTTCGTAATCAGCATTTGCGCCGCCATTGTCATACAGCTTGAAGGACTTGATGTCTTCTGGAACATTAACGGTTTCGTTCCCATACTTCACCATATCGAGATGGAGGCCTCCATCAGCAGAAATGTCGCTCGTGAATGTCGCAGTCACAAACACGTCGCTATTGGGCATGATGAACTTCGAACGCTCAAAATCGTAGACTGGCGAAATGACGGTATTGCCGTTCCTGTCGGAAACCTGCACCCCGCTCAGGCGATTGGACTCTGCACCCGCAGCCGTCAGGTAAACCACGGCACCAAGCGTGTCGGCATCCTTAACATAAACCTCCCCTCCCGAAATCGGATTCATGGTAATGGCATAATGGGCCTGTTCAACAGTCACCTTCAGGGCATAGCCGGCATAATTGTCACTACCATCGGATTTGAAGCCAATCATCATGTTCTCGCCGGAACTGACAACGGTATCCCCGATATCGGTTTCAACCCCCGAAACAAATCCGGATGCGCCGAACAACAGGGGTGCATCCGTATTTTCACCATCATAGACTCGCAACAGGTCCCACAAATTTTCTGCAACCATGGTACCGGTCAGCCTCATCCGATACCCCTCCGTAACCTTGAGCACCAGCGTGTCGTTGCTAAAACTTCTGTAGTTCACGTCTTTGCCGCCATTATCGTAGACATAGAACGACTTTACTTTTTTTGACACATCGACTGTGGTCCTACCCGGCTCCATATCGATATACAGCCCGCCCTCGGCCGAAAGGTCCTTGGTAAACTTAGGCGTTATGGTCACATCGCTTGCAGGCATGAAGAACGTCACTTTATGCCACGAATACCAGCCCCCCGATACAATTAAATCACTGTTCGAAGAATTGTCCTTGACACTTATACTAGACATCATATAGTTGAGGCTCGGATAGGCCGTCAAAATCACTTTTTCACCGACACTAGCCGAGGCCTTGTCGCTCTTGACCATTCCATTTGCAACGCTAGCGATAGAAATCGCGTACTTAACCGGGACATCATCTCCCGTCTGTTCAGGAGAGGAATCCGCCCACGCCAGCGACGCAAACAGAGTAAACAACAGGAACAATTTACAACAGGACACATGAAACTTCTTTTTCATGCCAAACCCTCTTTTTTTGAATAGGAACAAATGCATGTCAATATTACAAAAATATGACAAGTTCGTCAATTTACAGAAAACGTTGTCTGTTTCATGCAAATGTTGTATAGAAAAGGCTCCAGGTTCGAGGCACGAGGCGCCTGCAGTCGGCAATGAGCTGTGAGCGATGAGATAAAAAAAGAGATGCCCGCCTGCGCGGGGCATGACATCTTTCTTTCTAACACTAGATCCTACTCCCTAGATCCTAACCTCTAGATCCTAATCCCTAATCCCTAACCACTAACAACTCTTTCTTAGCGGCCGATCCGGACGGTACTGTATTCCCGTACGCTCCCCGCGCGGTATTCCACCAGATATACGCCCGCAGGGACCTGTTCCACGTTCCACCGCAATTCATGGCTGCCGGCAAGTTCGCGGCCCGGGGTGTGGCGCTTCAGAATGTTGCCCTTAATCGAGACAAGCGAAATCCTGACATTCTGTGCCACCGGGAGCACGTAGTTCACGTTCAGGGCATCCCCGTGGTTTGCGATTTCGAGGTGGGAAGCTCCGGCCGGCGAAACACTCGGGATGTAGTCCTTCTTCGAGGAATCGGCCTTTGCCGTATCCGCCTTAGTCGTATCGGTCTTCGTCGTGTCCGTCTTGGTGGAATCGTTCTTGGTGGAATCCTTGGGCGGAACAACCGGGTGATCGGCAGCAAGAAGCACCGTAGCAGCAAGGAAAGATGCATTATACCACAAATCCGTTTCTGTTGCCGTATAATATCTCCAATCAGAACTCAAAGTTTCGTTAAGCACCCCTCCTAAAAGGGCGCCAACCGGAGTGCTGTAACGATATGGTGCCAGACCAGAGTTTCCATTCCATCCTTCCGGATTGGCCATTCTACTGTGCGGATGAGCTTCGTTCTTGTCACCCACGCCCATCACAAACGAAATATCCCACCGGTTCAGGCCCAAAAAGGCATTCATCTTATTGATCGCAAGTTGGCGCACCTGAGCATTTCCGGTAACCTCGGCATAAATCAGCAATGCCATGAGCGCACCGGCTTCGTAACCGTTAACACCCGCTTCCAAAGCAGGAATGGATTGATACCAGGGCGTCGAATAGCTTAATGCAAGTTCTGCATCTTCATCATAAGGAAGAGTAATTTTCGATTCGCCATGAGCGCATTCAACCACATGTTCTACCAATCTTTTAGTAATCCTTTCCAAATAATCCACACGCAGAGAATCAGAGAGGCCATATTTCATACTTGCACTGGAATCAGCCAAGAACAACTTGTAGAATGCATACAAAGCGATAGAATAATTGTTCTGGTAATCAGCCATCCAACCATTAGATTTAAACCCATCCGGAATTCCGAGCCAGCCACCTGCAAATCCAGCCGAATACTTGAAATTTGCCGAGTTATCATAGACATCCTTGTTGATTGTCAAGTCGTCCATGTAATCCATCTTTTTCGTTTTTTCATAAGTCGCATAATGGAGAGCAATTGCCGCCATGGCGAGTTCATCTTCAGGTTTTTGCACACAACTATAAGCTTCATTCTCACAATTTTCTCCTGCATCTTTGTTTGCCTTGCCGTAGGCGTACAACTTTTCAGCCACCTTCAAGCAACTATCCGCGAAAGTTTTGTCATAGGCAGCATAACTCTGACTCAAGAAGGCAAGCCCCGCCGCAATAGAACCTGAAAACGCCGGGCCAATCCCATAGATAAGCGGTCTAGGCTTAGCATCTTCACGTGAATCCATATTTTCCGGACGGTCCCATAAAAGATGGTCGTTATTTATGTTTCCAACAGTCACCGCCATTTTCTCAAAATCCCCCTTGGCGTATTCGTAAGAACGCAAGAAGAACTCGGCGCCATGCCTTGCTTCGCGGAGAATGTCGGGAATACCATCGGTATTTTTGGTTTCGTTATGATTGAAGGCGTAATGGTCTTCGTCGCGTTCCGGATGTAGCGTAGCAAGAGCCGAGAGCATCATGAACGCATAAGTCATGGTTGGTCCTTCTTTCACGTAGTCACCGGCATCGTACCAGCCGCCCGTGATAGTATCCTTCAAATGGCTCGGGCCATGGGACCAGGACTCGGAATCGCCACTGCGCTGCGCACCGAAGAACTTGAGCGATGCATCGCGAAGCATGGAATAAACCTTATCGCTAATAATAAAGGTCGAAGAATATTCCTTGCCCACCTTGATACGGAGCCTCTGGTCATTAGGCAACCCCGCCATATCGGCCAGCTTACCGGCGCATATAAACTTAGTCGAATCGCCAATATCTACCGTATAGCGATCTATTACTGCATTTGAAGACGCTTTCACGATTCGCTTATACTTGGCAGAAGCTTCCGTACTCGAGAGAGCTCCATCCTTGGCGAGTTCTTTACCATCCAAGTCAACGACCGAGTAAGAAACATCAGCGCACTCGCCCGAGGTCGCATAATAGAACAGCTTTTCGGGATCACTCAAAAGGTAACCGGCCTGGTTCACGCGAATGTTACTGACTTTCAGATTCAGGGCATCTATGTAGGCCTGGTCCAGCGAATCCGAAATATAGCCGTTCGCCTTGAAGTCGGCAGGCTTAGAACCCAGTTCAGGAACACCGAGCAGCGAATCATTCTTGGAGGCGACAAACTGGCTAAAGCTAAGAACCGTTCCGCCGTCCGCGACACTCGAGGTATCCCAGACCATCGGGAAAACCGGACGAATCAGGTCGTACGGGGTTTCAGCAGCAGAGACCGACAAAGCGGCCCCCAAAGCAACCATTCCAAATAGTGTAGATTTCATTCTTTTCCCTCCACACGTAATCCCATCCACATTGTAAACATAGGTTGATCTTAAGCAATCTCCCCATGAGGCTTTCACGAAAATAATAAAAAAAATCTTCACTTACACAGGAAAACAATTTGCCGTGATATTTTATACAAAAAAAGAACAGAACCCTAATCTCTTAGGGTTCTGCCATTAAAGCTTGTTGTAAGCAGGGGGGGCGTTACTTCGCTTCGGCGGGTTCGTCCTTGATGGCGGCCAAACGTTCGTTCACGTTCTTGGACACACCCTTCGCGGCGTACTTCGCGGCAACTTCCACAGCCTTCTCGATAGCGAGAGCATCGGAGCGGCCGTGAGCGATAATGCCCGTGCCGTTGAGGCCGAGGAGCAAAGCGCCACCCGTCATGCGGTAGTCCCACATTTCGTCGAAGCGGCGACCATTCGGAGTGTCAATAAAGCCGAACATCTTCTTGTGCAGTTCGTAGAAGCCTTCAAGCATTTTCAGGACAACATTGCCTGTAAAGCCCGAAGTCACCACAACATCGGCAGCGCCTTCGATAAGGGTTTCGCCTTCGATGTTGCCGATGAAGTTCACCGGGGCAGATTTCAGCAACTGGTGTGCTTCCTGGAGCACGGCCGGGCCCTTGTGTTCTTCTTCGCCCATGTTCAAAAGGCCGACCTTCGGATTCTGGTAACCGAAGTAGGTCTCGGCAAAAGCGGAACCTGCGATGGCAAAGTCCACCAGCGTAGAAGCGCGTTCATCGACGTTCGCACCGGCATCGACCAAGATAATCGGACGGTCGGCGGTAGGAATCACGCAACCGATAGGCGGACGGCTGAACTTTTCGCTCGACTTCCCGAGAAGCATGAGGCAAGACGCCATCATGGCACCGGAGTTGCCGGCGCTCACCGAGGCGTCCACCATTCCCTTCTTCTGCAAGGCAACGCAAGTCACCAGGCCGGAGTGGGGTTTCTTCTTGAGAACCTGTACGGGGTGTTCGTCCATGGCGACCGGATCCGGTGCGTCAACGACCGAAATACCATTGCCAGCGTAACCAAGCTTTTCGAGCCCAGCCTTGACCTCGGCCTCCGGTCCGCACAAGACAACATGCAAATCAGCATTCTTCTTGACGGCGTTTACAGCACCTTCTATCACTACGTCGGGGGCAAAATCGCCACCCAATGCATCCAAGGCAACTTTAACCATGAACAACTCCTTAAAAGCGACTAGGCTTCAGCACCCTTCATGTCGACAACTTCAACACCATTGTAGTAACCGCAAACCGGGCACACGCGGTGCGGGCGCTTCACGGAACCGCAATGTTCGCAAGTGGCCATGGCCGGCACTTCCATCTTCCAGTGGGTGCGGCGCTTGTCACGACGGGCGGTCGAGGTTTTTCTTTTAGGTACTGCCATTTTTAACTCCTATTTTCCATTTTGCTTTTTAAAGCTTTGAGTTTTTCCCAGCGGGGGTCCATAGTGTCTTCGGACTCTGCGGAACCGTCACTGGTCGGTTTGTTTGATACAAAGATAAAATCTTCGTCAGGATTTTTCACGGGTGCGGCCGGTTCTTGCAGTATAACCAGCTGTCGAACGCACTCGGAAACGTCCACGAAGTACTGCCCCTGGGGAATTCTATAAGCGAAGACATCTGCATCGTCTTCATCGAGTTCCTGTTTTGCCACCCCAAGCCTCTCGACTTCCACGACGATTTCGGTTTCGAAGGGACGGTCGAACAGCTCGAGCGTACGGGAGCAGGTCAGAGTTTGCACTCCAGAGAGCGTACCGGACACAAGCCACTTGCTAGGGCCTTCGGGGCTAACCAGCACCTGGGCTACCAGATCGCCTTTCAGGTGCAGTTCGTCGAAGATTTCGGGGGCATCGGCATGGGACCAGACCACCCGGCGGTCTTCGGATTCCTTAAGTTCTTGTGCGATATCGATTCTCAAAGTGGCCCCAAATCTAGTAAAAACTAGACATGATTTCAATAATCAGGATATTACAATCTGGTTTAAAAAGTTTGCGGAAGGGGTTCCAGCCCGGAATTTTAACCTAATCTACTTGCTCGGGTCGGGTTTATCCCAGGGGAATGGATTCCCGTCGTTTTCGGGCGGCATCACGGGTATCATGACCTTTTTGGGGAAATATTCCGTAGTCGTGGTGACGGTTTCCAGAGGCTGCAACCCCCTGGCAGCAATGCCCAGTGGCATCCCAACCGCCGTAGCAACGTCCTTGGCAGCCCCCCTGTGCAAAACGGTCTGCGTGGAGTACCCGCCATCGCCACGGTGTATCACCACCTCCCCATACACGACGCCGTTCTTTTCGGCCTCTAGGTACATCTCGTCGCCTCTGGCAACCGGGACATAGCAGTTCCTGGAGTCGTCGCAGACTTTCTCACCATTACTATATATGGCATAGCCTTTGTGGGCATCGTCCACCTCGACCTTCACAGCCGCGCAACCATTCAAGGCAACGCCGACAGCGAGTATCGCAAAAGCCAAAAGGAGCCTTCTCATCGGATTTTCTCCTTCGATACACGGCTCACTATGGGGATGAAGTCTTTCGGGTCGTACGCGATGTGGCGGTAAGCCCAGATGAGGGAATTGTCCTTCGCCTTGCGCATCTCGAAAACGACAACGACACCCACCGTATCGCGAACTAGCTGCAGTAGCAGTTTCCGGTCGCTCTGCTGAACGTCGTCGACTAGGGTCACGTGGTCATCGAGAGCCACATACTGCTTGGTCAACACGTGCAGGCGTTCACCGTAATCCGGGTGCACACCTTCTACCTGCGCCGGTGGCATATACACCTTGGAACACCCGCAAAGTATTGCGGTACAAAGCAACATAGCCATAAATACACAGTGGGCAGACAAATTCATCGATTTCAATATAGCATTATCCAGCAACCCTGCGCCGTTTTTCGCCATGATTCGGATAAAAGGCCATTTTTACGGACAAAAAAACACTTACAGCCTTGCAATTCCAGGGACTTTAAAAAGCACCTAGAATTTCCTATCTTTGGGGGCGGCCAGTTCGAAACCCATCCTGGCCTTAGGTTGCGGAGTTCCCGCAGGCCCTATAAACCAAAACTAGGAGTCAAAATGCGTTCAGAAGCAGAACTCGAAGGCGTCACGCTGCTCGGCAACAACAAGACCCAGTACAAGACGACCTACAGCCCCGAAGTGCTCGAAAAATTCCCGAACAAGCACCCGGGCAACGACTACATGGTCACCTTCAACTGCCCGGAATTCACGAGCCTTTGCCCCAAAACCGGCCAGCCCGACTTTGCCGAAATCAAGATTCACTACATCCCGGACCAGTTCCTGGTAGAATCAAAGTCGCTCAAGCTGTACATGTTCTCGTTCAGGAACCACGGGGATTTCCACGAAGACTGCGTGAATATCATCATGAAGGACCTCGTGAAGCTTTTGGACCCGAAGTACATCGAGGTCGAGGGATTGTTCATGCCGCGCGGGGGCATTTCGCTCTACCCGTTCGCGAACTACGGCAAGCCCGGCACCGAATTCGAATCGCTCGCCAAGACCCGCCTGTTTGCGGCAATCGACCGGAGGAAATAGGAGTGAGCCGTGAGCTATGAGCCGTGAGCTATGAGTATAGCCTCGAAGCGCAGCGACCTCACTCCTCGAAGGGAGCGTAGCGACCGACCTCATAGCTCAAAGCGACCGAAGGGAGCGACCTCACACCTCCTAACCCCAACCACTGTTTACTAACCACTATCTACCTCACACCTCAAAGGCGCAACGCGCCGACCTCAAACCCCATGCCTCTACAAAACGAACTCATCCTCATCGCCTCCATCTTCGCCTTCTTCGGGGGCCTCGTCGCCTTCTTCCGCTTCTTCGGCAAGCAGGGTATCTTCGCCTGGACCGTCATCTGCACCATCGCCGCCAACATCGAGGTGCTTATTTTGGTACACGCCTTCGGGCTCGACACCACGCTCGGCAACGTCATCTTCGCTTCGACCTTCCTCGCGACCGACATCATGAGCGAAATTTTCGGTAAAAAGGAGGCTAGCCGCTGCGTCAAAATCGGCATCCTCGCGAACGTCACGTTCATATTGATTTCGCAGAGCTGGTTCTTGTACATCCCCGCCGAGGGCGACTCCATGGCCGGCCCCATCCGTACCGTATTTGCCAATACGCCCCGCGTGATGCTTGCTAGCCTGTTCGCCTACGCCGTATGCGAACTGTTCGACGTGTGGGCCTACCACGCCTGGTGGAAATGGACCGAAAAGAAGTTCGGCGACAAGAAGCGTTTCTTGTGGCTGCGCAACAACGGCTCCACGCTCGTAAGCCAGCTCATCAATGTAGTCGTATTTAACCTACTCGCCTTCGCCGGCGTGTTCCCGTGGAATACGATTGTCGAAATCCTGATTTTCGGCTACGGCATCTTCATCGTGACATCGCTGATGGACACGCCGTTCGTGTACCTCGCCCGCCGCATTGCGGACAAGCACCCGGAACTGCTGAAAGAATAGCGTTTAAGTTCTAGACTACAGCAGTAAAAGGGAAGTTTTATTCTTCCTCTTCCAGGCACAACAGCGTAGCGGATTCAAAAAGGGAATCGCGGTCGCCCTTCTGGAACGGGGTTGAACTATAAACACGCATCACCCCGCCATCGCAAGTCCTTTTCAGGTCTTCTTCTCCGGCCAGGGTCGAGTCCACCGTGCCGAGGGCGGATTGGCACAACGAGGGGAGAACCAAATCGGTCTCGACAACCGAAGAAACGGAATACATATCCCCCTTCCAAATATAAACCGTCTTTGCGGCGGCCATGCCAAACGAAGGAATCACCCACACATCGTCGTTCTTGTCGATATCGCAACCTTGCTTTAGGTTCGGGTCATTCAGGACGCTCAGGTCAGGGTATTCCCCTTCGCTGCTAGGAGACGATTCCGGTTCCGCGGGTGTTTCGCCGGGCTCTTCAGGATTGTCGGGCTCTTCAGGATCTTCGTCATTAGAGGGCTTGGACTTGCTGCTAGAAGACTTGGACTTTGCCGTGCTGCTGGAAGACTTACCCTTCTTCTTGCCGCTACTGCTGGAAGATTTTTCGCTTTTCTTGCTGCTGGACGAGGACTCGGCTTCTTCTTCATCGACTTCTTCGTCCTCTTCCTCATCGGCTTCACTGCTGCTCGAGATTTCTTCGTCCTCGCCGTCCATACTACTGGAGGAGATTTCCTCGGCTTCGATTTTGGTATCGTTCGAAGTCCCTGTGCTGCTGTCGTCACTGCAACCGGCAAAACAGATCGCCAGAGTGAACGAAACTGAAGCAGCCAATACCTTGATTAGGCCAAAATTTCCAATATGCATACGTCCTCCTTGTACATATTGGGGGAAATATACAAAAAAGGCCCCGTAGGGCCCAATTTTTCATTTTGTTCACAAAGAATTACATAGAGCATAATGCCATCACTTCTTCGTAGATTTCATCGCGGTCCGCATCATCTACGACCCTTTCAGCTCGTGATTTATATACGCTACCTTCGCAGTAAGCGTGGTCATCCGGATCGGCGTTTTCTACCGACTCCTCGCAAGTTTCTTCATCCTCGAGTCTCATGTTCATTTCAGCAACAGCGGTATAGCTATTCCCGCTCCACGTGACAGTCGTCCGGCCAACGCCGGCAACGTCCATCACCCATACGTCATCGGTTTTCTTGAAATTGCAGGTAGAGACGCTTGCCGATCCCCCAGCGCTGCTGGAAGAAGACCGGCCTGCACTATTAGCACTTACCCCGTTGAGTTTTGTGCACTCATCCATGGCCATTTCAAAAAGCGATTCACGGGACATATTATACGTGTTCCCATAATTCGCGACATTGATTGCATACATGGCTCCGTTCTCGCACCATTGTGTAGAGACTATTTTCGCGTCCAAGAGATCATCTTCAATCTCTTGTTTGCCCGTCATCTGTTCGCACTCTTTCGTCGTCTCGGGCCCCCTGAAGATATTGTACAAGGAATCCTTGAGATTCTTGCCATCAAAGAAAGTGAAACTGTACGTCTCATAAGTTTCGTCATCTTCAGTGTGAGTGTAGGCAAAGCCCCATACCTCGTCGTCTTCCTTGAAGTTGCACTCCCCTATCTTGACGTCGGGCACGCTCACATTGGCGAAGCTGTCCTTGCCACTAGAGCCGGCCTTCTTGGAGGAACTGGAGGAACCGTTCTTGCCGCTGGAACCGCCCTTCTTGGAGGAACTGGAAGAACCGGCCTTGTCGCTGGAGTCGGCCTTCTTGGAGGAACTAGAAGAACCGTCTTTGCTGCTAGAACTGGCCTTCTTGGAGGAACTGGAGGAACCGTCCTTGCCGCTAGAGCCGCCCTTCTTGGAGGAACTGGAGGAACTATCCTTGCCACTAGAATCGTCATCAATAGCGGAATTCTCCTGATCGTCGGAATTCCCGTCGGCGGCAGTGCTGCTTTCGCCACTACAGCCAACAAAACTCAAAGCTAGGGCAAACGGTGCTAGAACGACCAGCATTTTGGTCAGGCCAAGGTGTTCAAAACGCATTATTCCTCCTGCGCGATGGGATTCGAAGAATTCGAAGCCATACATAAGAATAAACAGAAAATAGAAAGTTTCGGCCGGTTCCTGCCCCAGCCAAGCACAAGCCGCACGTATTATCACCTATATATATAGTCACATATATATATATAGCTATACCCGCGAAATTCGCTCAAAAACGGCACATGCGAAAAATTTCGGGTATTTTTCAGCCGGACTGCGCTCGGAAAATCTTTTCGATGAACTAAATTTTGCGCGGAAAATGTTTATCACGGTGCTCACATACCTGGTCATCGGTCTATTGGCCGTGTTCGGGCTATTCTATATAGTCCTCGAGGTCCGGTTCTTCCGGGCGCTCGGTACTGTGCGCACAGGAACCTCCGATGTGGAGCCCAAACCGCACGTGAGCATCCTGATTTCGGCCCGCAACGAATCAGCCGGCATCCGCGACACGCTCGATTCCGTCCTAGCACAGGACTACGACGGGGAGTGGGACGTCTGGGTCGCCGACGACCGCAGCAACGACAACACCCCGGAAATCCTGGCTGAATACGCCACCCGTGACCCGAGGCTCCACGTGCTCACCATCGAGGAAATTCCCGAGGGGGTAAGCCCCAAGAAGCATGCCCTGAGCCGCCTCATCGAGGCCTGCGACGGGGAGGTTCTGTGCCTTACCGACGCCGACTGCATCGTGCAGCCCAGCTGGATCAGGGGAATCGTGGCGGAATTCGAACCGGGCATCGAACTCGTGGCAGGGCATTCCTACATCCCGACCCCCCCCGGCAAGTCGAGCATCCTCATTTGCATGCAGGCCGTCGAAACGCTCATTTACCGAGTGGCAGGCACCGCAGGGCTCGCCATGCACCTACCGCTCACCAGCACCGGCAACAACCTCGCCTACCGCAAGAGTTTCTTCAACAGCGTGAACGGGTTCGAAAACGTACTCAAGATCCAGAGCGGCGACGACGACCTCTTGATGCAGAAACTCGCAACAGACCGCCCCTGGGCCATGCGCTACTGCATCGCTCCCAACACTTTTGTCACCACAAGCGGCAAGGAAACACTCCACGAACTCTGGGAACAGCGCAAGCGCTGGGCATCCAAGACTATATATTATACGCCAAAAATCGTGTTCGTGCTCAGCATGGTGTTCCTGTTCCTCGTCATGCAGTGCATCGCGGCACTCCTTTCGCCGTTCAGCATCGGAATTCTCATAGCCTTCGTGGCCACCTTCGTGGCCAAGTGCATAGGCGACCTTGTTTTAATACTTCGCGGGCTTCGGATATTCAAGCAGGAGCACCTATTGAAATGGTGCATCCCCGTCGAGATTATCCACGCCCCCTTCACCGTTCTGGCCGTCCTCTTCGGCCTGTTCGGGCGATTCAAATGGAAATAATCAATGGCAACGACTACAAAAGCAACGACTAAGACGACCAAAACCGCGGCAACCAAGGCCAAGTCAACAAAGACTACAAAGGCCCCCGCCGCCGGCAAGACGCTCATCATAGCAGAAAAGCCTAGCGTCGCCAGCGACCTGGTCAAGGTCCTCGGAGCAAAGACATTCACAAAGAACAACGGCTACTACGAAAGCGACACGACCATCGTAAGCCACGCCATCGGCCACCTCGTGACTATCGCCGACCCCAAGGACATCGACGAACGTTTCAAGGCCTGGGACATGAAGACGCTCCCGATGCTGCCCGAGAAGTTCCCGCTGGTCGCAACTCCCGCCACCAAGTCACAGCTCTCCATCGTGGGCAAACTCATCAAGAGGAAAGACGTGACGACTATCGTGAACGCATGCGATGCGGGCCGCGAAGGTGAACTGATTTTCTTCTACATCCTGGACTACGTGCTCAAGGGCAAGTTCACGGGCAAGACCATCAAGCGCCTGTGGATGCAGAGCATGACGCCCGCCGCCATCAAGGACGCCTTCGAACACCTCCGCACCGCCGAAGAGATGGAAAACCTCAAGGACGCCGCCCTCTGCCGCAGCGAAGCCGACTGGCTCGTGGGCATGAACGGCAGTCGCGGCCTTACCGCCTACAACAGTTCCATGGGCGGGTTCCAGATTACACCGTGCGGCCGTGTGCAGACCCCGACGCTAGCCATCATCGTGAAGCGCGAAGAGGAACGCCTCAAATTCGTACCCCAAAAATTCTGGACTGTCGAGGCCGATTTCGACAACGGCGGCAGCGCCTACCTAGGCAAGTGGTTCACCGCCGACAAGGAAAACGGCAAGGACCGAGTCAAGCAAATTTTTGACGGGGAAAAGGCTGCTGAAATCCTCGCGAAGTGCAAGGGCAAGGCCGGAAAAATCGAAGAGACCACCGCCCCTAGCCAGCAGAAGTGCGGCCAGCTCTACGACCTCACCACACTCCAGCGCGAGGCGAACAACCGGTTCGGGTTCAGCGCCAAGACAACGCTCTCGATTGCTCAGAGCCTGTACGAACACTACAAGGCGACCACCTACCCGCGTACCGACAGCCGCTGCCTGCCCGAAGACTACGTAACGACCGTCAAGGCGACCCTCGGCAAAATTGAAGGCCCGCTCAGGAAGTTCGCCCTGGAAGCGCTCGACAACAGCTACGTGAAGCGCACCCCGAAGGTGTTCGACAACTCGAAGATTTCGGACCACTTCGCCATCATCCCCACGGGTGTTGTGCCGAAGGGACTCTCCGAGGCCGAAGAAAAGATTTACACGATGATCTGCCAGCGCTTTATCGCGGTGTTCTTCCCGCCGGCGCAGTACCTGAACACGACCCGCATCACGACTGTCGAGGGCGAGACGTTCATCACCGAAGGCAAGATTCTCGTAGACCCAGGCTTCAAGGCCGTGTATGGCAAGGACAGCGACGACGAGTCGAACGTTCCGCAGCTCAAGGGAGATGCAGCCAAGACGCTTGACATCCGCAGCAACGAAGACTTTACCAAGCCGCCCGCGCACTACACAGAAAGCACGTTGCTTTCTATGATGGAGAGCGCGGGCAAGCTCGTCGAAGACGACGAGCTGCGCGACGCCATGAAGGAGCGCGGGCTTGGTACGCCGGCAACGCGAGCCGCCATCATCGAAAAACTCGTGAGCGACAAGTACGTTGTCCGTGACGGCAAAGAAATGATCCCGACCGCAAAGGCGTTCGACCTTATCAAGGTGCTCTCGGCCATGGACATCGAAGCCCTCACGAGCCCAGAACTCACCGGCGAGTGGGAATACAAGATGGACCTTATCTCCAAGGGCAAGGAATCCCGTGAAAACTTCATGCAAGGCATCGTCGAGATGACGAAGGCCATGGTGAAAAACATCAAGGAATTCAAGGAAGAAAGCACTACCGGCGAGGCAAAGTTCAGCCCGGTGAACGGCAAGAAGGTCTTCGAAACCGTGAGCCGCTACACCACCGAAGACGGCATTGTCATCCGCAAGATTATCGGTGGCAAGCACCTCACCGACGACGAAATCGTCGAGCTCCTGACCAAGCGGAAAATCGGTCCGCTCACCGGGTTCCGCAGCAAGAAGGGTGCCGAATTCTCGGCCGTGCTCACCATCAACGACCAGAACAAGATTGAGTTCGTATTCGACGAGAAGCCCGAAGAAATCGAGGTTGGCGAGAAGGTGGGCAAGTCCCCCATCGACGGTTCCGATGTGTTCGAAACCCTCACCGGCTACGTGAGCCAGAGCTACATCGACAAGGAACCGAGCGGCATCCAACTCCCCAAGGTGATGCTCGGCAAGGAGCTCCCGATCGACGAAATCAAGAAGATGCTCGGTGGCGAAAAGACCTCGCTCATCAAGGGTTTCCGCAGCAACAAGACACATCGCCTGTTCGACGCGTTCCTCTATCTGGACAAAGCGGGCAAGCTCAAGTTCGACTTCCCGCCGCGCACGTTCACGGCAAAGCGATTCACGAAGAAACCCGCGGCCAAGGCCGAAGGCTAGCACGGCAACGCCTGCGCCAAAAGGACCCTCATGTTGACGCGACGATGGACGACCTGGGTAATCGCAGTGCTCCTGTGCACTGTTACCCTATTCGCCCAGGAATCCCGTAACGAGGCTTCCAAAAATCCCTACGACCTTCCCGATGCGCTTATGCCGCTATGGGATTCGCTTTCCATAAAGCAGAAAGCCGCCCAGCTCATCATGGTCTACATGTCACCCGCCGAGTTCCTAGTCAAGAACGAGTTTGGCGGCGTGCTCGTGATGAAGTCGCACCTGAACAAGAAAGACAACTTTATCCACAACCTCACTCAGGCCAACGCCGGGCTCCGCATTCCGCTCCTCGTGGCAAGCGACCAGGAAGGCGGCCGCGTGAACCGCATCGGCGGCATCTCCGAAAAATGGAAACACGCCCCGAGCGCCTACGAAATGCGCAGCATGGAAACGGACTCCGTCAGGGCCATCGCCAGAAGCATCGGCAGCGAACTCAAAGCACTGGGCATCAACCTGAACCTCGCGCCGGTACTTGATCCGGCCCTTGACCACCGCAATAAAAAATCGTTCATGGAAGAAAGCCACCGCTCGTGGGACAAAGACAGCACCAGCGGTGAAAAAGTCGCCGCCTTTGTCCAAGGAATGAAGGACAACGGTATCGTCTGCGCCGCAAAGCACTTTCCCGGTTACGACTCGTGGACCAACAGCGACCACCAAATCGCCATCAGCGCAAGCCCGCTCGCCAAAATCCAGCGTAACGTGGGGCTGTTCAAAGCCCAGAGCGACATCATCCCTGTTACTATGATGAGCAGCGTGCGCTTTATCCGCATCTCGAATCGCCCCGCCGTATTCGATTCGAGAATCGTCCGGATGGCAAGGGAAATGTCGCCCGAAACCGTCATCCTCACCGACGACCTATGGGGCGTGAGTTTACGTGCCTGGATTAGCGGCATGGACCGCGCCACGGGCAAAACTTACCCGACAAAGGACTTCAAGAAGCTTATTCGCATCGCCGTCATGGCGGGCAACGACATGTTCATGATCACCTACCCCAAGAAGGCCGAGGAAATGGTGAATTACCTGGAAAGGCTCGCCAAGTACAATTCGACCTACCGCAAGCGCATCGAAGAATCCGCCGCGAGAATACTCAAGATGAAGTACAAGGCGGGAATGCTGGAGCTATGAGCTATGAGGTCGGTCGCTTGCGCTCCCTTTGAGGTATGAGGCAAGTAGGAAGTGGGTTTGTCATTCGCAGGCGCATGACTCGTCGGCTCAGCCATGCCGAAACGCAAGCGTTTTGGCATAGCATTCGCCTTGGTTGTCATTGCGAAGGGCATAGCCCTGAAGCAATCTCCGTGCCTGAATCCTCACACCTCATCGCTCACAGCTCATTGCTCACCGCTCAAAGCACTTTCGCTTTCTTTGGGTTCGACATATTCTTGACTTCTTTAAAGACGGCGGCTTCGCCTACTTTCGCAATCGCGAGTTTCAAAATTTCGGCGGCGGCCATGGCATCGTCCAAAGCACGGTGATGCCTAAAGTCAGAGAGCCCCAAGGATTCCGTTAGTTTGTGCAGGCTGTAGCTAGGCAGGCCAGGAAATACGCGGCGCGACAGTTTTACCGTACAAAGCCGCGGCGGGTCGTACGGGATAGCAGCGCGTTTCATTTCGGCCCGCATGAACTTGCAATCAAAAAGCACGTTGTGCGCAACGAATATGCGGTCTTTCAGCAATTCGGAGACATGTTCGGCGACACTGGAAAACTGTGGCTGTCCCGACACCATTTCCTCGGTAATTCCGGTGAGGTTACGGATAAACGGGGGAATCTCCTGGCCCGGATCGATAAGAGTCTGGTAAGTCCCCACCACCTCGCAATCGTCCATCAGAACAATCCCCATCTCCATGATGCGGCATTCTGCAGGCCGGCCTCCGGTCGTCTCCAAGTCTACAACGGCAAAACGCATCCGGCCTACTTTATCGGAATATCAATGTCGAGAGTCTGGTTCCCTTCGCGGTTCTCGACGCGTGCCTTGAGCATATTCGTCTTCGGGCGGCCATAAACCGGCACGACCAGCAAGTTGGAAATTCCATGGTCTTCGCTAGGGGTCGCCTCGCTATCGCGCACAGTCTTGGTGAATATCGGTGTCGAGCCCTTGTCGTAAATGGAATAAGTCAACTCGCGAGAATAGCCCTTCTTAATCTGCTTCGTCGGCACTTGGAAATAGATGACACCACCCTTCGGCACCTTGCGCAGACTATCCTTGATTTCCTCTTCGGTCGCAAAATCGGCCTCGAGAGCCATACGCATGTTCTTCTTGATTTTGTCTGGAGATTCGTATAAAACGCTCACCTCGAACCTGGCATCCTCGGGAATCGCGGAAGGACGAACATCGCGGATCTGGGCGTTGTTCTGGTAATATTCCCAGCGTCCGTTATCGTGAAGCAACACCACGGAACCGTTTGACGTCTTTGCAATAATATCCTCGGCAAGCGAAGCGGAGGCCATTGTCAAGAACAGAACCAAACCGATCAAATAAAAATTTTTGCGCATAATGCTCCTGCATTGAATCTGCTTTAAATAATAAAAAAAAGAATTAAATTTGGAGACATGTCCGGGAAAATACGATTCGCGCCAAGCCCCACGGGATTCCTGCACGAAGGGCATCTGCTCTCCGCGCTCTACGTCTGGGCTGCCGCACGAAAGTGGGACCTCAAGATTCATCTGCGCATCGAGGACCACGACCAGAGCCGGATGCGCCCCGCATACGTCGAAGGCATCTACGAAGACCTCGCGTGGTTCGGGTTCCATTACGACAGCGAAAGCATCCAAAGCAAGCGCTGGTCCCTCTACGAGCAAGCCCTTTCCAAGCTGGAGGCTCAAGGGCTCGTGTACCCGTGTTACTGCAGCCGCAAGCAGCTCGAAGCCGAAAACCCCAAGAGCGAGACGGGAGAGATCGTGTATCAGGGGAAGTGCTTGATGAGACGAGAGACGAGAGACGAGAGACGAGAGGGTAGTGAAATAAGACGAGAGACGAGAGACGAGAGACGAGAGGGGCGCGAGGGCGAACCGCACAACCTTAGGTTCGTTGTTCCGGACAAAGTAATTCAGTGGCATGATTTGCGGTTGGGCGACTTTGCCGAAAACCCGAAACTCCAATGCGGAGACTTCCCCATCCGCGACCGCGAAGGCCAATGGACCTACCAGTTCGCCGTCTGCGTCGACGACATCGACGAGGGCATCACGCATATTGTCCGTGGCGAGGACATCCGCAGTTCTACGGCCCGCCAAATTGCCCTACGGGAAGCGTTGGGAGCCACGGAACGCCCCATCTACCTTCACCACGCCCTGATATCCGACAGTTCCGGCAAGAAACTCTCCAAAAGGGAACTCGCCTACAGCCTCCGGCAAGAACGCGAATCGGGAACAACCCCCGAAATTTTACTCGGAAGAGTGTGTTACAAGGCCAAAATGCAAGAAACCCCGGCCCCGCTTTCGTTGGAGCAAGCGATTTCTATATTAGAAACATACATATAAGCCACCACCGCCCAAAAAAAGTTATATTCTCGGTATGGCTCAAGTGTTACCGTCATCCATGATTACGAAAATCCGTCAAGAAGCTGCGCTTTTTGATTCCAAGGATCGTTTTCTGAATTTTTCGACAAAGGGCGTATTGCAAAGCCCCTTGATCTTGGAAGCGGGAGACTTGTTCTACGAAAAATGGGCCCAATCCGGGGAATCCATATCGTTAGAGACGTTCCTGCCCGTTTCGGCGAACTTTACCGCCCAGCAGAAGGTGACCACGGAAACTCAGATGCTTTCCGTGCTCCAGCAAAAGAACGAAGATTTTGGCAAATCCGACCTGTACCTTGTACTCGGGTTCCTCAAGTGGGACGGCAATGCGCTGGCCCCGTCGCTCCTCGTCCCTGTAGATTTTGACCCAAAGACAAATAAGCTTTCCCTGTCCAAGCGCCCCGCCATCGAGAACGTCATTCTCCGCGAACGCCTCAAGGATGTGGTAGACTTGCCGCGAGTCGAGGACGCAAGCATCAACGGACAATTCAGCATTCTCCTTTACTTTTCACTTTTTGAAAAGGCCGTGCTCAAGGAGAAAAAGTGGAAATTCACACGCCATGGCCTTTGCCTCTCGTTTGCCAACGGAGCAAGGCTTAAGCTCAAAAAACATTTCGAAACGGATATCTGGGAAGACAAGCTCGTCGACAACCGTCCAATGCTCCAAGCCCTCTTTGGCGAAGACGGTTTCCGGATGCAGAACTCCTATTTTGACGAAGGAGCATTCGATGACTTGTTCAATCCGGTAGACCACCATTTCCCTTACGCATTAGATTCCCATACCACAAAGTCCGTAATGGAATCCCTCCTGGACGACAAGTTCGCATTTGCCATCCAGACATTGCCAGGGACCTCCAAAGACAAGGTTGCCGCAAACATCGTGGCAGAATCCGTAGTTAACGGCAAAAAGACCTTGGTCGTTTCCAAGAGAGCCGTGACGCGCCTGAACTTCGAAAACGCCTGGAGGCCGCCGTTCAAATCGTTCCAAGGCCCGGAGCGCGAAGCGATCGAACCGGACTTTATCAAGTTCCGCAAGTCGTTCATCGAATATTACAAGACGGTCAACGAAAAAATCCAGCCGGCAGGAGCTCCGCTCTCTGATTTGCTTACAGAATTTGCTCTCGCACCGGCAACAAAAACCAAATTTTCGGAATCCATCTTCGACGGTGTAGACAAACTTGACTACGCCACGTACAACAACGTAAAGAAGATTGTCGAACAGGCACTGGACCTGTATTTCAACAAGCAGGGTATATCGGCACGCAAGGCGTTCCAGGGCATCAAGGTCCCGAACCTCACTGCCGAAGAAAAAGACGCCATCGCCATCCAGCTGGAGCAGGCCGTTGCCAAAGTCAAGGAACTGCAACCGATTATCAAACTCTTCAAGGTTGCAGCACTCTTCCCCACAGGAATTTTCGTAGCGAGCCTCGCTGAAACGATCGACATGTTAATCAATACGTTCGACGAGAACACACCCGTCTTCGAAGATTGGGAACTCCGCTCGAACAACTGGGTCGCCTACCACGATTCGCTCAAGGCATTGCCCGAAGCCGGTGACAACTGGGTCCGGTACCGTCGCCAGACATCGGACATCTATACCGATGACGCCGTGGACGTGAACGTCCTTGCCGACCGTGAAGAATTCGTAGAAAGTTTGAACGTTACGCTGAAAGGTCTCTCGGACCGCTACCGCAGTTCGCGCAGGGCACTGCTGAAAGTCATCCGCAAGCCCAGAGCTGTATCTTCGGACGCAGAACTCCTCGACCTCATCGACACGTTGCTGGAACTGCAAGAAAACAAGCGCGCTTACAAGGACACGGCGGTCCTCGGCAACCACTTGCTCGGCAAAGACTGGAAATACGAGAAGTCCAACTGGTTTGAACTCAACACAAAAATTAAGTACCTGTTCAATTTCCGCGACAAGCACGAGTCCGACCCCAAGCTCGACTTCATGCTGCAAATCCTGGAACACTGGCACGAGTTCAAGCCCGAGTTACCGAACTTCAAGAAATACGCGGCATCCGTAAAGGTCCTGCAAGAATCTATCCGCAAAATAGCCAAGGACCTTGACCTGGAGACTCCGCTCGAAAGTCTTTCTATCGAAAAATGGGTCGACAAGATAAACTCCTGGAACGAGAACTGGGACAACCTTGACATTCACACAAGGCTCACCCGCCTGTTCAAGGAACTTGCACAGTACGACCTGCGCCCGATGCTGGTTTACCTGCAAAATGCAGACAAGATAAGCAGCGAATTCGGCCAGGGTTTCAGGAATTTCTGGTCGCGCACACAGATTCAGCAACTCGGAGCCAAGAACCCCGAACTGTTCTCGCTATCGCCCAAGGAACGTTGTCTCAAGAGCCGCGATTTCCGTACGCTCTATGACCATTTCTGCAAGGCCAACTTCCGCATCGCACATGCCTCGATTGAAGCGAACCCGGAACTGCTCACCTTTGCCACCCTCGAAGACACCTTTGAACTCAAGGGCAACGAAAACTTTGACATCGTCGTTTTCCTCGATGCAGACTGCACCACAATCGTGGAATCGCTGCCCGCATTGCTCTCGTCGCAGAAGGTCGTACTGATGGGTAATCCCCATTCGCCCGCTATTGAGATTCTGCCGGACGATGCGTATAACGACGTTCTCCCGAGGCACACGGCCTACTTCCAGGAATCTATCCTCGCTGAATCACTGCGCAGGGGAATCCCGACTCGCGAACTCTGGCTCGCCGGCCAGTATGTCGACATGAAGTTGGTCTGCTTTGCAAACAACAGAATTTACAACCAGGGCATCAGGCAGTTCCCGCGGCCTTTCCGCGAAAAGAACAACGTAGAATCGTTGGCCATCGTCGACGACAAGATTATGGCTATCGCCAACGCAGCCGTACACCACGCCCAAAAGCATCCGGCACAGACGCTTGGAATCATCGCATTCCACCAGTCGAGCTGTTCCGAAATCGAAGCAGCCATCCGAGCCCTTCTCGAAAAGGGTTCTGCCGCCGAAAAGTTCTTCAACCAGGAGAACACGCTCATTCGGTATTACGTCAAGACTCCCGAAAGGGCCACAGACAAATACCGCGATGTCGTGCTGGTGTGCGCCGAGCCCGAAGCCGTGTCAGGCACTTCCGGCGAAAACAAAGTGGCAGTATGTTCCACGCTCGCCAAGCAGGAACTACGCGTATTCATTTCCAACGCCGACATTGCCAAGCATGCCAACCCCAAGTCCACCCTGTTCTGGGATTGGCTCAAATACCTGAAGCGCGAACTGGAGTTCAAGCCGACTAACCCGCACTGCGGAGAATCCCGCATGCGTAAGGACATCGTCGAAGCGCTGTCTACAAATGGCATCAATGTCGAGCCTATATTCGAAACCGGCAATATCGCTGTCGGGCCAGTCGTAGTCGACGCGAACAACCAGAAACGCTTCCTCGCACTCATCGAGGACGACTGCACCAGGGAACGCTTCCGCGAATCTATCGAAGATACGGAATACGTCCGCCCCATCGTGCTGCGCCAGTTGGGCTGGAAGGTCATCAACATCTGGCTGCCCTTCTGGTTCATGTCGCGCAAAGACGAGGAATCGCACCTCATTGCGACAATCGCCATCGAACAGAGCGTCGCACCGCCGCCACCGGAAGAGAACGGAGAAAACGGCAAAGCGGAAGACGCCGAGAACGATCTTTACAGCGTCGAGGTCGTCCCCTACAAGTGTACGCACCCGAATATTGAGGGTACCGCTCACGACAAGCCTATTCCGGAATTGCCGGCAGCATCGCTCATCACGCAATTGAAATTCTACGTCGACCACGAGTCCCCCATCCACGAGGAACTGTTGCGCCACAGGCTGATGGAACTGCACCATGTGGACCGCGAAGGCCCCATGATCCAGAAAGCGCTAACAGAAGCCATCAACCAAGGGCTGCAGTCAAAGAAGTTCATCAAGACGGGTACGTTCTTCTACAGCATCAAGTCTGTAGACCTGAAGCCCCGCGACAGATCGCAATGCAGTGAATTCGAGCGCAAGTTCGCTTACGTCGCACCGGAAGAACGCGCACTCCTGCCGTCTTCGATGGACGAATTTACAATAAAGCAGACCTTAGGCCTGCTGGAATAATAACACAAACGGCATCGACAACGTCGGCACCGATAGTTTATCGGATTTTCACGACGAAGGCGTTGATATTGTAGGCAGAAAGTTCGCGTGCCTTGTCTTCGGCCGCCTTCTTAGACGTCCATCCACCGCCACGGAGCTTGTAGAACGGCGTGTCAAACACGACCTGGATTGCAAACCCCGTACTGGCAGCAATCTGCGCACGGCGACGCTGTGCGGCATCAAAATCACCGACAGCCTCGAACTGGAGCATATAGTAACCATCAGAGGACTTCCCCCCCTTGGCCGACTTTGCAGAGACATCGTTCATCTTAGTCGTATCGCGAAGGGAAGAATTCAGTTGCGGTTTGTATTCACGGCCGCGGAAAAGGGAATCCAAGTCCGTCGGTTGTGCTTGCTGGGCAGCAAAGGCCGCTACAGCACAGAAAAACAGAACAGTCAATAAATTTCTCATATCACTGTAATAATAGCAAAAATGAACCGCACATAAAAAAAGTCCCCCTTGCAGGGGACTTTTTTAAACTAAGCAAGTTGCCTGTCCAGAACTATTGTTCCACAAGTTCCGCAGTCAGCTTCTTGGCCTTCTTCGTGCGACGGACACCCCACATCTGGGTTTCGTCCATCTTGTTCTTCCTACCAAACTTGGGCAAGCTGACAGAAGACTTCATCTTCGAAACATAGGCACCCGTACCGACTAGACGCTTTTCTGCGGAAACGAGGTTCCAGGAGATGAAGAAGTTCCTCTGGGTATCCAAGCAAGAATGGCCAACACCATAAATTTCTTCGTCGGTACATTTAATCCTTACAACATCATGAGCGACAAAGCTTCCGAGGTTGGAGAAGAGATCCATCTGTACTTCGAGGAAAATATCCTTAACATCAGCCTGGTGTTCAGGATTAGTGAACCACTTCGAAATTGTAGTATCGGAGTAGATCAACGAGTTCATGTCGGACTTCAGGAAGTAACCGAGCTTACCCGGATTGAGCTTTTTAACATCCTCGAAGTCAACAGTGACATCGTAAGGCGTCACGGTGGTAATCTTGATATCACCCTTCTTCACCTTGTTCACGATATCCGGATCCACCATGGTGTAAGTAATAGACTTCACACCAACTTCGGCTTCACCAGTAACCGGAGTCCACGGAGTCGGCACACGGTTAGTCACATTATAGGACGTCGGAGAGTTCCAATCGATTCCATCAGAATGGTCACGCAGAGTGTCACCAAGGATAGAAATGTTCGCTTTATCGGACCAAACCAAAAGATCAGCACGGAAGCGGATGTAGTCACCCGTATGCGGAGTCGGCTTTTCATCGGTACCTTCGTAGTACAAAGTCACCTTATCATCACCGACCACAGCAGCCGACACAGACTCAATGCCTTCGATATACTTCTGATCCGCGCTCTTCAAATTAGCCGCAGAATTCAGATAGGCAGTGAAAGCAGTTGTACTTAAGGAAGTCTGACGAAGATCAACCGGTTCAGAAAGCCACACTGTCATCACATCCACTTTATCATTCTGCTTATGAACGTCAGCAGACAAGATGAACGGAGCAACACGGTCCTTGATGACACCCGGGAAAGCATCTTTCTTAATCTTACCACGGTCACTATAGCTCGCGTAGGAATTCAAGTTAGCATTCGGGTTCGCCGTCTTGATATCCTTAGAGAAATTCACACCGCCAATCGAAACGCGCTGCATACAGAGCGTATCGTCAAGCTTCGGCTCGGCTTTGGCACCACAACGCATATTGTTAATAAAGGCGGATTTTTCAACAACGACAGAGTCTTCGTCATCCCAGTGCACAACAATCTTGTCCGGTATGGAGTCCGGGCTGTTGTAGAACGGACGGTTATAGTAAATAACCAGAGAGTCCGCAATACCATCAAGGTAATCCTTGGACGATTCGAAGTACGGGTCCTTCATATTCAATTCAACACTCGACTTCACACCACGAGCATCGAAGATGTCTGCAAATACCGGATAGGGTACAGGAGGCTTCTTGAAGTGCAGCGGTTTATATTCAGCAAAAATCAAATTCGACTGCGGACCAGTAATGGTAAGGATAGCCGGATTGTCCGCAACTCCATCACCGGCAACACGATATTCCTTGGTCGAATAGATACTAATCGTAGCACGACCATTAATCATGACCATAGAAGCGGAGTCAGCCGTCGTAATACCCAACGAGGTTTCGCCGAAATTCAATGCAAAGTTACAACGTTCACCGCAGGGTTCATAGGTTCCCGGATTTGTCATCGAAGGAGCCTCGGCATAAAGGTAGAATGTATACACAGGGCCCACAAACCTTTCATAGTTCGGATCATCACCCTTAACCAGGGCCGTATCCGTTTCCGAAGCCACAAACTTAAGTCTCGGAACATAGAAGGTTACAGGCAAGACAAGGTTGTTTACCTTAAAGTTATAAGTAACCTGATCTGAATTCATGAAGCCCATCTCGAGAGAAGCATAGACTGTATCAATACCAGACTCACCAATCACGCGGGCCGATTTACTGTTAAACTGAACAAAGTTTCCTGTGGAATCCTTGTATTCAAGGACAACGCTACCCGGATTTTCACCCTCGATACTGAGTACATAATATTCACCCACGGCGCCTTCAAAATCGAGTTCAAGGTCATTACCCGAGCCCATAACCTTCGTAATATATATCGGGACTCGAGTGGGGTTGTTCTTGGAACTGGCCAAAGCAGCCGTGACCACAGTGTAATCAACATTTTTGTTTTGAAGATCGATCGCAGACGCATTAGCATTCACGACTTCCATGTCGCCTTCCTGAGAGAACGTCCATGTTTCGGTGCCACCGCCTTGGTCAATTCTAGCTTCAAGGGAATAGTTACCCGCACCGAGACCTTGCATTAATCCCCTATCAATGATAGGATTGCAACGATTCGTCAAGTCAATGCCTCCTTTGAAGTAAACCGATGCAGCAGCTAGTTCGGTAACACTCTTAATTTCTTCTTTAGACCCATCACCCTTCACCTTATAAAGCGTATAGTCAATGGTCTTACCGTTTGCAACCAAATAATCGCACAAGGAATCACCGCATACCTTCATGCCACTACCGCCACCGCAAGAACCGTTGCTCGAAACGGCATAGCAAACCTTGTATTCACCATGACCATTTTCACCATCGTTTGTCATGTCCTTACTGATACCGGAGGTCTGCTTGATGTACATGTTCGTCTTGATACGCACGTTACTCATCGTCGTACGACGGTCGCAGAAGAAGATGTCGATATCGTATTCTGTGCCAACCTGGAAGCCACCAGAAGCACCGACAAACTTGTCTAGGTCAACATAAGCCGGAGCAGCCAAGTGGGTACCACCAAGGTCCACGGCCAACTTGTTGTCGATATAGACCCAAATGTCATCGTCACCACGGAAGTTGAAGCGCAAGCCCTTCTTGTAGCGGAAGCTCGCATGAGATTCGAAACAGAAGTGCTGGTTACGGCCTTTTCCTTTATAGACGTCACCCGCGGTATTATCGTCACCCGAATTCCAGCGGGCATCGCCTTCAGGATTGTTGTTTTTAGTCTGCTTTTCTCCAGTAGGTGTTTCAGTTCCGCTTTCATAGAAACGCCAGCCGAGAGGAGCCGCATTCGGACAGCTCCATCCCCAACCATCACCCTCATAGTTGACACCCCGAGGAGCCCTAAAAGTGGGTTGATCAAATTCATTACCATGAGCAAAAAGACCTTCACAATCTACACCACCGTCCCAAGCCCCATTAGGCCCTTTACAGAACAAGTCAATTACAGGAACACCTTCCGTAGGGTCAATTGCACGGAGGCCATCGCCACCACCCTGTTGGGGCCCAGTGCAGAAGAAGACGGGGCCTTGAGCAAAGCGTTTATTTTCGGCCGCGGGAAGATGTTCCGACCCTTCAAGGAATTCTGTCGGAGTCTTTTCAGCCGGATAGAACCCACCCGGAACCGTAGCACCCGGGCTTTGGTAATCATCAGAATCGAATTCATACTTGCCATCATCAGCCTGTGTAAACGGCAGGTTGAAGCAGTAGGCCTCGTTAACACCGGGTGTCGGGTTGAACATGGCCGTAAAGGCTTCATCAGCCTTGCTTCCAAAGCACTTCTTACCAGAAGCAGTCAACTTAGGCTTTTTATCAGGGCCCAAAATATCTTCTACCATGCCCGTAGTGACACCGATACAGGGTACAATCGCCGTAGCACTATTTACAACATTATAAGGCGCATTGGGGTAATAGCACGAGTTATTTTGGCAAGGTGCCTGATTATCAGCGGTGCACTGTTGTTCCCAATGGCTACAGGTAAAAGCGCCATGCAACGAAGCATCGGTATCATAAATCATGGCGGCGAGGTCGTAACCACAGTTACCTTTTACATTTGTGGGGTCTGAAGCAGCCCAACCCGCTGTTTCCGAACTAGTCATTTCTTTTGCAGCATCAGCGGAGGCCACAAAATAAATTTCATTTGAATTCAAGAAGGTGAACATATTAGCCAAGTCAATCGGAGTTGGCGCACCGGTAGCCCAGTCACCCTCCATGCCGATAGCTTCGGCCATCAATTCGTCGTCATCACGATAAATAAGGACGGAAGAAGGAGGATCTTCGTCAACATAGCGCTTGTAGAACCAGCCGCACCTATTGGGGTCTGAATCCATAGGCTTTCCGGCGGCACCACCCACACTAATCATGGGAACGGAACTTTTCCACTTAACATCTTCGGGCAAGAAGATGTAGAAAAATTTCACGTCTGCGGGAGCGCCTGAATAACGTACTTTTGTCGGATTTGCCGGATCCGGTTCAATCCAAAGTTCTCCAGTCGCACCAAAATGCGAACATTTGAAGCCAGACGCTTCTTGAAGCGATACCTGATCACCCGCTTCAGTAATACCTCTCGGAGTGATGGCCCCTTTTTGGCCATAGTCACCATCCGCAGTAACAATGTTGAAGCCTGGAACACTGTGATCCCCTCCGGCTTTGGATGCAGAAAGTTCATACCAACCCGAATGAGTCCTGCTGGCCTTGAACTGATCAAAATTTCCACCACCAACGGCGAAAGCGGTTCTCCAGCCATCAGGCAGCTTAAGGTAAATAGTACCATCGCAATCCATCATTGCGAACACCCCTTGCACCCCTGCAAAGAGAAGAACTAGTGCAAACACCAATTTCTTTAAGGCGTCATATTGTTTTTTCATAGTCTTTTTTCCAATTTAGGTTCTCCGACCAATACAGCAAACCAAAAGCATCGAGCTCTTGATATGCTACACCGACCTAAAATCTACCCTTTTTACGAAAAAAAAGGTGTGTTTTTTTGCAAAACAACACAAAAAAGTGTTTACAAAAGGGCTTTTTGCAAAAATATGTTTATAAATCACATAAATCAAGCACCCCAAAAAATTGACATAGCCAAATCAGCGCCTACTTTAGTAAACAAACATTTACAAATATCTTTGACTGACCCCTTACTCCATCCATTTTTCCCCTTCGGAGCAGCCCAAAAAAACTACATTTTGTACATTGAAAGTAGAGAGGACCCGATGAAGGATTTAGACCAAACTATCGTCACAGGAAACAAGACGATCCGGTTTCAACCAAGTGAGATGCGCCCGCATCTCGTCGTGTTGTATCCTCAATCCCAGTTCAAGCAAATTGCCCTCTCTGTTGGCAGCGTCATCCTCGGTCGCGGCAGCGATGCCGACGTCCACTTGGACGACGAACTTGTAAGCCGCAAGCACTGCAAAATCAGTTTCGACGGGCTGCACATCACCGTAGAAGACCTCGGCAGCACCAACGGCACCTACGTCGATGGCAACGCCATCACCACGGCAATCCTTGGCCCCGACAACCGCCTGCAAATCGGCACGATGGTCCTGAAAGTGGAATTCAAGGATGCCACCGAAGAGGCTATTGACCGCGAACTTTTTGAAGCGGCAACAACGGACGCGCTCACCAAAATTGCGAACCGCCGCACCTTCATGGACAGAAGCCTTGGTGAACTTGCGCTCGCAAGGCGCAACAACTATTACGTTCACTGCATCATGGTGGACATCGACCACTTCAAGCGCGTGAACGACACATGGGGCCACCAATGCGGTGACGTCGTGCTCAAGGAAGTCGCAAAAATTCTCAAGAACGAGAAGCGCGAATCCGATTTGCTTGCCCGCTACGGCGGCGAAGAGTTCGTGCTGCTCCTCTGCGGTATCGGCCCCGAAGACGCGAAAAAGAGCGCCGAACGGCTCCGCGCCGCCGTCGAAAACCACCGTTTTTCGTGGAACGACACCATAATTCCAGTAACGATTTCTCTGGGGCTTGCCAGCAAGCAAGGGGAATTCATCGGCAAGATTGACGAACTCATCGCCGAAAGCGACAAATACCTCTACATCGCCAAAGAAGACGGCCGCAACCAAGTCGCCTCCGCGTAAAAAACTCAAAATAATCAAAGCACTCCCAGCATTCCCTAGGCCAACTACGGGATAACTATCCAGTCATAGAGACAACAAGTCAACGCATTGAAAACAGGAGCGTCGGCCGGGGAGGGGGAGGGTGCAGGGAGGGGGCCGGGCGGCCTTCGCAACTCCGAGCGTGGCCCCCTCCCGCATCAAATTCCTCTACGAATACAAGAAAAACAAACGTTCTCGCTCCCGCAACGAAATTCACACCCCTTTTATTACAATCCCTATTTTTCTAAATTTGCGCTCCGAAATGGAGAATACGCTCGAAAATAAGAAATTGAACGCGATGGGGACCGCAAGCATCCCCAAGATTATCCTGCAATTCTCGGTGCCCGCCATCATCAGCATGCTCATCGAGGCGCTCTACAACATCGTGGACCGCTATTTCGTGGGGCAAGGCGTAGGCAGCCTCGGCATCGGGGGCATCACGATATGCTTCCCCATTGCCCTGTTCATCATGGCCATGTCGATGATCGTGGGTGTCGGCGGCAATACGATTTTCGCCATCCGTCTCGGCGAAAAGAAATACCAGCAGGCAGCCATCATCCTCAACAACTCGTTCCTGTTGCTGGTTATCATGGCCGTGGCCGCATTCACGCTGGGCCAAACATTCATGACCCCGCTCCTCAAGCTCTTCGGTGCAAGTGACCAGCTTTTGCCCGTGGCCAAGAGCTACATGCGCATCATTTTGATGGGTGCGATTTTCCAGACCATCGTCCCCGGGATGAACCACTTCATCCGCAGCATGGGCCACCCCAAGACGGCTATGACCCGAGTCATGATTGGCGCCGGCAGCAACGTGATTCTAGACTGGTTGTTTATCATGAAGTTCGGCTGGGGCATCGAGGGAGCCGCCTGGGCCACCGTCACGAGCCAGCTCATCGGCGGAATCGCAGTGATGCAGTTCTTTGTCAAAAAGACCACGCCCATCAAGATCAACCGCCGCCTCATGAAGCTCCGGGCCGCCTACGTGCGCAAGATTTTTATCTTGGGCCTCCCACCCAGCGTCATGCAGATAACGAACAGCCTCTTGAACGCCATTCTCGCCTGGAGCCTCACCCATTACGGGAACAAGAGTCTCCAGAACGTGAACGGCATGGCCGGCGGAGACCAGGCGATTGCCGCGTTCGGCATCATCAACAGCATCGTCTCCATCATCATCCTCCCGCTCCTCGGATTCGTGAACGGAAGCCAGCCCATCATCGGTTATAACTATGGTGCCAAGAAATTCACCCGTGTCCGCGGGGCGCTCAAGTTCACCATGATTTACGCGACCGGTTTTATTTTCCTCTCCTGGATAATCGTAATGACGTTCACGCGCACCTTTGTCGCACCGTTCGCCCCGAACGACGTGAACATGCAGGAACTCGCCACCTGGGGAATGCGGACATTCCTCATCATGCTCCCGTTTGTCCCCATCGGCATGGTTTCAGGCAACTTCTTCCAAGGTATCGGCAAGCCGTGGCAGTCCATGTTCTTCAACGCCTGCCGCCAGATGATTCTCCTGATTCCGTTCGTCATCATCATGCCCCGGTTCTTCGAACTCCGGGGAGTATTCATGGCGCAGCCCATTGCCGACGTGGGCGCGTGCATTATCGCCGTCACCATGCTGCGCATGCAACTCAAAAAAATCCCGCATACAGACATGCGGGATGACGAAACGGAAACGGTTTCCAATTAATAAAGTTTTTTCGCAGAGACGAGCTCGCCACCCTTCTCGTGGAAGAGTATCAGGGAGCCACCCTCAACCGTCTGCAACACATTCTTGATTTTTTCGACAATCGCATTCTCGTCGAAACCGATTTCGTTGTAAGCCGTCTCGCCAATGACCAGGCCAAAACGAATCATGTCCGGTGCCACCTTGCGGAGGTACGCGATAAATTCTTCACCGCCGCCCACGACATCGGTCGCAGTCAGTTTCTCGATTTCCATCGGATCACGGACACTCACCAGCATCGGGAACAGGTCGGCAGCAACAGCCTGCTTGCTGTTCAGGTAAAGCGTGTTCCCTACGAAAAGGCTAATGGAATCGTTCAGCACCTGGCGAACCTCGATGACGATGTCGCATTCGGCAGACATCACCTGCATATCGACTTTGGAAGGGCCACATGCCATCAGAGCGAGGGACAAGACGGCGAGGAGCGATAGAAGCATTTTTTTCATGAGGGGTCTCCTGTTAAGTAATCCGTAGAAAAAATATAACCTTTGGCTGCCGGAGTAGTTTATAAAAAAAAAGAAACGCGAAAATTTTCCGGTCAACCGCCCCAAAAAGAGGGCTTTCAACAAGCTGGGCATATAAATTAGACCAAAATGCAATTTTTATACGCCCCTAACGGCAAAAAACAGGCTAAAAAGAGCCTCAAAGCACACTTTTTCGGGTCAGAATTGAAAAAAACTCTATTTTGACAAAATTCCTAGCGCTTTCTGAATCAAATCGGGCGAAAGTTTGAAAATCTCGCTCAATTTTTCCACGCGGCATCCCTCGTCCAAGCGTTCCATGCGGCTACCGTTCGCATCGCGGGTCACGAGGTTGCCCTTTTGGTAGTAATACTGGATTCCGCGTTCGCGGTCCAGGCGGTTCAACACCGGGTACGTCATCATCTCGCGATAAAAGCTTTCCACCCAATGTTGCTTGAACTCCTCGACGCTGACACCCTCCAACGGGTACTCGAAACGGAGCTTCATCTGGGCGCCCGCCAGTCCTCGGTCGCCGAGGGCTCCGCCCGTCCAAAGTTCCATGCGGTCTTGGGCAGGGCGCACCAGGCGCACGCTATTCGGCACCAGCGGGAAGATGGCGTCGCCCGTCCCGAAAGGCGGAGCAGGCGGAATCGGCAGCGGGTCGAAAATGAGGTAGCCGGGATCGAAAAGATAATCAGACGAGAGACGAGAGACGAGAGACGAGAGAGAGGTGGTGTCGAGGGCGACGTTCGGGAGGATCAGGGCGCAGTGGATATTGCGCTCCTTGCGCTTGTGCCCCATCACGAGCCGAGGTTTCAGTCCCATGTCAACCAAACTTTGGTACAGATGCCACGTCATGCTGAAGCACGTGCCACCGCCCATCCACGTATCGACATCGTTCTGGTCGCTATCGTCCAGGTTACGCGCACCCGTGGCACTCCCCGTCTGTTCCAGGCGGATAATTTTCGTGAGGTTCTCGTAAGTCACGTTTGAGAGCTTGTTGCACAAGTCGAGAATCTTTTGCCACGTAGAAGCGTCCATGGAGGGAAAGATAGAAAAAGGTACGAGGCGCGAGGTTCGAGGCTCGAGGCTCGAGCGGTGAGCGATGAGCTATGAGCCGTGAGGTGTGAGGTATGATTTTTGTAGATTCCCTACTCATTGCTGACTGCTCAGAGGGAGCCCAGAGGCGACCAACCCCAT
>Ga0310690_10002009_pt1 | contig 34669 bp, 38 predicted proteins | sample AusTroGonzalo_MG_2_FD_207661 | JGI IMG/M metagenome (GOLD analysis project Ga0310690, IMG submission 207661) | Bovine rumen microbial communities from tropical cattle in Woodstock, Queensland, Australia - Gonzalo_04 (v2) (version 2) | ecosystem: Host-associated > Mammals > Digestive system >...
TGCAAAGTGAAAAAAAAAACAACAAGAGGTTGCTTACATGCCATCTTAATCTAAGCCAATCCTCTCGTTTTACGAGTTGAAAATATCGCGAGAAAAAAAAAGAAAGCCCGTGCGAATCGCACGGAACTCTCTTTCAGGAAACAGCTAGTCCCAAATCATAATCGCTGGTCTTCCATCTATCGTGAAACCGGTAACTTTGGTATCAAACCTGGTCCACGGGCTAGTTTCCGGTTCTTTTTTCGACTCGACCTTTTCGTAAGTCGAGCTAGCAACATCGCCCAGATCCCAGTTGCGGATCTTCGTTGATTTTTTTTTGTTGTTTACTACGTTTCTTCATGGAAGCTCAACTCCTTTCCTTGCTCGATTGCTTCCTATCATAAAGCATGTAAAATTCGCGAGACCAGAAGGAAAAACAAAGATCCGAAGACATTGAAAATATCCGTGAAAAAGAAAAGGGAGCCGAAGCCCCCTCGTCCTTAAACGTCTTCCAACAATTTTTCATACTCATGATCCAGATTTCCATATCTAGTCTCGAATATGAGACTCTGGAATTTATCATACTCACGGTCTGTCATCCAGAACACCAGCCTGAACTTCGCCGGTTTCCCCTTGCCTGCATTCGGTAATCTCTTTATGCAGACTGCGTCCACGCCCATAAGTCGACTGGCCAAACTTTCAGTCATCATCGCTTCGTCCGAACCTTCCGTCTCAACGATACGATATTTTAGATCATCAGGATTCATGTTCACTCCTTTCGTTCGAATCCGTTCTATATAATACCGTGAAATATCCGCGAAAAACCCTAAGGGGCCGAAGCCCCTGCGGATTAGTACTTATCGCCATTTGAAATTTTCCTCGTCCTCCTGTTCATCTTCAGAAATCAAGCTCGTCGTATCCTTCCAGTCTAACGCCGCCACCTTTCTGGCGAAAGTATGACGCATCTCCTCATCGATCGAGTTCCAGTTCTCGGTGATAATATCCATTAAGTAGATACTATCGATCTCAATCGTAGACTCGATATGAGCCTTGACGTCTTTGCTATTGCCATAACTGGACGTTTTAGCCGAAAGTTTTGCCTTTAAGCCTGTCCCAATATTGAACTCGCTCATTATAATTCCTTTCTGTCGGTTTCATACCGTCTTAAGGGTTGAAATATCCGCGAAAAACCCTAAGGGGCCGAAGCCCCTGCGGGTAGGAACTTACCATTTTTCGTCGTTTACCTCCCTTACTAGAGACCACAGGTTGCACTCGGCATCGCTGTACGTCCCGTCCGGCCATTGGCGATTCTTCACCAACTCGAGCACGTCACGCACTTGCTCGAGCGTGAAGGAATATCCATGCTCCTTCTGGGCGTCATGGTTGCGACGCCGATTCTCATCCTCGTAGTACCGGGTATAGGTGGCCATATTTTCCCCTTTCGCTCGGTTATAGTTCCATCTTAATACCCGAAAAATCCGCGAAAAAGAAAAGGACCCCGAAGGGTCCCGTCCTTAGCTCGGTTTCCTCGAGCCTAATATTCTGTCCTTGAAATGTTCACACAGTACGAAAGTCCAAACAACTTCTTCCGCTCTATATAAACAGCTCTCTATTGCCCTATCGCTATCCTCGTAAAGGTATTCCAGGCGCTCCTCGTCGTTTTCGGCCTTGATTTCCGCGACCAAACGGCTATGCTCCTGCAAGGCCTTATCGAGTTCTTCGACCTCCTTCAATAGCTCTTTCCTGTAATATGCGAATTCCTCGCATTCCCACTTTTTCCTTTGCGCGAACTTCACAATTCCCATAGTATCTCCTTTCTCGGAAACCGTTCCATAAGATGACTTGAAAAATCCGCGAAAAAGAAAAGGACCCCGAAGGGTCCCGTCCTTAGCCGCTAGTATACAAGCTGGAAAAATGCGAGAAAAAAAAGAAGGGGTGAGGGGCCCCTAGGCTGCCCTCACCGCTCTCAATGATCCCAGAACCCGTTTCTTAAACGGGTTGGTGAACCTACTGAGGGTGCAGAGCCACTCCCAAAGCGCTTCCTCAATCCCTTCACCTGAGCATGGCCACTGACGCTTGAAATTACATCCGCCCATCGTGTATGCCGCTATGAGCATACCGTCCACCGGAGAATATAGCATGTACATACGGTGAATCCCGCATGTGACATATGCTACATTTTCGTCTTCGAACTTCACACTCATTGTTTTAACGATGTTCATGATTGCTCCTTTCATCAATGTTCCTCTCAAAGAGAAAGCTGTAAATATCGCGAAAAAGAAAAGGGTTTGATATCATCGCGCCCTTTTCAGAAGTATGCTGTTTCATTAACTTATGATCTTTTTCAAAAAACCTCCTTTTTGCATGAAGGACAATGCTTTTTCCAGCCAGGAAGCTGGCACAAATATCCGAAACGTAATCGTGTCCTCATCCGAGTCAACGAGTTCGCAAATGAACCCTTTCCTCTCAAATTCGTACACGAAACGACCGGCATATCCTGTGTCCGCCTTAACTGTGATGCACACATCGTCCTTCGTATCAGTTACGTCTTTTGTCCAAAAAGCCATATTGTCTCCTTTCTATCGCTTCCTTCGTACTACAAGTTGCGAATTACGCGAAAAAAAGAAGAAGCCTTGATGTTATCGCAGCTTCTATCTTTAGATTCATCAGCAGTATATGTAATTCATGCAGATACCACTTTTGATCCCGGATTCCTCCAGCGCTTCCTCAAGCCGACGCCACTCGACTTTCCTGCACACTCCCTTGCCGGGGCGTATCACTGTCACAACCCGTTCGGGGTCCAGCGGACTTTCTCTAATCTCCGTCGGATCCTCGCGATAGTTGCACTTAGCTAGCGCCTCGTCCAAGCAAAGCATCCAGTCCATTCTGTGGATGTCCAACTCAACACACTGCTTCTTACCGAAATTCTTAAATACGGACAGCATAATTTACTCCTTTCTTATTGCTTTCTTCTCATATCATAGATTGTAATTTTCGCGAGAAAAAATAAAGGCCTTGAAGGAAATTCCTCGTGCCTCCTCGGCGTCACCATTCAGATGTTTTCACCACTTTGAATCATCAAACGTCGCTGGCATTGCAACTCGCGGGAGTTTTCGCGTTCGATCTCCTTCATACTACAAGTTGCAAATTACGCGAAAAAAAGAAGAAGCCTTGATGTTATCGCAGCTTCTTCCAAAAGGCCTATGAATATTAGCCTATTTTTCTACTTACCTTGTCGAAGAAGTTTATCGCTTGAGACGAAACGACGCCTCCTTTCTTCTCTTCTCTAAGGACGACTACGCCGAAGAACGTGGAAATGATCAATCCCGCTATCGCCGTCATCCATCCAGGAACTTTGCCGGCAATATGAGCGTTCTTACACTCGATTGCCAACTTTTCCGTTTCCTGGAGGGTTTTCAAGTTCGCGGAAATTTTCTCGCAATCCTCGCTCTTCGGATCAACGCCGTCCAGAGCTTCCAAGAAATCGACGGTTTTGCTGTCTATAGCGTTAATCGTCTTCTCATAATCTTGCACTTTCATAGGCTGACTCCTTTCTATTAAAGCCCTTCGTTCTACGAGCTGAAAATATCGCGTCACTCGGACCATGATGTTTTAAATCGATTACACTATTACCTCCAAGACATCACGCAAATCATCATATTCCACGCCGTTGATTATGTACACAACTTCGCAAATATCCGTCATGGTGTATCTTCTCCTACTCGACGTCCTCTATTTTCCACATAATAGTTTTTCTGACATCCAACGTATGAACTGGAAATCTTGTGACAACGCCTTGCTGCGTCACGTATGCTACTTGACATTCTGTCTTGATGCCGTCGGCCATCATGAGCGTATCTTCTTCGGTCAAATCGGCGTATACGCAATTATGCGTCGTGTCCACCGTTACATCTGGCTCCAGATAATAGTTTTCCTGCGTTATCGAAATGAGCGGATCTCCTAGCGACGACACAGAAATACCATCTTGTGGATAGAATTTCAATCGACAATGCGACCCCCTATAGATAATGGCAGACATTACAATTTCACCACCTTAAACGCCATGTTGGTGACAGTCGCCCCCTCTGCTCCCAACCTCACCTGCAGGGTTCCTTGGCGACAACACCCGAATAACCGAACAATGGCTCCGAACGAAAGGGTGACAGGATCGCCTGCAGCAGCGGCAGTTCCTGTGGCAAAAGCTCCTACATATGGCTGACCGTTCAAGTATAGTTGCGCGGAAACGTTTCCCGCTTCCGTCGGTTCCAACGTCACCGAGCAATCACAATCATAATATCCGCACCCTTCGTCTGAGCAACAATTACCGATGACGATATCACTACCGTTAACGTTCGCGAAACGTCCGAAACGACGTATGGTGGAACCGAACGGTATCTGTGCCCCGGCAAGCAGAGCTTCTTCGCTAGTATTTGCCGTATATATCGCAGAATTACAAGACATGATAGATGTCCTTTCCTTGTCGATTTTCGTGACTTTTATTTTGTTCAAGCATCCAGAAGTTACCGTTTACTTCTCAAACTTGACGGTATGTTCGCGCTCGAAAGCTGCGAGGCTATGCCTCCGGACGAGGTTGTACCCGAACCGTGCACATGCGCGTGCGGCGCGCCGTGACCAGTCAGGTTCTGTGGAACACCGTGCGTATAATTCGCAGGATCGTGCGCTTGTTGCCACTGGTTCACCGCTTGTTGATATTGAGCGTTTGCCTGACCTTTTAGTACAGCATCGACGACGATATAACCAACGGTTATGGCAGCCGCGGCATACATCATCTTCGCGGTCGGCGATGTCGCTATTTTCTTGGCCTTGTCCAAAAACCGCGTTCCAAGTTCTCCATACTTGCGCTTTGTTTCCTCGTTGTGGACACCCCATTTCATACCCGCTACGCCGTAATGAGACAGGTATGCTTCCGACCCGTCATCAAATTTCATGTAAATATCCATGACGATCTTTCCGTTTCTCGTCGCCATTACTTTTTCTTGGCAACCGCTGTCGCCGTCTCATACTGCGAGTAATTAGGACTTTTCTTCGAAGTTCTATTATCCGAACTCGAGTTTTTCTTCGAGAATTTATACTTAGTTCCATCGACGTAACGATTGTGCGTTGCAGCAACTCCGCCCAACGACATGGTGGCCGTAGCCATCAACCCTTGGGCAACTTTCTGCCCAGTAGTAAGCGTCGATCTGCGAACAGACTTCATGCTCACAGAATATCCGCCTCGATCTATGCTTTTCACAATCGAAGACGTCTGCTTATCGATAGCATCTATGTTCTTCTTCGATTCTTCCAGCTTTTCACCATACTTCTCTGCCTTCGACATGTACTTGTCGAATTTGCGCTCATTGCCTTTGTTGTCGGCTTTTATTGCCTTTGCCGTGTAACGAGTGACAGCTTTTCTTGCGTCAATGTTCTTCCCAGCTTCGACAGCTCGTTTTTTATCGAGCTTGTTCAATTCTTTCACGGCACCTTTGGCTTCCTTGGCAGAGTGTATCTCCCCGTATTTCTGTTTCGTTTCTTCGTTGTGGACGCCCCATTTCATACCGGCTACCCCATGATGAGATAGATAGGCCCCCGAACCATCATCGAAAATTATTGCATACTCCATTCGCTATCTCCTTAAAAATAAGGAACGGCTCGCACGCAACCGTTCCATTCGTCTTGTAAGTCGCAGAGGGCCGCCGAGTAGCCACAACACTCCAGGAGCCTTGCTAGAACTCCCATCTTTATGGGCATCCGCGATTTGAGCATTTCCCCTTGCGAATTCGCTAAATGTTGCCGCAGCAGCTGCCCATATTGCAGCCGCAGAACGGGCTCGGGCCTGCGTTGTAAACGAAGCCGTTCGGATAACGTACAACATTTGCTGTTGCTGCGCGTATGGAATCCTGCAGCTCCTGCGTGTTCATGCGGCGGTTGAGGTCTTCGTACATCATCTGCAAGCGCTCGTATTTGTCCTGCTGGTACATAGCGCGCGTAGCGTTGCCCTCGGCCTGGATGGCCTGGACGATTTGGTTGGCTTGGTTCACGAGATTATAGTTGACCCCGTCGATAGCACGGAGCTGCTCGCAACAGCACTCCTGCTGCTTGCTCATAAGCGCTTGCTGGCCGACAGCAAGGCCTCCGAGGTCACGTTGTAGCTCGGAGTACTTGTCGTTGAATGCACCGAGCATATCGTGGAAGACCTGATTGGTAGTCGCGACGCCCTGAGCCCCGACGGCGGTCACAGCTGCGAGGATCTCGCGCTCGTTAGCGAGCTGGTTCTGGTTGTCGAAACCGCGCTGCACCTCGTTGGAGGTCGCGAGATTCTCGTAGCCAATGGCGTTGTCGAAGCGATTTCCGCCCCATGTGCCGTTCATGCCGTAAACCAGGAAAAACAGCACGATGATCATGCCGAACCAGCTGTTGCCAAGACCGTCGTTGTCCTTGCTGAGAGCTAGCACCTCGCTAGGAGACATACCTTCCATGGCAGGTACCTACTTTCTCTTTGGAATTGCAATTCTCGTTCAAATATGATCCACGGCCCGTGCGCGGCCGCTTGATCAACAAATGGTGCGCCCGGAGGGACTCGAACCCCCAACCAAGCGATTATGAGTCGCCTGCTCCGCCATTGAGCTACGAGCGCATGGTTATATATCGATCATTTAGAATTATTTAACAACTTATCTACATGATTCTTACCGCTAATCGCATAAGAATCTCCTAAAATATCCTATGAGTAGTAGCGTCCCTTGTACTTGTTACCAGGATCGTACGTATAAGGATACTTGTCGGATACGAAAGAATCATACTCTCCTCTGGCTTTGCTTCTATCAGCCAGCAATCTATCGTATTCTTGCTCCAACTTTTTCGTTTTCGGCTTGTAAGTATCTTCGGAATGCTTCTTCCAAAGACCCTCGTTAGATTCGAACGCGTCGAGTTTTCTTTGAGTTTCCTCCTTGTTGGCTTTCAATCGTCGATATGTGTCCCCTTGTTTCTCGGAAGTCAGAACATATCCGTCCTTTGCGGCAATCTCTATTCCCGAACGAGCTTTCTGGTTAGGCGTAGTTCCGAATTTGATATAGCGTTCAACAGCTTCTTTTCCAGATTTCGTCGCTTGTGATATTCTATGGGTGTTTTCAAACTCTGTGACGTCAGCAGAATATTTCTTCATAGCTTCGTCTAAGGACATTCCGTGATTGGAATTGCTTGCCATATTACGTCTCGCAGACGCGAACCCCAAGGAGTGATTTTTCTCATCGCCCCATCCAAGAGGAGCCGTGCGATTGATGTATTCATCGGCCAACGCAGAACGAGCTTTATCCAACTTTTTGTCAGCTCTCTTATACGCGAGGTTTTTGAAAATATTCTTAGACTCTCCCGAATTAGAGGCATTAGCTGCTTTCCACGCTTTCTGATCGGCTTTCACATATTTAGACAATGTTTTATCTGAAACGCCGTAAGCTTTCAAATGGGCATAACGTCTTTGAGTTTCCTCATTATGTACGCCCCATTTCATACCCTGAACGCCATGGTGTGCAAGCACTTTCGTTTTTCCGAAAAACGTACGATCGACATTTTTCTTGCCATCATCGTAAACTTTTTTATTCCACTGGGGCGTGGAATGAAGCAAGGTAGCAGAACCATCGGTTCTTTTTAACTTAAATTTCATTTAAGCAACCTTTCGTGTATGTTCTCCACCATCGAGCTACGTTCTGTGTCGAATATCATTTAAACCGCAAAGGAGCAGCGGCAGATTCAACGAATTTGTTGAAATTGTCAATGCCGTCTCCGTACGGCGAATAAGGAACTGCTTTTCCAGTTTGCTCATCTACCGCGAAGAATCTTGTATAACGAGCATCTTCACCTCTAGGAGTGCAATCGAATATATAATAACCGTCATGTTTAAAGCATAAGAAAGGCTCTTCTTTGATTTGTGCTTTTAATAGGATATATGCCACCCGCGGAGTCATCTCTTTTTTACTAGCCATAATAGCGGTTCCTATCCTTGATTGCCTCAGAATTTCTCAAATATGTCCAATCCGGAGTAAGGTCGTCCGTTCTCATAAACGAAACAGATTCTGGCTTAAAATACGATAATGCTTCATAGCCATCTTCATATGGTTTTCCCGTTTGGCCATCTTTATAAGATACCTTTCCACCAGATACTTCGTAAACTATAGAATGCCCACCACCAAATAAACTATCAGGATACATTCCGTTGATTTCCCCGTATCCATCTCCAGAAGGATGATCTTTTAATATAACGTCGTCGTAATGCGAAACCATGTAATGTGTCAGATCTTCGGTAGATGCGCTATCGGTTCTCGACAAAAAGCGTTGCGTGCTAGAAACGAAATCGTCATCGTCCATTAACGTGCCTAGCACAGACTTATGCGTTCTCCCGCCTTTCCAGAATCTCTCCATTTCGTCATTAGTATAACCATCTAAAGACGTCCCAGATACTACATCGTACCCACTACGTCGCAACGAATAAGCAAGACTACATAACGCGCAGTTATCGGTGTATCCAGGGGCACCCTTTAAAGTATTAACCGTCTCGAGATCTTCGGAAGAAGAATGTGCACCCTCTATCTCGCTAGGCTTTGAAAATTCGTGAGCTGAACTCTCAGCAGTTTTAGAAACCATATCAGGAACGCCAAAATGCTTATCGTTCCATCTTTTAATATAATTTTCGCCCCAGAAATTATCAGAAAGCGCATCGTACCCCTCAGTTTTCTTTAACTCATCCAAATAATCCGCGGCTTCGTGTACTTCTCGTTTCCATTCAAGACGTTCGTGCGGATCTGAAGGTACTGAATCTCCACTTTCTTCTAAAATTTTAATCAACGAGTCTGTTGTAGTTTCGTCTTCTCTATATTTTGGATGCGAGCCATAATACCAATCGCCTTCACGAAGAGTTCCTTGGACTCTGTTCTTCCCCAATTCAAGCGTAGCCTTACTCACATCTGACATGCTAAGCCCGCCGAATTGTTTGAGAACCGATCCTTGTCTTCTTCGTCGAGTTTCTTCGTTCCAGACTCCCCACTTCATGCCCTTGACGCCGTGATGAGATAAATATCCGCTAGTTCCATCTTCGTAATATATTAGATAGCCCATAGAAAACCCTCTTTATTTTGAACGTACCGTATGAGAATCAATCCACCGATCTTTTCGTTTTCCATCTCTACTAAGTTCATACACTTTAGCGGATTTACTCTGTGAAAGAAGTCGCTCGACGTTTTTCCTCGTAGCATTAGCGCCATCATCAAGTACCACGGCAAGACCCCTTGTCGCGTTATCCGTCATAGCAATGTCTTTTTTCGCCAACCATTCCTTTGAACCGGGTTCATGTTCCGTATCGTTGATTGTACGATTAACCCAATTCTTTCCGGCTTTGTAACGAGCTTTCGTTCCAGGACTATACACTTCCACGTTAGCGTATTTCTTCTTGTATAGATAATCTTGGACCTGACGATCAATACCGGGAGCGTCACCTACAAGAATTTGCACGTTATTTTTCATGGAGTCTTTTAACTCTTTTCGTATTTCACGAGGAAGCTTTTTACGGTAATATCCGGATTCCTTGTCCTGAGTCTTAGACGAACCGGAAACAAAAAGACGATCTGAATTCATATGCCCCGTATGACGTTTTTTCGTCTCCTCGTTCCAAACACCCCACTTCATGCCTTTAACACCATAATGCATAAGACATTCGGAACCATCTTCGAACGTAAACTTGAAATGAGCCATGGGGCATCCCTCCGTAAATATCCGTTATAACATGCCGTTCTTGGTCAGCATCTGGGCGATGTCGTTCTCTGACATGTTCCTGTACTGGCTGTAGTCCTGGCCGTGCTCGGCGAACGCCTGGTCGAGAGGCTTGCCTTTGGCCGAATTCGCCAGATCTCGGAACTCGGGGATATCCCGGTACATCTTGTTGTAGATCATTTCGAGAATGCCACCGCTTCCCTTTCGTTGCGACGGTCCCTTGTCGAACAACGGGTTTCCCATGCTAGTTCACCAGCCCTTCCAACATCTTCTTCAGATCCGAGATATCCGCCGAAAGGTAGTCGAAACCCTCCTTGAGCGCCTCGATTTCCCGCTCCAGCTTCTCGGTGGAGGTTTGGGCGGATTGCTCCTGTTTCGGACCGTCCAATTCCTCCTCGACGAACCGGAAACGCCGTATGGTCGGAAAACCCCCGTCGTCCGTGGTCTTCGAGTAGAATATCGGATTGTTTTCCTCGAACAGGATCATGAACGCGTTGGGTCCTGTCGCGAACGCCTTGGCGCTTTCCAAGCCAGCGACCTTGATGACGTTGGACATCCCCTGCTGCCTCGGCATCTGCGGCGCTCCCTGAACGTGCGATCCCGTGCCGCTGAAAGTTGGTTGCCAAGTGTACGGGTTGCCGTAATTGTTGTTCGTCGGCGCCCAGTTCGGCTGGTAGCTGTATCCTTGCATATTGTCTCCTTTCTGAAATATCCCTACCCCTGCGCATTGTCCAAACAAGCGCGGGCGAGGGCCATCTTGTCGAGCTTGGCCTGTTCCATCTCCTCCCAAAGCTCCATGAGCCTGGAATCTATGGTATCTTTATCCCCCATAGCCGCAGCCGCCTTCTTCTGCGACATCGCATGAAGGGCCTTGGCATGCTCGAGTTCAGCCTTCGCCATGCCCAAATACATCTTCGACATTTCGGGATCCACCTGAGCATAACTCATCGAGCATTTGGAGTACTCCATAACGCCGTCGAGTTCCTCCATGCATTGGTCGTAGAGCTTCCTCATCGTTTTCATGCGATTTCCTTCTCGTATTGCCCGTCGCTGAGGTCTATGATGTTGTAACCGTATTGGAGGGCACATTCGTGCTCTATTCGACACCCGCGAGCTTCCTCCCATTTCGGTGCAAACACAACAACATCTGAATGGGACATGAGCTCGATCGACATGCCGAGACACTCGAGCGGCTTGAGCTTCTTCGCGTATTCTTTGCGGAAATGAGACGGAACTTCCTCGCAATCCCCCACAATATTGTCGAGGAACTGCATAATCGACGCACGTTCTCTGTCGACGTCCTCATCTTCCCGTCCATACATGGGGATGCTGATGAACACCTTGGTCTTCGCCATCCCAGCTCCTTTCTAACTTAGCAATTCGTTTACTTTTTCCTGCACCTTGTCTGGATCGTATCCTGCCGCCCTCAAGGCAGATATCCGTTCGGCACCGTTTCCGTACTTACCCGCTATGACGTCTCTGGCTACCGACTCGATGCTCGCAGCCGATAACAGCTCGTTCACTTTCGCCTGAACTTTCTTGTACGAATATCCGGCGGCCGTCAATTTCTTCTTACGATCCTCGCCGTTTCCCCATTTACCGGCGATGACCTCCTTGGCCACTGTCTCTATCGACTTCTTCTTCGACGTGGAAGTGCTTGTGGAAGGTTTTGTCGTCGACGCGGAAGTGCCCGACGTTTTGCCCATGTGCTTCTTGAAGTCGTCCTTGGACCCGTAGAAGACGTTGAGATCGAGCGCTTTGCTGTAACCGTCCAAATATCCCTCGGACGTGAACTGCCATAGCAAGGCATCCTCGCAACCGGGCCAGATCTTCATGCCCGACGTGTCGTAGCCTTGGATGTTCTGGTATCCCTTGTAGTAATTAGCACACCAAATCGGGTAGCCGAGCACTTTGAGGTTCTGCTCGGTTATGACGCTGCCGGAAGCGTAGATGACCGGTGAATATCCGGCTTGCTTCTTGACCGTGTCGGCGAACTTCGAGACCCAGATTCGTCCTAAGCTGAGCGCGTCGCCTTCATAGTCGACGACGAGCATGGCCTTGCCGAGGTATCCCAGCTTCTTGACCTGGTCGACGAAGAACTTGGCCTCCGTGACCGCGTCCTTTCCGTATGTGAAATGGTAGAGCCCAAGGCAACCGGTCTTGCCAAGGGCCTCTCTTGCCTGCCTGGCCGCGAACGGGTTGACGAAATCCCATGCGTACCCGTGCGGATTCCCGCTCATCTTGACGATGGCGAAATCGTACTTGACCAAGCTGCAGACGTTCTCCGGTTGGTTGCTGCTGACGTCGATGCCGTACAAAAGTTTCTGCGAGGAACTCCCCTGGGGATTTTTCGCCTGTGTTTTCTGGGAAGTTGCCGCAGAATCGTACTTCGGTCTGAAGAACGCCGTGAAGTACGTGGAATTGTTGTCCCTGGTGACCCTGAGGACCTGTCCTTCCGCGGCGTTTCCCGTGTTACCCTCGATTGTGCCGAAGAGCCCGTTATCACCTATCGTGGCCCATTCGACAATGCCGACATGGTCGCACCATCCGAGATCGGTCCTGCCGTCCCAGTTGAACACGACGATATCGCCTTTCCGGACCGTGTTCTCCTTCTCCAGCGGGATCCTCTCGAACTGCGTGCCGACGGCGGCTGCCGAGGCGCTGTACTTGCATTTGAGCCCTGCCTTCATCGCAACGTAGGAGACGAAGCAGGCGCACCAGGCGGTGCCGGGATCGGACGAGTACTCCTTCGTGTACTCGCACCAGTACCACTTGTTGAATATGTTGTGGTCGCCCTTCGTGCCGATGTAGCTGGCAGCGACCTTCACCATCTTATCGGCTGTCGGCATCGTCGACCTCCTCGTCCCCGATTATCACAGAGCAATCTGGTATCTCAGCGTATTCGGCATAAGGCGTGCCGACCGGATCGAGCAGGAGGGGCTCCGGCGCCTGGTTTGCCGGATAGAAGTCGTCCTCCTTGGCACCGTTGTCGGTGAACCGCACGACGTTGCCGCTTCCAGGATCCTTTATCATGAGCTTGTCCGCCATAGAAGCCCTCCTTTTTCAATCCATTTTGAATTCCACGGGCAAGTGCCTAGTTACCCAGGATGTAGAGGAAGTACTTCTTGTCCTGGACCACGGCCGTGTCCGTCGTCGGCACGTACGTGAGCCCGCTAGCCTCGTACCAGTCGAGATGCTTGGGGTTCATGTCGGCATAACCGGCGGAGGACGGAAGAATCTCGGCGTAGATGCTGCTGACCGAGTAGTAGTCCTTGATGTAGGAGTGCGACATCGTGTAGTACGTCTTCTCCGAATTGGTCGTGGTATCCTCGTCGTTCGTGAGCTGGTAGCCGTCGTTGCCGTCGGACTCGTACCAACCGGAAGTCTTGGGGTTGGCCGAGGAATAGCCCTCGGACTCGCTCGACACAGCGGAATAGGACGGCACCCAGGTATGGGCATCGGACGATGCGGTGTACTGGGGATCGCCGTTCTCGTCGTACTCGTACCAGTTTCTCTCGGACGGCACGTAAACGTCGTAGTTCTCCTGGTCCTTAGCCATGAGGGCGTACACGGGACCGGTGAGGAGCGTCGGGTACACGGCGTCGCCGATGAAGCCAACCTTGGCCATCGATGCGCCGTCCTTCTTGTACTCCTCGTACTTGTTGGTCGTGGTGTTAAGGACGATGTAGTAGACATCGGCCTTGGCATCCGCCGCAGCGGGAAGGGAGCTCACGAGCTGGAACGTGGCGTTGTCTGCTGCCTGCTGCATCTGGGCCTCGATGGTCTCGAGCGAGGCGATCTTGGCCTCGTTTCGGTCGATGTTGCGGATGGCGTCGCGTGACGCTCCGCTGATCTGGTCGCCGATCTCGTCGAGAACGGCCCTCCACTTCTTAGTCATCTAAATCCTCCGATCTGTTGAACAGTTCATAGCGCCTGTCTATCAGTATGAGCGCCAGGGTGGTTGCCAGCACGGTGACGGCGTACGATAACGCCAACATGAATGCGGCAAAGCCCGTTTGAAGCAACGGTGTCATGTTGCCTCCTTCTTACACGGTTCCCCTCTTGTAATTCGTTCCCGATTGGAACGCTTGGTCCACGGCCACCTGCGACCATGATCCGTTCTGCTTCTTATAGGCGGTCAACACCTTCTTCCAAATCCCGTTTACCTTGACGTACAGCTCCGGTCCAGAACTGGAAGAGGACACCACGATGACATGGTTCGCCGCAATCGACGTGATGGTATACTCGTACCCGTCGAGCTGGTAGACCACCGTCCAGGTGATGCCCGTGCACCGTCCCCCGTAATATCCGAGTGTGAGATGGAACTTGGCGTTCTGCAATTCACTTCTTGTCCAAGTGCCCACATCCGACAACGTGACGATGCTGTACGAAGTCGACGAGATGTTCTGCTCCGCTCCCTTGAGCGTGTTCCCAGAATATACGCCGACCTTGCAGACATGCGTCGAGTCGATCGACGAGTCCTCGCGGGCAGCATAGCATTTGACGGTCACCGAGTTAATCGTCGCTCCGGATGGAATATCCGAGAAGTCGAAGCTGTAAATGGCGGTGCCCGTCGTGGTGTTGCCCGAAGCGTTCCCCTTCACGTAAGTGTTCTGCGTGCTCGAGGATCCAGGAGACTCGGCCGTGTGGCCTATCGCATACTCGAGGTACGAGGTGGTCGAATTGCTCGAGCTGATGTAGAACTTGCCGCCCGAGTCGGTGAAGCTCGTCGAGAGCGATCCGCTCGAGACCTTCGACAGCGTCGTCGGCGATGCCAGCGCGAACTGGTTCGTAATATCCGTCCCGTTGTCGGTGATGACAATCCCGCTGACCGTGTCCGACAATATCAGGACATCGTCGCCTTCATAGGGAGCGTTGTCGCTCACCGAGACGGTTGCAGACGTGTTATTGGTCAATGTGACGGAGTATTGCGTCCCGGCATGGTACTCGACGTACACGGTGGCGCCGTTGATGGCCCCTCCGTAATATCCGAGCGTGCACTCGAGGTACATGCCCGCGCATTCGGACGCGGTCGGGAGCGTCGTGGCGTTCAACGTCTGGGTGCTGTTCGACGTGCCGATGCTCTTGAAGTTGAGCTGGCTCGTCAACGCCGTCCCGTTCGACTTGAACAGCTGGACACACATGTACTCGTTGCCGTTGCTGGTCGACTCCGCATGGCCGTTGACCATGACGTAGCAGGCGGTGATGACCGCGTTCGAGGGCACTGTGACGTGCATCTGATAGGTGAACACGGCTTTGGTGCCATTGCCCGAGCTGTAGTAGTTGGTCGTGGTGGTCGACGCATTGTAGGCGTGCCCCACGATGCCTTGGAAATATGATGCACCGGATCCGTTGAAGCCACCGGACTTGAGCGCGTAAGTTCCGAGGTTCGCAGATGCCGTCGTCATGACGTCACCAGCCAAATATCCCCGTTACTGCCCTGACCGGAAGTCGGCGTCGACGACGAAGTGTAGTACGTCACGAAAGACAGGGATCCCGTCACGGGAGCCCCACTGGCGGAATGCGCCGTGTAACCGGAGGCCAGATGGGCAGCGTCCACTGTGTCGGAGGTCAAGTCTATGAGCACGTTGCCTCCGTACATCACCTTGTTCTTGTACTGGTTGTTGGCCATAAGCCCTCCAAATATCCGTCATTACGAGGAAACGGGCGCTATCTCCACCGTTACCCCACCTGCCGCGTTGTCCGATTCAGTGTACGGAATCGCCGCCACGGTCACCTGTGTGATGTAATCGAGGCTTTGCGAAGCGGCGGTTACGACCTGTTGGGAAGTCGTTGGGGTAACGGACACTGCGTCAACGTTAAGGGCGTCCTCCGACGACAGCGTGCCCTCGACCCCGAGGATCGTCACACCGTTGCGGATGTTGCCTGCGATGAGGTTGCTGGCAGACGTGGAATCGATCACGGCCTTGCCCGAGCCGTCGTAATATCCGGACGGTATGGCCTGACCTGCCACGCTGGAAACCGTGACGTCGTTCGATCCGTTGTTGGTCATCGAACCTGTCAACTTCACCTTGTTGACGTAAGCGGTTTTACCGGACAATATCTCCGATTGCGCTGCGTTCGCGTCGGTGGTGTTGGAATCATAAGTGCAGGACCCGGTTATAGGAGCGCCGGATTTGGCATGGGCGGTGTAGCCATACAGGAGATGCGCAGCATCAACCGTGTCCGACGTGAGGTCTATGAGCACGGTTCCGCCGTACACCACCTTGTTCTTGTACTGGTTGGTCATTTGGATGAGCCTCCTAGCTCGCTATGGAAACGGTCACGCCTCCCGCGTCGTTTCCAACTTCATGGTACGGTATCGCGAGAACAGTAGTGTCTCTCGTCATGGTTCTGTTTCTAGTGGGAAACGTGACGCTGTCCACGGACGGTGTGAGATCGTACGGCCCGGGATAATCGGGATACGCGCCCGACACCGGAGACACGACCGAGATGTCCTGGGGCGGGGTGCCGACAATGTCGAACGAGGCAATCGCGGTCTCGACGTCGACGCTGTCATGCTCACCGATGACGTCGATCGCCTGCGCAATGCTCCGGACGTCTACCGTGGCGCCATGGCCCGTTATCGTAACCGTCTTCATGCTAATCGACGTCCAAGGCGTAGGTGTCGATCATCTTGACGGTTCCGTAGGCCATCCGCAGAGACTCGCCGTCCGTTGTGGACACGATCACGTCCCAGTTGAGCTTGCCGACCGGTATGTCGACGGTCTTGCCGCCTGGTATGCTGACGGAGATGCCGGTGGCCGTGCCCGTGCAGCAGTCCGAGAGGTCGTACACAGTCCCGTCCTTGGCCTTGAAGGCCATCTTGCACGTGGACGCTGTATGGTCTACCGGGTCGCCCGAATCATCCTTGTGATTCACCTCGAATGAAAGGCTGGTTCCCTGCGGTATGATGAGATTCACTTGGGACAGGCCTTCTGACCCGATGTCCATATGGTCCTCCTATCGATTGATAAGGTATGTCGATATGTCGTTTTTCAACGCCTTGAACTGCTCCTTGCCGTTGCCGGAGATCTCGTGCTCCAGCAAGGCAAGCATACTCCTCAAGAGGAGCTTCTGCGCCTCTTCCTGTTCGTCCAGGCGACGCTTGTCGTTGGCGAGATGCCCCTCTATTTCATCGACCCTGCCCGCCAGATCCTTGGCGGGCTTGGTCATTTCCTTTATAGCCTTAATGGCGTTCCATAGCGTGGCGATAAGAGCGCTCATGGCAATGATGACCCCAACTGTGATACTGAGGTCGTCCAATCCTATGGTTGTCATCAGTTTATCACTTCCATTTTGAAATCTCGAAGCAATGTTCGTGACAGGTTAGGCGGCCTTGCGCTTAGACTTGTCCTCTTCCTTGATCTTGTCGAGAACGTGCTGGCCACGAACGGCAGCGAGCGTGACGTTCTGGTTGAACCACCACGTCCAGATGATCATGATACCGTTGAGGACGCTGAGAGCCACGTTGACCCATGTATCCACATCTGCCTGCCAACCGTACATGTTGGCAATGGTGGCCGCCGCCGTGATGACGAGCGTGAGCGCTGCCTTGAAGCGTTCACTGCCAAGTTCCTCTTTGGCCTTCTCAACATCGTAATCCATGTCGATCTCCTATCTCTTCTACTCGGTGACGGGATCCCAGCCGTAGATGCCGGGAGCCCATACGTTGTTGTCGACGTTCGAGACGTACTCGACGCCGTTGTACATGACATGATCGCCCGTCATGTAGGCGTTCGTGCTGTCCGGCTGGACCCATTCGGCAACTGCCGGGGTCTCCGGGTTTTCGGGCTCAGACGGCTCCGTAGGCTCAGACGGCTCCGTAGGCTCAGACGGCTCCGTAGGCTCAGACGGCTCCGTAGGCTCAGACGGCTCCGTAGGCTCAGACGGCTCCGTAGGCTCAGAAGACCCGTCCACGACCTCCTGCCAGAGATTCTCCGTCCCGGGGGCACCTGGCTCCCAGACGTTGTCGTCGACCAAGCTTTCCCAGAGCTTGTCATTATGCGTCACGCGGTCGCCGATGCTGTAACCGTTCGTGGAATCCGGTTGGACCCACTCGCCCGGCTCGGTTCCGTCCTGGCCCGCGAGTATGCAGGCCCAGAGGGACGTGGCCGTATCAGGCTCGTAACCCTCCTGGGACGTGTGCGCCTGAAGGCACTTGTAGAGACCGCCGCGGTATCGCTTGCGGTCCCCGACGGCGTAGGCCGTGTCGACGGCCCAGTCCTTGTAGATGGACGGGACCGTGGCTGCCTGCTCGTCCGTTAGGAGACCCGAGAGCTCTTCCACCATGACGGCGTCGGGGTCAATGTACTCCTCGTAGAGGGGATTCTCCTTGACCCTTTCCTCGGCGGCCGCGATCGTGAGCGTGTCCTCGAACGAGAAGGACAGGACGCGGTCGTTCGTCTGCGACATGCCGCCTTCCGGATCCTCCACATGGGAACGCACCGTCACGAGCGTAGAACCCCCGAGAATATGGCTGACGGCGACGACGGAATGATATCCGTACACGGCGCCGTCGATCATGACATCTCTCTTGAACATGTGTTACTCCTGTCCTTGGGTTAGAGCCGCCAAAGCTTCTTCTACCTTGGCGGCCACCAAATCGTCGATCGAAGGTTCCGGGACCGGCTCGACGTATACGAACGAGGAGCCGTCCCAATGGTAATCGGCATAGCTCTTGGAATCGTCGATCCCGAACGACTCGGCGAAGAGAAGCTGGTAGTTATCCGATCCGACCCAACTCGCTCGCACGCCCGGTTCCAATCCGACAATCGCGGCAAGATTTCCTTGTAAATCGACAATTGCATATTCCATGAAACATCCTCCTTAACTAACGGTGACCTTGATGAAACGGATCTTCGCCGTGACCGTGGTGCTCAATGCGCCTGACGAGAAATTACGGACACGGGCGGTGAACGTTCCCGAACTGTAGGAATATGTTATAACACCGCAAAGCCCAGCTTGATTGGTCGTCACCTGGAATATTCCAGCGAATATGTAACCATCAGGAGGAGTGCAGGTGGCGTTGATCGAGGCATGGCCTCCACCTGAAACGCTGACCGCCGAAGCGGTCGTGCATGTTCTGTCCTCAGTAGATATGCTGACACTGCTCTTGGTGGCAAGCGTGTTGAACGCGCCTTTGTTGCAGTAGGCAAGGTTGCTGCTACTGCTGTTGTACCGACCGTTCCAATACGCGAGAGTTGCGTTGGTTATCAATTTATCCGAGTGTGTAGACCAATCCAGATGACCGGTAGCTGACTTCGTGTATATACCCGACGTTCCTGTCCCGTTCAAAGATATAGTTTCGGCTAATATCTGAACCGTCGAAGTAGTAGAACTTCCAGACATGAATATTCGACCAATTTTACCGCCACCGTATGCCCCGATTTGAAGATTACTAAAATTTGCTTCCGCATATCCATATACCTCGGCAGTACTGGTTGATGTTTCACCAAGAACAAGAGTTTGCACATTACGATTGTCTTCTGTTGTTTGCTTGAGCGAACCAAGTTTGGTACTCGCATCCTTGTAGAAATCTACAGAAGAGTCATTAATTGTAATATGCGATTTAGCGTTCTGACCGACTCTTGTCGTAGTCCCGAAACTCGCGACAGATGTGGCAGTGCTGCTCACCGGGACGTAGACGTTCAGTCCACTGCTGGTCATTGACGCGTATGCAGTCGCGCTCTGCTTGATGTTGATGGCACTCGATGATATCTCCGTGAGCGGGTACGCACCCGTCGTCGAACTCCCTCCGTAGAGGGTAATGGTGTCAGCATAATTAGCCTTGAGGTTTGCGTTCCTGTAAACCCTCGTTCCATTGCCGTCTATCGCGACGTAGTGCGACGTGCTGCCGCTCGCTGGGTGCACGGTGATGCCAGAGCCGTTCACGTCGGTGACGTATGTTGCGGACGTGTTCGCCATCGTAACCTCTTGGGCGGTGCCAGATGTCGGCGCAGCCGTCTGCACCGTCTGGTTGTTCGTCCATGAAGTGTAGTTTCCGCTCACCTGGTAGTAACCGCCGGGATATGACCAAGGCAAGTACACCCACACCTCGCACGTGTTGTGTGCACTTGCCCTCACCTGTACGTCAACGCCAGTCGCGTTCTCCTTCACGACGGTTGCTCCGAACGACTTCGTGGCTGACTCGGTTGACTGCCATGCGTCCTTGATGTGGATGGTAATATAGCTGTTCTGAGAAGCGTTACCGTTAAACCCGTCGCCTGACTGGATGAATATGGTCGCCTCTGCGGCAGAGCCGGGCGTGACGAGCGTCCCGATCCTGTGCCATCCCGCCGCATTCGAAATGGCGCTGTGGGACGAGAGTTCGTAGATGTTAGCTTGCTTCGCCGCCCCGTTCGCCGTGTTCTGCGCAGCAGCCGCCGCGCTGCTCGCCGAGTTGGCCGTGCTCTGCGCAGCCGCCGCAGCGGAGGCGTTAGCAGCCGCCTTCCCGTTCACGCGGTAGCATCGGCTGTTCGCCGTCATTCCGAGTCTGTGGTTCGAACCCGCGTCGAAGCCTACAAGGTAGTAGAGGCAGCTCGTGAGGTCGGCGTTCGACGGTATCGTTATCTCGACGCCTGTGAAGTCAAACCACTGGTTCTGGCCGAACGTGAGGTTACCGCTGGAATACGTAGCGACTGGCGTACCTCCAGTTGCGCTGCTGTAGAACCACACCCTCATGTGGGCGGTAGTAACGGCGCTGTCCCAGTTAGCGCACCGTCCCTCGAACCGTATCACGTCACCAGGCGTGAACCTGTTCGGGGCGTACGGGCCGAACATCAGGTAGTAGCTCGTGCCGGTACTGCCGTTCCAGTTCGTGACGTACGGCGTTCCCTTGCTTCCGGAGTTCTCGCCGCCCGCGTGTGCGTAAAGCGGGAAGCTCGTTTTTGCCTGACCCGTGTACACCGCCGCGAGCGTGTTCACTGGGTCCGGGTTGTACGCGATGAGGTTCTCGTCAGTGGCTTGGAGGGCCGTGACGACGCTATTGTCGAAGTACCCGACTGTGAGGGATCCCGTCTGGATCTTGTTCGCCGTGATGCTGTTCGTGATGATGGACCCGCCGTCGATGATGGTAGTGTTCTCGTCAAGGAACGCCGCATCGCACACGACGGTGCCGTCCGCGAGCCTACGCTGGATCGTGGTGAACAAGTACGGATACGTCGTTGTATCGGAATTTTTATTCGCTGCGATAGGCGGCACCTTAGCGGTCCATGTATTATACGAATTGCTCGCTGTGGTTACCCATGCCGTAGGCAATGCTCCGCACGTGTTCGTTGTGGTGCGGTAGTAGATGCGCTGCTCCCTGAGCACCATGCCGCCGTTGTACGGCATGTACGGACCGCAGTAGACGCCCTCGTAGAGGCTGAGGCGCATGTCGTAGGTGGCCTTTGCCCCCGTGTCGAGGCGGGTGCAGAGGCCGAAGAACGTGGAGTAGTTCGATGCCGACGAGTCGGCGGACACGAACACCTTGTAATACGTGCCGTTCGCAACGGGCAGGTCTATCGAGCTGTTTGGGACGAGGTTCAGGAGCTTAACCCTTGTCGTGTCTCCCTGGCCCCCGTCTGGAACCCGCAGGTGAACGTTGCCCGTCTTTGAGACGTTGCGGAATTCGACGAGCAGCGTGTACGTGGTGTTGGGAGACAGGCTCGGAATCGACTTCGGGCGGTGCTGCCTGTAGACGACCGAGGACCCAGAGGTGTTGTCGTACGTCGTGTACCTCACCCAGCCGTCTCCGAGTGATGTGAACGAGCTGTCGCTGTACGACTGCCAGTACTGCGCTCCCTGTCCCGTGGTCGTGTTGTACGGCTCGAAGCTGAAGAACGGCGTAAGGTTAGGTTTCGGCATGTCCTCTGGGGCTGGGGACCATGCTGACGGCTTGTTTCCAATCTCCATCATGATGCCGGCGATGTAGAACGTCCCTGTCACGGCGTTCTGCACGCGCATGGGAAGCACGTTCTTCGCCGTCGTGCCGTTGAGGCTGCCGTTCGTCTTCCACGTGACCCAGTATCGTTCCCAGCTCGTCGACAGCGTGAACCTCGTGGACCCGTTCCCAGGGTTGACGCTGTTGCCCTGGCAGTTGGTCCCGGACGCGACCGTTCCCTCGTAGAAAAACGCGTATGTCTCGAGGGCGGCGCTCGCCTTCGCCCAGAACGACAAGGTATACTCAGTGCTTGGAAGCGGGCATATCTTCTCGATCCACCTCACCACGTCGACAAAGTTGCTGGTGTCGGTCTTTTCCAGCTTGATGACCGACGCACCGTCGTGCGTGCCGTCAATGACTGCCGCGGAGTTGAGTATCGGCCAGTTCCAGTAGTCCGCCGTCCCATGGAGCAGGTTCTTGCCTCCGACGGAAACGTCGTCAACGTAGTCGGTCATGTCCTCCTGAGCCATCGACCAGTCGGTTGCCACGTTTCCGGCTTCTATCTTGACCCTGCGTATCTGGTACGAGTTGTAGTTTGTGTTCAGCCTCGCTATTCGCGCGCCAAAGTAGGCGGTATCGAGGTTGGACGGCTGCGTGCCGGCCGAGAAAAACGCGTCGGTAATATCAACCGTCGCGTGGACTTTCTGCCATGTGCCGTCTGCCGCAAAAGCAGCGGTCGACACTCCGCCGCCAGTAGGCGTCAGGTACACGTTCCTGTAGCTCGACCTGTCATCCGTCTCGCTCGCACACAGGTATGGGTCGACCATCACGCTTAGCGTCTGGCCGCTTGTGCCCTTCACCTCCGCCGAGAGCGTCGCCGTCTTGCCCCTGATGCGGGAGTACGGGACGTTGAGGTTCGGCCTTGCCTCTGTCCAGCCGTTCGCGCTAGTGGCCGGGAACGTGAAAATGCCCTCTGACGTGTTCCATGAGCCTGCCGTACCAGAGCCGCAATTCGTCCATGACATGAAGTCCTTGGTGCTCCTGAGAAGGTTGACCCCTCCGACCTCTATCGCGCCAACAGCCTCGTCAGCCACACCCGAAACGTAGTCAGCGAACGTCGTCGTGGAACTTGAACTGTTACGGAAAACCGTCGTGCCGTCGATCTCTATCCTCGACGCCTGTATCTTCACCGACTCAGGCGTCTGGTTGATGTAGCTGATGACGTTGTTCTTGGAGACCTTCGAGCCTATGACGCCCGCCTGGACGGACAGCTCGGAGCTCGCCATGCTTATCTTCCTGGACCAGTTCGTCGCCGCGCCAGCCGTGAAGGAGCCCGTGCCGACGTTCGGATAGAAGACGTCGTTCTCCTTGTCGTACATGCCGAGGACGGAGTCCGATATCCTCTTCACGGGAACGAGGTCGCGCTTGAGGTCTCCTCCGTCGTAGATGCGCGCGGAGTAGATGCGGACGGATGCGGCGTCGTAGGTCCTGTTGGAAGCGCCGGAGAACAAGCCTATCGCGTTGCTGCCGAGGGTGAAGATGTTGTACCCGTCCGCGTAGTTGACGTACTCGACGCCGTCGACCACGACGCGGCGGTAGTTCGCGTCAGGGAACTCCATGTCGACCGCGTACTTCGTATTAGCGGTGACGGTCGGTCCAGGGTTCCACCCTGCCTTGCCTCCCCACAGGTACCACTTGCCCGTCGAGGTGTTCGCGCCCATGACGAACGCGGCGGACGACGCCACGTCGGCGTTCAAGTTGCCGGCGTAGTCCTTCTCGCTCGTCGGGACGGACGTGTAGGCGACTTCCACCGAGACCCTGACAGGATACGCCGTCGGCACGACTCCCGTGTTGATGTACTGCGTCCCGCTCGACTGTAGGTACTCGAGAGGGGTGTACAGCGACATGTTCCCGAGGGCCTCGTTCTTGGTCGCCCTGAGCGCTATCTCGTCATTGGCGACCTTGAGCTCGGCCTGGGAGGCGTAGAGCTGCGCTCCGGCGTAAGGCTTGTACGGTCCAGTGTAGTCGCCAACGTAAAGCGATATGCGGATGTAGCCGCTCACGGAAGACGACGCTGGCACATGTATCTGGCCGCGAACAAGGTTGTAACAGCCCGACTCGTACGATGCCCTGGTGGTCGCCTTCACGTAAGCGCTTCCGCTCCCTGCCGTAAGCGTGGTGTGATTCGATGCTGTGAAAAAGTCGTCGTTCGAGCCGTTGGTGCCGCCGTGAGCGGTAGGGCACTGCACCTGCGGCGTGCCAGACACCGTGATGCCGGTCCACTCGATGAGGAGCGTATAGTCTGTCGACGGCTTCAAGCTCATGGCGTTGCGGTTCACGTAGAAGTAGGCGTAAACACTGGAGCTACCCGTGTTGTTCGCGACAATGTGCGCCCAGCCCTCGCCGAGAGACGTCGACTGCTCGAAATCCCAGGTCGTGATGTAGGAACTGGCGATTGACGTTATGCCGTTGCTCCGCCAATAAGCGTTTGCGTCGCTAGTGGAATACAAATCGGTCTTCGCCTGGCTGAAGAACGGGCTCAGGTTCGGCTGCGACATCTGGTACGCCTCGGTCTTGGTGGCACGGAGCGTGATTGCGTTCGAATTCTGATCTATCTGAGTCTCAGCAGTTGAAACACGTGTCTCAATGTCTCCTCGCTCCAACATGAGCGTGCCGTCACGGAACTCGATCCATGAGTTTGCGGACGGGTTAACGTAGCACACAAGGAAAGCAAGGCCGTCTGCCGAGGTACGGTTAACGGTGTACGTCTTGTGGGCGACGTGCCATTCGCCGTCTCCAGTAAGGGCCGCCGTTGTACCCGTCTGGGCCGTCTGGGTAGAATTGGCGCCGGTCGCGTTCAGGATGTACGGCGTGCCCGCGTTTGTTATCGTTCCACGGTACATATAAGACAACGTGACGGTCTCGCCAGCCTTGAGGGCGTTCTTCGCAATGAACGGCACCGTCAAACCCGTCGACGCATTGCCAGTGAACGTTATCTTCACGCCGTCGGTCGTCTTCGATATCGTGCCGCCGGTCGTAGTGTAGGAGCGCCATAAATTGTCTGGCGTGGACGCATACGAAGAAGGACTCCACGAGCTCGCGTTGACGGTCGGGTTCGCCGTGTTGACGAGCACGTTCCTTGCCATCTCGGAAAGCTGCGCCTTCGTAGAGTACGTCTCCCCCACAGTCGTCTTGAACTGCTCGTTGGTCATGACGTACTCGGCGTACTTGCGGTCGACGGTTTCCAAGTCTTCCGCCGGATTTACCCACGATGTGGCTATCTCGCCCTTCTCCATCTGAAGACGAAAATCAAAGTTCACCACGACGTTCGATGCGTTGATGTAAAAGCCTGTGTCGCCAAGGTGCCTACCCGACTCAATGTCGAACGTGATGGAAGTTTTCGACGCGTCCATCCTTGCGTTCTTACGCCAAGTAGTGCCCTCGTACACAGCCATTTGCGGACGGATGTCTGACGGCATGGAACCCGATTCGACGGAAATCGAGAACGTCCACTTCTGAGGGCCAGACACCGGGCCGTCCGAGAAGAAGACGGTGGAACCGAAACACCAGAAGTCGCCAGTGGCGTTCGTCGTCCCGGCGAGGTTGAACAACCCGTTACCCTTGTCGGTGAGCGTAATGCCCTTGGAAGTATACGGATACGTCATGTTGGCACGCGACATGAGATAATCCTGGGAAAGATAGTTCCTCCCGCCCTCGGTCAGCGTCGTCGTGACGCTCTCGATGGACTGGGTATGGCCATCAACGGTCTCGTCTATCTCGTTCACCTTGGTGACAAGCGTGGAACTACCCTGACCCTGCTGGTTCTCGGAATATCCGATTACTGTCTTGACACCGTCGAGGGTCTGGGTTATCTCGGAAGTCTTTGTCGTGAGGGTGACGATATCCCCGTCAAGGTCCTCCGGCGCAGGCGTCCAATTGGATGGGATAGCGGCCTCCTCGAACATGAGACCGCAGACCGACACACTATTACCGCCGTATATGCGGATAAGGACATGACGCTCGGACGTTCCCTGCGTACCACCGGGAGTCCACTTGACCCAGTAACGAGTCCAATCGTTGGAGAGCGTTATCGCGGTGTGGCCATCGCTGTTCGTGCTGCTCTCCACGCCCTGCGAGGAAATCCCGGCCATGCTCCCACCCGTGTTGTTCGGATAGAAGAAGCACAATATCTCACCGCTACCCTTGGCGTAGAAGCTGAAACAGTACGTCTTCCCGACTTTCGGCACGATAACCGAATTGTAGTTGGCGACGCTTGAATACGTCGACGTCGAAGTGGACGTGTAATCGAGCGTCCTGACCTTCAAACCCTTGTACGTCTCGTTGGAAATCGTGGCGATGACCTCGGACAGATATCCGCCCGTGGTCGCGCCTTCCTTCGCCGCAAAGTCGCGGGTAAGGTAGAGGAGATTGCGGCCGCCTCCGTCGAGGTTCTGCACGGTCGTGGTGACCTGACGTATCGACGCGCTGTTGGTGTCCGCGGTCTGCTTTACCTCGTTGACGGTGTTGGATATGGTATAAGTATCTTCCGGTGCAGCGGACCAAGGTGTGGAAATCGTGCCCATTTCCAACTGCACGTGACGGACCAGGACCGTGGTGTCGGAACGCATGTATACTGACAAATAACCGCTTGACGTATCACCAGAGCCAGCATTAAGCTGCGATACGGCAATGGACCTCGGAGACAAAACGTGGCGTTTCCACGCACCGTTCGTATTAGGAAGAGTAAATTCGTTTTGCCAATTCGTATACTTTGTTCTTGACGCGTCAACACTTCCGACAGCAGCGGAGGTAGATGATATAACCACTAAACATTGGCAATCTGCCGATGAATTATAATCGAAAGCAAGAGAATATTTCGTTTGACCGTCATATAAACTGATGTCGTAAGTAGGCCTCGTAGAAACAACCGAGTTCCAAGTTGTTGAGGAGCCTTCCATTGTGACTATGCCATCAGAAATTTCGACAAGAGACCCTGCAGCCCAATCTTCCATTGTGGTCGAACCTGCAAGTAGATTGCGGCCGCCTTTATGTAACGTCTCGCTCATGCTCGTGATAGTGGCGGAGTTCTCATCTACCGTCTGGCTGAGCTCGTTGAAGACCGTCGTGGACACCTTCGTGCCGAGATTGGTCTCGACCGTCGAGACACGCCCCTTGACGCTCGTCAGCTCCTCGTCGGTATCCTCTTGCCAACTGATGGTCTCGGTCTGGAACGTCTGGAGCCCCTCGATATCCCCCTGAGCATCGATAAGATCCTGCAACGCCTTGGTGACATCGCTGTCCTTGATGAGGACCCACATGTACGTCTGCGACGTGTTGTCGTAGGCGAAGCGGTAACAGTAACCGTTCGCGTCACTCGCCGTGTTCGTCACGTAGGCGACGTCGCCGACATGGGACTGGTACTCGGACACCGCCCACCCGTTGGCCGGGGAATTGAGCAACGTCGGAACCGCGTCGACCGTGAAGGTCTCGACCGCACCGTCGATACGCTGGTCCAGTCTCGTCTCGAGCGAGTCGATGTAGTCCTGGTCGTAGAGCGCGACGTAGTTGCCCTCTGCGTAATAGGTCTTGCCGTCCTGAACACTGGTATCCGTCGACAATACGAACTGCCCGTTGACCAACTCGTACCAACCCTCAGTCTGCGGATTCTTGTTCGCGTATCCGGCACTTGTCGGTCTGACGAACGAATAATCGCCGAACACGGGCTGACCGTTGATCTTGTCCACGATAAGATTGGACGTGCGGAGGTTGACCACGTTGATATTAGCCGCGTCGATCCTACCCGCCGTGAGCTTGTTCGCGCTGACGCCGATGATCTGCGCATCGCCAATGGCAGCGTCTTTTATGGTTCCATTTTGAATCCACGCATTGTTGACATTGGCCAAGTCGATCTCGGCGTAGTCGGAATGCAGTTCGGCGATGGTGGCGTAGTCTGATTCAAGAACGCTTATCTGAGCGTACGTGGAGTCAAGACTAACTATCGTTGCGTGATCAGAGTATATGTCGTTTGCTGTGATGCTATGTGCCGTTAACTGGTCGATGTAACCGGTCGTGGCGCGGAGCTTGTCGGTAGTGATGCTGTTGGACGTGAGCGTATCGATGTAGCCGGTAGTTGCGTGAATCGTGTCGGCCGTCAAATCGTGAATCTTCGCCGTGTCGGCTTCCAAGTAATTGTAGCGACGAGTAGACTCGACAGACAACTCATGAATCCTGGCTTCCGTTATGTCGGCGTAGTCGATCTGAGCATACTTGAGGTAAGCGTAATCGGCTTCCAAGTAGCCGAAACGGGCTTCGGTTGCAATTATTGTGTTCGCCACAAGGGTATCAACATAGGACACCATGCTATTTCTAGAAACTGGCAATGACGACAAATTACCATCGGCTATACTCACATGATTTTTAGAGTCAAGAGTTACTGTTACAATATCCCCGGGAGCCATGTCCATCTTGTTAATGATAATCGGCGTTTCCTCATCATTACCAAATATGCGAACCCACCAGATACCCTCTGAATCTTTTCTTAAAACTTTTGCTTGATAGTAGGACAACCTATGCACGTCGGATTTTATAATCGATTTTATTTTCTCATCTAATTGGTTTTCAAATCGATTTTCGTTGAACAACGTAGTCATCGGCCCCTCCAAACATACATCATACCGCAGTCCAAAGCTTTATTTCTTCGTTAGACGTTTCACTGACAACAATAGCTCTATCCAACTCTAACTTTTGACTTGTTACTCGCAAATCCCCTTCGAAGCCGTTCTCCATAGAACTCGCTCGCACCAAACTAAACGGGTACACACCAGGGTAATACTCCCTCACATAATCATATGTTCTAAAAACTGTAGATTCTTCTTCTAAACGTCGTCTAGCATATGCCCAAAGAGACTCACCATTAAGATAATCCGGATAGGTATCTACCCCGGCATCTACCCATCGACCTAAGTTTGTATATGACACTGGGCTAGACGGATCATCGTTTTCAGCAATTTCCTCAAACTCTCCATCTCTTGCTATATACCTGTTAGGAACTCCGATTTTTACAGCGCTTCTCTTAACCGAAGGAAGCAAAAGACCCTCGTCTCCTATTTCTATTTCAAGATCCGGCGTGGTTGGTTTCTCCATTATATAAACGTGACCGTCTCCATCGATTTGCATGCACCATCGACCTGCGTCCAATATGCTCCAACAAGCGGAAAGAATCGAATCTCCGGAATCGAACACGACATACCGTTCCAAAGTAAAACCATCTCCCACTAAATGAACCGGACATTTAAGGCATGATATAAGATTAACGTAAACCCAGTTAGCGCCGTTCGCTCCTTTTGGAAGATACGATCCTTCGCGTATCGAGGTCTCCAACGCCGGCAGTAATACCGATTGACCGTTAAGAGTATTTTTCACTACCCCATAATCAACTTCATCATTGTTCAATTGATACATTTGCGTCGATAACGCATGCCTTTCGTAGCTGCCGTCTTGGTACACGTTAGCTATGACCCTATACCATCCATCTTCGAACTCGTCCATGATCTCCGTGTAAACTTCCATAGAAGAAGTCTCGAGAAGAGGGACCGAATCTGTGCAATCCCTGCTTATCGTCACGGTCAAAACACCCGGCAAATCTTCTTCGTCGTCCCATGTGTCTTCATTTATCTTCACAATTTTCCAATCAACTGTGTAATTACTTTGCCAATCTATCATGAAGACGCCTTTCCTTTAAGAACTTTCGATCGGAAGATCGTCGAAAGTCGCAGGAGTAACACCCCTTGTCGGATCTGGATAATATGGATGCTTCTGCTCCGATATTGATCTGTAATACGCTTTGTTAGAAACCACGGTTGTATCTTGAGTTTTCACATATGAGCCGTTAACCAGATTGTAGTAATTTATCAACGACGCTGACGGATTCTCTATTCCCGAGATGTCCACCTGATAAAAATCGCTGTATACAACATGCTTATAATATACCTTGCCCGGTTCCAATTCCGTGTCTTCGGTCAAAAACATTACACCGTTATTACTAAGCTCGTATAATCCCTCCGCATGTGGATCAACAACGTAAGTTAAATACGCGTAAATATAATCTTCCTGATCCGTTCCCGCCGGCTGCGGCTCAGATTCCATATCAGATACGTCGGCGTTTTCCTCAATCGAATAAGACGGTTCATAACTCTCTTCTTCATACTCCTCATCTATTACTGCCGGCTCTTCTTCCACATCAGGAGAATATTGGTAATATGTTTTGTCCTCGTCTGCAACGCTATCTGATGACGGAAAATATATTCCGTTATCATCCACTTCGTACAAACCCTGCGAAGAAGGATTGGTCACTTCGTCTTCATCCAAAGGATAATACAAATACGAGTCATCGTACTGCTCTTCCGTAGTCCCTGCGTACATCTGCTCGTAATACGTCTTTCCAGAAACAGGCGACTCATCCTCAGAACTTATATATTCATCATCAACAAACTCGAACAAATTCATGTCATAAGGAGAATCTGTCGGAGAAAGAACTACCTGCGAATAGTAGATGCCGTCGTCTTCGTACAAATCGTCATAATCTTCGTCTATATAATATGTTTTAGAGGACACAACCTCTTCGTCTTGCGACAAAACATACGATCCACCAGAATACTCGTACAATTCTTCGTCGACCGGCGAGTAGATCTCGTCGTGACTGATTTCAACATATGCCATTGCATCCTCCAAAAACATAAATACTTTAAGCGGTCGGTGTTAAAACTCCGGACGTCATCTCAACAGATCCTGTCGAGAACCGTTCGTTCATAATAATTTCTTGAGCACTAAACGAAGCAGAAACCGTAAGAGAATCGTAAGAAACGTCAAGATTAGAAACCTGAACATCTGCGCAGAAGCACCCTCCGTCAGGAACACGCACAAGCACCGGACCAGTATGCTCAGCAAGAGATATGACCCTAGCTATTTGATCTGCCCCATTAAATTTAACAATTTCGGTACTGATGTTCGATTTCCTATCTACACCCTTTCTCCATTGACCAACGTAGCTCCCGTCCATATGCAGTTCTACTCTAGAATTTTTAGTCCATGAATCAGACCACTTGAGATTGTACGGGAGTACTAAATGGTTATAAGAACCGTTTTGCTCATAATCACTCTCGCCCCAATCAAACCGTATACAGTACCCATCGAGCCTGTACGGTTTGTCATCCCATATGGTACTAGCATTCTTGGACCTGAGCGCGACCCGATACTTGCAGAGTTGATAGTCCTCTCCTATTGCACCGTGATGATCCGAATACGTCCCCACATATTTCGAGTATGCAGGGAATAAATCCGTGAACGTAGTGTTAGCCCATTGGTCGATGTTGTAAGCAATCAGTTGAATACCATCTCGGTTTATCCTGTATATATCGGCAACGACTCCGTCTTGTTGCGTCCATGCCCCATTAGGTCCTTGCTTATTTCCTTTTATGCAAACACTGACGACTCCGTCATGTTGTTCTTTTTGCGAAGCAGTATCCGAGGCTCTTCTAGGATCTGCTACCACGTAGAATACAGGCTTTGCTATCTTGTTCTCATCGAGCCAACGTACTCGAAATTCGCCTTGGTTCGGAACTTGCTCTTGCGTTTCTTCGTCTATAACGTAGGAACGAAGATTATTTTCATCGTTTACGGCCGTGTATTCTATCGTATAACTGGCGCCGTTGCGAATATCTAAATCTTCGTCAAATGTATAGTCAAACGAATACCACTGCACGTGATCTATAACAGGACCAGCCTCCCATTTCGGTTGCATAATTTTAACGCTTTTTATTATAGCACCTTCTGGCTGATCTTCGTTTCCGGTAGGTCCCCAACCCATATAACCTTGAGATAATATTCTCACAACAGGATTGGCTCCGATGTCATCTGTGCCGAGTGTAATTCTTAACGGCTGAGACGTAACGGTCGCCGGAACATTTAAAGAAGCGTGTGGTCTCTTTATAACATTAACAACAATAGGATCTGCTAACGTAGACCATTCGGAACCTATAAGCACTGTTACCGACAAGTAGATATTATTTTCAAAAATCTTATCGGAAAACTCTTCCCACCTCAATACCGCGTAAGGCGCCGAGTCTTTTCTACCGTTATGCTCATCGAATATTGTGGCGTCAGATTTCGCAGCATCGCTAGTTCCGCCGAGATAATACAGGGAATATGCCTCTTGCTCGTCGTCTCCATCGAACGTCCACGTAACCGAAAGATCACTTCCTTCAACGATACGGTCAGGACCAGAAATTTTGACCTCTCTCGCAATACCTTTTACCTCAATGGTCGTAGCTACACCGCCTTCTCCACTCTCCCCGAATGCGGCGTATCCGCCGTAAGAATCACTTTCACGACCGTCAGCATCCTTGAGAAAACGCCGAGCTTTCACATAATACTTCGACATCGTTTCTATACCACGTAGATAGTATGTCGCAAAGCTCTTGTTAATGTCGCTCTGGTTAAAATAAAGACGCGCCGACTTTGTGGTGTCATTCAACAACTCTTGTGTCACCATATACGTGGGAACTGTGTCGTCCATAAAATCATACGTGTTCGGCGGAGAACTACTTTGCCACGCATAGGTTTCGGTGTCCCAACTCATTTCTGTTCCGTTGGAGTTGACATTTTCCTCGTCAGCTGTCTTTTCCTTATTAAAGCAAACCACGGTCATTATAGCTTTACCATCTGGCGTGCAGCTAGCATGCCTTATTTCCGTAGTAATGTCTTTCGCCGACGGTATATGTAAATAACCAGGAACAACTACTGGCTCGCTTGGAATACCATCACCCAACATGTATAGTTTGTTATTACCAGTAACTCTATAATACGTCCGTTTATACGGATCTGCGTATGCTTTGTATTTATTATCCGTAAACGAATATATATCAGGGCCTACCGTGTATACCTTTGTCCAAGAAGAATCTGGTTCGTTAGCAGCAGCCTCTTTCCATTGGGCATCTGACCAATCGTCAACATTAACTGCGTTTCCAGAAGGAGATGGCCTATAATTCGTCAACCTATAAAGAGTATAAGAGGATGTCACATCTTTCGTGTCAGCAACAGTCACTTTCCTCGTTTTCTTCTTTTTAGTCTTTTTGTCGATATATGATTCGGTTTTTAACTTAGTCCTTTCGGCTAACGAAGTAAACGATATAACATAAAAGTCATCAACTTCTTTTATTCCAGTGATTCTAGTTCTTCTAGGACGCGCTATAGTAACCGTATACAAAGTCCCAGAACTAGTTTTCGCATGTTTACTATCTCCGGAAAATCCTCTGTTATATGCGTCTATCTGAAATTGAACGTATTCGCCTTCTTTTATCTCGGCTATACTCGTCGCTCCCGTGACTCGCCTGTAAACAACATTCGGACTGACGCTAACTTTGAACTTCTTATTAGTATTGGTACCTTTTTTCTCTTTACCGTCGCTTCCTTTGTACACAATCTTTTTCTTGCTATGAGTATACTTCGATCCATCCGCTGTATAAACCCCATACGCCTCATAAACCACATATGACGTATCGTATCGCTCGGCACGAGTCTTTGAATCATCATCGTTTTCTATAGTAAATGTCACCAAATAATTAGTGCCCTCTCCTCCCACAGAATAACTTATTTTGGGAGCAGTCGGTTTCTTCAAATTATAATACAAGGCCTTTGTCGGAGCGTTGTCGTTCCATATAACATTTGACTTGGTTGCTGTTTTACCTTTTGGAGCTTTGGAGCACTTGTTCCATCCCTGAATTCTAACACCAATACCATCTACTTTTGGCTTGTACACAACACCCTTCGAAAGATGTTTCTTGTTCGTCAAAGACTTGTACATGTATTTTCCGGTAGGATTTTCCGAACCCGTGGCAAGCTCTTTCATAGATTTTATGTTAGATTTCTTGACGGAAACTCTTGACATCGTCATAATCAACTTAGACGACATTCTCCATCTATTACCAACTTTTTTAGCTGATTTTACTTTATAAATCTTAACATTAACATCTTTTTTTCCACCACGGAACGGATAAAAAGCACTTCTTGGAAGATCTAAAGAATCAGAGGTTTTGGATTTTCCAGCAAGTCTATGTAGAAAATTTCTACGAATATCTGCATTCGTTATGTTCTGCGTGTTTGTTTTTTTCGTAACGTACTTCTTTTTAGCAGAACTGTAAACTTTTTTTTTCGAAGAAACCCTCGATGTGCCATCATTCATCTTCTCATCAACTATCCATTGACACATAACGCCTTCGAAACGATCCTCTTTATCAGACGAAAACGACGCATCAGAGTACTTCCAACTTGTTTTAAACACAGATCTAGTTCCTGTTTTGGTCTTTTCAATCTTGGCAAGATCAGTAACGTTTTCGCTGGGAGCTTTCTTTATATCCTTTTTCGAACTTTTAGATGTCGCCATCGTTAAGCCTCCATCAAATTCTTCGTTTGCAAGACCATAGCCATCTCATTAACCATGTCAGCAGCCGTCGTTCCCGCACCATAATAAAGATTCACGTTCACCGTGTTGGATTTATTATAATATCCTTCACCATAAGAAGATCCACTGCCAATACGGTTCGCCAATTGAGCAGAGATGGTAGGAACCGAAGTATTCAATCCATTCATACGACGTATACCAAGCTCGTATTCAGAAAGATCAAGCACAGGAGTTATAACCGGATTATCGTTTATGAACAAAGAAGAAAGCATATCCTCGGCCGAAAGTAACGTAAGCGGTTTCTTAGCAGCATCAACCATTTTGCCAGAAACGTTTCCTACTCGATCGATCATTTGCTCGATACCGGATTCATAGCCTTGCCCAAACCACATACCATATCTCATAGTATCTTTCGAAGGTGAATTCGAATGCTGTTCCGCTTTTGCCCTAGCCTTGGCGTTTCGAACCATTTGCGCTGCTGCTTCAGCGATGGGGCCTATCCAAGAACTCATGCCCCCATACATACCGGAACCGAAACTAGATCCTACCTCTCGACCTCCGGATGAAGCCTCGCCTGTATAAGACTTAGCCGAAGAAACCGCGTTACCTAC
>Ga0310690_10002010_pt1 | contig 34658 bp, 26 predicted proteins | sample AusTroGonzalo_MG_2_FD_207661 | JGI IMG/M metagenome (GOLD analysis project Ga0310690, IMG submission 207661) | Bovine rumen microbial communities from tropical cattle in Woodstock, Queensland, Australia - Gonzalo_04 (v2) (version 2) | ecosystem: Host-associated > Mammals > Digestive system >...
ATGCAGTTTGACCGCGGTTACCTGTCATCATACTTTGTAACCGATACCGAGAAGATGAACTGCGTTATGGAGAATCCTCTGATTCTTATCCATGACAAGAAGATATCAAACCTCAAGGACCTGCTTCCTATCCTGGAGCCCGCCGTACAGTCAGGCCGTCCTCTGCTTATCATTGCTGAGGATGTTGACTCTGAGGCTCTGACCACTCTGGTTGTAAACCGTCTGCGTTCAGGTCTTAAGATCTGCGCCGTAAAGGCACCCGGATTCGGTGACCGCCGTAAGGAGATGCTGGAGGATATCGCCGTATTGACCGGCGGATTCGTAATCAGCGAGGAGCGTGGCGTAAAGCTGGAGCAGGCTACAATGGATATGCTTGGTACAGCCGAGAAGATTACTATCACCAAGGACAACACCACTATCGTTAACGGTAAGGGTGAGAAGGCCAAGATCGCTGACCGCGTAGCCCAGATCAAGGCTCAGATCAAGACCACCACAAGTGACTATGACAAGGAGAAGCTCCAGGAGCGTCTTGCCAAACTGTCAGGCGGTGTTGCAGTAATCAAGGTAGGTGCACCCAGCGAGACTGAGATGAAGGAGAAGAAGGACCGTGTTGACGATGCTCTGTGTGCTACCCGTGCAGCCATTGAAGAGGGTATCGTAGCCGGTGGCGGTGTAGCTTACATCCGTGCCATCAGCGCCCTTGACAAGCTGAAGGGTGAGAATGCCGATGAGCAGACCGGTATCCAGATCATACGTCGCGCCATCGAGGAGCCTCTGCGTCAGATCGTGTTCAACGCAGGCAAGGAGGGTTCAGTGGTTGTTCAGAAGGTTCTGGAGGGTAAGGGTGACTTTGGTTACAACGCCCGCTATGACCGCTATGAGGACCTGATGAAGGCCGGTGTGGTTGATCCCGCCAAGGTTGCACGTGTGGCTCTTGAGAACGCCGCTTCAATTGCCGGCATGTTCCTGACAACTGAGTGCGTCATCGTTGAGAAGAAGGAAGACAAGCCAATGCCCGCCATGAATCCCGGAATGGGTGGAATGGACGGCATGATGTAATCCTGTCATAAACTGAAAAAAGGCGCGCGATGATTTTTCGCGCGCCTTTTTTTGTACCTTTGTGACTATGATACGATTAGCGATACTGGCATCGGCCAACGGAACAAACGCGCAGGCCATAATTGAGGCTGTGCGCGCAGGCCGTCTGGATGCTGATGTAAAGGTGGTTCTTACCAACAAGGAGGATGCAGGAGTGATAGAGCGTGCCCGCAAGTTTGGCGTGCCGGTTGAGATAATACCTTCAAAGGGAATCCGTAACCGTGCCGAATATGATGCGCTGGTGGTTGAGGCCCTGCGTAAGTATGATGTCGATACCATAGCCCTGGCCGGTTGGATGAGGATTCTGAGTGAGGTGTTCGTAAACGCATATGAGGGACGTATCCTGAACCTGCACCCCGCATTGCTGCCCAGTTTCAAGGGTGCCACCGCTATCGTCGATGCCTACGAGCATGGAGTCAGGATAACCGGTTGTTCAGTCCATCTGGTCACTCCTGAGCTTGATGCCGGCCCGGTAATAATTCAGGCGGGTGTGCCTGTAAACGGTACCGTTGATGAGCTTGAGGCGCAGATCCACCGCATGGAGCATCGTATCTTCCCGCAGGCACTGCAGTGGTTCTCCGAAGGGCGTATAAGTGTTGAGGGACACAAGATAACTGTGGCTCCGGCCAAAGGAAAGGTAAAGAAAACGGATTTCATTGAGGGTTGCCTGGTATCACCGGCACTTGAAGAAAAACTATAAGCCTATGAGTAGAGAAGATACCCCCACGGCTCATATTGCAGCGCAGTATGATGATGTAGCCAAGACTGTGATTATGTGCGGTGACCCGCAGCGCGCCAAGTTCATTGCCGAGAAGTACCTTACAGATCCCGTGCTTTTCAACGAGGTACGCGGTATGCTTGGTTATACCGGCCTGTACAATGGCAAGCGAGTATCGGTAATGGGTCACGGAATGGGCATCCCTTCCATAGGAATATACTCATATGAGCTGTTCAACTTCTATGATGTGGAGAACATCATCAGGGTTGGTACTGCAGGTGCCCTGACAGCCGATATGAAGATAGGCGATATGCTGTTTGCACAGGCTGCCTGCACGGACTCGGATTACGGACATCAGTACGGCTTCCCGGCACGTTTTGCCCCGATCGCTGATTTCGGACTGCTGGAAAGCGCGGCACGGGTAGCCCGTGAAAACGGATTCCCGTTCCAGGTGGGAAACATATACAGTGCCGATGTCTTCTATGACGAATCTGACAAGCAGATGAAGTGGGGTAAGTTCGGCGTGAAGGCGGTTGAGATGGAATCGGCCGGACTCTATATAAATGCCGCCGCTGCAGGCAAGAAGGCGCTGACCATCTGCACCATATCGGACCAGCTGGTACACCGCAAGTATGCATCGACCGAGGAGCGCAGGTCCAGCTTTACCAACATGATGAAGGTTGCACTTGAGATAGCATGACATATATGAAGAAGTATTGGTTTTTTATATGCATTACAACATTGCTTTTTGCGGCCACAGGTTGTGAGAAGGAGGAATATGCCAGGGACGCTGTCTATGGAAAGATAACGTTTGACCCGGCTGAGCCTTTTGTGGGAGATACCGTTAAGATGACGGTTGAGGTAGTGGATGCAGGTAACAGGATATTCCATGCTGATTATTCCTGGAGCTGCAGTTCTGTTTTTTCAGATGAGGTTAGGGTAACGGCACCGGATGGGGCAAAAACCATATCGGCACCGCCTACATACACCTATATATTCCAGACTTCAGGTACTTTCAATGTCTCAATGAATGCCAAATTCAAGTTTTCAATGATGACAAAGCAGGGTACTCTCTTTGGCTCGGCCAGTACCAAGCTGTCTAAGATTACCGTGAAGAACAGACCCTCCAACTGATGAAAACGGTTCTGCAAAGAATTGAAAAGGCACTTGCAGGACTGTATGATGCTGCAGAGCTTGAAACCATAAAGAAGGCACTGTGTCTGGAATGTCTGGACATCAGTGCCGTCTGTTTTTATACCAAAGAACCGCTTGCTCCTGATCCTGACCGTGACCGCAGGCTGGATGATGCTTTGGACCGACTGGCAAAGGGTGAGCCTCTGCAATATATAATAGGTTATACTCCGTTTTGCGGGCTGAAGTTCCGGGTTGACAAGCGTGTCCTTATACCGCGCCCCGAGACTGCTGAGCTGGTGGAATGGGTTGCTGCAGATTCCATTAAGGCAAGCCGCATCCTGGATATAGGCACCGGTAGCGGATGCATTGCAATTACTCTTGCTCACCGCCTTCCCGGATGCAAGGTTCAGGGATGGGATATCAGTGACGCCGCACTTGAGGTGGCACTTGAAAACAACCGGCTTAACGGCACAGACGTTGAGTTCCGTAAGGTGGATATCATGACCTCTCAGGCACAGGACTGCAGATATGATGTGATAGTAAGCAACCCTCCGTATGTGCTGGAATCGGAGAAAGCACAGATGGAAAACAGGGTGCTTGATTATGAACCGCATACAGCCCTGTTTGTACCTGATGCAGACCCGTTGCTTTTCTACAGGGCAATAGCTGAATTCGGAAAGAGAGCCCTCGTAAAGGGCGGTGCGCTTTATTTTGAAATCAACCCGCTTGAGTCAGAAATCATGGAATCCATGCTCGCTGATGCGGGATATCATGATATAGAGATACGTAAAGACATATTTGAAAAACAAAGAATGATAAAAGCTGTACTATGACTGAATCTGAAGGAAAGACACTTGCCGAGCGGTACTGCTCGGGGGCGGAGCATTGCTGCCTGGAAGTGCGGGCGATGCTTGAGAGACACAAGGCGGAGAGCAGTGACATTGACCGCATCATCAAGCACCTTATCACAGAAGGATACATCGACGAGTCACGTTATTCACGTGCTTTTGTACATGACAAGGTGCGGTTTGCCAAATGGGGCAGGGCCAAGATTGCCCAGGCTCTCTGGCAGAAACGCATCCCTCAGGGGATTGCCGATGATGCGTTGGCGTCAATCGATGAAGATGAATACATGGCTGCCCTCAAGGATGTGGTGCAGTCACGCTACCGCCAGACCAAAGGCGTTACGGAGTATGAGCGCAAGATGAAAACCATGAAAACCGTCTGCAGTCGCGGATATGAGCCGGCGCTGGTGCGCAAGGTGATGAACACTTATGAATGACAGTCCTAAACGTTTTCGCAGGCCGGGGCTTGTGAGAATGCTGTTTGAGTTTGTGCTGCCGCACTACTGCAAGGTTTGCGGACGCAGGCTCGACCCGTCAGAGCAGCAGCTCTGCATCTCCTGTTATCTGGGTATGCCCAGAATAGAGTATGATATGGATTCAATCAATCCCACTGAGCGCCTCCTGCTGGCTGAGAAGAGTCTGGTCCGTGCCACATCAATGTTCATGTATGACAAGGACAGCGATTACAGCAACATATTCGGACACCTCAAATACTGGCATCATCCCAGGGTGGGGCTGTGGCTGGCAAAGATTGAAGCAAATGAGCTCCGTAAGAAGGGATTCTTTGAAGGCATTGACTGTATAGTGCCGTTGCCGCTTACCTATTGGAAAGAGCTGCGCCGCGGCTACAACCAATGCCTCTACATAGCCAAAGGGGTACGCAAGGCAACAGGCCTGCCTATATTGAAGAATGCGGTTATACGTAAGGTTAACCGCGGCAAGCAGGCCGGTCTGGGCAAATACCAACGCTGGGGCAATGCTCAGGGCCTCTTTCATGTGGCCGATGCTGACGCCTTAAGGGGCAAGCATATCCTCATAATCGATGACGTGATCACCACCGGCGCCACTCTCTGCTCCATGATCGATACTATCGAGGCCGCGGTTCCCGATATCAAAGTCTCGGTCTTTACACTGGCGCTTGCTGATTAATTGCTATCTTTGTCGGCCGAATTATGGAAGAGAGCGTAAAACATATAAGGATCGCGGACTACAGCTACGAGTTGCCCGACGAGCGTATCGCCAAGTTCCCGCTTGCCGAGCGCGACAGCTCCAAGCTGCTGCTGTATAAGCACGGCCAGGTAAGCGAGGACGTATTCCGCAACCTGCCGCAGCATTTGCCTGCCGGCGCTCTGATGATATTCAACAACACCAAGGTGATTCAGGCCCGCCTTCATTTCCGCAAGGAGGCTACCGGCGGTCCCAAATCAACCAGCGCTCTCATAGAGATTTTCCTTCTTGAACCGGCCTGTCCTAATGACTATCAGGTCATGTTCACTCAGACTGAGCGTTGCTCCTGGTACTGCCTGGTGGGCAACCTTAAGAGATGGAAAGAAGATACTCCGGTGCTGAAAACCACCGTTGAAATGGGCGGAAAAACCGTTACTCTTACAGCTCAGCGAGGTCCTCTTCACGGCACCAGCCACAGGATTGACTTCAAGTGGGACGGAGGCGTGAGCTGGGCTGAGCTACTGGAAGCTGTGGGTGAGATTCCAATACCGCCATACCTTAACCGCGCATCACAGGAGAGTGACAAGACCACATACCAGACCGTCTATTCCAAGATAAAGGGCAGCGTTGCCGCTCCAACTGCCGGACTTCATTTTACAGACCGCGTGCTCAAGGATCTGGATGCCCATGGAATAGACCGCGAGGAACTTACTCTTCATGTCGGTGCCGGAACATTCCGTCCGGTGAAATCAGAAGAAATCAGCGGACATGAGATGCATACCGAGTTCATTGCCGTCAAGCGAAGCACCATTGAGAAACTTATCGGACACGGCGGTGAGACCATAGCTGTGGGAACCACATCGGTCCGTACGATAGAGAGTCTCTATTACATAGGTGTCTATCTGAGCACCCATCCCGATGCTACCGAGGAGGAGATGCACGTGAATCAGTGGACTCCGTATGAGACCAGCCCTGCAATGACATCGGTCCAAGCTCTCCGATACATACTGGATTACCTGGACCGTCATCATCTGGATGTGCTTAAGACAAGCACTCAGATTATTATTGCGCCGGGCTACAAGTACCACATCGTGAAGATGATGGTCACCAATTTCCATCAGCCGCAGAGCACGTTGCTTCTGTTGGTATCGGCCTTTGTAAACGGCGACTGGAAAACAATCTACCGCTACGCCTTGGCTCATGACTTCCGTTTCCTGAGCTACGGCGATTCTTCGCTGCTTATTCCTTAAATACACAAAATAGGAAAGACTGTGCAAAACGCCCCTTTTTGTTTGTAGCACAAAAGGTTGAAGGGGTGTTTATCAGTATCTTTGCAATCCCTAAATGAGATTGTTATGGATAGACCCACTGTAGCTCTGATGTATGATTTTGACGGAACTCTTTCACCGTCATACATGCAGGAGTATGACTTTATGGATGCCATAGGCCTCACTGACAAGGAGTCTTTCTGGAAGGCATCACACGGGCTGGCAGAGCAACAGCAGTCCAGTACAATCCTGGCCTACATGAAACTTATGGTGGATAAGGCTAAGGAGAACGGCATAAGCATCCGCCGCCAGCAGTTTGTGGAGTTTGGCCGCGGAATAGGTTTCTTTCCCGGAGTGGAGCAGTGGTTTGAGCTGATCAACCGCAAGGGCGCCGAGATGGGAGTGAACGTAGAGCACTACATAATATCATCGGGCCTTAAGGAACTCATTGAGGGTACTTCGATAGCAAAATACTTCAAGCAGATTTACGCCTGCTCATTCATGTATGAGAACGATGCCGCCGTTTGGCCGGCAGTGGCAGTGGATTTCACATCCAAGACCCAGTTCATTTTCATGATAAACAAGGGAATCTACAACATATGGGAGAACGCCAAAATCAACGATTCCATGCCCGATGAAGGTCGCCCTGTTCCGTTCCAGAACATGATCTACCTGGGTGACGGAGAGACCGATATTCCCAGCATGCGTATAGTCAAGACCGAGGGTGGTCACTCAATAGCCATTTACAAGCCTCAGAATGAGAACAGTCGCGGACAGGCCGAGAACCTGGTGCACCGCGGCCGCGTGAATTTTGCCTGCCCGGGTGATTACCGTGAGGGCAGCGAGCTTTACAATGCCGTGATTGCCACCATTGCAAAGGTCAAGACCGACTCTGATTTCCATTACCTTGAGAGACGCAACCAGAAGTCCATGCTTGAGGACTGATTCAATAGACCTATGGATAAATTCAATATTATTGTTTTGGCAAAGCAGGTGCCCGATACCCGTCAGGTGGGTAAGGACGCCATGAATGCCGATGGCACGATCAACCGTGCCGCACTTCCGGCAGTGTTCAACCCGGAGGACCTCAATGCCCTGGAGCAGGCCCTTGCCATCAAGGACCGTTTCCCCGGCAGTACAGTTACCATGCTCACTATGGGTCCTGAGAGAGCAAAAGAGATAGTGATGGAGGGCGTGTTCCGAGGTGCTGACGGCGGTTATCTGCTTACAGACCGCCTGTTTGCAGGAGCCGATACCCTGGCAACATCATATGCCCTGTCGACAGCAATCCGCAAGATAGGCAAGTTCGATATCATAATAGGTGGACGTCAGGCAATTGACGGTGATACCGCACAGGTAGGTCCTCAGGTTGCCGAGAAGTTGGGTCTGAACCAGATTACCTATGTTGAGGAGGTCCTGGATATGGATGCCAAGAGCGTAACCGTGAAGCGCGTGATTACCGGTGGTGTGGAGACCGTGAAGGCTCCGCTGCCATGCGTGCTTACCGTGAACGGAAGCGCAGCTCCCTGCCGCCCGCGTAACGCCCGCCTGCTGATGGGCCGCAAGAACTACGAGGTGCCCGCATGGACCGTAGCTGATGTTGAGGCCGATCCCGCCAAGTGCGGACTTTCAGGTTCACCCACCAAGGTCAAGAAGATCGAGAACATTGTATTCCAGGCCAAGGAGAGCAAGCGCTACGGTGCCGATGAGAAGGAGATTGCCGCACTCATCGAGGAACTGGCCGTTAACCATATAATAGGATAAGCCATGAACAGCATATTCGTATATTGCGAACTGGAAGGAGCTCAGGTAGCTCCGGTCAGTCAGGAACTGCTCACCAAGGGCCGTTCCCTTGCCAATCAGCTTGGAGTAAAGCTTGAGGCCATTGCAATAGGCAGCCAGTTGGACGGAATAGAGAAACAGATACTTCCTTACGGAGTCGATGTGCTGCACGTGTTTGATGACAAGGCACTGGCGCCTTATACCACAGCACCCCATTCGGCAATTCTGGTTAAGCTGTTCCAGGAGGAGCAGCCGCAGATTGCACTCATGGGCGCAACCGTGATAGGCCGTGACCTGGGCCCCAGGGTTTCATCGGCACTGGGCAGCGGACTTACTGCTGATTGCACCAACCTTGAGATAGGTGAGTATGAGGACAAGAAGACAGGTCAGGTCTATGAGAACCTGCTCTATCAGATTCGTCCCGCATTCGGCGGCAACATCATAGCCACCATCGTCAACCCCGACCACCGTCCCCAGATGGCAACCGTACGTCAGGGTGTGATGAAGAACGAGATCCTTAAGGCTGATTACAAGGGTGAAATCGTAAAGCATATAGTTGCCGATTACGTAAGTCAGGCAGATCTGGCAGTAAGCGTGATTGAGCGCCACATGCAGAAACCCTCACACCATCTGGACAGCGCCAGCATAGTAGTGGCCGGCGGTTACGGAATGGGCAGCCGTGAAGGTTTTGACATGCTCTTCAAGCTGGCTGATCAGCTTCACGCCGAGGTAGGCGCAAGCCGTGCCGCAGTAGATGCCGGTTTTGTGGACCATGACCGTCAGATTGGTCAGACAGGCCTCACCGTTCGCCCCAAGCTTTACATAGCATGTGGCATATCGGGCCAGATCCAGCACATAGCAGGTATGCGCGAGAGCAGCCTGATCATGTCAATCAACCAGGACCCCGACGCCCCCATCAACGCCATTGCCGATTATGTGGTTACCGGCCGCGTTGAGGATGTGATCCCCAAAATGATCCGTAACTTAAAGGAGATTTCAAAATGAACAACTATAAGGATACCCCTGAACTCAAAGCCCGCATGCACTCTCCGCTTATGGAGCGCATAGTGGAGCTTAAGGAGAATTTCTATGCTGAGGCTGGCAAGTACGATTATGCACCGGCCGATTTTGCCGATGCAATGGACAATTTTGACCGCGTGCTGGAACTTACCGGCAGCGTCTGCGACGAGGTTATAGCACCTAACGCCGAGTCTGTCGACCGCGAAGGCTCACACTGCAGCGGCGGCCGCGTTCAGTATTCTGCCGGAACCGCGCAGAATCTGAAAGTCATGCATCAGGCAGGTCTGTCAGGATTCGGACTGCCCCGTCAGTACGGCGGTCTGAATATGCCCGTAACCGTGTTCAGTGCAGTAAGCGAGATGCTGTCACGTGCCGATGCATCTTTCCAGAACGTATGGGGCCTTCAGTCCTGCGCCGATACCATCAACGAGTTCGGCTCACCTGAACAGAAAGAAAAATACCTCAAGATGGCCAGCGAGGGTGCAACCATGTCAATGGACCTTACAGAGCCTGATGCCGGAAGTGACCTGCAGAGCGTGATGCTCAAGGCAACCGAGGATCCTGAGAACGGATGCTGGCGTCTGAACGGTGTGAAGCGTTTCATCACCAACGGTGACAGCGACATTCACCTGGTATTGGCCCGCAGCGAAGAGGGTACTACCGATGGCCGCGGCCTTTCACTCTTTATCTATGACAAGCGTAACGGTGGCGTGAACGTTCGCCGTATCGAGGATAAGATGGGTATCCACGGATCACCCACATGCGAGCTGGTGTTCAATAACGCCAAGGCAGAGCTTTGCGGTGACCGCCGTCTGGGTCTTATCAAATATGTGATGGCCCTTATGAACGGTGCCCGTCTGGGCATTGCCACTCAAAGCGTGGGCATTCAGGATGCCGCTTGGCGTGAGGCTGTGGCTTATGCGGCAGAGCGTCGTCAGTTCGGCCGTAACATCGACACCTTCCCGGCAGTTTATCAGATGCTGGCCGTGATGAAGGCCAAGATCGAGGCATCACGTTCACTGCTTTACGAGACGTCACGTTACGTGGATATATACAAGTCACTGGATGCAATTGCAAAGGTACGTACACTCACCCCTGAGGAGCGTCAGGAGAGCAAGCGTTACAGCCGTCTGGCCGATGCGCTCACTCCCATATCAAAGGGTATGACCAGTGAGTTCGCCAACCAGAACACCTATGACAGCATACAGATTCACGGAGGCTCAGGCTTTATGCGTGACTATGCCTGCGAGCGCCTGTACCGCGACGCCCGTATCACCTCAATCTATGAGGGTACCACACAGCTTCAGGTGGTTGCTGCCCTGCGTTATGTAACAAGCGGCGTATACTCACAGTTCGTGAAGGATATGCTGGCCTCACTGCCTGAGTCAGAGAGCAAGGCAGCCATCAGCGCTCTGGTAGAGAAGCTGGATGCCATGACCGCTCATGTCATGGACCAGAAGGAGACTGAGGTGAATGATTTCTGCGGACGCCGCCTTATGGAGAGTGCGGCATACTGCGTAATGAGCACCCTGCTGCTGCGTGACTCCATTGAGAATCCGGACCTGTTTGACAAGTCACTCAAGGTATTCCTGGACTACTCCCGCTCACAGGTTGAAGGTCATTACAGCGTAGTAATGACATGGGATGCCCAGAGCATGGAATATTATAAATAATGAGTAATTTTGTGCCAGGAAAAAGATTCTGGTGCACAACGACAATAATGACATACTGAAGAGTGAGGCCCGTTACAGACGGCTCACCGAAACGCCGGTACCCAGACTGGTTCTCAGCCTTGCCGTACCCACCATCATCAGTATGTCCATATCGGCCATCTACAATATTGTAGATTCATGGTTTGTAGGCCACATCAGCACCGCAGCTACGGCGGGTGTCGGTGTGGCTTTCGCTTACCAGTCAATCATTCAGGCCACCGGCTTTTTCTTTGGACACGGCTCCGGCAATTACATGTCACGTGCGCTCGGTGCGCGTGATACCGAGGGGGCCGGCAAGATGGCCGCCACCGGATTCCTCTCTTCATTTCTGATAGGTATTGTGTTCATGGTGCTGGGCATGCTGTTCATGACACCGCTGTCACGCCTGCTTGGTGCAACTCCCGATGTGGTGCCGTACTCCAACGCCTACCTGAGATGGATCCTGATAGCAACCCCGTTCCTGATATCGCAGATGACGCTGAACAACCAGCTGCGTCTGCAGGGCAACGCCATGCTGGCTATGATAGGCATAGCGGCAGGTATGGTGCTTAACATATTCTTTGACTGGCTGCTCATAAACCATCTGGACATGGGAGTGAGCGGCGCATCACTTGCTACGCTGATAAGCCAGTTCATTTCATGGTGTCTGTTGCTGTGGGCTACCACATCGCCGGGTAACGTACATATACGGCTGCGTAATTTCGCACCGTCACTGGACCGTTACCGCGAGATAGGGGCGGGAGGCCTGCCTTCGCTCATGCGTCAGTCTCTGTCCAGCATATCGGCCATCTGCATGAACTGGGCGGCTGCAAGTTATGCTCTGCAGGGTCAGGAGGCATCGACCATAGCCGCCTTTACCGTGGTGGCCAGGATCATGCAGTGCGCAATGGCGGTGATTCTTGGCGTGGGACAGGGATTCCAGCCGGTATGCGGATTCAACTGGGGTGCAAAACTCTACGGCCGTGTCAGGGAGTCATACCTATTTACCATAGGACTTTGTGTAATCATTCTGATAGTGACATCGGCGGCGGGATGGATCTTTGCACCGGAGATAATCTCTTTCTTCCGCGATGAGGATCCGGAACTGATACGTATAGGTGCAGTGGTGCTGCGCTGGCAGTGTGTGGCCTTCCCTCTGGTAGGTCTGACCACACCCACCAATATGCTTCTGCAGAACATACGCCGTACCGGCCGAGCCACAGTACTGGCTATGAGCAGGCACGGATTTGCGTTCTACCCCACATTCTTCATACTGCCCGCCATATGGGGTCTTGAAGGTCTTGAAGCCACGATGGCTACGGCCGATGTTATTACATTCTCCATCGCTTTGCCCTTTGCAATCAGCATAATAAGGGAACTTTCGGCCCGTGAAAAGGGCGAAATCTCATAAAACTCCATACCTTTGTGCTCATGGAACAACTGGAACTGCTCAAGCGGCTCATTGCCACTCCGTCAACCACAGGTTCGGAGCAGGAGGTATCGGCCATCCTGAAGGCCGATATGGAGAGTCATGGCTACAAGCCCGAGTGTATCGGACTCAATCTGTTGTGCTATGGCCACAGTTATGATCCCGCCAAGCCTACGTTGCTTCTCAACAGCCATATGGATACCGTAAAGCCGGTAGCAGGCTGGACCAGGGATCCGTTCACTCCTACCATCGAGGACGGAAAGCTCTACGGACTGGGCAGCAATGATGACGGTGCAGGATTGGTGTCACTTCTCTATACCTTCTATGAGCTGGACAGCAAGCCTCAGTCTTACAATCCGCTGTTCCTGGCTACCGTCGAGGAGGAGCGTAACGGACAGAACGGAATGAAACTGGCCGTAGGAAATCTGCCCAAGGTGGATGTGGCTCTTATCGGTGAGCCTACCGGAATGCAGCCTGCCATAGCAGAGAAGGGACTTATGGTGCTTGACTTTACCGTTCACGGCAAGGCCGGACATGCCGCACGTAACGAGGGTGTCAATGCCCTTTACCGTGCAACTGAGCTGATTGGGAAACTCCGCGCGTTCCGGTTTGACAAGGTGTCAGATCTTCTGGGCCCGGTCAAGTTCACAATAACAATGATCAATGCGGGAACGCAGCACAACGTGATACCGGATACCTGTACTTTTACGGCCGATGTCCGCACCAACGAGCTTTACTCCAACCGTGAGGTCTTTGATATGATAAGTGCCGTGCTGCCGGAGTGGTGTGAGGTCAAGGCAAGGTCATTCAATCTGAATTCATCAAGGATTGACGTTAACCATCCCATAATACGCAAAGCGGTAAGCATGGGGCTGCAGCCCTACGGATCACCCACGCTGTCAGACCAGGCTATTCTTGACTGTCAGTCATTCAAGATGGGCCCGGGAGAGTCTTCACGTTCACATACGGCCGATGAATACGTGACACTGTCTGAGTTGGAGCAGGCTGTTCCCCGCTATCTGGAACTTCTTGAGGGATTGAGCATAAAGTGTTATTAACTGCAAAAATCCCTTAAATACCCCTCAAAAACATACAAAATAAAAAATAAAGAATATCTTTGTAACGCGATTGTGAAACAAACAGTTGTTGAACGGTCGCTCTTACAAAGTAAGATAGTCCTTTTTATAAATATCATTGGGTATCGTTTGATGTGAATCACGCGCCGCCAAAAAAGAGAAGAGCTACCTTTTGGTAACTCTTCTTTTTTTATTTATTTTTACGGCAAACATAAAGCCAATCATTATGGAAAGCGGATACGCCGACGGCATCAGCCGTATAGAAATCAACTCCCTTTGGGGCAGGAAACACATAGTATGGAACCTGCGTCCTGATGTGAATATTCTGAGCGGTGTGAACGGTACAGGCAAGAGTACCATTCTGAACAAGACCGTGGCCCGTCTGGATTATCTGGCAGGCGACAGTCAGGATGAGACCCCTGAGGTGCAGATAGAGTATTATCCGGAAGGTGCGTCCAAGGTCAAGTATGACGTGATACGCAGTATAGACCGTCCGCTCATGCACAGCAACCTGCTTGAGAAAATGTCTGACAAGAGCGTGGTTTCAGAACTGGATTGGCAGCTCTATAAACTTCAGCGCAGATATCTGGACTATCAGGTAAACATAGGCAACCGCACCATTCAGCTGCTTACCTCGGGTGACCCCGCCAAGATACAGGAGGCCCAGGAGATATCGGCTCCCAAGATAAAGTTCATGGACTTTATGGATGAACTGTTCCTGGATACCGGCAAGAAGATAGTACGTTCCAGCAATGAGATCCTGTTTGACCAGTTCGGCGCCACCCTGCTTCCGTATAACCTGTCATCGGGCGAAAAGCAGTTGCTGGTCATCATGCTCACTACGCTGGTTCAGGACCAGACTCCCGGAGTGCTGCTTATGGACGAGCCTGAGATTTCACTTCATATAGAGTGGCAGCAGCAGCTTATACAGCGCGTGCGTTCACTCAATCCCAATGTCCAGATTATCATGACAACCCATTCACCGGCTCTCATCATGGACGGTTGGATGGATGCGGTCTATGACGTTGAGGATATTACCGTAAAGTGACAGGTATTCCTGCATGAAGAGACTCACCGATAACATATCCTCCCGCTATTTCGAGGCGGCCGACAGACTGCTGCCAAGCAAGCGCAGAGGCCGTATCGTGGCCTTTGTGGAGAGTTACGACGATGTCTCTTTCTGGCGTCTGCTCCTGGATGAGTTCGAGACTCCGGAGCGTTATTTCCAGATTATGCTGCCTAACCGTGGCGGCCTGACCAAGGGCAAGAAGTCAGCATTGCGTTCATGCATTGAACACAACGGGTTGGGCAGGAACCTGATTGCATGCGTGGACAGTGATTATGACTGGCTGCTTCAGGGTGTCACTCAGACGTCGAGGGAGATTATAAACAATCCTTACGTTATCCAGACCTATACATACGCCATTGAGAACTACCAGTGCTGGGCCGGCAGCCTGCACCAGATATGTGTGCAGTGTACCCTCAATGATCACCGTCTGATAGATTTCGAGGGCTTCATGGAGCTCTACTCAAAGGCCGTCTATCCGCTGTTTGTATGGAACGTATGGTTCTATCGCAAGAAGCTGCACAACAGTTACAGCATGCAGGACCTGAACCTTGACATAAGGCTCAAGTCTGTCGATGTGACCCGCCCGCAGGCCGCCATCATAAGCGTGACCGAGAGGGTGTCCCACAAGTTGCGCTGGATGGAGAACCACTATCCGGAGGCCATACCTGAGGTTGAGGCACTGCGCAAGGAGCTGACCTCGATGGGAGTCAGGGAAGACAATGCCTATCTGTTCCTACAGGGACATCATCTTGTGGAGAACGTAATCCTTAAACTGTTGATGCCGGTATGCACCGCCCTGCGTCAGGAACGTGAGGCCGAGATCCGTAGGTTTGCCGTTCACAACCAGCAGTATCATAATGAGATTAGCGCCTATCAGCACAGTCAGATGGGCCTGACCGAAGCCATACGCAAGAACACTCACTACAGGCGCTGTGAACTGTATGAGCGTATGAGGGAGGATGTAAGGGAGTTCTTAGTTATGCTTCCAGAAAGAGGGAGTGATAATAAGCAGGACACTGAAGACCTCAAGTCGGCCCACCAGCATCAGGAAGGTTGAGAACCATTTGCCTATTGCAGGCATGTCACTCCACGGTATATTGCATCCGTGATCACCTATCGTAAGACCGATATTGCTCAGACACGACAGTGAGATGCCGTAAGCCTCGGCTATGTCAATACCTATGGCCAGGTAGAAGAACCAGCCCACAAACACCAGCGCAAAGAAGAATATGCTGAACGTAAGCACGCTCTGGCGGGTTGACGTGGGTATGACTTTGCCGTTGATGCGTACCGGCAGTATGGCGTTGGGGTGCAGTATGCGGTTGAACTCGTTACGCATGGACTTGAACAGCACGGCTATGCGTATGGTTTTCATACCACCTGTGGTAGATCCGGCGCAGGCACCGAAATAGAAGCACAGACCAAGTATCATCCAGATGAACGGAGGCCACAGGGTGTAGTCAGTCGATGTGAATCCGGTGGTGGTTATGATAGCCGTCACATGGAACAGGGCGTTACGCACTGATGCCGATGCGTCATACGAGGTCGATATGAACAGGCTTATTGCCACGATGGCAGTAAAGATGAACAGAAGCAGGAGATACCACTTGAACTGGGTATCCTCTATCAGTTTACGGATCTGGAAGCGGAAAATCACAAAGAACAGCAGTCCGTAGTTGATACCTGACATGAACATGAAGAATGTAATCACATACTCCACGGCGTGTGATCCGAAGTAGGCTATGCTGGCGTTCTTGGTGGAGAATCCGCCGGTGGCTGCAGTGGTGAGAGCGTGGTTGACGCTGTCAAATACACCCATGCCGCACAGTCTCAGGGATACGGCGCACAGCACTGTGATGAGCAGGTAGATGGAGATGATCCATCGGCCGCTAACACTGATGCGGGGATGCAGCTTGTAACGGGTAGGGCCGATGGCTTCGGCTGCGAAGAGCTGAACCTCACCTACACCGAAGATAGGCAGTACGGCTACCGTGAAGAATACTATTCCCAAACCGCCTATCCACTGCGTCAGGCTACGCCAGAAGAGCAGGCCGTGAGGTATGACCTCAACATCCTGTATGATGGTGGCTCCCGTAGTGGTGAATCCGGACATGGTCTCGAAGAAGGCGTCGGTGAAGCTGGGGATATAACCGCTGATGTAGTACGGCAACGACCCGAATATGGAGAACAGCACCCAGCTTATGGCCACTACTATGTAGCCGTCGCGGCGCGTCATGGCACCTTCCTTATGCTTGGTGCTCTTGCCTATGTAGAGTGCCGTCATACCTACGCAGGCCGATGTGAGCGCGCCCATGATAAACCCGAAGAGGTCATCCTCAGAATAGAACACGGGAATGAGGGCGCAAAGCAGCAGGATTCCTGATTCAATGAGAAGCAGGACTCCCAATATGCGGTGTATGATCCTGACGTTTATCAATTGAAATACTTTTCTATGGATTTAATCATTCCCTCAAGGCAGAATACAACCACATGGTCACCTGCCTGTATCTGGGTAGTACCGGTAACTATCAGAGCCTCCTTGTTGCGGATAAGACCGCCGATGGTCACTCCGCGGGGCAGTGATATGTCCTTGACCTGACTGCGGGTGATCTTTGCTCCTTCCTTCACGTTGAACTCGGCTACATCGGCATTGGCAAAGGTGAGGCACTTGACGTTGGTGACATCGGCATCCAGCATCATCTGGTAGATGTGGCTGGCGGCAATCTTCTTCTTGTTGATTACCGTACCTATATCAAGTTTCTCGGCCATGTTTATGTAGTCTATGTTCTCAACCTCGGCTATGGTCTTTGTCACTCCGAAACGCTTGGCGGCCAGACAGGCCAGGATGTTGGTCTCAGAGTTGTCAGTCAGGGCCACGAAGGCCTCGGTGTGCTGTATGCCCTCGCTCATGAGCAGGCTGGGATCACGGCCGTCGCCGTTTATTATCATGACTTTGTCATCGACCAGTTCAGTGAGCTTGTCGCAGCGTTCCATGTCACTCTCAATGATCTTGAGGTTCATGTAGTCAGGCATGAGCTGGGCTGTACGTACCGCAATGCGGCTGCCGCCCATTATGATTACGTCACGTACATCAGGCAGCTCCTCCTTGCCGGCTATCCTGCGTATGTGAGGTATGTGCTTTTTCATTGTCATGAAGTATACCAGGTCACCGGCCTGCATGGTGTCAGAGCCGCTGGGGATTATGGTAACGCCTTCACGCAGTATAGCCACAATGTGATAGGGCAGCTCTTTGCCGAGTTCGGCCAGAGGCTTGTCAAGTATCTGGGCGTTGTCACGCAGTTTGATACCCATCATAACCAGAGCTCCGCCGGCGAATTCCCACCACTGGCGTATCCAGCTCAGTTTCATTCCGTCAACAATGTCCTTGGCGGCCAGAAGTTCCGGATAGATGAGTGAATCCAGTCCGATGCTGTTGAAATACTCCATGTTCTTGGGCTGGAGATACTCATAGTTGTTGATTCTGGCAACGGTCTTCTTGGCACCCAGATAGTGTGCCAGCTGAGCGGATATGATGTTGCGGCTCTCATCGGTCGTGACCGCTACGAACAGGTCTGCATTGCCGGCACCGGCCTCTTTGAGACCATGAAGCGATACAGGTGATTCCTGGATTGTGAGCAGGTCAAAGCTGGAGTCCAGGCGAGCCAGTTTTTCGGGACTCTCATCAATCAGGGTGATGTCCTGGTTCTCACCGGCCAGCAATTTTGCCAGATGTATGCCTACGTTGCCTGCTCCTGCAATAACGATTTTCATTTCTGTGATTTTACTGGTTCTGAAATCAACTCACTCAGTGTGTTGATGATAGCATCCTGGTCAATGTGACAGAGATGCAGAAGTTGGGGTGTGGAACCGTGCTCGATGAACTTGTCGGGCAGTCCCATACGCCTGATTACAGGGGTATAGCCGTTGTCGGCCATGTATTCCACTACTGCGGTGCCCAGTCCTCCGGTCACCGCGCCGTTCTCAATGGTGATGATACGGCTGAATTTATCTGCTACCTCCTTCAGGATGGAGGTGTCAATGGGCTTGAGGAAACGCATGTCATAGAGTGCGGCTGTCTTTCCGCTCTCCTTCTCCCATGTCTCAATTGCATTCTCCGCCAGGTTTCCTATAGGTCCTATGGAGAGTACCGCGATGTCATCGCCCTCCTTTATCTTACGTCCGGTGCCGATGACAACGGGCTCCAGCGGCTTGCGCCAATCGGCCAGGATGCCGCGGCCGCGCGGGTATCGGATGATGAAAGGTCCCTGGTCGGGGAGCTGGGCGGTGTACATGAGGTTGCGCAGCTCTATCTCGTCATAAGGAGAAGCTATGGTAAGATTGGGAATGGGCCTCAGGTAAGCCAGGTCAAAGGCTCCGTGATGGGTGGGGCCGTCTTCGCCTACCAGACCGGCGCGGTCCAGACAGATGACTACGTTTAGTTTCTGTATGGCGACGTCATGTATGAGGTTGTCATATGCACGCTGCATGAATGACGAGTAGATGTTGCAGAATGGCATCATTCCCTCCTTGGCCAGACCTCCGGAGAATGTAACGGCATGACCTTCGGCAATTCCTACATCGAAGCAGCGGTCGGGGAATTCCTTCATGGGGATATCCATGCTGCATCCTATGGGCATGGCAGGTGTTATGCCTATGATCTTTGAGTTCTCACGCATGAGTTCCAGTAGGGTCTCGCCGAACACATCCTGGAACAGGGGCGGCTGTCCGTCGCCGTTGCGAACTATGCGCTCGCCTGTTACCTTGTCAAAGAGTCCGGGGGCATGCCAGATGGCAGAGTCCTTCTCGGCCGGCTCGTAGCCCTTGCCCTTTACGGTCTTGATATGCAGCAGCTTGGGGCCGTGCATGTTCTTGATATTGCTCAGGACGCGTACCAGATTCTGGACGTTGTGTCCGTCAATGGGTCCGAAGTATCGGATATCCATACCCTCGAACATGTTGTTCTGGTGGGTGAGCTTTATCTTGAGATGGTTGTTGCGGCGTATGATGTTGCGGCGCATCTGGTCATTCATGAGTCCCAGCTTGTCAAGCACCCTTGATACGTAGTAGCGGAACTTGTTGTATGAGCGTGAGGTATGAAGCTGAGTCAGATAGCTGCGCATGCCGCCTACGCTCTGCGATATGCTCATGTCGTTGTCGTTCAGGATTATGAGCAGGTCGTTGTCTGTTATGGATGCGTTGTTTATGCCCTCGAATGCAAGGCCTCCGCTCATGGCGCCGTCACCTATCACAGCAACTACACGACGTGAGGCGTTGCCGTTGCGCTTATCGGCCACAGCCATACCCAGCGCGGCCGATATGGAGTTGGATGCATGTCCTGCGGTGAAGGTATCATACTCACTCTCCTCTGGTGAAGGGAAGGGCCTGAGTCCGCCCAGCTTGCGGTTGGTATTGAACCGGTCGCGACGTCCGGTCAGGATCTTATGACCGTATGCCTGATGTCCTACATCCCATACAATGCGGTCATAGGGGGTGTTGAAAACGTAGTGGAGGGCAACAGTCAGTTCGACGGTTCCCAGGCTGGAACCGAAATGACCGGGATTATGCGAGAGCTCGTCAATGATCATCTGTCGGAGCTCACCACATACCTGCGGCAGCTGATCCGGGTTGAGTTTCCTGAGGTCGTCAGGTGAGTCAATCGCTTTCAGCAGGTTTCCCAAAGACTGTTCCTCTTCTGCCTTTTGCATCCTCTTTTTCCTGTTGTTCAAACTGCAAATGTACCAAATTAGTACGAATATAATTCCTTTTTTACTACATATTGGGTTTTTTCAATAAGGTGACGTAAATATTCGTTATCTTTGGCAAATAAGAAACAAACTCCAAAAATGACTTATTCCATTGATGATATAGTGTCGATGACGGGAGCCGAAAGACACGGATTCTGCCCGGCCAGGATATCCTGGCTGCTTACCGACAGCCGTTCGCTCTGCTTTCCCGCCGAGACTCTTTTCTTTGCGTTGGTGAGCCGGCGGAATGATGGACACAACTATATCCGTGACCTTTACAACCGTGGTGTAAGAAACTTTGTTGTAAGTTATCTTCCGGATAACATGGATGATTACAGTGAGTCGAATTTCCTTCTGGTCAAGGATACTCTGGCTACGCTCCAGACTCTGGCGGCTGCTCACAGAAAGAATTTTGACATCCCCGTAATCGGTATCACCGGCAGTAACGGCAAAACGATGATTAAGGAGTGGCTTTATCAGCTGCTGGAGTCGGACTATGCCATAACCAGGTCTCCCAAAAGCTACAATTCCCAGATTGGTGTCCCGCTGTCGGTCTGGCTTCTTAACAAACAGTCGGAGATAGGTATCTTTGAGGCCGGTATATCCAAAAGGGATGAGATGCGCCAACTATGGAAGATCATCAAGCCTACCATAGGAATTCTGTCAAATATAGGTCTGGCCCATCAGGAGAACTTCCAGTCACTCCAGGACAAGTGCATTGAGAAACTGCGTCTGTTCCAGGACTGTGACGTGGTGATTTACAACTGTGACAATGACCTGATACAGAGTTGCGTTGACAAGTCCATCATCACGGCCCGCGAGATTGCATGGTCCAAAAAGGATCAGGACAAGCCGCTTTATATCTCATCGATTGTAAAAGGGAGCGATTCAACCGAGATAACCTACCGTTACATAGGGCTTGAAAACAAGTTCACCATACCGTTCATTGATGACGCATCGATTGAAGATGTGCTTCACTGTCTGGCCGTGTGCATCTATTTCATGGTACCGCCTGAAAAGATTACTGAACGGATGGCCCGTCTTGAACCGCTTGCCATGCGTCTGGAGGTCAAGGATGGAAAACAGGGCTGCACCATCATCAATGACAGTTACAACTCTGATATATCTTCATTGGGCATTGCGCTTGATTTCATGGCACGCCGTCAGGATGACTCGTCGCGCAGCCGTACTCTTATCCTGTCGGATATTCTGCAGTCCGGATGGTCCGTGCATGAACTGTACCGTAAGGTGGCGCAGCTTGTTGAAAGCCGCGGCATTACCAAACTGATAGGAATAGGTGAGGATATATCATCGGAGAGCAAACGTTTTGATCTGCCTGAGAAGTACTTTTTCAATACCACCGATGAGTTCCTGCAGTCAGACGTGATGAAAAAGATTCACAATGAGCAGGTGCTGATCAAGGGCGCCCGTATGTTTGAGTTTGACCGCATCGCCGAGCGGTTGGAACTGAAAGTCCATGAGACTATTCTTGAGGTTAATCTTCAGGCCATCGCGGATAACCTGAACCGTTACCGCAGCATGCTTAAGCCTGATACCAGGATTGTCTGCATGGTTAAGGCATCGGCTTACGGATCAGGAGCCATAGAGGTTTCCAAGACGCTGCAGGACCGCAAGGTTGATTATCTTGCCGTGGCGGTGGCCGATGAGGGCGCCGAATTGCGCAAGGCCGGAATTACCACCAGCATTATGGTGATGAACCCGGAACGTACGTCATTCAATACCCTGTTTGACTACAAGTTGGAGCCGGAGGTTTACAGTTTCCATCTGCTGGATATGATAATCCGTGCCGCCGAGCACAACGGTGTGACCAACTTCCCCATCCATATAAAGATAGACACCGGCATGCACCGTCTGGGCTTTGCCCCTGATGATGTTCCGGAGCTTGTACATCGCCTGCAGAGGCAGACGGCAGTCATTCCGTGCTCGGTGTTCTCCCATTTTGTGGGCAGTGACAGCAGTGATTTTGATGATTTCACCAAACTGCAGACAGAGCGCTTCAACAAGGCGGCCGATGAACTTCAGGCAGCTTTCAAGCATCATATCCTGCGACACATTTGCAACTCGGCCGGAATAGAAAGGTTCCCGGACGTGCATTATGACATGGTACGCCTGGGCCTGGGCCTTTATGGTATCAATCCCTTGGACAACCAGCCGCTTGAGACCGTTTGCACACTCAAGACCACCATACTCCAGATACGTGAACTGGAGAAGGGGGAGACCGTGGGCTACAGCCGCAAGGGTAAGATTACAAAACACTCGCGCATAGCAGCCATACCTATAGGTTATGCCGACGGCCTGGACCGACACCTGGGTAACGGCAATGCCTATTGCCTTGTGAACGGCCAGAAAGCATACTATGTAGGTAACATCTGCATGGATGTCTGCATGATTGATGTCACGGATATCGATTGCCAGGAGGGTGACAGCGTGGAGATATTCGGTCCCAACCTGCCGGTACATGTGCTCTCGGATGTCCTGGGAACCATTCCGTATGAGATCATATCGACGGTATCCATCCGCGTAAAGCGTGTTTATTATACTGAATGATAATAACTAACCGATTAAATAATGAGTAACAAGACAAATGTAGCCGCTCAGCGGATGACCAATTTCCGCTGGGTGATGTGTGCCCTCCTTTTTGTGGCCACAACAGTCAATTACCTGGACCGTCAGGTGCTTTCACTTACCTGGAAAGACTTTATATCAGTAGACTTCCAGTGGACAGACAGCCAATACGGTTCAATCACCGGATTTTTCTCACTGTTCTATGCGATTGCATGCCTTTTCAGCGGCAAGTTCATTGACAAGCTGGGTACACGCAAAGGTTACCTGTGGGCCATATTCATCTGGTCTGTAGGTGCCTGCCTGCACGCTGTCTGCGGATGGGCTGCCATGAAGTGGGTAGGTGCTGAGTCTATGGAGGCTGTAAAGAGTTCAGCCCAGTTGGGTCTTATGATATCTACCGTATCGGTCTATATGTTCATGTTCTGCCGTGCGGTGCTGGCCCTGGGTGAATCAGGAAACTTCCCGGCTGCTATCAAGGTTACAGCAGAGTATTTCCCCAAGAAGGACCGTGCGTTTGCAACGTCAATATTCAATGCCGGCGCATCGGTAGGTGCTCTGGCTGCACCTATGTGTATTCCGGTGCTTGCCGCCAAGACTAGTTGGGAGATGGCGTTCATCATCATCGGTGCCCTGGGCTTTGTATGGATGTTCTTCTGGTTCGGACTTTACCGTAAGCCGGAACAGTCCAGATTTGTTAATCAGGCAGAACTTGAGTATATCCATCAGGATGACGCTTCCGAACTGGCTGCTGCCAAGGCCGCTGAGTCTGCCGCCAAGGAGGAGAAGTCAATACCTTTCTTCAAGTGCTTCTCATTCCGTCAGACATGGGCTTTCATCTGCGGAAAGTTCTTTACCGATGGTGTATGGTGGTTCTTCCTGTTCTGGGCACCTGCTTATTTCAGAGATCAGTATGGTTACCGTTCAGACTCAAAAGAGGCCATGATGCTGATTTTTGTACTTTATCTGATTGTGACGGTGGTAAGCATAGGTGGCGGTTATCTGCCTAAGTTCTTTGTTGAGAAGAAGGGAATGGAACCTTATCCCGGCCGCATGAAGGCTATGCTCATATTTGCTTTCTTCCCGCTGCTGGCTCTGTTTGCTCAGCCTCTTGGCAAGTACAGCGCGTGGTTCCCCGCTATCATTATAGGTCTGGCTGGTGCCGGACATCAGGCTTGGTCTGCCAACCTCTATTCAACCATAGGTGATATGTTCCCCAAGTCAACCATCGGAACAATAACAGGCGTTGGTACCACAATGGGTGGTCTTGCATCATATATGATCAACAAGGGTGCCGGCATGCTCTTTACCAAGAGTGGAGATATGGGCTCGGCATTTACCTTCCTGGGATTTGAGGGAAAGGAGGCTGGATACATGATTGTGTTCTGTATCTGCGCCGTGGCTTACCTGGTTGGCTGGACGGTAATGAAACTGCTGGTTCCCAAATACAAACCGATTCAGGCTTAATCAGTTTTGACCGGATTTCAGTTTTGAGATCCGGTACCGTCCTGGCTACTACGAGTTCCTCCGACCCCTAAACGTCGAACTCGGCCTTTTAGTCCCTACGGGCCTAACGTGCCTCGAACATGCGCCGTTCTTAACGGGAGTCTCCGGAACTCTACGTTTAACGCCGTCCGCTAATGCTCTCAAAACTGATAATCCGTCTAAACGAAATAAGGCCCGATTGGGCCTTATTTCATTTATTGACAGTAAGTGTAAAACTCGCAGTAGTGCAAGGATTCCCAATTGGAGGGTGTTCCTTACAGACAGTAATTGTCACAGAGTCAATCTTTGGAAAACTGCCTAGAAGTGATTGAGCAATACGACCGGCCACGTGCTCCAGTAGGGCTGAACGAATCAGCATCTGTTGTCGGACTATGTCGGTGACTTTGGCGTAATTAATAGTACTGTTAAGGTCGTCGGATTCTACGGCGGCGGTGACATTGGCTTTAATGGTTACGTCAATAATGTACCAGGCTCCGACAACGGCTTCTTGCGGCTCTGCGCCGTGATAAGCGTAGAACCTCAAGCCGTTAAGTGCTATGATTTGTTCCTTTATCTCCATTTTACAACATTATCCGCAGCGGGAGGAGCCACAGTTCTTGCAGATGAGGCAACCCTCCTGGTAGACCAGGGATTCGCTTCCGCAAACGGAACACTTTTCACCCTTAACTGCGGTGCCGTCCTGAACGTATTTCTTGAGAGCACGCTCAACACCGTTCTTCCAGTTGTTTATGTTCTCAGATCCCAGGTCAAGCGAGCCGATGAGCTTGATGCAGAGGTCAATAGGCATCTGGTAACGGAGTACGCCGGATATCAGCTTTGCGTAGTTCCAGTACTCCTTGTCAAACTTCTCGGACAGACCCTCTATGGTGACCTTGTATCCGCGTTTGTTGGTGAACTGGAAGTCGTAACGTTTGCGGCCTTCCTCATCGATATTCTTGATTATCCAGCCCTTCTCAACGGTCTTGGGCAGTACGATACCTTCATCGTCATCCTGGAGACCGGTGAATATCTCATAGGGACGTCCGTCAAGTATTCCAACGAATGCAACCCATTTCTCCTTGTTGTTCTGGAAACGTACCACATCGGCCTCAAGAACGCGCGGGCGTATCTCAACCACCTGACGCGGCTCGCAGTCGCATGGTGCCAGGGTGGGTTCCTTGCCGTCCTTCTGGGCCTTTTCGGCCTTTTTGTCGCTCTTGGCGTCAACAAGCACTCCGTCACGTGAACCGTCGCGGTAAACGGTGCAGCCTTTGCAGCCGCTCTTCCATGCCTCTACGTAGAGTTGGTTGACCAGATCCTCGGATACGTCGTTAGGCAGGTTGATGGTAACGCTGATTGAGTGGTCAACCCACTTCTGCATGGCGCCCTGCATCTTTACCTTGTTGACCCAGTCTACATCCTGGGCGGTTGCCTTGTAGTAGGGTGAGCGGGCCACCAGGTCATCGACCTCCTCAGGGGTGAACTTCTGGGCGGGGTTGATGCCGTTCACGATCATCCATTCCACGAACTTGTGGTGGAATACGATGAACTCCTCGAATGCATCGCCGTTCTCATCGGTAAAGGTGATGTTGGCGTTCTCGTCATCGCGGTTGACCTTGCGGCGGCGCTTGTATACCGGCATGAATACCGGCTCAAGACCTGATGTGGTCTGGGTCATGAGGCTTACGGTACCGGTAGGTGCAATGGTCAAGCATGCTATGTTGCGGCGGCCGTATTTCTTCATATCCTCATAGAGCTGGGGATCGGCCTCCTTAATGCGCAGTATGAAGGGGTTCTTCTGCTCGCGCTTCCAGTCGAATATCTCAAACGCTCCGCGTTCCTTGGCCATCTCGACCGATGAACGGTAAGCGGCAAGTGCAAGGGTGCGCTGAACGGTCTCGGCAAACTCAGTAGCCTCGTCAGTTCCGTAACGGAGTCCCAGGGCAGCCAGCATATCGCCTTCGGCGGTGATGCCTACGCCAGTACGGCGTCCCTTGGTGCTCTTGTCCATTATCTTCTCCCAAAGACGTTTCTCAGTATACTTGGTCTCGTCATCCTCCGGGTCACTTGCAATCTTGGCCTGGATCATATCGATCTTCTCAATCTCAAGGTCGATGATGTCATCCATTATGCGCTGTGCAATTGCGACGTGCTTCTTGAAGAGGTCAAAGTCAAACTTGGCCTTGGGGGTGAACGGATTCTTTACGTATGAATAGAGGTTGATGGCAAGCAGACGGCAGCTGTCATACGGGCAGAGTGGTATCTCGCCGCAGGGATTGGTGCTGACGGTGCGGAATCCCAGGTCTGCGTAGCAGTCGGGAACTGACTCGCGCAGTATGGTATCCCAGAACAGGACTCCGGGCTCGGCCGATTTCCATGCATTGTGCACGATCTTCTTCCAGAGTTCGCTGGCATCTATCTCTTTCTTGTATGTGGGTTTCTTGGAGTCGATGGGGTAGCACTGTGTGTATTTGCGGCCCTCAATGGCGGCCTTCATGAACTCATCGTCAATCTTGACCGATACGTTGGCGCCGGTAACCTTGCCGCTCTCCATCTTGGCGTCTATGAATGACTCTGAATCGGGGTGCTTGATTGACACGCTCAGCATCAGGGCACCGCGGCGTCCGTCCTGTGCCACCTCACGGGTTGAATTGGAGAAACGCTCCATGAATGGAACCAGTCCGGTAGATGTGAGTGCGGAATTCTTTACGGGTGAGCCTTTTGGACGGATGTCTGAGAGGTCATGACCTACGCCGCCGCGGCGTTTCATAAGCTGTACCTGCTCCTCGTCAATCTTCATGATTGCGCCGTAGCTGTCGGCTGCTCCTTCTGTGCCGATAACGAAACAGTTGGAGAGTGATGCAATCTGATAATTGTTGCCTATACCGGTCATGGGACTTCCCTGCGGAACGATATACTTGAATCCCTTAAGCAGTTCATGAAGCTGGGCCGCGGTCATGGGGTTCTTGTACTTTTTCTCCACTCGTGCAATCTCATTAGCTATACGCCAATGCATGTCATCAGGAGTCTTCTCATAAATTTTTCCGAAGGAGTCCTTTACCGCGTACTTGTTCACCCAGACCTTGGCTGCAAGTTCGTCACCTCCGAAATAGTCCACTGAGGCTTTGTATGCCTCGTCGAAAGTGTAGGTTAGTTTTTTGTCGTCCATTTATAATAATACTTGTTTGATGTATGCGCAAGACAAGCGCCCAATCCGTGGATTGGAAACAGTATGACAAAAATAAATAATGTGTCCGATAAAAACTAATGTTTGAAAAATAAAAATCCCATCAAATTCAAAGTTTTCCGTTTTGTGGAGTTAAAATGCAGAAAATCAGATAAGTAAAAATTTTGATATGCCTAAAAGTTTTCCAAAACGGAAAAACTTTCCCGGTTTTTGGTTAATCCGGTTGTTTTGAATAGAGAATGCATAAAAACAAAAAAGCGGTGAGGCTGTCACCGCTTTGATCAACTACAGAGTTTCTGAATATCAGCAGCGTAATCCGCTTTCGATATTTTCCATATCGGCTTTGAAATTCTTGTCAACCTGAATCTGGTCACGAACCATATTGCAGGCATGAAGAACTGTGGCATGATCACGCTTTCCGATATAGGCTCCTATCTTTGAAGTTGAGTAGTCCAGATATTTTTTGGCAAGATACATGCTTATCTGTCTTACCTGAACAATTTCATGCTTGCGTGATTTTGTCTGTATGGATTGCTCGTCAATGTTATAATAATCACAGACTTTAGCAATGATTGACTCAATCGTGATGGGCTTCTGCTCGTGATGCTGGCTCTTTTCTATTACCTCATGGGTAAGATTGAGGTCTATCTCCCTGCAATAGATTGTAGAATATGCCATCAGTGAGACGATCACACCCTCAAGGTCACGGACGTTATCCCTTACTTTGTCTGCAATGTAATCAATCACCGGCTCGGGGAACTCAAGTCCGTCGCGCTTTGTCTTGTCGCGCAGGATATCCTTTCTCAGATTCAGGTCAGGTCTTTCAAGTTCAGCTACCAGTCCCCACTTGAAACGGGTGATGAGCCTTTCTTCCAAATCCTTCATGTCCTTGGGAGGACGGTCACTGGTCAGGATGAGCTGCTTGTGGTTGAGATGGAGATAGTTGAATATGTGGAAGAACGTATTCTGGGTCCTTGTCTGCCCGGCCATCTCCTGTATGTCATCTATTATCAGCACGTCAATTGTCTGATAGAAATGGATGAAGTCATTGATGGTGTTGTTCTTTACTGAATCCACATACTGAACCATGAACAGATGGGCGGATACGTAAAGAACTCTCTTTTCCGGGTGCAGCTCCTTGACTCTACGGCCTATTGCAGTTACCAGATGGGTCTTTCCTACTCCGGATGAACCGTATATGAACAGCGGATTGAACGTTGTGGTTGCCGGGTTCAGGGCGATAGCCTCACCGGCCGTGCGAGCCAGTTTGTTGCTTACTCCCTCGACAAAGTTTTCAAAGCTGTAGTTGGGGTCAAGCTGCGGATTGAGGTCCTGTACCAACGGTGCGTCATTTACCGTAGGAGCCTTGTTCCCGGTATCGGCAGTACCCTTAATATTATTAGACAAGGTGTTTGCAGAACTCAGATTCTGGTTGATGTTGTTCTCCTTGTCAGTAAGGATGCTGTACATGAGCTTAGTGCCCTTGCCGAACACCTTTGTGAGAGCGGCCTTGATCACATCAATGCAATTCTGCTCAAGGAACTCGTAAACGAACGGGCTGGGAACCTGAACGGTCAGTTCTCCCTTGTCCATTGAAACCGGCTGGGTTACGGAGAACCATGTATCGAAAACGTTTTTCGACACATTGTCACGGATAAAATCCAGACATAAGTCCCATTTACCTTTCAGTTCGTTACCCGTCATTTTTAAAGATTAAGCATTATGGTCAAGCCCTCGTTAATCAACTCTGCATTGCAAAATTGATAATCTTATTTCATTTGTACAAACAGGCTTTTTTTGTCTGAAAAATGCAATCACGTAAAGTGTTGGGAATTAGGCACTTGTAAAACAGCGTCAAAAAGGTTGAAAACAGACTATTGATTTTTTGTAACGTTATGAACTATAGAGAGTTAACCTGTTGATAACTTCTTTGAGCGATGCTTTTCGATGCGTTTTATTCCTTGCTTCGGGTGTGTTTAAGGCGGTATAATTTCTCTGCCTGTTTTAAAAAACGTAATCGGTCTTATTTGGATGAAATCTAATTTGGGCCGTATCTTGGAGTGAATAAATATGTGCCTATTATTTGTTTTTTGAGGTTATTTCGCGGGCTTCTTTTACGGATATTTTGTTGCCGTTGTAGACCGCAATTACGAATGCGTCCTTGTATTTTTTCTGGACTTCGGTCTTCGTCTTCTGGATGGCTTCATAATCGGTAGTGTCACCGCAGGTGTATTTGCACATGCCGCCTTCAGTATAGTAATCCACGTTGTCATAAGCCTTGAGACGCTTGTCGTTTTTCTTGAGCGGATTCTTAAGGCTCATGAACTGTACCTTGTAAACGGGCAGCTCCCTGTCGGCGCCCTTGTTGCCTATGGCCTGGGCGGTGGGAACGGCTTTCTCCAGGAGCTTGTTGTGATAGTCAAGATACTCGCAGAATGCCTTGTAAAGGCTCTGGGACATCTCGTCAACACCCTTCTGCGACACAAGGTATTTGCACTCGTTGTCATTGGATATGAATCCCAACTCAATCAGGATGCTGGGCATGGTGCTCTTCCACAAAACCAGATAACCGGCCTGATGGACACCGCGGTCCGGACGCTTGGCAGAGCCTACCATCTGGTTTTGGGTGAACTGGGCCATCTTGAGGCTTTCCTTCTGATACTCGTTCTGCATGAACTCGAAAATGATCATGCTCTCAGGGCTGTTGGGATCATAGCCCTCGTAATGAGCCTCATAGTCATTCTCCAGAAGAATGGCCTTGTTCTCCTCGAGTGCCGCATTGAGATTGGCGCTTGCGCGGTTCTCCTCAACTCCCAGAAGATATGTCTCGGCTCCGTTGGCGCTCTTGCTCTTGGCTGAATTGGTATGTACCGATATGAACATGTCGGCACCCGCCTTGTTGGCTATGTCGGCACGCTTGTACAACTCAACGAATACATCGGTCTTGCGGGTATAGATGACCTTTACGTCCTTGCAGTTCTCTTCAATGAGCTTGCCCATCTTGAGGGCTACATTCAGGTTTATGGTCTTCTCCTGGTTCTTGCCGTTTACAGCTCCCGGATCCTTGCCTCCGTGTCCGGGGTCTATTACAAGGATGAATTTTCCGTCTTTGTCAACGGCCGATGCCGGCATTGCCAGTGTCAGCAATGCGAATACCATTATAATCCCTTTTATACAGCGAGTCATAGTCATTCTCCTCTTTTTTCTATGTAATTAACGGGTGCAGCACTTTTGCCTTTTATGAGTGAAGCCAGTCTTTTGGCCGATACTCTTACCGGCTCGACCGTAAACTCAGGTATATTGAACGAATACATGAATTTGCTTGAGAACTCAGGATCTTTCTGAGGAAGAAGGAACGGTTTGGTGAAAGTTCCGTCGCTGTTCATGTATGTAAGATAAAGCCTGGTATACAGTCCATCCTCGCGTCTTGAACTGAAAACGATCCATTTGCCGGTACTTGACCATGAGTGATAGCTTTCCACATCCGGACTGTTTATTTCAGTTATCATGCGGAAACCGCCTTTTTTGAGGTCAAGCAGACCTAACTCTGAATCCTTGTGCCAGATATGAAAGACACCCTGATTGCCCATGGTAAACATAAGCCATCGTCCATCGGGTGATGTGCGGGGCAGAGTAATGCTCTTGCCTAAGGAATCGGCACGTATTATCAGCTCTGACTTGCCCCAGGTCCGGTTCTCAGGATTGAATTGTTTGGCGTAGAGATTGTATCGGATATCCTGAGTCGCAGCGCTTACGCCGCCGTTTCCGTAAAACTCTTCAGGGTTACCTATATTTGCTGATACGTAATAGAGGGTCTTGCCGTCGGCAGACCAATACGGGAAACACTCTAACTCAGAGGGACTGTTTTCAATTATACTTATGGAGTTTGACTGTAAATCATATAAGATGAGATCACTTCTCTCATCAAATACCTCTACACGGTTATTATCCACTGTATGCAGATTCTGGAATGTGTTGTTGGTGGAGTATGCGATGTAGTCATGAGTGGGATGCCATGAGGGGTAAACACCCGATGAAATCACGGAATCTGTCTTGAAATTGAGTTTTGTGAGTTGATTTTGTGTGTATAGAACGGTTCCTCCAAGATAGCCGCGTATATGGAATTGCATATTGTCAGTTTTCCAGTTCCTGAAACTGTGACAGTTGATGCATTGGAACTGTGGACCGGAGGCTGTCATGGAGTTTGAATAGACGACCTTGTCGCTGAAGCAGGTCAGATCACGTTGGACGATTGACAGTTTTCTGTATGTCTCAAATGACGGAGGGATAACCCTGTATGTGAGGTATCTGTCTATTTCATCGGCTACAGTGACAGTGAACGGTTTCATTCTGGTCCATCCTTCCTTATGCTTTTCATAAATGGTAACCGTGATATCACCCTGTTTAATCAGTTTCTGCCACTTATGTTGAGGAATGCAAACTTTAGCTCCGTTAATGCATACGTTCTCTGATCCGGATTGCAGAACCGTAAGGTATTGATCGGCCTCATCCTTTATCATGAAGTTTACGGGTGCTATGTTTGACGGTACCGTGATGTTTGCATAGTCGGGGCTGATTCCGGCGATACTGCCGTCAGAGTACTCTCCGGGAACGTTGTTGCACGCCTGGAAAAAGCACAGGAATAATGTGGGCAATATTATTGACTTTTTCATGACTTGTCAAAACATTTGCAGTTCGTTAACGTAGTAATGATAGTAGTAATATGAATGCCGTACGGCAGTCGGGAACACGGAACGTGACTGCCCGATTGACATCTTCCCATATTTCAAATGATATTTGGAAAATGTATCATAGTCTTTCTTGATGCGTTCGTCGAACGGAAAGGCCTGAAGCTGGTTGTTGTGAGTTATTACACCGCATAAATAAGCGGCTTCCTGATAATGACGACCTATTTTTTCAGGGTTGTTTGATTCCATGTAAGTGAGAAACGTTGTCAGGATCAATGCCGGCTGTTTGCTTTTGAGTGCATAAAACAGGGCAATCCGGTCATAAAGAGGAGTTGCTTTCAATGGCCTGGGCCCGATGAAGTGTTGCATTATGAAATACTCACATCCGGCTTGATCGGAACAGATCTCGTCATCATAGCATATAAGCGGAATGACGAGGTTATACGGTGCGCTGGCGGCAATCCTGTCTTTATCATGACATAGGGCACGTTGCTTTTTTGCCCATTTGTGATAAAAAAGCGTGCGTTCCAGATGACTGAGATCCCTTTCGGCAAGTGCGGTCTGGCGGGTGGCGATGGAATTCATGGCATGATATTTCAAAGTCATATTGTTCCAGCCCAGTAATACGGATTCTTCAAAGCACCATCTGTGACATAGTCCGGGTATGCCGTAATGAAAATGCATGATCTTGCCTATCTGGAATGATGACGGTATTGTCCAGCGTGTTTTCTGTGGCATACTTCCGTCATCGTATGCAAAAGCTTTGTCTGCCTCCTTTCCGGTTTTGATGAGTGCAAGATCCTTGAGCATTACCATTATGCGGGTGGGCTGCCATGCGGCCTGTTTCTCTTTCTTTGATGAAATGTTTTCAAAAACCGATATGGCCTTTTCCCATTCAAAGTTATCTGCTGCCAGTATCATTTTCAGTTCGGCTTTGAAATTATCGTCCCGATACCAGAATGAGGCGGGCAGTATCAGGATAAAGGCTAAACTGAGATACTGTGCTATGGAAACGGCTTTTTCAGATTTGAACAGCTTGACCGTCGGGGCAAGAACGGGCAGCAGCATGGAGAGAATGAGCGGTGCCTGCAATCTGGCCCGTGGTATTTCAAACAATCCTTCGGGGAGTCCTAAAGTCCAGGCTGACGCAAGAGCGTACCTGGTTGTTGAGATGAATGCAATGGGAACAAGAACCAGGACTGACAAGGATGCGGTATTCTGCGACAGGCGGAGAGAACGGCTGTTGCCGTAAACTGACATATAGACGGCTGAAACAATGATACCGGCCAGTGAATAGAATCCTGCTATATAGTAACCTGCTGCTCCCCAGATGAGTGTCACAAAGACAGATATGACCGGGTTATCGGCTTTTCTCAGCACGTGGACGGTGAGCAGAGCCCACAGGTATCCCAATACGGGCATGAAGAAATAGCATGGGAGGTTTATGGCATATATGATATATCCCATAGACATATTGTACGTGAGCATTATTGCCGCCGGGATGTATGCAGTCAGCGAAAGGGTGTCAGGTATCCTGAATATGCGTTTTGTAAGCGGAGCGGTCATCGTGAGGAGAATAACCCAAATCAGAGCTCCCAGCCATGGCAGGTGAAGGAACTGCGTAAGGAAAAGGCTGCACAATGAAAGGATGCCTGAAGGCGTTGCCAGGAAATCCGCTATCCAGAATAAGTCATACTCAAAGAGAGAGCGCTCTTCAACGGTGCGTAGGAAATGACCTGAAAAACAGGATAAGACAACCCAAGCTGTTACGGGAAGAGCCCATTTGATAACGGACAATATGACGGTTCTTCTATTTTCCTTTTTTAGTATCATAAGCTGAGGAAATTACAGGTGCGCTCAAAATGAATGAAGCGAATTGCTTAGGCGTGATATGAACGGGTTCTTTAATGAACTCGGGTATGTTGAACGAGTACATGAATATGCGGTTGAAATCCGGGTCGCGCTGCGGGAGTGCGAACGGTTTGGAGAAACTACCGTCATCATTCAGATGGGCTATGTAAAGGCGGGTAAAGGCTCCGTCCTCACGACGGGTGCTGAAAATGACCCATTTGCCGTTGGATGACCATGAGTGGTAGCTCTCCACTTCCGGGCTGTTGAGTTCATCGGCACATCGTATGGATCCGTTCCGGAGATTCATCATCCAAAGGTCTGATTCCCTGTGCCAGATATGGAACACTCCGTATGGGGCGGCCGAGAACATAAGCCACTGCCCGTCAGGTGATACTCTGGGAAGCGTGGCGCTCAGGCTGTCATCTGATGCCTTGTACAGGAGTTCGGAACTGCCCCAAGTGCGGGTGTCGGGATCAAAACTCTTGCGGTACAGGTCATATCTTATCTCCCGGCTCCGCACAAATACCCTGTCTTTACGCTGAGCGTCAAACGGTGCCTCATAGTGGGCCGATACATAGTAAAGCGTACGCCCGTCAGGTGACCATGCAGGAAAACACTCAAATTCCATGGGGTCATTCTCGATTATGCTGACGGTCCTGTTCTTTATGTCATAGAGGATGAGGTCACTCTCTTCATCGGCCACTTCTATGCGGTTGTGGTCTATGGCGTGTATTGACTGATGTGTCTTGTTGGTGGAATAGGCTATATAGTCATGCGTAGGATGCCATGCCGGGTAGACGCCTGCAGAGATGGTGGAGTCCGT
>Ga0310690_10002011_pt1 | contig 34648 bp, 29 predicted proteins | sample AusTroGonzalo_MG_2_FD_207661 | JGI IMG/M metagenome (GOLD analysis project Ga0310690, IMG submission 207661) | Bovine rumen microbial communities from tropical cattle in Woodstock, Queensland, Australia - Gonzalo_04 (v2) (version 2) | ecosystem: Host-associated > Mammals > Digestive system >...
CAGTTATGTAGAAAGCGTTATTGACCTGATTGGCGATACCCCGCTGATCTCCTTGAAGGAATCAACGGGATATAACATTTTTGCCAAGGCCGAGTTCCTGAATCCGGGCGGCAGCATCAAGGATCGTATCGCCCTGGGGATGCTGCGCGACGCCGAGGAAAAAGGCTTGCTGAAAAAAGGAATGACGATTATCGAACCTACTAGCGGCAACACCGGGATCGGGCTGGCGTTCTGCGGTCCCCGGATGGGCTACAGGGTGATCATCGTTATGCCGGAAAATATGAGTGAGGAACGAAAGAAGATCATCCGTGCGCTGGGAGCGGAGCTTGTTCTCACGCCGGCGGAGGAAAGCATCGCCGGAGCAGTTCGGGAGGCGGAACGCCTTGCGGCCTCGTCGGACGAATACTTCATGCCGCAGCAGTTTGAAAATCCCGCCAACCCGGAGACGCATTACCGGAGTACGGCGGTCGAACTCTGCCGCCAGATTGGCAGGAAGATCGACGTGTTCGTGTCCGGCATCGGGAGCGGCGGAACCCTCCAGGGAATTGCAAAATACCTTCTGGAGCAGAACCCCGAATGCAGAATCTGTGCCGCTGAACCCAAGAATGTTTCCGTACTTCTGGGACAGGAGCCGGGACTTCATCAGATTCAGGGGATCGGCGACGGTTTTATCCCGAAGGTGCTGGATGTGGACTGCATCACGGACATCGTGGAGGTGTCCGACGAGGATGCCATCGACACTGCGCGGAGTCTGGCCCGCGTGCAGGGACTTCTGGTCGGTACGTCTTCCGGTGCCAACATCTTTGCCGCGCAAAAAATGCTTGAGATCGTTGGCGCGGACAAGGTTGTCGCCACCGTGCTTCCCGACAGAATGGAACGCTATTTCAGCACATCCCTGATCTGATTTCCTGGATGGATTCCCCATAAAAGGAGGAAAGCCTGCCAAGCATATATTCGGCAACTTGACGAGATTTCATTCGGCAACTTGGCATCATTGAATTCGGGGGCTGAACTAGCTCGAGCTATCAGTTTGCGAATGGATTCGGAATATCCTGCTGGAAAAACGGATCGTTGGGATCAATGCGTCTTGCCCCGCCGATTCCTCTCATCTGCTCCGGCGTCATTGGCGGCAGGACTGCCCCACCCCAGGGATCATCTGGCGGAGAAACTTCATCAACAAAATCCGGCGGCTCGGCAAGTTGCGGCACTATGCCGGAATCTCCGGGAACTGTGCCGGGAGCATAAGGTGTCATCTGCTTCGTCTTCCTCGTCGGGTCCGTGCTGATCGCACCGATCTCCCACACGGGTTCCGATTCGATGACCACCGTTTTCTGTTTGGTTGCGCGGTTTTCCCGCCTTGCCTGACGAGTTTTGACCGTAACTCTCCCGGTTTCGGAACTGTCGGCTATGCCTGCCTCATCCTGTGCCGGGGCTTCCTGCGGAGGTACGAACTGCACGAAAAGCAAAAGCGCCAGCGGCAGAAGAATAAGCAGTAGGACGATGATGAAGATGACCTTCATCCCTGTCTTTGATATATTCATGAAATGGACTCCTATGTTGTTGGTCTGAACTCTCGCATCTGTTCCTTTGCGGGGAGCATTCATATAATTAGACGTTCGACCACCTCGAAATCTTAGCGGGAAACTTAATGTTTGGCTGGAAAAAGGCCCGAGAATGGGCCCGAGTTAAATGTGTTGGAAAAATGTGTGCACTTGTATTCTTTTGTAAAGTTGAATCCGCAGGTTGCATGATGGGGTGCAACCGGCTCGATTCAGGTAATAATCGTTTTAGGATGCGTTTCCAAGCCGTTTAACGCGCCAAAATCCTGTTTTTAACGCAACGAGAACGTTGACGAAATTTCTGAGGAGAGATAAGCTCAATCGCGGATTTTCGGGATTTTTTGTGAATTTTTTGCAAATTCAGGCACGAGAAACACGATATTTCACGATGTTTCACGAAATCTCAAAAGTCGTAAATTCTTGAGTTTTAAGCTCAAAAAATGGAGCCGGCTCTCGGATTCGAACCGAGGACCGACGGTTTACAAAACCGTAGCTCTACCGCTGAGCTAAGCCGGCATCTCTCATCTTTTTCCAGGAAACCGCATAATCCCGCTGCTTTTCGGCTGTCGGCGGCGCGGCATCGTCTCCTCAAACACGCAACGCCGGCGTCAACGCCCCCCGCTTTCCGGGAATGCCGCAGGAATCCGGATTCCGAGCTCTATTAATATGGCATATTTTTCTCAAAAGTCAAATTCTTTCACTTTCTTTTTCGGCATTTCGTGGTATAGTATGATGTTCATTCTAATGTTCACGCCCGCCGCGGGCTGAACACGAAATCAGGAAGGGCCGCATCGTTTTATGTCCAAACGCTGGCTGATGATCGCCGATTCACATTTGACCTGCCGGGAGCCGGAAGAGGAGTTCTTCCGGATGCTTGGCCGCGTATCTCAGCTGCCCGGCGACATCGGGATCATCTTTCTCGGCGACATCTTCGACCTGTGGATCGCGCTTCGCGGGTACGAAAACGACGATACCCGGCGGTTCCTCGACTGGTGCCGGAAAGAAAAGGAGAAAAGGCAGGTCGTCTTTCTGGAGGGCAACCACGAATTCTACGTGGCGAAGACCTATCCCGACGCCTTTTCGTTTTCTAGCGAGGGCATGTTTCAGGACGGCCTGCTGCAATGGGTGCACGGCGACCGCATCAACAAACGCGACTACGCCTATGCCGTGCTCAGGTTCATCCTCAGGAACAGCCTCACGCGCTGGTTCCTCTGGCTCGTCGGCACGTCGTTCGGCCCGTCGTTCGCGCACTACGTCCGGGAACGCCTCCGCACCACGAACCAGGCGCACAAGCATTATTTCCCGGAGCCGCACGCGTTGAACTACCTGGCTTCGTGCCCGCCGGATTCCATACTTTTCGCAGGGCATTTCCATGACCGCCTCACGAAAACGTCGGGCGGCAGGGTATTGGAAGTGCTCCCCGCATACGCAAGCGGAACCGAAATCGCGTACTACGACCCGGAAGCGCCGGAACTCGCGGTGTTCCCGGCAGCGCGCATCGCCGACGTGTGCGGCAAACCAATGCTCCAGGAGGCAGCAGAATCATGAAACGTCTCATGTATCCCGGCAGTTTCGACCCGATCACCAACGGACATCTGGACGTGATCCTCCGCGCGGCGCGCATCGCCGACGAGGTGCTGGTGGCGGTCGCCCGCAACTCGGAAAAATCTCCGCTTTTCACGACGGAGGAACGCATCGAGCTCATCCGTACCGTCACGGCGTCCATCCCAAACGTCCGCGTCGTCACGTTCACCGGGCTGCTCGCGGACGCCGTTTCCTCGTTCGAAGTCTCTGCGGTCATCCGCGGCCTGCGCGCCGTGTCCGATTTCGAATACGAGTTCCAGATGGCGCTCATGAACCGCGAACTGAACCAGTCCTGCGAAACCCTCTTCATGATGCCGAGCCCGGAATACTCGTTCCTGAGTTCGCGTCTCATCCGTGAAATCGCATCGTGCGGCGGCTCCGTCGCGGCATTCGTGCCGCCGGAAGTCGTCACCGCCATCCGCAAAAAAATGGAGTCCGCCAGACCATGATCAAGATCAATACATCGCACATCCTTCCCGATACCCCCTATCTCCTCGAAGGCACGGAACCCGCCGAAGTCCTGGAGCTCCCGGCGGACGCCGATCCGCCGTTGAACCCGGCTGGAGACATCACGTACCACCTCTCCGCTGTCATGGCGGGCGCCGACCTCATCGTGACCGGCAGCGCGGCCGTCCCGCTCGCCACGGTCTGTGCGCGCTGCCTCGACGACATACGCATCACGATCTCCGTCAAGGACCTTTGCTTTCACTTTGAAAAGGTCAAGGATTTGGAAGTCGACCTTACGGACGACGTGCGCGAAGAGCTTCTCCTCGCCATTCCTTCGTGCTTCTACTGCTCCCCGGACTGCAAGGGCATCTGCCCGATGTGCGGCACGAACCTCAATCATGCAGCATGTTCGTGCGACAGGGACCCCGCGGAACCCGCTCCGGATCCCGCCGCGCCGTCCCCCTGGGACCAGCTCGACGCCCTGAATCTCGCGCCGGAGAAACCGGTGAAGAAACAGGCCGCGAAAAAACAGCCGGCCAAGTCTGCCGGCAAACCGGTGAAGAAACAGCCGAAAAAGCAATAACGCTGCCCGGTTCTTTCCGCAGCCCCGCGGCCTGCATGCCCGGCGATTCAGCCTCACATCCCGGCAAACGCCGGGAACTGCCGGGGCTTTTTCATCATTTCTGTACGGGAATGACGGCTTTTCCCGACAAATCGCCACCCCTTTTCTTTCAAAAAAATGAAAAAAGATTATTGAAAAACGGGCAGGGAAAAAGTATATTATTTCTATAGTCGTGTTTCCCCTGGCAAGTACGTGCGGAAACACTCTCAAACGGAAAACACATCGTCCGGGCTGTCCGCAAACCAGTCTCCGGACTTGCAAGGAGGAATTGTATGGGGCGTTTATTCGGAACCGACGGCATTCGCGGCAGGGCAAACGAATTTCCCATCACGCCTGAACTTGCCTTGCTGGTTGGCAAGGCGGTCGCCCGGCACTTCTGCCGGAACTCCGCAAGAAACGATGCTTTCGGTCAGCGCGGGAATCCCCGTGCCATCATCGGCAAGGACACGCGCATTTCCGGATACATGCTCGAAACCGCGCTCGTGAGCGGCATGGTGAGCATGGGAATGGACGCCTACGAGATCGGGCCGATGCCGACGCCCGCGGTGGCGAGCCTGACGAGTTCCATGTGCGCGGACTGCGGCGTCATGATCACCGCATCCCACAACCCCGCCTCGGATAACGGCATCAAGCTCTTCAATTCCGAGGGATTCAAGCTCCCGGACGAGGTCGAAGACGACATCGAACGCGCCATTTTCGCGATGATGGACCATCCCGCCGACGGTACGCCGGACATCGGGAAAGCGTTCCGCGTCGACGACGCCCGCGGACGCTATATCCACCTCGCGAAACGCTCCATCGGCTACACCTCCCTGAAAGGCATGAAAGTGGTGCTCGACTGCGCGAACGGCGCGTCCTACTACGTGGCGCCGATCGTCTTGCGCGAACTCGGCGCGGAGGTCATCACCGCGGGCATCTCCCCGAACGGACTCAACATCAACGACGGCTGCGGCGCGCTCCATCCGGAGAACATGTGCCGCCTGGTCAAGGAACACGGGGCGGACATCGGCGTGTCGTTCGACGGCGACGCCGACCGCGTGCAGTTCTGCGACCACACCGGCGCGATCATCAACTGCGACCGCATCATCGGCCTGTGCGCGCTGGACTACAAGTCGCGCGGCCAGCTGAACAACGACACGATCGCCGTCACGTCCATCAGCAACCTCGGATTGCACGACGCCATGCGTGAGGCGGGGATCAAGGTCGAGGTCACCAATGTGGGCGACCGCTACGTCATCGAGCGCATGCGGGAAAAATCGCTGAACCTGGGCGGAGAGCAGACCGGGCACCTGATCTTCCTGGAGCATTCGCCGACCGGCGACGGGCTCATCTCCGCCCTGCATGTGATGCGCATCATGAAGGAAACCGGAAAATCCATCGCCGAACTCGCCGGATTCATGCGCGAATACCCGCAGATCCAGAGTTCGCTCCGCATCGCCGAACGTGTGCCGTTCGACGACCTGCCGGAACTTTCCAAATGCATCCGCGAGGCGAAACAGGACCTCGGGGACGCCGGACGCGTGATCGTCCGCTATTCCGGCACGGAAAACAAACTTCGCATTCTCGCCGAGGCCAGCACGGAATCCGCCGCGCGGCTCTGGCATGACAAAATTGCGGGCGCAGCAGCCCGCGAACTGGAGGTAATCCCATAATGGAATCGTTCGCTTTTGAAATTTTCGAGCACGGCAACCCCGTCCTGCTGGAACCCCTGACCTGCAAAAAGCCCGCGCTGGAACTTGAGCTCGCGGCAGGAACGCTGGAATCCACCCTGCTGAGCCGCTGGTCCGCCATTCAGGCCGCCGCCGCGCCCGGCTCCCGCATCCGCCTCGCTTCCGATTTCTGGCCGTCCAAGGCGCTGCTTGAAAAGGCCGCCGCCGCGCTCGCGGCAGGCAAAGGCTTCACCGTGACCGACGCCGACGGCGTCGCCGCCGAATGCGGCTGCCCGGGCTCCGGCTCCGAAACCGCCGCCATCGAAGCGGATGAGGCGTCTTTCCGCATCCGCTATCCGTGGGACCTGCTGAAGATCAACGAGGAATACCTCGCCGGATATACGCAGAACGACATCAAGGGCACCGTGCGCGAACGCGTCACGCTCGACGGCGTGGTGATCCTGGGCGAAGGCTCCGTGCTGCTCCCCGGCGTCTACATCGAGGGCGTCGCGGTCATCGGCAAGAACTGCAAGATCGGCCCGAACTGCTATCTGCGCGGCTACAACTTCATCTCCGACAAGTGCCACATCGGACAGGCCGTCGAGATCAAGAACTCCATCCTCATGACGCACGTCGCCGCCGGGCACCTCTCCTACATCGGCGACTCCATCGTCTGCCAGAACGTGAACTTCGGCGCGGGCACCATCACCTCGAATTTCCGCCACGACGGCAAGAACCACCGTTCCATGGTCCAGGGCTGCCTCATCGACACCGGCCGCCGCAAATTCGGCTCCATCATCGGCGAGAATGTCCATACCGGCATCCACACGTCGATCTATCCCGGACGCAAGATCTGGGCGGACGTCCAGACCCGCCCCGGCGACGTGGTCCAGCTCGACCTGATGAAGTAATCTTCAGAAAGCGCGTTTATCCGCCGGGCAAAGCTTCCAGGCATGTCCGGCGGATCATTCCTTTTTCCTTATTTCCAGCAGAGAACACCTTTCATGCCGCGTTTCCTGAAAGTCTTTTTTGCCGCGCTCAGCCTCGGCACGCGCTTTCGCGGTCCGCGCAAGCCGTCCGATCCCGGCCTGCTTGCCCCTGCCCTGGCGCTCCAGCCACTGAACGGGCTTCTGATCGGGGCGGCGGCGACTTTCCTGCCGATCTTCATGACGACCAATTTCCGCAGCCTGCAGGGGCTGATGCTGTTCGCATCGGGCATCTACCTCTTCCTGCTGGAATGGCTCACGAGGTTCGACAATCTCCACGGGTTTGACGCCGCATGCCGCATGCTCGCCGGCGCCGGAGTTCCCCCCGAAGAACGCATCCGGCGCCGCACCGAGCCCGGCTCCTCCCCGTGCACGTCCCTGCTGATCGGCCTGAAGCTTCTGCTGCTGTACCTGATCTTCATGCGGACTTCGCTTTTCGGCGACCACATGATGCTCACGATCGTCCTCGTGTCCGTGCCGTTCATCGGTCGGATCGCGATGCTGTTCTCCTATCCGCCCGACCCCGGATCGCAGGAGGGATACGTCGGGACCCTGGTCAAAATATTCTGGTCACTTCTGGCGCTGGTCCTGCTGGCGTTCGTGCTGGGGCTGCTCCGGACATTCGGCGGCGATTTCTTCTCGTTCCGCACCATGCGGCTCACGATGTCCGGGTTCCACGGCAACAACGTCGACGGCGGCGTTCCTCCGTTCATCGCGCTCGTCAGCATCGGGATTCAGGACACGTTCTCGTTCTTCGTATCCGGGTTCCTGTCGGTGCTGTACTGGAACACGGAAGCGGCGAAAAAACTCGGAAAATGCCCTGCGCCCTGTTTCGCCGGCGCCGTCTGCGAAACCGCCGAGCTCGCGGCGATGATCATCTTCCTCATCCTCGCCGACGACATCATCTTCTGAGTTCACAGTTCCCTTGTTTCATTTCGGCCTTAGGAAAAAAGTCTTTTTCGACTTGCAAAACTCTAAAATAGAGTTATATTAATTCAAAAACATTGAGGAAAGGAGCGGGAAATGCCTGTAATCGCGCGGTTTTACGGAATGATCGTCAAAATGTATCTTCAGGGCAAGGAACACGGAATCGCCCATATTCACGTAATCTATGGTGAATGTGCAGGCGTTATAGACGTTCAAACCGGAAAGATGCTTGAGGGGGATTTGCCTCAGAAAGCTCGGTCTATGATTGAGGAATGGACGCTCGCACATCGGGATGAACTGCTCCAAATGTGGGAAACGCAGTCGTTCAGGCAGCTTCCCCCGTTGGAATAAGGAGGCGGACATGTTTCATAAATTGAACAGAATCAAGGCACTGCCAGGCTGCTTGCTCTGGGCGGAATTCAAGAACGGCAGAGAGGTTGTCTATGATATTTCCAGTCTTACGCAAGTTAATCCCGTTTTTTGCGCTCTCGTACAGGATCCGAAACTCTTCGCTCAGGTCCGCATTGATCCGGGGGGATACGGGATCAGCTGGAATGACGAGCTCGACCTGGAAGCGGAGGAATTGTGGAAACACGGGAATGAGCTCAAATCGTCGTCTGAGCTTGCGCCCGGCTGCACGTGCCCGGTCTGCGGACAGAAACTGAGGCGGCACAGTGAGGCACAGGCAGCCGCCAGCCGCGCGAACCTGGCGAAGCGGACGCACAAGGGAGGGCGTCCTATCGACCCGAACAGCGCACGGCAAAAACTCCTGGCGGAACGGATGCACAGGCAGAACTTGTCCCCTGTCTCCGCTGACCCGGACAATAGCATACAACAATAAAGCCAACTGATTCAGGCGTGGTTCATCACCAGGTACGTGGTGTACGCGATGTACGCCGCCAGCAATAATGCGCCCTGAACGCGGTTGAGGCGTTTGCCGAACATCCCGAACAGAAACAGCGCGCCGGAAACGCCGAGCATGACCGCGAAATCCAGTCCGCGGATCGTCTGCCCCATCAGGGGCGAGATCATCGGCACAATGCCGAGGATGCAGAAGACGTTGAAGATATTCGACCCCACGATATTCCCGATGGCGATGTCGTTTTCGCCTTTCAGCGCGGCAACGAACGACGTGGCGAGCTCGGGCAGGCTCGTCCCGACCGCCACGATCGTCAGTCCGGTGACGGCTTCGCTGATGCCGAACGCATTCGCGAACGCCACGGCGGAGATCAGGAACGATTTCGCACCGAGCACCAGCATGGCGACGCCTCCTGCGACCGCGAGCAGCGCCAACGGCACGCCGAGCGGCTTTTCCATGCTTTCCGCGATTTCGGGATCGACGCCGGATTCCGATTCATTGTTTTTCGCCTCGCCCTCCACAGCTTTCTTCGCTTCCTGTTTCTTCGACAGGATCACGTTCAACGAGGTATACGCCAGGATGCAGACGAAGAAAAACAGCCCCTCCCAACGGTTGATGCCGTGGCTGAGGAAATAGAACCCGGTCAGCGCGAGCATGGCGAACATCATCACCGGCAGGTCGAACCGCTTCAGGTTCGCGTGGAACGGCATCGGGCGCAGCAGGGCGCACAGGCCGAGGATCAGCGCCACGTTGCAGATATTGGAGCCGATCACGTTGCCGAGGCTGATGTCGGCGGACCCGCGCCAGGCGGAATCGATGCTCACGACCAGTTCCGGCGAACTCGTGGCGAACGCCGCAAGCGTGAGGCCGATCACGAGGCGGGAAATGTGCGCCTTCAATGCCAGCGACACGCCGCCGCGGACCAGGAACTCCGCCCCATAGTACAGCAGCGCCACACCGAGCGCGGCGAGCCCGAGATTGCGGAAGATGTCAAGTATCGGCATAGTCAGTTCAAACTCCCTGAAAAACGCGGTCCCGCCCGGCTTTGCCGGAATCCGCGGAAACCGTGACCTCTTAATCTACACGTTTTTCCCGGGATTTCAAGTTTTTTCGGGAAAACGGCTTGCTTTTCCCTGTTTGCGTGATAATTTTATAGTTATGACATAACGCGCCCGGCATTTGCGAAGCAAGCGGGCTTGAACGGAAAGGAACGGAATCATGAGGTTGGTTTTTGCGGTTGCGGCAGGATTATTCCTGGCGGCCGGCACGCTCGCGGCGCAGCAGAACCGGACAGGACAGGATAGCGCATCCGGCAGAAACTTGCTGTCGTCCCCGTCTTCCGGCAGAACGGCCTCGAAAGACAATGCGAGGAGAGGCATTTTCGACATCGCCACGTCCTCCAACAATTCCGGCAAAACGAACGCTTCTGGCTCATCCGCCGCCGGCAGGACAGCCACCACTTCCCCGTTCGGCACGACATCCCCGCGTACCGCCAGGTCGTCCTCCCGCCACTGGAAAACGAACAGCAAGATAGCCGACTGCATCAAGGAAAAGGCGATCCCCGCCAATACCAATTTGTCGTTCTCCGGGACTATCACAAATATCGTGACCGACGGCCGCTATACGATCATCACCATGTTCGCTTCCATCGAGACGGTCGCAGATAACGGTGCGAAAGGCGACGTCCCGGTCACTTTTACCGTGGTGATGGACGCCGAAGCGGCAACAGGCTCTTCGTTCAAGGAAAATTCCAAAAAGAATTTTACCGTGGACAGCAACTACGTCTACCTCGTGTGGAACGATTCCGGCTGCACGGTCCGCGCGGTCGACAATTCCCTGACCGAGCCGGATCCGACTGCCAGCACCAAACGCTGAAGACGGTTCAGCCCCCCGCATCATGATAGCACGATCGAACGGACCTCGCGTTTCGGAACTGTGGGGCCACAGATGAAACTGTCTTCTTTCGCATATTTCGCGTGGTTCGGCATTCGGACCATCCTTTTCCGGCAGCAGAAACCGATCCTCGGCACGGTCATCCTCACGGACAAATGCAACCTGCACTGCAAGCACTGCTCCGTGAACAACCTCACCGCGGTCATCCATCCCTACCGGCAGATACGGCAGGAGATGCAGACGCTGTACGGCATGGGATGCCGCATTCTCTTCTTCTGCGGCGGGGAGACGTTCCTGTGGACCGACGGCGGGAAAACGCTCCGCGACCTGGTCGTCGAGGCAAAACAGATGGGATTCCTGATCGTCAACGTCGTCACGAACGGGACCTTTCCCATCGACCTGCCCGAAGCCGACGTGATCCTGCTCTCGCTGGACGGCGACCGCGAACGGCACAACCTCATCCGGGGCGACACCTACGACACGATCCTGAACAACATCCGGGGCGCGTCCGCCGCCAACATCGTGCTGTACATGGCGATCAATCAATTGAACAAGGCAACGGTCCGGGATGTGATCAAAGTCGCGGAAACCGAGCCCAACATCAAAGCGGTGTCGTTCAATTTCCATACCCCGTACCCCGATACCGCCGAGCTGATGCTTTCCCGCGAGGACAAGAAACAGTGCGTCGAGGTGATCGGGCGGGCGATAAAGGACGGCGCGCCGATCTTCAACCTGAACAGCGCCCTGCCGTACCTGGTCGACAACAATTTCCCGACGCCCTGCCGCCAGTGCCTGGTCATCGAAAACGGCAAGGTCAGCGTCTGCGGACGATGCATCGACGTGCCCGGGCTGTGCGAACAGTGCGGCTACTTTTTCGTGGCGGAATACACCCTGCTCTTCCGGGGCGACCCGCGCATCATCGCCGACATGCTGCGGACCTACCTGAAATACATCTGACGGAGACCGTTTCCGATGAGCATGCTGACCAGCGCCACGAGGATGTACCTCACCCGGTCTTTCCGTCCGTTCACGTTTCTGCCGGACGACGGCACCCGGATCCCGGATTTGACGGGGACTGCCAAGCCCGGACTGTACGTGCACATCCCGTTCTGCCGGAGCATCTGCAATTTCTGCCCCTACTGCAAAACGCTGTTCGACCGAGCGCAGTTCGAATCTTACATCGCGGCATTGAAAGCGGAAATCGAACTCTTCTCCGGCGGATTCCGGTCGCCCGTGACGGTCTCGTCGCTCTATTTCGGCGGCGGGTCGCCCGCGCTGGCCGCAGACAGGCTGGGCGAGATCATCGGGACGCTGCGGGAATACTACCGGATCACCGATGGCATCGGGATCGAACTGCACCCGGACGACGTGAACGCGGACACCCTGCGGAAACTGAAAGACGCGGGCGTCAGCCGCATCAGCATCGGGATTCAGTCGTTTCAGGCGAAATTCCAGGCGCTGCTCGGCAGAAAAGCCGTCGATGCCGCCGCCCTGAAACACGCGCTTTCGCAGGCGGGATTCGAAACCGTCTCCATGGACTTCATCTTCGCCCTGCCCGGACAGACCCCGGAGGACCTGAAAGCCGACGTCCGGACCGCGTTCGAGAACGGCGCGAACCATGTGGCGGTCTATCCCTTTATCAATTTCTCGTTCGCGCCCACCCCCGTGAACGCCGCGACAAACCGGGAGAAACGCAAACTCCTGGACGATATCACGGAGTATTTCCGGGAAAGCGGCTGTTACCGCGATTCCATCTGGACGTTCACACAGGACCCGGCGCACCGGTATTCCTCCATGACGCGGGACAACTTCATCGGGTTCGGCTGCTCGGCGACGACCCTGCTCCGGCATCAGTTCCGGGTCAACACTTTCTCCGTGGACGCGTACTGCAAACGGATCTCCGACGGGCGGCTGCCGACCGCGCTGCGGTGCGATTTCACCGAACGCCAGCGGATGGTCTACTGGCTCTTCTGGCGGCTGTACACGACCCGGCTGGCTGTCGGCGATTTCGAGGCGTTTTTCGGCGTGCCGCTGAAGAAGATGTTCGGCGCGGAACTGGCGGTCGCCAAGCTCGCCGGAATGCTCCGGGAACACGACGGCATGTTCGAACTGACCAGCAAGGGCGCGTTCTACTTCCACTACTACGAGGGGTATTACACTCTGGCGTACATCGACAAGATGTGGGGACTCCTGCGCGAAAACCCGTTCCCGTCTGGCATGACGCTCTGAGACGCGACGGCATGAAATCCACGATCAAATGCGCTGGTGTCCGGCTCTTCCTGGAAAGCCCTGTGGTTTCCCTCGGCGCTCATCGTGGACACGGTGTGCTTTCCCTATTACGCCGTTGTTTGGGGCATAGCGGAATTAATCCGTTACCAACGCGGGTATTAGTTAAAGATTTCTTGCGTTGCACATAAAATCATTTGCATTTTCAGAAAAATGTGCTATATTGCAATGAAAACTCAGGAGGTTTTTATGGCAACGACCAATTTGTGCATCAGGATTGATACCGAAACGAAAAAACAGGCGGAGGAACTGTTCAGCAACCTCGGCATGAACATCTCGACGGCGTTCAACATCTTCGTGAAGCAGGCGCTCCGCGTGCGCGGTATCCCCTTCGCCATTACGGAAGACGTTTCCGAGGCGGACGACTATTCCGCGCTTCAGGAGGCCCGGAAGATCGCGCGTAACCCCAGGGTCAAGGGATACACGGATGTCGAAGAGGCGCTCCGGGCGCTCAAGTCATGAAATACACGGTCAAGTGAACCTCGCGCTTCAAAAAGGAGTACAAGCTCCTGATGAAACGAGGTGAAGACATTCAGGCGCTCGATGATGTCATCCGGCTTCTGTCCGACGGCGTCAAGCTTCCGCCTGAGTATCATGACCATGTGCTGTCAGGCCGGTATGTCGGGCTCCTTGAATGCCATGTTCTCCCCGACTTGCTTCTTATCTATGACCTCGACGAAGGTGTCCTGGTGCTGACTTTGTTCCGCACAGGTTCCCACTGCGATTTGTTCTGATGCCGGGTTCTTTTTGTTCTTCCCTTTTCCGCTGCATCATTTCTCCCTGCGGCTGACATCGCTTTTCCCGGAAAAAGAGGATTTCGGATTGATTTTTACTGTTGGATGCGCTATATTAATAGTTTAGCCCGGATTCGGACTCGGGAACCGGCTGCCGTTTTTATGACAGGCGGCCCTGCTTCTTTCCCCAGCCCGGATCGAACTCGCATCCCCCCGAAAACAGCATTCTGGCATCGTTGATGAACGAAAGCACGAAAAATCGCATAAAGAAATTGCTCGGCAATATCTGGTTCTTTCTTGCCGTGTACCTGGTCATGGTCGCCGGGCCGGATTACCTGCCTCGCATCTTCGTGCATCATGACCAGGCCCCTCTGGAATGCTCCGCCGTTCTTTCCGCGCTGGCGGGGTATCTTTTCCTTTTCGCGCCGCTGCTGTTGCTGCGCGGGCGCTGGTTCCGCGTGTATGCCGTCGCACTGATGGCGTTCGCGGCGGTCGGCTTCTTCGTCAGCGGCTACGTGGTCATGCGGTTCCACATGCCGCTGCAGACGGGCACGCTGGACCTGCTCTCCTCGACATCATGGCGGGAATCCCGGGAATTCATGCTCCGCGAACTCGTCTCGCTCTCCATGGTCTATTACGTGCTCGCCACTGTCGCTGGGCTCACGATCATCCGCTACACCGGCATGAACGTAAAACAGATCCCGAACCGGAAATGGTCCGCGGTGGCGGCGGGGATCTGCGTGCTGCCAATGGCATGTGTGTTCACGTACTACGCCTGGATCAGCCCCGACCCGGTGCAGCGGGATTCCGCCGCCTGGTTCGCGCTGCTGCCCAACAAATGGATCGATTCCCGCAAGAAAATGGACGTCCTGCACGATTGCGTCGCCCATCCCGAAATCCCGGCGGACCTGACTTTGGACGGCCCCGCGGACACGGCGGTGTTCGTGATCGGCGAAAGCGCGGCGCGCGCCCACCTGTCGCTCTACGGATACGAACGCGACACGACGCCCGAGCTGGAAAAAGACCGCGGCGAACTCGTCGTCTTCCGGAACGTGATCTCGGCGATGCCGGTCACGAACCATTCGCTGTACTATACGCTGACGTTCAAGACCCTGTCCGACCAAATGCATCCGCGCGCCACGATCATGTCCGTGCTGGACCGCGCCGGATACCATATCGACGCCTTTTCCACGCAGGAGAATTTCGGCGAGAACTCCGTTTCCGCTCTCTTCACGCAATGGCATCCCAAATACCATGAAAACGAATTCGACGCCTGCCTGATCGACGACGTCCGGGATGCGCTCGCGAACCGAAGCGGCCCCACCCTGATCATCCTGCATATCATGGGCAGCCACATCACGTACCGGAACCGCTATCCCGAATCGTTCAGTTACTTCTCGGAGGAGAAGTCCGGCGCGCAAAACCCCGAGATCAACCCGCTTTTCCTGGAAAATATCAACACCTACGACAACTCCATCCGATACACGGACTTCGTGCTCGGGAGCATCATCGAACAGCTGAAAAGCGCAGGCGGGAGAAACTTCCTCTTCTATTTCTCCGACCACGGCGAAAACGTCGAGACCAGTTTCCTCCAGAACTACCGCGACGCCGAAAAACGCGACTCCTACGAAGTCCCGTTCCTTTTCTGGTTCTCGCCCGAATACCGCGAAGCTTATCCGGACCGGATCGCCGCCGCGGAGGCCGCCGTGGACAAGCCGATCCAGCTGGACCGCGCAGCAGAGGGCATCCTGTCCGTTTTCGGCGTTTCCTCGCAGGATTACCCGGAAGAAGAAAACTTCCTCTCGCCGCGGTTCGCCGTCAAGCCCCGCTATCTGATGGAGGGGCGCATCCGTTACCGGGAAGATCTCGTGCCACTGCATTGATGGTCCGCAGTCCCGCCCGGATGGCAGTGTGGATCGGGCCGTCGGACGCGGTTTCGAGGTCCCGAATCCGCTCATTTTGCATTTTATCGGGAATCTTTCGTATTTTTGCTTGACAATCCGGCATTGTCCGCTATATTATATTAATGCAAGGTTCTTTCACCTGTTCAGATCAAAACACGACAGCCCGGCCCAAGGATCGATCGCATCCTGAGACCACAGATAACGGGAAAGGAACTGGGAATGGCTGACGAATACAATAATTTCACGCTTGAGCTCAAGAGCGAATTCGGCAACGGGTTCGCCCTTGCGAACGGCGATGTAATAACGGTCCTCAACAGCGGCAGACGCAATGCGAATGCCCCGACGGCGAGGAACCGTTTCACATACCTTTGGAACAACGACCATCTTTCTTATCTTCCCTCGGAAACCGGCTTCGCATTTTCCCGCAAAGGGATGTCCGGTATTGTTTCCACCGGGTCCGCGGCATCCGACGTCTCCGCTTACACCCGCCGCGCCGGAGCATGGAATGGCGCTCCGCTGTCCGTGACCGCCAATGGCACGCCCCCCGCATTTGACGCGGGGGCGGATTTCCAGGTCGGGGCAAACGCCCCAATCGACAGCGGCTCCTCACTTACGGCTAACGCGGCAAACTGGAACTACAACGCCGGGAAAACGACGATCTTCGTGGAATCCGCCCCGAACGCCGGAAAAGCCGGAATCGCTCCGGCCGCCAAAGGAAACCAGTCCATCGGCATCCCCGCAGGCGGCGCCGTTGATTCCGGAAACGTTTCCGCACGCAACCTTTCCTCCGCCGGAACAGGCGTGATCTCCACGGCCCTGTCGTCCGACATCCGTGCCGGGAGGACTTCCGCCACGTCAGGCGGCACGGCTTCTTCCAGACGCAGGTTCACGATCAGCGCGGACGACGCGGCAAAATTTAATGGCTGCCAGCTCGGAGGCGAAACGGCTTCGTCCGTCTCCGGCGAGATATCGGTGGTCGGCAAAAACTATGCAAACTCCGGCTCCATCTCCATCAGCACCGGATACCGTCCCGCGGTGGAGGATTACTATTACATCACCGATCCCGGGGCGTCCATCGGCATCGTGCATGGAGGACCGTACATCGGGAGAGGGTATTTCGACGAGGAAACCGGCGAATACGTCTACACCCCGACCCCGTGGTACGGCTGGATCGAAAGGCCGGAACCATACGAATGGGGCTATATCGAGACCTGGGAAGAATACACGCTGGACCTGACCGACGAATGGGTCCGTTTCGACGACGGCGACTATGCGAAGATCGACCTGGAATACGCGGCGAAACTGAGCTTCTCGGTCGGCACGAAGAGCACGGCGGCGTTCACGATCTACCGTTGCGTCGAGGGCGAAGACGGTTCCTGCTCTCTGACGGAACTCCAGACCACCGCGCTCGTACTGAACAAGGAGACCGGCGAATACGAAGCGGCCACGAAAGCCCTGCTGCTCAATGCCGGCACGTATTACATCTCCATCCAGTGCGAAGGCGCCGCGGAAGACGGCAGCGACTACACGGTGGGCCTGAATGACGAGGAAACGGAATTCTTCACGGAGGGCGACAACAGCGATGACTGGACCGACCTCAAGACCGAGGGCGAGTTCGGACAGGTCGCGGGGATCGGCGTCGTGGACGAATGCAGCTTCGACATCCTCAGCGGCTGGGTCGGATACGGCGATGCCGTCGACTATGCCGGGTTCACGCTCGACAGCGCCGCGAAACTCAGTTTCATGATCGATGCCACCGGCGCCGCGAGCTTTACGCTCTACAGCCTCATCCGGGCGAAAGACGGCACGTATTCCCTGAAGACGATCCAGACCGTCTCGCTTTCCTATGACAAGGAATTCGAGGACTACGAGGCCACCACAAAGGCGCTTCTGCTCGAAGCCGGCGACTACTACATCTCCGTCCATTCCACCGACGCCGCCAAGGGCGGCAGCGCCGACTACAATGTGTACCTCAACGACGAGGAATGCGAATTCTTCACGGAGGGCGACAACTACGACGACTGGACCGACCTCAAGGCAGAGGGCGAGTTCGGGCAGGTCGGCAACATCGGCGTCGTGGACGATAACAGTTTCGACATCCTCAGCGGCTGGGTCGGATACGGCGACGCCGTCGACTATGCCGGGTTCACGCTCACCAACGCCGCGAAACTCAGCTTCATGATCGACGCGACCGACGCCGCGAGCTTCACCATCTACAGCCTCGTCAAGGCGAAAGACGGCACGTACTCCCTGAAATCGCTCCAGACGATCTCGCTCTCGTACGACAAGGAGTTCGAAGATTACGAGGCCACCACGAAGGCGCTCATGCTCCAGGCCGGCGACTACTACATCTCCGTCCAGTCCACCAATGCGACCCGCGGCGGCAGCGCCGAATACGACGTCTACCTCAACTACGAGGACTGCGAATTCTTCACGGAGGGCAACAACTACGACGACTGGACCGACATGAAGACCGAGGGCGCGTTCGGCAACGTCGGCTACATCGGCGCGGTGGACGAGAACTGTTTCGACCTCGTCAACGACTGGGTCGGATTCGGCGACGCGGTCGACTACATGGGCTTCACGCTCTTCGGCGCCGCGAAACTCAGCTTCTCCATCGACGCCACCGATGCGGTCTCGTTCACCATCTACAGCCTCGTCCAGGGCAAGAACGGCACGTACTCCCTGAAAACGCTCCAGACCGTCACGCTCTCCTACGACAAGGATTTCGAGGACTACGAGGCCACCACGAAGGCGCTCCTGCTCGACGCCGGCGACTACTATTTCTCCGTGCAGTCCGCAAACGCCGCCAAGGGCGGCAGCGCGTACTACAACGTCTACCTCAACGGCGAAGCCTGCGAATTCATGTCGGTGGATGCCCCAACCGGCAACAACTGGACCGACCTGGAGACGCAGGGCCCGTACGGCGCCGTCGGCGACTTCGGGATCGTGGACGAGTACAGCGATGAACTCATCTGCGACTGGGTCGGATACGAGGGCGCCGATTTCGCCAGGATCGAGATCATGTCCGCGGCGAAACTGAGCTTCACCGTGAACGCGACCGACGCGGCGACGTTCACGATCTACAGCCTCGTCCAGGCAAAGAGCGGCAGATATTCCCTGAAAGAGATCCAGACCACGGCGCTTTCGTTCAACAAGGACCTCCAGAATTACGACGTGACCACGAAAGCCCTGCTGCTCGAGGCCGGCGAGTATTACGTGTGCATGCGGTCCGCCAACGCCGCGCAGGACGCTGAGTCCTACTACAAGCTCTACCTCAACGGCGACAACTCGGCGTTCTTCACGGAAGGCAACGACTGGGACGACTGGACCGACATGAAGACCGAGGGCGAGTACGGCGGAGTCGGATACCTCGGCTACCTCGATGAATCCATCAGCGATCTCCTCAGCGACTGGGTCGGTTTCGGCGACACGGTCGACTATGCGGGATTCACGCTGGACTGCGCCGCGAAAGTGAGCTTCTCCATCGACGCGACCGATGCGGCGAGCTTCACCATCTACAAGCTCGTGCAGGCAAAAAACGGCACGTATTCGCTGAAAGAGATCCAGACTACGGCGCTGACCGCCAACAAGTCTTTCGGAAACTACGATGCGGTCACGAAGGCGCTCCTGCTCGAAGCCGGCGACTATTATATCTCCATGCAGTCGACGAATGCCTCGCAGGGCGGCAGCGCATACTACAACCTCTATTTCAACGCAGAATCCTCCGAATTCTTCCGCGAGGGCTCCAACTGGGACGACTGGACCGACCTCAGGACCGAGGGCGAGTGCGGAGAAGTCGGCGACGTCGGCCTGGTGGACGAATACACCTCGGAGATCGTCAGCGACTGGGTCGGGTTCGGCGACGCGGTGGACTACATGCGGTTCTCGACCTGGAACGACGCGAAGCTGAGCTTCCTGCTCGACGCGACCGATGCGGCAAGCTTCACCATCTACAGGCTCATCCAGTCCGGAAACGGCACGTACTCCCTGAAAGAACTCCAGACGACCGCGCTCACGTTCGACAAGGGATCCGGGACCTACGGAGCCGCCACAAAGGCACTCCAGCTCGAAGCCGGCGACTACTACTTCTCCATGCAGTCGACGAATGCGGCGAAAGGCGGCGGCGGTTATTACAGCATCGCCCTCAACGCCGAAGCCAGCGAGTTCTTCCTGTATGACGACGAGGATTACGAAGAATACTATGCCGAAGAGGTCGATGAATGGCACTGCACATTGCCGCCGTATGATTCCGTCGATGTGATCTACCCGGTCTACGTCAGCAACACCAATGATCCCGTATGCTATGCCGCGCCTGCAATCAACAGGCAGCCGGAAGACTGTCAGCCAGCCGGGCTGAATCTTTCCACCATCGCATAATCTGATCCATCCGACCGGCATTACAGGCATGGGGGCGGTTCCGAAAAACCGCCCCTCGCCTTTTTCATTCAGATGTGCAGCCGGGGACAGGCGTTTTTCAGGATTCCGTTTGTATTTTAGCGAAGATATGGTATATTGTTTCGTTCCATTTTCATTTCAAATCCCCCGGCAGGAGCATTGTCCGCAAGAATGACAGGCCAGAATCCAACGCAGAAAACCAGCAAACGGACCGCGCTGTTGTGCATTTGCCTGCTGATCTTCGGGGTATCGCTGGTATTCCGTCTGATGAAAATGCTGCTGGACCCGGTGCTGATGAGGGATTCCGTGCTGTATCTCTCCCTGGCGGAAAGCTGGTTTGAGACAGGCAACTACGCCCACACGCTTGTGGACACGGCTTCCCCTCCCCTGCCCCTCTGGTCGATCAAAACGTTTTTGGCGGCGGGATTCAATGCGGAGGTCGCAGGGCGGTCCCTGTCCATCTTTTTCGGGTCCCTGACGCCCGTGGCAGGATTCCTGTTCACCTTGAAACTCTGCAACAACATCCGCATCGCATTGATCTCCGCGCTGCTGCTGGCGATCCATCCCGGGCTGGTGGCGTTCTCGGTTCAGCCGCTGCGGGAGAATTATTACATCTTTTTCGACGGGCTTCTGCTGGCGATGATCGCCGTTTCCATCAAAAAGGACTCCATGCTCAACTGGGGGCTCTGCGGCTTTTTCCTTTCGCTGGCGTATTTCTGCCGCTTCGAGGCGGTTGAATTCCTGTTGATCGTCCCGTTCATCATCGCGGTTTTGTTCTTCTGCAGGAAGATCAAGTTCACCCAGGCTTTTCTGAACGCATCGGCATTTTCCCTGTGCTTTCTCCTGATGACCATCTTCCTGCTGTCGTTCGTCGACTTCGAAACCCTGTTCATCACCAGGGACCTGCCCTGGCTCAGGAAATACATCCCCTGAGCGCCCGGAGGAACCATGCTGGATATCCTTGAAAAAATCCCGAAAGGCGTGAACATCATCATCTTCATCTGGGCGGTCATCGGCATTGTCCTGCTCGTCCATAGCCCGAGATTCAGGAGAAAGCGGTTCCTGTGCTTCTATCTGGGCATCATCGGATTCATGATCGCCTGGAGAGTGAAGATCGGGATCATTTCGTCCAGATACACCGCCGGAATGATCATTCCGTTCGTCGCGCTGGCATCCATATTCCTGTACAGCTGCGGGAAACGGCGGCATGCGGTCGTGCGTTATGCCCTGTACGCGTTTCTGGTCGGGTCGGCATTCATCTACGTGAAGATGGATTTTGACTCCATGACGAGAAACCACTACCGCGACGTCATCGCGGAAGTCTTCACGGACCTCGACAACTCCGGCGGGAAATACACGTTCCTGCTCGATGAATCCGATTACAGGCGGCTCAACATGCCGCTCGGGTTCCACGGCACGGTCAAGCCGATGAACGGGGAAAAATTCCATCAGTACGTTTCCGACTACAAAACGGTATATCCGGAAACAGTCGTGAACGTGGACTCGAAAAATGCGTCGGCGTATCCGGGCGGACTGGATTATGTGAAAAAGCTCGTTTCGATCTCCCAAAACGAAAAAGGCACCAAACGCCAGCTCATCTATGTCCTGACTTCTGATAATCAATGCGTCCCCGTCTCCCTGAACCGGGCAGCGCCGTACCAGCCCAATCTGCTGGACAACGGAGACCTGGAAATCCTCGATTCGGTGGAAGACTCCTACCGGAAGCTCAAGTCCGGCATCGGACAGTATTCCCTGTTCTACACGGCAGACGAGAAGATCAGGACCCCCCGGAATGCCTGTTTCCTCACGGATTCCAAATTGTCTTCTCTTCCGGAGTTCAGCGCCGCGAACAGCAACGCCATCGGAGGAAGCCATTCCGCGCGGATCCGGTTCCCGAAAGGCGCGGCGGACCTGATGTTCCAGCAGCATTTCTCCGGCGGGAAATACGAGTATTCCATGCTCGTCCAGGGGCAAACGGGGACAGATGTCTGCGCCATGTATATCTCGCACTCAGACCGGGGAGAACAGGCAGTTCCGCTCGCGTCTTTCACAATACCGGACAAAAGGCTGTACCGAATCACAGCGCGGTTCGATTTCGACAGCCCGGGAGATGGGGATTTCTTCACGGTGGGAGCGTCTGTCCGGAACGGCGAGGCAAGCCTGGACAATTTCTCGTTGACTGCGCTGGACGACTGATCCGCAGTCCGCGATCACGGAACGGATCATCCTTTTTTCGCGGAAATGTTCCGGGACGGCCAGTGATTCGTTTTCAGCAGAGCGGCAAACATAGCCGCCGCCAGAACCGCGGCAAAAACCGGCAAAGCCTCCATGGAGATGAGGTCCCCGGCATACCCGATCACTGGCGGGATTACCATGATGCCGACCATGCTGGCAGCCCCTTGAAGCCCGGTCAGCGCGGCCGCCGTAGCGTCGTTGAATCCGCGCCGAGTGGCCTCATGCATCAGGCACGGATAGATCGGTGCAAGCGTGAACCCAACCAGCAGAAGCGCAGCCGACGGGAGAAACCCCTTCACCGGAATCAGCAGAAGACCGGCGGCGATCATGACGCCCGCACCCGAAATCGTGCTGAGCAGGCGGTTGCCAAGCCTGTCCGCCGTGAAGCCGAGCAGGAACCTGCCGGCAGTCAGCATCGCCCAGTACGCCGTTACGACGTATTGCGCGGTGTTCAGGCTCATTCCGCGCGCCCGGGTCAGGAAAGCGCAGCCCCAGAGTCCCGCTCCGGCCTCAATGCCGCAGTACAGGAAGAAGATCAGCACGCAGAGCCAGAAATCAAGGGAGAAATGGCATTTGCCTTCCAGCTTGTCCATGGAGGATGATGCGGCAGTCGCCCGGTCGTGTTCCTCCTCGTCCCGGCGGGCGCGGTCCCACAGGCCGATGGTGGAGCAGAAAAAAACGGCAAGAACGACCTGCACGGAGCCGATCGCGAAATAGGCGCTCCTCCATGACCCGGTCGACTGGAGAAATATGGATGCGATCAGCGGTCCGAGCGTGGCGCCGACGCCCCAGCAGCAGTGCAGCCAGCTCATGTCCCGGCTGGAATAATGCTTGGAAACATAGAAGTTCATGCCGGTGTCGATCGCGCCCTGCCCGAACCCGAGCGGGACCGCAAATGCGAGGAGTACGGCGAAAACCGGGGAAAAACCGCATCCGACCAGGGAAAGCCCGGTGATCGCGCCGCAGACCGCCAGCAGGCGTCCCGTGCCGATCTTCCGCAGGATCAGCCCGCTCGCCGACGCCGACACGGAGGAACAGAGCGCGAGCACGGTCGCGATGAAGCCGCCGTAGCGGAGCGGGACGTCAAACGTGCCGCTCATGGGGATCCAGGCGGCATCAAGGATCTTGTCCGGAAGTCCGAGGCTGATATAGCCGAGATAAATGATGCAGAGCAGAATGAGCTTTCTGCGCGCCGGGGAAATGCTGTCGAAAAGATGGTGCATGGAACAGCCAAAAAAAGCGCGAACCGGAAGAAGCGGCCCGCGCTGGGTAAAACGGAAAACCGGATGTTATTCCTTCGGGAAGTCCATGCCTTCCACGATGCCGGGGATCTCCTGCTTGTAGTAGGAGTATGCCATGCGGCGGAGGAAGAGGACGTCGAGCTTCCAGTCCAGGATCCCGTCGCCGAGGTCGGCGCGGACGTTCGAGTTATCGAACGTGATCTGGGTGGAGAAGTACGGGATGAGGTCTTCGATCATGCGCATGACGAGCTTTTCGTCCTTGGACGGGTCGTCATTCTTATCGACGGTGCGGAGACCGGTGACCTTCAGGATATCGCGGCAAGCGATACCGATCATTTCGGTGGAGACGGGGCTGTCGCCGGTGATGTGGTACGTGCGGTTCTTCTCCGGGAGCAGGAAGAGCTTGGACATGGATTCCTGCACATAGTCGATCGGCACGAAGTAGATCTTGTCGGAGGTCGCGCTGGCGATGCGGATGTTCACTTCCATCTGGGCGTTCGCGGGGAGGCCGGCCTTGAATGCGCGGTTGCTCTTGATGCGGCCGAGGAATTCCAGGATGCGGTAGAACGCGAGCGGCTTGCGGATCACGCCGTCGGAACGGCGGCCGACGATGATGGAGGGACGGTAGATGGTGTACGGGACGCCGACGTTCTCGCGGACGTACTTTTCGGCGTCGAACTTGCTGCGCTCGTAGGAGTTGATCCAGCCGGTGGCGGGCATGGTGTCTTCCATGACGCGTCCGGCGTAGGTGCCTGCGACATAGGCGGTGCTGACGTACTGGAAGCGCGGGATATTGAAGCGCTTGACCGCCTCGACCGCGTTGAGCGTGCCGTTCATGTTGGTCGCGTAGGTCTTGCCTTCGGGGTCTTTTCCGAGGTTGACGTCGGCGGCGCAGTGGAACATCACGTCATAGGGACCGTATTTGGCGATCTCGTCGAACGGAAGTCTGGTCACATCGCCGGAGATGACGGTGATGCGGGAGATGATGGAATCGTAGGAAGCGGGGTCTCCGTCGAATTCACACTGGGCGCGCATGGTGATCTCGGTACGCTCCTGGGCTGTCTGGGCAGAGTTGCCGCGGCAGATGGCGACGATCTTGAAGTCGGGATGATTGCGAAGCAACGCCGTGACGACGGACGCACCGACCAGACCCGTAATACCGGTAAGCAGGATGTTCAAAGCTAACTTACTCCTTATGCCAGTTTTTATTTTTAAAAAATTTATGTAGATGCCAAATGTAAAAAAACGTTCTAACAATATACCACTCTTTCTCAAAAAAGAAAGCCGGAAATACCAAAAAGTCGTGATTTTTTGGAAATCAGTCGAAAAAAAGCGCTTTCCGATTGAAAAACACGATTCGCGGTGATACGTTATTATCGTTTTTTATCTTATTCACCGTTACCATTCGATCGGAGTCTTCACCATGGGGTTTGCCTGCGGTTTTGTCGGTCTTCCCAACGTCGGGAAATCCACGCTTTTCAACGCCTTGACCAACGGCGGCGCCGCCGCCGCCAATTTCCCGTTCTGCACCATTGAGCCGAACACGGGCATCGTGGCAGTGCCGGACGAACGCCTCGGCGTGCTGGCGAAGATCGAGAAATCCGCCCGCATCGTGCCGACGACGCTGAAATTCATCGACATCGCCGGACTCGTCCAGGGCGCCAGCAAGGGCGAGGGACTCGGCAACCAGTTCCTCGGCCATATCCGCAACGTCGACGCCGTGGCGCACGTGGTGCGCCTGTTCCAGGATGGCGACGTGGTCCACGTGGGCGGCTCCATCGACCCGGCGCGCGACCTGGAGCTGATCCTGACTGAGCTCATGCTCGCCGACCTGGAATTCCTCCAGCGCAGGTTCGACAAGTGCAAGAAGCTCCTCCGCACGGGCGACCCTGAGATCAAGGCGGAATACGAGCTCTCCCAGTCCTGCATCGCCGCCCTGGAGGACGGCAGGATCCCGACTTGGGACAAGGACGACCCGGAGACCTGCCGCGTGATGGCGTCGCTCCAGCTCCTCTCCACCATGCCCGCGTTCGTCTGCGCCAATGTCGACGAGGACGGATTCCGTTCTTTCGGGCAGGACGACGCCTCGAAGGCTCTGCTGGAGTACGCCTCCGGGCACGGCATGGAAGTCGTTCCGGTCTGCGCGAAATTCGAGGAAGAGCTCGCCGCGCTCGAACCCGACGACGCCAAGGCGTTCCTGGAGGACATCGGCGCGACGGAAAGCGGCCTCCAGCGCGTCATCCGCACCGGGTACAAGCTCCTCGACTACTGCACGTTCTTCACCACCGGCAAGGACGAGACGCGCGCCTGGACCATCATCAACGGCACTGCCGCGCCGGAAGCCGCCGGAAAGATCCACACCGACATGCAGCACGGGTTCATCCGCATGGAGGTCGTCTCCTACGACGAGCTTGTCGCGCACGGCGGCTGGAACGCCGCGAAGACCGCCGGCAAGCTCCGGACCGAGGGCAAGGACTACATCGTGAAGGACGGCGACTGCGTGTACGTCCTGTTCAACAAGTAAGGTCCGTCCGTTTCGGGGGAAGACATGGCAGAGGACCGGACCAGTTCCAGCAGGCGTTTCTTCAGCAGTTCCCGCAATCTGGCGATCTCGACCCTGATCAGCCGCATCCTCGGGCTTTTCCGGGAGAGCGTGACCTCCGCAGTCATCGGCGGCGGCGCCCTGATGTCCGGCTGGACGCTCGCTTTCACCTGGGCCAACACGTTCCGCCGCATCCTCGGCGAGGGCGAACTCGGCAAGGCGATCGTGCCGATCCTTTCGCTGTCGCTGGAAAAAGAGGGCGTGGAACGCGCCCGCGACCGTTTTTCGACCATCCTGCTGTGGCTGACGCTGCTGCTGACCGCGCTTGCGGTCGTGCTCGGGCTCCCGTCGTGGCTGATCGCCCGCATGCTGGAACCGGGACGCTGGAAGACGGCCTTTGAGCTCTTCCCCATCCTGGCGCCGTACATGGTGTTCATCTGCATCGTGGGCGCGGCGACCGCCTGCGCGAACGTGCTCCGCGAATTCTTCCTGCCGTCGCTGACCGCGATCGTGCAGAACATCGTGCTGATCCTCGCCCTTGTGCTGGTCTGCCGCCGTTACGATGGAATGTCCCAGCTGACGGCATTCGGCCTTGCCGTGCTTGTGGCAGGCATCCTCGAAATGACCCTGATCTTCCTGATCCTGTGGCGGCGCGGCATGATGGTGCGCATTTCGCGGGCGATCCTCCGGGACCGGGAAACCCTGCTTTCCATCTGGAAACTGGTCCTGCCGGGACTGCTCGGAGCCAGTGCGCTCCAGGTGAGCCTGCAGTGCGACCGCATCGTGGCGGGACTCATCGGCGACTACGCCGCATCCTCCCTCTACTACAGCGAACGCCTGGTCTATCTTCCGGTCGGCATCTTCGCCGTATCGTTCGCCACCGTCGCAAATACGGAGCTGTCGCGGTTCGCCGCCACCGGAAACTACGATGACCTGACCGCGATGCTGATGAAGACGATCCGGATCCTGCTGTTCGTGTCCGTGCCGTTCGCGGTGTTCATGGTCTGTTTTCCGCAGAACATCATCAGCCTTTTCTTCCAGCAGGGCAGGTTCGATGAGACGGCGATGCGGGAGACCGCATACGCGTTCCTGATGTACTCCGCCGGGATCCCGCTGTTCTCGGTGTTCAAGATTTCGTCCGTGGCGTTCACGAGCAGACGGGACATGGTGACGCCGCTGAAAGTCTCGCTGATCTGCATCTCGCTGAACATCGTGCTGAACTTCGCGCTGATGGTCCCGCTGAAACAGGGCGGCATCGCGCTCGCGACCATCGTGTCCTCCCTGCTGAACAACACCCTGCTGCTGACGATCTACAACCGCCAGATGCCGGAACACAAGCTCGATTTCCGCGCGCTGGGGCTGTATTTGCTGAAGCTGATCCCGGCGTGCATCCTGCCGCTGATCCCGGCGTATCTTGTCTTCCGCCTGAATATGATCCCCGGCGACCTGGACCTTTCCATGCTGCCGCACGGGGATCTCCTGAAATCGAAGCTGGTCGTTGGCGCGCCGCTGCTGGCCGCCGGGATCGTTTACGGCGTTGGACTGCTCGCACTGTGCTGGATCTTCCGCATCGAAGAAATCGGCGTGGTACTGAACAAGTTCATCCGCCGCGGGAAACGCGCCGCAAAAGCTTAACAGATAAGTCTTCCCCGGACGCCCTCAAGTGCGCGATCACTTGCGTGGGAGGCGTTCCGTGCGGACCGGGAGCAGGTAAAGCGCGGTGAGGAAATTGACCCCGGCGACGAGCACGAAGACCCCGATGGCGCTGATGAATCCGTACGCCATAAGCTGCGCCGAAACGACAGTGCCGATGGCGATCGCAAACGAGTTCACGATGTTGTTCGCGGCGATCGCCCGGGCAACCTGCTCCGGGTCCGCCTTGTGCTGGAGCAGCGCGTTCAGCGGCACCGAATAGAATCCGCCGCAAGCCGCCAGAAGCACGAGGTCGGCGGCGATCCGCCACGAGGCGGGATAGCGCAGGATGTCGGAAACGGACAGCAGCGTGTCGGCGTCCGCCGGGGCATGCGTCCAGGAACGCGAGGCGAAAAACAGGTCGAGCGTGAAGAAAGCCATCAGGACCAGCGCGGGCGAAACGAGCGGCATCACGGCGCGGCGGCGTCCGACGGTATTGCACAGCACGGAGCCGATGGCGACCCCCGCGGAGAAGAGCAGGTACAGGATCGGCACCAGATGCGGCTGCGCGTGCAGCACATCCTTGCAGAATCCCGCCAGCAGCGACACATACAGCGCGGCGGTCATCCAGAACGTCGAAAGCCCCACGACGCAATGGGTCAGGACCTTGTCGCGGAAAACGGTCCGGATGACACCCCACGAGGCGCGGATGAGGTTCGGGTCGATGCGAAGCGCCGGGGCTTCCGGCTTCATATCCGGGATGAAGTACGCGCCGCAGAGCCCGAGGAGCGCCATCAGGAGGATGACCGCGCCGGTCACCAGCCTGCCGTGGGGGAGGGTGATCAGGTAATTGCCGAGAACCGCGCCGAAGATGACCGCGACATAGGTCCCCGCGTTCACGTAGGCGTTTCCGCGCAGCAGTTCGCGTTCCTCCAGCATCTGCGGGATGTAGGCGTATTTGAGCGGGCTGAACAGCGCCGACTGCGTGCCCATGAAGAAAAGCAGGGCGAGGAGCGGCCAGATGCTGCCGCACAGGAACGCAAAGAACACCGGGACCATGAGGCAGAATTCCATGACCTTGTAGGTGCGGAAGAGCTTATGGCGCGGGAACTTGTCTGCGAGCTGCCCCGCCGTGGCGGAAAACGGGAAATACGGCAGCATCAGCAGCGCCATTGCCGTGAACGACAGCGCGTTCGCCGTGCCCGTGGCGAGCCCGGACTGATACGAGATCATGATGACCAAAGCGTTGCGGAACAGGTTGTCGTTGAAGGCGCCGAAGAAGAACGTCAGAAAAAAAGGAAAAAATCTGCGGGAGAAAAACATGAGGCCAGGGTGCGTGATGAAACGGTTTTTTGCGGGGCTGAGCGGGGATTGACTGCCGTTTATAATATAAATCCCCTCCGGGGAAAGTCAAGCGCAAAAGGCGTTTCCCGCCAGACCGCGGGGCGCGGATATCAGCTTTTCGCCTTTTTTTGCGGATTCCGGCTTGACAAATCCTTATAAAACGGCTATCTTAATATTTTCAAATGGTTTTTACTGCTTAACAAAACAGGTATTGATTATGGCGACTTATGATGTCAAGGACGTGAACGGCGTCGAACACCTCAGGCTCGAAGAGTCCGACGTGGCCGCCCTCGTCGAATCCGATCAGCTCACGGCCACGTGCCCCATGAAGAAATCCCCCATGCCGTCCTGGTCCACGGCTGCCAAGTTCGATTTTCTCACCAATCAACTCGACGAACAGCGCAAGCGCATCGCCGCAGCCGCCGCGCAGGCGCGCTGGGACGTCGGCAAAGACCTCACCGACCAGCAGAAAGTCGCGCTCGCCGAGGAAAAGAAGTATGCCGCGAAGCCCGCCCAGCCGATGGCACGTCTCAAGGCTTTCTTCATCGACTTCATTTTCGCGCTCTTCAAGGCCGTTCCGGTGGAACTCGCCGCCATCGCGGCCGTCTATTTCCTCGCCGTTTCCGCCGCATCCTCCCTGCCGGCGCCGACGTTCCCCGCCGACGATGCGAATCCGAAAGCCAAGCATCCTGCCACGTTCGCCGCGATGGACGCCGACGCGGGATACAAGGCGGGGTCCCTCTTCAAGGACGAAGCTACGAAGGTGCAGTATATCTGCCTTTCCACTCAAAAAGGCAAAGCCGTCTGGTGCAAGGCCAGCATGGCCGCACGCATCGCGATCACCGCGGCGCTCCTGTTTTACGCATGGGAATTCGTCATGCTCGGCTGGGGACTCTGCGCCCACGGCCATACCCGCGGCATGAGAAAGAGCGATCTGACGCTCTATAACGCCAATGACGTCCGGGTCGAGCTGAATGGCTTCCAGGTGTTCCTCTCCGTGCTGGTGACGCTTTCGACCTGGGCTATCGCCTGGATCTTCGTGCTGGCACTGAAACGTTCCCCCGCCGAACTCGTTTCGTTTACGCGCTGCAGTGCCGACTAAGCGCTAGACGCTTCCATCTTTTTTTCCTGTTCCATGACCGCATCGCCGCACCCCGGCGGTGCGGTTTTTCTTTCTCTGAAATAACACTGCGGCAGGGATAGAAAACGAATGATTATTACATCCGATTCAGACAATTCTTTGCTATGATAAAAAGATTTGTTTTTTCGGACACGCCAGCTGTTTGATTGTTTATGAGATCCCTAGCAAGCAGCGCGATTCGGCATCGGCCTGCTCTTCCGGTTTCCCGCCCTGAAACAAGAAATATTATGACAGATTACGCCGATCAAATATGACGAAATGACGGTCAATCATCCTTATTTAACGTCAACGATTTGACGGGATGACGGTCAACTATGACGGAATGACGGTCAAATCTTTTACGACTCTGAAAAACCCAGTTTCCGTTCTCGCGCTTGCAACGATGAAACCCCCTTTATAAAAACGAAGCAATACAGATTCTTATCTTTCTAAATTGCGTGGCATCCAAGCTTATCTCCAAGGGAGTTAAGTGTTAAAATTCTATCGGAACAGGCGACTGCTCCATGACGAGCTTTTCGGCTTCTTCCCGGCTGATCACCCCGACAGATCCGTCCGAATACAGCACACGGGCGGTCAACGCGTATTCCGCGCAATGAGGATACAGCAGACGGTATATGGTCATGAGCAATTTGTTGTCGACATGATGGGCGTCCGGCGGGTCCATCGCGATCGGGATCCGGTCGCGCGAATCCAGAAACAAAGCGGATGCGGGAACCGGAAGCACAAGAAACGGATCCCCTGACTGTGCACAGCGGAGATATTTCCCGTTCTGCCCCGGGTCCAGGATTCCCCGGCGCAAAACCTCCTGAAGCAGATCGGCGACCATCATATCAGGCGTGATCTCGATCATCTTCGCGTCGCGCGGCATGGATTCCGGCAGATCGTCGGGATGGGTCAAACCGTAGTGCAGACCTTTGCCGATCTGGCTGAGATTGGAAATACACTCCGAGGCTCTCCACTTGAGCTTGTAGGCATCTTCTTCAAAGATCGAAAGGACCGAACAGCTCCCGATGAGCAGGGTAACGATCACAAGGAGGGTGAAACACCCCCTTTTCAGGATGTAGCTCGTCAGCCAGGACACGGAAACATCTTTCATCCGCAGGACGTCATCATCGCGTTCCGGCTCTTTGGGCGGGGAATCCAGGCACGCCCAAAGATTCTTCGGTTTCTCCGCGGCGGCGGGTGTTTCGTTCTTTTCCGTCGTCATGGCTCCGCCTCCTGCTCGATCATGTATTCGGTCTTTTGTAGTTTGAGCGGCACGGGCGACTGTTCCGCAACGAGTTTTTCAGCCTCTTCCGTAGTCAGGATTTTGACGGTTCCGTCCGAGTAAAGGACGTTTGTGCCGTATTTCCCGTGGCTGCCGGGCCGGCACATGAGGATGGGAACGGGTTTTTGTTCCGCCTGGTTCAGCAGGACCGAAACCGGCGCCGGGAACGCCAGATACGGATCGCGATGGCCGTCGACCGGACAGGAAAAGTAGCTCCAGTTCCTTCCATCGTTTTCATACATCTCCTGAACCATGACGGGGATCGTCCAATCCGGCGGAAGCTCGCGGCCATCTCCCTCAAATTTTGAAAGATAATAAGGCATACTTCTATACACTGTTTGCAGTATGGAACGGCAGTCGAAGGCAACAGTTTCGGGTCTCACTCTTCCGAACGGCGGAAGAAGGCAGAGAATGAGGAAGAGAAGCGTCACCATGGCAAGGAAAGCGATCAGGCATCCGGAACCGAGCTTCTTATCTTTTTCCTGAACGGGGTTGCCGGCGGTCGGCTTGTCGGCGGCACCGGCAATCGTCCCGGTCGGAGCTTCCGCGGAAAATTCGTTCTTTTCCGTCGTCATGGCTTTTGTTCCTCCTCCGGCTGGGTTTCAAAGTCTAATTTGAGCGGAACGGGCGACTGCGCGGCAACGAGTTGTTCAGCTTCCTCTCTGGCCATTTTTTTCTGGCTCCCGTCCGAATACAGGACGAATGAAATAGCCCTGTCCGCGTCGGGCGGACACATGAGGATCGGAACAGCTGGATGAAGCGATTTGTCGAACACAACCGAGGCGGGTTGAGGAAACACCAGATAGGACTGGATGACTTCCCTGGGCTTGCAACGGAGGAACGCGTGTTTGTAGCGTTTGCTTCGGCAGAAAAACTCCTTTTCCCAGACGGGACCGGACAGTTTGGAGTCTTTCCTGACCGCCTCCTGAATCAGGTCAGCGACAGTCCATTCGGGCGGCAGTTCAAAATCCTCTCCGGCGGGAACATCGCGCATGATTTTGCAGATGTGCCACTGCTGGCTCGTGCAGATAGCGCAGTGAACCGCGTCCGGATTCACCCGGTTGAAGTCGATCTGAAACAGGAAAAACAAATTGACCGCGATCAGCAGGAAAACGATGCAGGTATCCCGGAAGCTGAGGTTGCGAACCTTGAACTGTTCCTTCCAGTCCATCGTCTTTCATCCTTTTCCGTTGGGGATGTTATTTGTCTTTTTCCTCGGGACCCGTCACGCCGTCAGCACCGGGCATTCTCAGTTGGTTACAATTTGCAACCAACTCGCAACCCTCTCTGGCTAAGCGATTTTTGAGGACTTTCCAATAGTTCGAGGCGTGCCGTGTGTCCGGCTGGTCGGTCAGGATGCCGACCACATCGACGATGGAATAATACCATGTTTCCGTTTCCGCGTCCCAGGAGGAACGCACCCGTTTGTGTTCGAAAACTTTGATCGCACCGTACTGAGTCATGTCGCGGGAATCCTTCCGTTGAAAACAACCACTATTCGGGCGGAGAGTTCAGATTCTTATTCTTCTTCGGCGCGGGAAAGGAGCTCGTCGCGGAAGGACTTGGTGTAGAATGCGCCGCAGTGGCCGCCGTTGGAGAACCAGGTGATGCGGTCGCCGAGCGTCTCATCGAGGAACTTGCGGTCGGCGTCGTTGATGAGGATGTCGTCCCAGGAATGGATCATGCGGACGGACTTGTTTTCGCGGAGCGTCTTTTCGACGGCACGGAGCCCGGATTCGGAGGCGAGCTGGTCAAGGTCGGCTTCGGTCTTGCCGTTCTGCGGGAAGAGGAAGCGCGTGATGTACTCCATGAAGCCGACGTTGCCGATCTCGCGGTAGAAGTCCTCGCGATTGAACATGGTGCAGGGGGCCTCAATGCCGGGAAGGGGATACTTGCCCTCGCGCTGGGTCTTCTCCAGGACCTCGTCGAGGCAGCTCTGGAACGAGAACGCCACGAAGAACTTGGCGGTGTCGTCGGGGACGAGCGGAGGACGCGTGAAAGTCTCCGGCTCTTTGCTGTCGAACGGCGGGATCACACGGTCGGTAAGGACGTACTGGAGCCCGGCTCCGGTGGTGACCTTTTCCACGGCATCGTCGAACGTCCACTGTTTGGTCACGCCGGCGTATTCATCGGCAGTCTTCAGCGCGACGAGCAGGTCGGCGGGCGGGTTGATCGGGAGATAACGGCTGATGCCGAGGGTATTTTCCTTTTCCTCCATGGCGGCGATATGGCAGAGCTCGAGCGCGCCCATGGACCAGCCGGTGAGGACGATCCGCGGGTCCTTGATCTTTTCGTTTTCGCGGAGGTCGGCGAGGATCTTCTGAAGCACGATGCGCATTTTTTCGGCGTCGCGCGGGGTGTATCCGGGCAGTTTGCCGTCGGTTGCGGTCATGAAGCGCCAGTTGAAGCCGTTATCGACCAGGACGACGCTGTAGCCGGCGTTGTAGAACTCCTCGGCGGTGGCGAGCGCGGTCTGGCCGTTGTAGATGCTGCCGATGCCGGGAATGATGATGGCGAGCTTTTCAGGCGGGACTTCGTTTTTGTCCTTCGGCTTCGGCGCCTCGAAGAAGCCGTATCTGAGGCGGGAGCGCTCGGGGTCGATGCCGACCTCGACTTTCCGCGTGTGTATCTTGTCCTCGAAATCGGAGTTGAAGATGGAGAGGCGCGCGTACCACCAGTCATGGTCTTTCTGCGGCACGAAGTAGATAGCGCGGAGCGTGTCAGCCACGGGTCCGAGCGAATGGTACCCCTCGAGGGCCTTGCGGCGGCCATGCAGGCTTTCCGGCATCGTGGATCCCTGGTCCGGCGGGAGCTCGGGCAGGCGGTCGTGGTAAACGTCCTTCGCGTAGTCGTAATACCACTTGTCGAGCTGGAGTTCACGGTTCAGGAGCGACATCATCACATAGGTGCGGTACGGGTCGGCGGACCCCTTGATCGCGTTCACGAACTTGGGATGCATCGCCACGACGTTGTTGACGTACGCCCAGCTTGAGTACGGCAGATAGGTGCGGATGTCCAGCAGATAGTCGAAGATGCTGCCGACGTCGTCGCGGACGTTGATGTGCTTGCTGCCGGGGATGATCAGGCGGCAGCCCGGACCGATGCCCCAGGTAGCGAACATGCGGCCGAAGTCGGCGTCGGTCTTGTAGAGGTGGAACCAGTATTCGGCGGGGTCGAAGAGCCCGGCGATGCCGATGGTGGAGTTCAGCAGGAAACGCCCCGTCTCGACGCCCGCGCATTCCCATTCAGCGCTGCCGAGCGAGGAGATCGCGCGGCCGGGGAACGCGAGGTTGTGGCAGGCGTTTTCGATGCACTGGATCACGGGACGCGGCAGGATGCTGGACCAGATCCAGCCCAGCGGACGCGCGATGTAGTCCATGATCACGCAGTCGACCTCG
>Ga0310690_10002012_pt1 | contig 34614 bp, 32 predicted proteins | sample AusTroGonzalo_MG_2_FD_207661 | JGI IMG/M metagenome (GOLD analysis project Ga0310690, IMG submission 207661) | Bovine rumen microbial communities from tropical cattle in Woodstock, Queensland, Australia - Gonzalo_04 (v2) (version 2) | ecosystem: Host-associated > Mammals > Digestive system >...
TCACCCTGCACCTTGCGGAACTCCGACACCCGGATGCGGGTCGGGTCGAACTTACGGGCAGCACCCATACTGGAATATAACGACACATCCGCCAGACGGGTCACGTTGTTGATGAGCAAAGCCTTGTCGTTGACAGAGTCGATGGCGTCAATCACATAATCGTACTCAGCAAGGCGGAAACGCTCGGCTGTAGCCGCATTGTAGCGGTCCGTCACAGCTGTGATATCTGCGTCAGGGTTGATGCTTAGCAGACGCTCGCGCATCACCGCCACCTTAGGCAGCCCGAGGGTCTGCGTAGTAGCCATGAGCTGACGATTGATATTAGAGGGTACAACCACATCGCCGTCCACCATCGTCAGATGATGAACACCCGAGCGGACAAGCGTCTCGGCACACCATGAGCCCACGCCGCCTACGCCGAACAAGATGACACGCTTCGAAGCGATGCGAGACAAACATGACTCGCCTAACAGAAGCTCGGTGCGTTGGAATATGTCGGGGTTATATATCATGATTAAGCAGCATAGCACACTCGGCGCCATCTAATGAAGTTTATTCAGTCGCTCTGCATCCAGACGAAGCAGAACAGCCAGCAGCAAGGTGAAACTGATCATGGACGAGCCACCGTAACTGAAGAACGGCAGAGGAATGCCTATCACCGGCAGCAATCCCAACACCATACCCACATTGATAGTCAGATGGAAGAAAAAGATACCCGCCACACAATACGCATAGATTCGAGAGTAGTTGTCACGCTGACGTTCGGCAATGAAGATAAGCCGCAGGATAAATATCAGATAGGCAATCAGCAGGCATGACGATCCGATGAACCCCCACTCCTCACCCACGGTGCAGAAGATGAAGTCCGTGTCCTGCTCCGGCACAAAACGGAGCTTGGTCTGGGTGCCCTTGAGGAAACCCTTGCCGGTGAACTGCCCTGAGCCAATGGCAATGAGCGACTGGTTGACGTTGTATCCGGCACCCGTCGGATCGTCCTTAAGGCCAAGCAGCACCTCAATACGAGTACGCTGGTGAGGCTGGAGCACCTTGGTGAACACCATAGTACATGCCTCACAGAACACCAGCGCCACAGCAACATACGCCGTGACAAGCAACATGGTGAAGTGACGCCGGTAGATAACAACCGCCGTAAAGTACACCAACGCCAGCACCAGGGCAATGAGCGATACATGGTTGAAGTTGACCGTGTGCCAGATATTCACCACAAGCCCGGTAGCATATGACAAGATGACGATACCACAGAGAACAAGCGCATTCTTCCAGTCACGCTCGTGCAACCAGGTGAACCCCACGACCACAGCCATCAGCACCAGATAACACAGCAGCACACCCACATTACCCACTCCCCAGGGCACATCAACCTCCCCGAAACGAATGGAACATATGAAGAGCAATGCAAACGACAGACCGCCGGTCAGCACATAGCCGGACATGCCGAAACGGTAGAACATGATCAGGAACGAGGCAAACACCAGTGCCGAACCGGTCTCACGCTGCCAGATCATAATGATACCGGCAGGCAATACCAGCAGCAGAGCCGGAACAAGCAAATCATGCCACGAACGGACACGGTACTCGTACCGCCCCATGTACTTAGCCAGAGCCAATGCCGTAATCATCTTCGCCAACTCGGCCGGCTGAAACTTCAACGGTCCGATGTCGATCCATGACATAGATCCCTTGGTGTTGTGCGCAAGCAGCGGGGTGACCAGAAGGACAAGAATCCATGCAGCATACAAAAGGTAAGCCACAACCTCGTACGTACGTCCCTCAATAAACAAAACAGCTATACCCAGCATACAGGCTATACCTATCCAAAGGAACTGCTTGCCGGCACGGTTGCTAAGATCAAATACCGAAGTCTGGTCGAAGGTGTAACTGGCACCGTAAATATTCAGCCAGCCGAACAGGGCTATCCCAAGAAACAGAAGGATAGTCCACCAGTCGATACCTGATATGATGCTGTTGCGGGTCACCATTTAAATTTGAAGATTTGAAGATTATTACTGTTGGACACTGGGGTGCTCGAGGACAGTGCTGACCATCTTGTTGTAAATATGCTTGCGCTGGACGGTACCGGTCAGGTACTGCTCCATCATCAGTGAGGCGACAGGTGCCGCCCATGTGGCACCAAAACCGGCGTTTTCCACAACAACGGCCACGGCAATCTTCGGTGCGTCCATCGGAGCAAAACCGATGAAGATAGCATGGTCCTTGCCGTGCGGGTTCTGCACGGTTCCGGTCTTGCCGCACATCTGCAACGAGTCGATGTTATACCAGCGTCCCGTACCGTTGGTCATCACCTGGTGCATGCCTTGAGCAGTCAGGTTGAACCAGGCCGTGTCCATGCCCGTCTCGTGGCGCAGGTCAGGACTGTCGGTCAGTTCGACGTTCAGGTGGGGAGTGATGAAATATCCACGGTTGGCCAATGTAGCAGCCTGATTGGCAAGCTGCAAGGGTGTGACGAGAATCTCGCCCTGCCCGATACTGAGCGAACGGATAGTGATGGCCTTCCAACCTTTATCGCCATATGTACGGTTGAACTCCCGCTCGGCGGGGATCTTACCAGCCGACTGCTCACCGATGTCCGTACCCACAAAGCGCTGGCCGAGACCGAACTTCATCACATCGTCGCGCCAGAGGTTGTACCGCGCGCGGAAAGTAGCGTTGTTATCGCCAAAACCGTCCTTCTGGAGCATGTCACGAAACGCGTTCCAGAAGTAAGGGTTGCAACTCTGCTCGATGGCGTTAAGCAGCGACACCGGCGAACCATGGTGGTGCGTACACTTGATAGGCGTAGACTGAGGTCCGGAACACGGGTATTTGGTTTGCGGCGTTATACCGTTCTCCTGCAGACAGACAACCGACTGAATCGTTTTGAATGTAGAACCCGGGGGATAAGTGGCCTGTGTGGCGCGGTTGTAGAGCGGCTTGGTGGGGTCGTTGAGCAAGCGGTTATACTGCACCGAACGCTGCTTGCCCACCAGAATCTCGGGGTTCCATGTAGGCGACGATGCCAAGGCAAGGATCTCGCCAGTTGCCGGCTCCAAGGCCACCACGCTGCCCACCTTGCCTTGCAGGAGCTGCTCGGCAAGCATCTGTAACTGAATATCGAGCGACAGATGCAGGTCAGTACCAGTAACCGCCTCAACATCCTCGGCGCCGTCATGGTAAGAGCCCTGGATGCGTCCGCGGGAGTCACGCATAATCACCTCAACACCTTTCTGTCCGCGCAGACGTTGCTCATAAGTACGCTCCAGTCCGTCACGCCCGGCATAGTCACCCGCCTGATAATAGGCGTCCCTATCAATATCCGCCTGCGACACCTCACCTACCGAGCCCAAAATATGTGCTGCATACGGATATGAGTAGCCACGCAGGGTACGCTTGCGTATGCCCATACCCGAAAACTTGTAGGACGTCTCACGCAACGAAGCCACCTCCTGTTTGCTGAGCTGCGCCATGAACACCTGCGGGGTATAAGTGGAAAATCCACGGTTACGCCGGGTGTCACGAATAGACGCAATGCGCTGCTCAAACTCCAGACTGTCAATACCCAGACACTGGCAGAACGCTGTGGTATCGAAGCCATGGCGCATCTCCTGGAAAATCAATGTGACCTCATATATAGGCTGGTTGAAAACAAGCAACTCGCCGTTGCGGTCGTAGATCAGTCCGCGCGACGGATAGATAACCTGACGGATAAGAGCGTTGCTGTCCGCCTTCTGCTTTTGCGACTGGTCGATAATCTGCAACCAGAACAGACGGATAATGAACGTCATCACGACGAGCACAACGGCTCCCATAATGATGTACTCTTTTTTTCTGTTCGGGTCGTTCGTCATTCGGGAAAAAGGTTGAACAGGTTCAGGTGTTCTTGCGCACGTACTCCAGCATGAGTATGAACGCGAAGCTCAGCACTCCGCTAACCACTATTTGCAGCAGGGTATAGCCAAAATGCTGAAATGTAAAAGCCTCCAGCATGAATACGATGGCGTGATGGACGGCAACGATAACAGCCAACATCCGTATATAGTTGCCAGGTCCGATAGCATCGAGAGTGATAGCGCCCTTCATGCGCTCGATATCCTGTACGTAACGGGCCACGAGCAACGGGCGCGCGTAGGCAATCATCACACAGCCCGCCATGTGTATTCCCGCAGCGTGGGTGAATATGTCCATGACCGCACCGACAGACGCACCGATGAGCATCTGCATCCAGCGCGGCAACTCAATAGGCAGCAGAATAATCACCCACAGATAGACAAACGGATGCACCAACCCGAGCCAGTGCAGATTGTCCAACAACAGCACCTGCAGGAAAAGGAGCAACGCAAAGATACCTATGTATTTGAACCAGTTGGTCATGTTCTGTCAAACCAAAAATCCGCTATCATTGAATGGAGTCCAGTTCTTCACGGTGGGCGAATTTCAGGACGTGAACCGTCCGCAGGCTATGGAAGTCGGTGGACAGCTGCACATCAATGCCGTAGTACGAATCCCCTTCGCCCAATGCCACTTTCGACACGACACCCACCGGCATATCAGCAGGAAAGATAGCACTCATGCCACTGGTGACAATGGTATCGCCGACCTCAATATCCACATGCCTGGCAACATCTTCCAGATTAGCCTTGCGTGTATCAGGCATATGCCAGTGAAGAGTGGACATGTAGCCGTTCTTCCGTATCATCGATGAGATGAATATGCCCTCATGGATAATCGGTGCCACCACGGCAAAATGTGTACTGACCGCCTGTACGACACCCACTATGCCATCCTTGCCGATCACGCCCATGTCAGGTGTTATACCGTCGCGCCGGCCCTTGTTCAGAGTCAGGTAGTTATGGTGGCGATCGTCGCTGAAGGCAATAACGCGTGCCGGAATAAACGAATAGTCCAGATCGGAGCAGACATATGTGCTGTCGGTCACCCCAGCCACCTCACGAGCATTGAGCAAACTCATAATCTCAGCGTTCAGGCGGGCATTTTCCTCAAGGAGCAAGGCATTGTCGGAACGCAGCCGGAAATACGAGGTCACATTGCCTGTCATGAGCTGCACATAGCCTGTGACAGCGTTCGCTGCGCCGGAAGCTGCAACCTGCTGGTATTTATTTCCGCGAATGACGAAAATAAACGCAACAACTTCCAGCCCCACAAGGAGTAGGAAGTTGCTATAACGCACTATCAGTTGCAGCAAGTTACGCATAGGCGTGAAGACTTACAACTTAGCGGATGAGGAAACCGAACTTGTCGTAGTTCTTGAGGGCTATACCCGTACCGCGTGCCACAGACAACAACGGAGCCTCAGCTATGTGGAACGGGATAGTGATCTTGTCCTGCAGACGTTTGGCAAGTCCGTGCAGTTGTGCACCACCTCCTGCCAGATAGATACCGCGCTCAACAATATCAGCGTACAACTCTGACGGCGTGGATTCCAGAGCAGCCAGTACAGCCTGTTCGATTCGCGAGATGGATTTGTCGAGACAGTGGGCAATCTCCTGATAGCCAACCAACACCTTCATAGGCAGAGCGGTGACCTTGTTCGGACCGGTTACGAGATAGTCCTCAGGTGCATCCTCCAGTTCAGGCAGTGCGGCACCTACGGCAATCTTGATGCGCTCGGCTGTCGGTTCGTCGATACGCATGTTATGCATGCGGCTCATGAAGTCGATGATATCACGGTTGAAATCATCACCTGCGGTCTTGATGGACTTGTTGGCCACAATACCGCCGAGAGAGATAACTGCAATTTCCGTTGTACCACCGCCTATATCAACCACCATACATCCTTGCGGCGCCTCGACATCGACACCTATACCGATAGCCGCAGCCATCGGTTCGTACAGCATGTAAATCTCGCGACCGCCTGCGTGCTCGCAACTGTCGCGCACGGCGCGTATCTCCACCTCCGTACAGCCGGAGGGAATACCTACCACCATGCGGATAGCCGGTGTGAAGAGACGGTTCTTCTGCGGAATCATCTTTATCAGTCCGCGAATCATCATCTCGCAGGCCTGGAAGTCGGCAATCACGCCCTCTTTAAGCGGGCGCACGGTGCGAATCTGCTGACTGCCACGGCCAATCATCTGCTGCGCCTTGCGACCTACGGCGAGGCACTTGTTGTCCACCACAGAGATGGCTACTACACTGGGCTCATTAACCACTATCTGATCCTCATACATGATGAGGGTATTGGCTGTGCCTAAATCGATTGCAATTTCTTGCGTAAAGGAGAAAAAAGCCATAAATGTTCTATTTGTCAGTGTTTGTTGTTATACAGGATCAATAGCCTGGGCGATGGAGTTGGCGATTTGCGCCATCTCGTCGGCCGGGAGTTGTAATTTGGGATTTGTGAACAGCATATCCTTTTCCGAGTTCATAGGCACCAGATGGATATGCACGTGGTTCACCTCCATGCCGAGCACAGCCACACCTACACGTTTGCAAGCAGTAGCCTGCTTGATGCCGGCCGCCACTTTTTTGGCGAAAACGGTAAGACTGGCAAGCAGGTCGTCGTCAAGGTCAAAGATGTAGTCCGCCTCCGGTTCGGGCAGTTTGGGAATGACGAGAGTATGACCTTTTACAAGCGGATTAATATCCAGAAAAGCGTAGCACTTGTCGTTCTCCGCCACCTTGTAACTAGGAATCTCGCCCTTGATAATTTTGGTAAAGATTGTCATAACCTTTCGAATCGTAAATATGAAATTAAAATCTCAAATCCAACATCCTACAGCGAAATCTCCAGGACCTCCAGTTCCAGCGTGCCGGCGGGTACGGTGACCTGTGCCACTTCGCCCACTTTCTTACCGAGCAGACCTTTGGCGATAGGAGTGGTGGAGGCAATTTTACCTTCGGCGATATTGGCCTCGCCTTCGGTTACGATTTGATAAACCTTTTCCGCCCCATTCCTCTTATTTTTTACGCGCACGCGGGTGAGAATCTGCACCTCATCGGTGTTGATTGCAGTCTCGTCAATGATGCGCGCATCGACAATCTTGCTTTTCAGGATTGCGATACGTGTTTCCAGATGTCCCTGTTCCTCTTTGGCAGCGTCGTACTCGGCATTCTCGCTCAGGTCGCCTTTGTCGCGCGCCTCAGCGATTGCCGCTATCACACGCGGGCGCTCAACGCTCTCCAGGAACGACAGCTCTTCTTTAAGTTTTTGCAGACCATCTGCAGTCATATAAGTTGTTGCCATATAATAAAAATTTTCTTTCTCAATATTTCCTATTCAATATCTCCGAAGCGATAAACGCCTTTTGGAACTCTTCGGGATTTGACATGTCAATCAGCATGTTTTCTTCGCCGGAAATAACTCTTTTCGACGGTGCGTTGTCGTTGCATTCTGTAGCCATAATTCACAATATTGTAACGATACAAACCCTTGCACCGTTGATAGTTTCTGCATAAAAACACAAAACAAAAAAGTCTTCACAGCAAGGTAAATTTTTGTCAGGTTCTAAAAACAACAGGAAACTTCCCAGCCTCCTGTTGCCATTAAACCTAAACCTTAACTATGAAAATTTTATTTGTTTTCGTTGCAAAGGTAATACATTTATTTTAATTATGCAAATATTTTTGCAAAAAAATGCACTTTTTTATTGTTTTTTTCAGTTTTTAGGCGAAATTAGCTATTTCCGAATGATTATTTCCAACCTTTTCGCAAGAAAAAACGGGTACTAACCGACTATTTCGCCTTTCAATGTTGCAGCTGTGGCGGACAATATGCGTACGTTCACCAGTTCGCCGATATGTCTGCCCTGTCGCGGGAAGACAACGGTTTTGTACTGCGATGTACGTCCGTACATATCATCGCGGCTGCGCTTGGAGTACCCTTCGACCAGCACCTCAACCACCTTGCCCACCTCACGCTGATTACTCTCAAGCGAAAGCGTGTTCTGCAGTGCGATAATCTCATTCAGCCGGCGCACTTTCTCCTCCTCACTGATATTGTCAGGCAGGTGCTTCTGCGCATAGGTGCCCGGACGCTCGGAGTACTTGAACATGAACGCCGTGTCAAATCCCACCTCACGCATCAGTGAGAGGGTCTCGGCATGATCCTCGAGCGTCTCATCATGAAAGCCACAGAACACGTCTGTACCTATCGTGGCATCGGGTACGATACGGCGGATAGCCGCGACGCGCTCAAGATACCACTCACGCGTGTACTTGCGGTTCATGAGCTTGAGTATCTTGTTGCTGCCACTCTGTACGGGCAAGTGGATGAACTTGCAGATGTTCCTGTTCGCAGCAATCACCTCCAATGTCCTGTCGGACATATCTTTCGGATGCGAGGTCGTGAAACGTATGCGCATCTCAGGCACCGCATTCGCCACGGTCTGCAGCAGGTCGGCGAAGTCGATTACCTGTCCGTTGTGCTCCCAACGGTAGGAGTTGACATTCTGCCCGAGCAGAGTCACCTCCTTGTAGCCGCGCTGCCATAAATCGCGTACCTCGCTCAATATGCTTTCCACATCGCGTGAACGCTCGCGTCCGCGTGTATAGGGAACAACGCAATACGAACAGAAATTGTTACACCCACGCATGATACTGACAAAACCGGAGATCTGCTTGCCGATACGTGCCGGCAGCACATCGGCATAGGTCTCGGTGGTACTGAGCTGCACATTGATGGCCTGATGCCCCTGCTGGCATTGTGCAATAAGATTGGGCAGATCAAGATAGGCATCCGGTCCGGCAACAAAATCCACCTTATAGTCACGCAGCAGCTCCTCGCCCATACGCTCAGCCATACAACCGATTACACCTATCATGCGGTGCTTGGCGTGCTTGCCTCCGGCAAGTTCCTGCAAACGATGCTGCACACGTTGCTCGGCATTGTCGCGGATAGAGCAGGTGTTCAACAGCACAATGTCCGCATCCGCCAGACTGTCGGTGTACTCGGCGTCGGTGGTTTGCAGAATGGCCGCTACCACCTCACTGTCCGCCACATTCATCTGACAGCCGTAGGTCTCAATGTAGAAGGTCTTCGACATTTGAAGATTTGAAAATTTGAAGATTAAACCATCAGTCTGTATGCTTTCGGCGTTACCGAAGCATGAGTCTTGAAGAAGCGATTGAAGAACGCCACGTTGTCAAATCCCAATGAGAGCGCTATTTCCTTCACCTGCAGGTTCGTCAGCTTGAGCTTGGCCTTAGCATCGGTGATAATCGCTTCAACAATCAGGTCGCCAGCAGTCTTGTCGCTCACCTGTTTGATGGTAGCACACAGATGCGGCAGAGTGATATGCATGGTTTCGGCGTACTTCGATACGTGGTGCCACTCGTGGTAGTGCTTGAGCACAAGATTGCAGTACTCATAGTAGATCTCGTTCTTTCTGTCCTGCGGGCGGAGAGTCGTTTCCGACTGCGCACGGAAGAATCCATTGTAAGTCATCTGGAAAATGTTATACACATTCACCATTTTTTCCGTGTTCAGCAATGATGGTGTGCAATTAGTGGCTTCGATGAGCAGTTTGCAGGTGTTTACCATAAGGTCAGCCTGCTCCTTGGTCAGCGTAACGATAGGCGAGTGCATGTGCATGGCGTTTACAGTCAGACGTGTCTGGAACGTATTTTTCTCCATGAACGACGAACTGAAAAGCACGTAATACACCAATGCATCCTCAGAAAACTCATGTATGAGCAGGAACGAGCCGGACTCGAGCAGCAAGGCATCGTTCTCATGAAAGTCGTATTGCGTCACGTTGATTGTAGCCCTGGCAGTACCACGCGCAAGGATGGCAAACACCGTACATTGTATCTTGCACGGATAACGCCCGTACTCATTCATAATCTTACCGCTTGCATCACCGATGAGGTAGTCTTTCGGGCAGTCTAACAAAGGGATAGTATTGTCTTGCATATGCTATAAAATTTGTATCTGTATCATGCTATGAACCTATGCCGGCATGGCAGGCGACTAATCGGACTGAAATTTACTCCCGGGCAGCACCTACCAAACATGAACACAAAGTTACAAAAAAGTTTTTGTTTTTTAAGCATATTCTTAAAAAAAAGCACGTTTTTGCTACCCAAAACGCACTTTTTGTAAGATTAGCCTTAAAAAACGGACAACGATCAATCCTCTATTGATACCAATCGGTCGCCATTGGACTGCACCTTGATACGCACATATACGGTATCGTCAGGCAAGATAGCTTCGATCTTGTCCGGCCACTCAATGAAGCAGTAGTTGCCCGAATAGAGATACTCCTCGGCACCGAAATCCACCGCCTCGCGGATATCCTTCACCCGGTAGCAGTCGAAATGATACACCTCACCCAGATAGGGACGGTTGATGTCATACACGTTGACGATGGCGAACGTCGGACTGTTAACAACATCGCTTGTACCCATCTCATCGCAAAGCTGCTTGATGAATGTCGTCTTGCCGGACCCCATCGGTCCATCGAACGCATAGACTCGATGAGGTTCTGTTTCACGCAAGATATCCAAGGCACTGATATGCCTACCTGACTCGTCCTGCAGCAAAAGGCCTTGATTTTCGCATTTTTTGATTGTATAAGTTCTCATGTTCTTGCTTTTCACGCAAATCTCAGCGCGTTATTTTAGACTGAAAATACTCGTAAATCTTTGTACCTCTGCTTGTTCCGAGCAATTTGACCCACTCGCTCAATTCAGCCGAACCAGCGCGACGTACAGACCCAAAATACTGAAGTATCTTTTGCTTGGTAAAAGCCCCAACACCCTGTATATCATCGAGTTCACTACGAATTTGAAGCTTACTACGCTTCTGCTTATGGTAAGTAATAGCAAACCGGTGCACCTCATCCTGTATATGAGTCAACAGGCGGAAGACCTCACTCGTCACAGGAAGTCCAAACTCGAGAGGAGGGAATCCGAACAACAGGGTTTGCGTACGATGCTTGTCATCTTTCTTCAGTCCGGCAATAGGAATCGTCAAGCCGAGCTGCTCCTCAACCGCCTCGCGTATTGCATGCATTTGTCCGATGCCTCCGTCAGCTATGATAAGGTCAGGCAAAACCTCACCGTTATCAATCATTCGTTGGTACCGTCGTCTGACCACCTCGCGCATTGTTGCGTAATCATCTTGCCCGACAACCTCCTTGACCTCAAAACGCTTGTAGTCGCTCTTGCTGGGTTTGGCCTTCCTGAACACCACACATGCAGACACAGCGCTTGTGCCCTGAATATTTGCGTTGTCAAATGCATCTATCGTCATCGGAAGCACCGACAATCCGATAAGTTTTTGCAGTTCAGTCAGTATGCGAATTGCCCGTTGGTCCGGATTAAGTTTATCGGCCTGCTTCAGCCGGTCAGCCTTGTATTGACGGACGTTTTGCGAGGCTAAATCCAGCAATTTCCTACGATCCCCGCTTGTAGCAATATGGATGCGTATGTCTTCGCCAACAAAGTCCGGCAAGAACGGCACCAGAATCTCTTTCGTATTGCTGCCGAGAATATCCCGAAGTGCAGTTATTCCTTGCGCCAGCAATTCTTCTTTGCTCTCGTCCAGTTTACGTTTGCACTCAAGTGTACGTCCTTGCACAATACTTCCGTTACGAACATGAAGCATATTGACATATATCTGATCTCCCTGCTCATCATAACCGAACACGTCGAGTTCGCCAATATTCGTATTAGCAATAACTGTTTTGGAACGGAACTTTTCCACCAGCAGATACTGCTGCTTGACAAGCTCCGCCTCTTCGTACCGCATCTCGGCGGACAGGTTATGCATCTGCTCGAGCAGCTGCCGGCTTATCTCATGTGCGTCACCACGGATGATTTTCTTGGCAGACTGGATATATTCGTCGTATTTCTCCGCAGGCACTCGCAGCTGGCATATGCCACAGCACTTTTTTATATGATACTTGAGACATACCTTGTACCTCCCTTTTTCTACGCCCTCCGGCACCAACTGCGTATTGCACGTGCGTATCGGGTAAAGCTTGTGAATCAGTTCGAGCACCGTGTCCGCAGCATTGGCAAAACTGTACGGCCCGAAATACTCAGCGCCGCGCTTGTCCTTCTGGCGCGTCTTGTATATACGCGGATATGCTTCCCTGGTGATACAGATGTACGGATAACTCTTGCCGTCCTTCAACAGAATATTGTAGTGCGGCTGGTACTGCTTGATGAGGTTGTTCTCCAGAAGAAAAGCGTCCTGCTCACTACCCACTACGACATATTTGATGTCAGCAATACGGGCGACGAGCTGACGCGTCTTAAGCGACGCCTGATCCTTGTTAAAATAACTGCCGACACGCCGCTTGAGGTTCTTGGCTTTCCCCACATAAATGACAGTACCCTCGCTATTGAGGTACTGATATACTCCCGGCTGCTCCGGCAGGCGCTGCAAGAGCAGGGCAATATGTTCGCCTTTGGCGCTCATCAGCAGTGGCGGCAAAGCGTTTACTCATCAACCTCGATGCCCATCAGGCATTCGATCTCGACGCCGTTGGCAGCAAGAAAATCCTTGCCGTGCAGGCCTTCCAGTTCGATGAGGCAGTTAGCATAAATCTGTTTGACACCCAGTTTGCGTACAAGCTCAACAGCAGCCAACATTGATCCACCGGTAGCGAGTATATCATCATGGATAAGCACTACATCATCGGGCGTGAGGGCGTCCTTGTGAATCTGGATTATGTCTTTGCCATACTCCTTGTCATAACTGACCTCAACTGTTTCTGCAGGCAGTTTGTTGTGCTTGCGGACAGGCACAAATCCGGCACCGATCCCCAGCGCCACAGCAGGAGCGAGAATGAAGCCGCGGCTCTCGATCCCCACCACCTTGGTGATGCCTTTACCCCGGTACATGTCAGCCAAACTGTCGCACATGAAGCGCAGTTCTTCAGGATTGCTGATGACGGTAGTGATGTCCTTGAATTGGATTCCCTTCTTGGGGAAATCAGGTACGTTGCGAACGTCCCTTTTCAGTTGTTCTAATGTCATATTGTTTAGGGTTCTATTGTTCAACAATTGCTCAACGTTCCACGTGAAACATTACCGTCCCATCAGCACCAGAAGAACGCTTACGTCATTTGGACTAACCCCGGGGATACGGGAGGCGTCGCCAATGGTCTTTGGCTGCCGGGCGGCAAGCTTCTGTCGCGCTTCGGTTGAGAGAGACTGCAGTTCGTCGTAGCGGAAGTTAGCGGGTATCTTGATAGCGTCCAGCCGACGTAACTTGTCGGCAGCCATGCGTTCGCGAGCTATATAGCCACTATATTTGATATCAATCTCGACACTGTCAATGATCTCGTCATGACGGTCGGGAAGGGAAGCAAGTATACGCTGAAGCTCACTATCGAGTGCTATCACATCGCGCAGCACAATATTGGGACGCATGAGCATATCCCATAGCGAGCCATGAGCGGAAGAAGCAGCATACCCATGGTGCTCAAGCAACGAACGACATGTAGGCGTAGCGCATGAAGTAGCCTGAAGATACTCAGTCAGATGCTGCTTGGACTCCTGTTTGGACGCGAATAAACTATAGCGCTCGGAACTGGCCAAACCGAGCTCATATGAGCGTGCGGTAAGCCTTTCGTCAGCATTATCCTGACGTAGCAGAACACGGTACTCCGCACGGGATGTGAACATTCTGTAGGGTTCGTCAACACCCTTATGGGTCAGGTCATCGATCAGCACACCAATGTAACTCTCATCACGTGAAAGGACAAACGGCTTTCCGCCAATGCTGTTCTGATGGGCGTTGATTCCGGCAACTATACCTTGACCTGCAGCTTCTTCGTAGCCTGTAGTACCATTAATTTGTCCTGCGAAAAAGAGGTTGCGGATAAGTTTGGTTTCCAAGGTAGGATGAAGCTGAAGAGGATCAAAATAGTCATACTCTATAGCATAGCCGGGGCGATACATTACACAGTGCTCCAAACCAGGCACACTGTGAAGTGCCTCCAACTGCACCCGCCAAGGCATGGATGAACTGAAACCATTCACATAGTACTCGTTTGAGTCAACACCTTCAGGCTCAAGGAAGAGCTGGTGCTGCTGCTTGTCGGCAAAAGTTACAATTTTTGTCTCTATGCTCGGACAATAACGCGGTCCGATGCTTTGTATCTGACCGTTATAAAGAGGTGAATCAGGCAGTCCGCGACGTAGGATTTCATGTGTAAGCGGATTGGTATAAGTGATGTAGCAGCTCATCTGCTTAAGGCAGCGACGAACAGACGGGAGGTAACTGAACTTTTCTTCGGTTGTGTCACCTTGCTGCTCATGCAGGACTGAAAAATCGATACTTCGCTTGTCGAGGCGTGCTGGTGTTCCCGTTTTCATCCTATGAGAAACAAACCCGACACTAACCAATTGTTCGGTGAGACCGATACTCGCTTTTTCAGCAATGCGTCCGCCGGCAACCTGAACTTTTCCGAAATGAAGAAGGCCGGAAAGAAACGTGCCATTAGTAAGGATTACTGCACGAGCTTTGAACGACACTCCAAGCCGAGTTGTTACACCCGCGACCGCTTGATTGTCAAGCAACAAGCAAACAACTTCGTCTTGCCATATGTGGAGATTGGGAATTGATGTAAGTGCATTAATCCACTGTTGCATGAACTGCTTGCGATCGCTCTGGCTGCGCGGACTCCACATAGCCGGTCCTTTGCTCTTATTGAGCATGCGAAACTGGATAGCCGATCTGTCGGTTACTATTCCCATCTGTCCGCCCAAGGCATCTATCTCCCTGACAATCTGCCCTTTGGCTATTCCTCCTACAGCTGGATTGCAGCTCATCTGACCGATGGTATTCATATCCATGGTGACAAGCAGGGTTTTGCTACCCAAATTGGCGGCAGCAGAAGCGGCCTCGCACCCTGCGTGACCGGCACCTACAACGATAATATCATATTCAAAGTCAGCCATTTCTTCGATTGCGGCGATGCCACGACCATTGTCCGTTATACGAATTGGCGTTAACTGTACGAAGTTTGGGGCGGAAGGCATCCTCGTAGTAACGGATATCCTCCGCTTCGCAAGTCAGTTTGTTCCAGAGAATTCCACAGATGTCAAAGCGCAGGTTCTTATTGATTCTGTTATGCTTAACATATGCGTTGCCGGCTATGGTCATGAAGCGGCGTTTGTGCTCATCCACATACTCTTCCGGAGTTGTGTCAGCGTACATGGTTGTTCGTGTCTTGACTTCGACGAACACTATATACTCCTTGTTTTCTGCAATGATGTCAATCTCAATGTTTCCCAGCCGCCAGTTGCGGTCAATGATTCTGTAACCGTGCCTGACAAGATACGCACAAGCAGCATCTTCCCCCAGGTGACCTATATCATTATGCAGCGCCATAACGGATTATTTGCTCCTGCGCCGCGTAAATCGCTTTTTCGGCTCGCCATCTGACGGAGCGGCTTGGATAAGCGCCAAAGCATCATCTATGGTCATATGCTCAACGTCGGCGGATTTAGGGATACGATAGTTCGTTTCGCCCTGTTTGATATATGCGCCATAGCGCCCGCGAAGCACCTTGATTTCCCCCCAGTCGTGGATAGGCATTGCGGAGTTCTGCTTTTGTTCAACAAGAGAAACGGCATTTTCGAGAGTGAGGCTGAACGGATCCTTTCCCTTGGGCAACGAGGCAAATGTGTTTCCTATACGAACATACGGACCATACTTACCGTCAGCTACAACAACCTCATTTCCTTCATGTTCGCCCAATGTGACAGGTAATGTCCTGTCAAACATATGCAATGCCTCATCGAGTGTAATGGTGAAAATAGACTGGTCTTTCTGCAGGGACGCGAACCTCGGCTTCTCGCCTTCGGCGTTACCAATCTGTACGCACGGACCGTTCTTGGTAATACGTACAATTACCTCCTCACCGGTCTTCGGGTCCACGCCTAACGTTCTTCCGGCAATCTTGCCTGAGGGTACCTTGCTGATTAGGGGATGGAATGTTTTATAGAACGTATCCACTACTTTTGACCAGTTGGCTTTACCTTCGGCTATACGGTCGAAGTTCTTCTCCTCTTTTGCGGTAAAGTCGTAACTAAGTATAGCCGGGAACTGGTCAACGAGAAAATCGTTGGTTATGCGCCCGAGATCCGTCGGCAACAGGCGCTGCGACTCAGAGCCGACATTTTCCTGCTGCTTCTTTTCCCCGATGACACCGTTCTTCAGTGTCAGAGTCTGATAAGAGCGTTTTTTGCCGGGCACATTCCCCCGGCGCACATAGTCACGTGCCTGTATCGTCTCAATGATGGTGGCATAGGTTGACGGACGACCTATTTCCAGCTCTTCCATCTTCTTCACCAGAGTTGCTTCATTGTATCGCTGTGGGGCTGCTGTAAAACTCTCACGAGATATGCATTTGTCCAAACTCAGTATAGCTCCTTCATCCATCGCGGGCATCAGGCCAGTTGTCTCCTCCTGTTCATCATCATCCGCTGACTGCACGTACGCGCGCATAAATCCATCAAACAAAACCACCTCGCCGCTTGCCACAAACAAGTACGGTGACGCCGCCATATTGATTTCTATACGCGTCTGTTCCAGTTCTGCGTCAGCCATTTGTGAAGCTAATGTGCGCTTGCGGATGAGGTCGTACAGCCTGCGCTCGTCCTCATTGTTGCCGGCAGTCGCATGGTTGATATATGTCGGACGGATAGCCTCGTGAGCTTCTTGTGCACCCTTGGAGGTCGTGTGGTATTGCCGTGTCTTGTGGTACTCTGCGCCGTATGTTTCGATAATCTGTTTCTTAGCCGTACCGATTGCAAGTGATGACAAATTCACCGAGTCCGTACGCATGTAGGTTATATGTCCCGCCTCGTAAAGTGACTGCGCCAGACGCATGGTTTTTGATACGGGGAAATGCAGTTTGCGTGCCGCTTCCTGTTGCAGGAGCGAAGTCGTGAACGGCGGTGCCGGCGTACGGTGTACCGGACGTTTCTGGATTGACTGGATTGTAAATGCCGCACCTGCACAACTCTGCAAGAAAGCTTTGGCTTCTTCCTCCGTTGTAAAACGGTGATTGAGTTCTGTGTGCAAGGTTACCTTAGCACCTTGCCGGTCTTTTCCCGTAAAGTCTGCCGCAACCTTGTATTGTGCCGTTGGAACAAACTGCTCTATCTCGCGTTCGCGCTCCACCACCAGACGTACAGCAACCGACTGCACTCGTCCGGCACTCAGGCCGGCAGACACCTTGCGCCATAGTACGGGACTGAGTTCAAATCCTACTATACGGTCCAGTACGCGTCGCGCCTGTTGTGCATCCACCAGATGGTAATCTATATCCCGCGGATTGGCGATGGCATCCTTGATTGCGGTCTCCGTAATCTCATGGAACGCTATTCGGTGCGTGCGCTCGGGTTGCAGGCCGAGCACTTCCTTCAGATGCCATGCTATAGCTTCACCTTCGCGGTCCTCATCAGAAGCCAGCCAGACCGTCTCGGCTTTGTTGGCCTCCTTGCGGAGAGTGTCTATCAGGTGGATCTTTGACGGCTCAAGCACATAATTCGGAGCATAACCATTGGCGAAATCTATGCCGATATTATGCTTGCCAGTGCCCTCTATGTCACGGATATGACCTTGCGATGACAATACATGGTAGTCTGCGCCTAAGAATTTCTCTATCGTTTTGGCCTTAGCCGGAGACTCGACAATTACTAAATTTTTGCTCATTTACGATACTGTTGTCAGAAAAAACGGCTGCAAAGGTACAATAAATTTTCTGAAAAAGCAAATACTTTGTGATTTTTTTATTTTGTGGTTTGAAAAATTGGAATTGTGCAAATAATATTTGCATTTGTCATTCTTTTTTTGTACATTTGCAACCTCAAAGGATAGTGATACGTTTCATACAGACTGAATATGAAAAATGTCTTATTTTTTATCGTATTGTTTCTGATTACATGTCCGACATCAGCCGTTCCGACCGGTTATGTTGATTTAGGCTTGCCGAGCGGCACATTATGGAACGATTCGGATGAGAATGGTTTCTACACCTACGACGAGGCAGCAGCAAGGTTCGGCAGCAGTCTGCCGACTAAAGAACAGCTGGACGAACTGGCAAGCGCCTGCCAATGGATATGGAGTGACAGTTGCATTCACATTATCGGGCCGAGTGGGGATTCCATCATGCCCATTGCCGGTTCACGAGACTGCCACGGGTATGTGGAACATATAGGTTCATACGGCAGTTACTGGTCTGTAACGCCTGAAGATTCGGTAAAAGCGTGGTATCTGTATTTTCGTCCGCGAGAGATGTACGTGAACAGCAAAAACCGCTGCCACGGGCGTTGCGTCCGGCTAGTACGATAGTATAAGAAGTACATTTTCCGGATTTTTTTGCAGATTATCTTGCAAAATGATTTGCAAATATCAATTATTTTTTGTATCTTTGCAAGCAAATTGACGAACCACAATAAATAATTACAACTATGGATATCCTTATTCTCGTTCTTTTGTCGCTTGCGGGCATCCTGTTGCTCGTGTTGGAACTGTTTCTTATTCCGGGTATCGGCATAGCCGGTATAGCCGGTGGAGGTTGTCTGGTAGGTGCTGTTGTGTACGCCTATATGGCGATAGGTGCGACAGCCGGCCATATCACATTTTTTGCCGTATTGGCTACTACGGGAATAGCTGTCTTTGCGTTCTACAAGAGCCGTGCTATCGAAAAGATGGGTCTGGAAGCGACCATTGATGACAAGGTCGAGCTGGCTGCACCCGGTAAAAAGATTGCCCGTTTGCAGGAACAGGCCGAAGAGCAGGATCATGAGAATCCGAAAAAGGAACAGACCCCGAAGAATGAACACTAACCTTAAAATGCGATAAATTATGGAAACCTTACAAGTCATTCTGGTTGTATTACTGTGTATCGCGGTAATCGTATTCTTCTATTACGTGCCGTTCATGTTGTGGATCAATGCACAAGTCAGCGGTGTGCGTATCTCGCTCATTCAGTTGTTCCTCATGCGTATCCGCCGCGTCCCCCCCACAAAGATTGTCAACTGCCTGATTGAGGCTCACAAGGCCGGTCTGGAGGACGTGAAGCGTGACGGTCTGGAGGCGCACTATCTCGCCGGCGGACACATTGAGCGTGTCGTTCATGCTCTGGTCAGTGCCAGCAAAGCCGGCATCCAGTTGCCGTTCGGCATGGCAACGGCTATCGACCTTGCCGGTCGTGACGTGTTTGAGGCCGTGCAGATGTCCGTTAATCCCAAGGTAATAGACACGCCGCCGGTAGCCGCCGTGGCCAAGGATGGTATTCAGCTGATAGCCAAAGCACGTGTGACCGTGCGCGCGAACATCAAACAACTCGTCGGCGGTGCAGGCGAAGACACGATCCTTGCCCGTGTAGGCGAAGGTATAGTAAGCTCCATCGGTAGTGCCGAGAGCCACAAGCAGGTGCTCGAGAACCCCGACAGCATCAGCAAACTTGTGCTGTCCAAAGGTCTGGACGACGGTACGGCATTCGAGATACTGAGTATCGATATCGCCGACATTGACGTGGGTAAGAACATCGGTGCCCAGTTGCAGATGGACCAAGCTGAGGCAGACAAGAATATCGCCCAAGCAAAAGCCGAGGAGCGCCGCGCTATGGCTATTGCCAACGAGCAAGAGATGAAAGCCAAGGCACAGGAGGCACGCGCCAAAGTGATTGAGGCGGAAGCTCTCGTGCCGCAGGCTATGGCAGAAGCCTTCAAAAACGGCAATCTGGGTATAATGGACTACTATAGGATGCAGAACATCCAGGCTGACACCGCCATGCGCGAGACCATCAGCAAGCCCAAGAAATGAGGATAGCCGTACTGCAGTATCCCATTGCATGGGGAGACATCCGGACGAATGTTTCCCATGCTGTAGAGCGCATCGCCGCATTGGCCGGAAAAGCCGATGTGGCGTTGTTGCCGGAGATGTTCAGCACCGGTTTCTGCGTTGACAAGCCCGAACTTGCCGAACCGGTGGACGGCTATACGATAACCACGCTGCAGCAGGCTGCAGATACTTATGACATCGCTATCGCCGGCACGTTTATCTGCCGCGAGGCGTACATGCTCTATAACCGTGGTTTTCTGCTCTCGCCTCATGCCGCGCCACAGTTCAATGACAAACGCCACCTCTACGCCCATGGAGGCGAAGACAAGTTCTTCACTCCGGGTAACGAACGTATTATCTTCACCTACCGCGGCGTAAAGATGCTCATGCTTATATGCTATGACCTGCGTTTCCCCATCTGGGCGCGCAATGTCAGCGGACATGACTACGATATCATCCTTGTGTGCGCCAACTGGCCCGAAGTGCGCATCAACTACTGGGATGCGCTTGTGGCGGCACGTGCCGTAGAGAACCAGTGCTATATTGTAGCTGCCAATCCCGTTGGCGATGACGGGCTGGGCTTGCACTACAATGGTCACTCCGTCGCCTACGACAGCCGCCTTAAAGACCAACTCGGCTTTGCCGACGACGAAGAAGGAACACGTATTGCCAGCCTCTCGCTAGAAGCACTGAGGCATTTTCGTGACGTGTTGCCACTATGGAAAGATGCAGACAGAAAACTGGTAAAGAAAATTTAGCGGCTCCAGGTTGCCCGGGCTATCTGAATTCTTGAACCAACAATACCCCTTTGCGTGAAATATAACTGGCAAATACAGACATTGTCGGAAGAGCAGCAAGCTCTTCGTGACCGACTGGCAGAGCAATTGCATATTGCTCCTGTTGCCGCAGGTCTGCTGGTACGCCGGGGGATAACTACACGCGAGGAAGCCACAGCGTTCGTCCATCCATCGCTTAACCAACTGCACGATCCGCTGCTGATGCTCGGCATGCATGAAGCAGAGAAGAGGTTGTCACAAGCTGTCGAGCACGGTGAAAAGATTCTTATATATGGCGATTATGATGTAGACGGCACAACAGCTGTGGCGCTGATGTACCGTTTCCTAAATGCGTTCTACAAGAATATTGATTACTATATTCCCGACCGTTATACAGAAGGCTACGGCATATCGTTCCGCGGTATCGATTATGCACAGGAGGAAGGCTGCGCACTCATCATCGCTCTGGACTGCGGCATCAAGTCAGCCGATAAGGTCGAGTACGCACGCCAACGCGGCATCGACTTTATAATCTGCGACCACCACATGCCCGGATCGGACACACCCAAGGCTGCCGCCGTACTGGACAGCAAGCAGACGGATGACCCGTACCCGTTCAAAGACCTGTCAGGCTGTGGCGTAGGATTTAAGCTGGCGCAAGCATATGCACAGGCGCACAACCTGCCTTTTGAAACCTACCTCACACCACTACTCGAACTGCTGGCGATGTCAATCGCTTCTGACATCGTGCCACTGGTGGGCGAGAACCGTGTGCTGGCACACTTCGGCATCAAGCAAATAAACCTGCATCCTTCAGTCGGATTGCAAGGCTTGCTGCGTATGACCGAACTGGAAGGAAGAGATATCAACATATCCGACCTGGTCTATCGCATCGGGCCGCGCCTGAACGCCTGCGGACGCATCAAGTCAGGCAGAGCGGCAGTCGAACTGCTTATCAGCGAAAACGCACAGGTAGCCGATGAGATTGCCGAGACCATTGAGGCCTTCAACAGCGAACGCAAGGAGAAGGACGAAGCAATCACCCAGGAAGCCTTGTTGCAGCTGGAAGCTGATCCCGAGCATCCAGAAAAACATACCAACGTCGCCTACGGTCCCACTTGGCATCGCGGCGTGCTAGGTATAGTGGCATCCCGACTGACGGAGAACTATTTCCGTCCGACTATCGTACTCGCTGACACCGATGACGGGCTCATTGCCGGTTCGGCACGCAGCGTCGGCGGCTTTGACATCTACTCCGCCATTGACTCCTGCCGTGACCTGTTGACAAACTTCGGCGGTCATGTGTTCGCTGCCGGACTAAGCATGTTGCCGCAGAACCTGCCGGAGTTCAAGCGACGATTTGAAGACTATGTGGCTGCCCATATCACCGACGAACAGCAAGTACCTGTCATCCGCGTGGAGGAGGAGCTTCAACTCAGCGACATCGACAAGCAGTTCTACAACGTACTCCGTCACCTTGAACCATTCGGTCCGGACAATCCACATCCGCGCTTCGTTACCCGCGGTCTGATCAACAACCGCTACACCAAACGTGTCGGCAAGACAGGCGAGCACCTCAAGCTTGACCTCACCGACCGTAACCTAGCCATATCCGGCATAGCTTTCGGCAAAGGCGACATGGCCACCTACATCCAGAACGGCAACGCCGTGGATGTATGCTACAGCCTTGAGCAGAACACATACAACGGCATCACATCCCTGCAGATGAAGGTGGAGGATATCGTACCTACAGACAAACAATGAATACGAATTATAGTATGAAAAAGTTATTTGTGCTTTTCGCAATCAGCGCTATGACAATCTGCGCCTTGGCACAGCCACCTCGTCACGGTAACCATCACGGTCAACATCCCTTACCGCCACCGTGCGCCACACCTGAACAGATGCAACTGGTTATGCAAACGATGGCATCCCAGTCATTTGACGAGAGGAAACTGGAAATCGCACAGTTGTGCGTTACGCTTGGTCATTTCTGTACGGACGACCTGGCACGCATGGCCGCCAGCTTTTCGTTCGATGAAAACCGTCTGGCATTCCTCAAATATGCTTATCCGTATTGCACTGACAACGAGCGCTATCCTACACTGCGCGACTGTTTCTCATTCAGTTCCAACTTCGACAAACTGATGGATGCAGTATATCCTCCACGCAGATGAAAAGCCCGGCAATCGTTTGCCGGTGAAGACATACTCAATAATTTTGCACACCATAGAAATTTGCTAATATGTTCAACGAACGAGACACCAAAGGACCAGCCCTCCGACGCGGAAGCATTGAAGTCGTTTGCGGCAGTATGTTTTCCGGTAAGACCGAAGAACTCATCCGAAGGATGAAGCGAGCACAGTTTGCCAAACAGCGAGTAGAAATATTCAAGCCCGCCATCGATGTGCGCTACAGCGAACAGGATGTTGTATCCCACGACCACAATGTCATCCAATCCACCCCCGTTGAGTCAAGCCAGACAATCCTGTTACTGGCGAACGACATTGATGTCGTGGGTATCGACGAGGCGCAATTCTTCGATATGGGCATCGTGGACGTCTGCACTGAGCTGGCCAAACGAGGCATACGCGTCATATGTGCCGGACTGGATATGGACTTCAAAGGCGTACCCTTCGGACCAATGCCAGCACTGATGGCCGTTGCCGAGGATGTCTATAAGACCCACGCTATCTGCGTACGTTGCGGTGATCTGGCGTATGTAAGCCACCGTCTGGTTGCAAACGAGAAGCGCGTGCTGCTCGGTGAGACGGACAGTTACGAACCGTTGTGCCGTCGCTGCTACGAGCAGGCTATCGCCCAGCAACCCAATGCATAATATCCGTAATTCTGCCGAGTGGTAACGGTTGACGTCATCCTGCCCCTCGCTATCGCGGACACCTACACCTATCGTGTTCCCGAAAGCATGCCATGCCCCGAAACGGGCATGCGTGTTTTGGTGCCCTTGGCACGCAAGACAATCACAGGACTGGTCTATCGGCTTAATTCTCAAAATGCCGGTACATCCGTCAGTTCTGATATAAAACTTCGTGATATCATCGAAGTATTGGACGAACACCCCATCGTTCTTCCGTCCCAAATAGATCTCTGGCGATGGATGGCGGACTACTACCTGTGCACACTTGGAGAAGTAATGGCTGCCGCTCTACCGGCACGGCTTTTGGATAATGACTATATTGCACGCACAGAGGTATATATATCCCTACATCCACGATTTACGGATGTTGAGCAACTTCAGGAGGTATTTGACAGTTTGCGACGCGCGCCCAAGCAGCAGCGGCTATTGGAGTACTTTCTTGAACTGGCCAATGCCTTCGACGGAACGCCGCATCCGGTCGAGCAACGCCAGCTGATTGAGCATTCCGGCGAATCGACGGCTGTACTACGTACACTGGTGGAAAAAAACATCCTGTGCACCATGCATGAAGTAGTCAGCCGCATCCCGTCATATGATGCAGAAACCGAGCCCGCTCATCCGTTGACAGAACAACAACAGCGGGCAGTAGCACAAATTGAGGCAGGATTTGCGGAGAACAAGGTGTGTCTGCTGCATGGCGTGACATCCAGCGGTAAGACTGAAATATATATCCACCTTATCCGTCAGATGCTGGATGCCGGCAAACAAGTACTATATCTTGTGCCGGAAATAGCCCTGACAACACAGTTGACCGACCGTCTGAAAAAAGTGTTCGGCAAACAACTGGGCGTATATCATTCGCGCTTTAGCGACATGGAACGTGTGGAAATTTACAAAGACCTGCTAAGCTCATCCGCCCCCAAGGTTATCCTCTGTGCCCGTTCGGGTGTATTCCTGCCGTTCGGCAATCTGGGTCTTGTGATAGTTGACGAAGAGCATGACAGCTCATACAAGCAGCAGGATCCTGCACCGCGCTATCATGCCCGGTCGGTTGCGGTCGTGATGGCCGCAGCAGCTAACGCCCGAGTACTCTTGGGAACGGCTACTCCGGCTATTGAGACGTACTACAACGCCAAGACAAACAAGTATCATCTGGTAGAGATGAACGAGCGCTACGCCGGACTGAGTCTGCCGTCTATCACAATGGTGGACCTTAAGCGGCAGTACCACCGCAAAGAAATGTACGAACATTTTGCCGACCCGCTCGTAGAGAAAATACGCGAACAGCTGGCGCAAGGCAAACAAATCATCATCTTTCAGAACCGCCGTGGCTATGCGCCGTTTATATCCTGCCGCAAGTGCGGCTACGTTCCCAAGTGCTGCAACTGCGATGTCAGTCTTACCTATCACAAGCGCACTAATTCGCTTGTTTGTCACTATTGCGGGTATACTGTCAACGCAACAACTGTCTGTCCGTCGTGTGGCGGCGAGTGGCGCGATTACGGCATGGGTACCGAAAAGGTTGAAGACGAAGTAAACGGACTTTTCCCGAATGCTCGCGTGGCACGCATGGATCTTGATACCACGCGCAACAAAAACAGCCACCAGCGCATCATTAACGCTTTTGCGCGTCATGATGTGGATATATTGATTGGCACGCAGATGGTAACCAAGGGTCTGCATTTCAACGACGTATCGCTTGTGGCAGTGCTGAATGGTGACAGTATGATGCAGTCGCCGGATTTCCGAAGTTACGAACGGGCATTCCAGATGTTGGAGCAAGTGGCAGGGCGCGCCGGACGTGCAGGCAGTCAAGGCGAGGTAGTTATCCAGTCATTCCAGCCGGACAACATGCTGTACGCCTACCTGCAAAAACACGATTATGCCGCATTCTTCAAAGAGCAGTTGCGTGAGCGCCGCACGTTCCGTTTCCCACCATTCTACAGGCTGATAGTACTCACGCTCAAGCATCGCGACTTCACACGTCTGGACACCGCTGCACGCGAACTGAGCGAACGCTTGCAAAAGGCGTTCGGCAACCGATGCTCAGGAGTGATTATGCCACCTGTATCACGCGTACAGAACATGCATATTAAAGCAATTCGCCTGCGCATAGAGGCAAATGCCTCATTTGCGCAAGCGAAAAGAATTGTCATGCAGCATATTTCGCAGGTACTTGCCCTGCCGAACTGCAAAGGCACGGTTATTCAGCCGGATGTAGACCCTTAAGCAGCCTCGTCGAAACGATTGGCACCTTCGCTACTTCCGAAGAACATCAAAATGATGTTGAAAATCGGGCAGATAATCCACCATCCGCTGTGGTCTGAGTCGTGGCAGCGGCGTACAGCTACAGCAAGACCCGGAAGGAACAAGCCGATAGACACAATCGTCGAAATAACAGAAATACCGATGGCCTTGTCAAGCAGACCGGCAACAATACCGCAAAGGAAGTTGAACAGGTAGAACCACCAGAACTCCGAACGAGAAGCGCGGCCCTTGAATGTAACATACTTACTCAAACAAGTGGAAATAGATTCAACAAAAGTCATAGTTGTAATATTTTAATCCTGCTCTTACGGCTTTGCAGGTCTTGCCTTCTGCTGTAGGAAAAACATAAAACACATGCAAAGATACAACATTTTATCGAATAAAACAAATATTTGCGCAAAATTATCCCAAAAATCGTACAGATTGTTGCAAATACACAATTTTTTCCGTATCTTTGTGCTAATAAAATAATATAACACACAACCGATGGAACCGAACAAACCCATAACCTTCGAAGAAATCCCGCAAGAGAAGAAAAGCCGCAAACATGTTGTATCCAAGATACTTTTGGGTGTGTTGGCTGCCGTATTGATTATCGGACGATGCACCCTCAAGAATAAAGAGCTTACAAACTTGGGTATGGGCACGTATTATCTGCTGAAGGCCAGCCATGCTATGAGTAACTACTACGCCAACGACTCGACATTAAGTGACTCCACAGCCAGACATGAGGTACTCAGACTGCTTGACAAATCTTTAGCATACAGCGACGAACTTTGGCAAGGATGGGCTGCCAAAGGTATGCTGATCCTGATTGACGGCAAGACGGATAGTGCATGTATTTGCTTGCGCAAGGCAATAGAAAGAATGGACGAGGATGTTGACCCTGAAAAAAGGAGCGATATTATTCTGGTACTCACCAACACTCTGCAATCTAATGGCGAAATTAAAGCAGCACTGGAATGGGCGAGACTGAACGCAAAGGAATGCCCCAAAAACGAAGAAGCACGAAAGACATTGCGCACATGCTGCAGCGATTACTGCAAGCTGGTGCTGGATAACAACGAACAAGGCGAGGAATATTCGCCCGAGCAGCAAGTGCAGATAATCCTTACTCTGGCACAAACCTTGAGCGAGGACAGTTTGTGGCGGGAGGCGGTCTGGGTATCACGAAGAGGGCTTAACGCATTCCCAAACAATACAGATTTGCGCACTTCTCTATGCGAAAACAGCTGCAAGTACTGCGATTACCTGCTTGAGGAGAGCGATGACACCAAAGAGATGTGGTACCACAGCCGGACCATATGGAACATTGACCGCAAGCGCGGACTTAACCTCCGCCGCAAATGCGCCCGACTTGGCGACCAACAAGCCCGTGAGTGGTTCAGGAAGAAAGGTTACGAATGGGATTAATTATCCGTTCCCTATTGAACTGAATCTATAGTAGATTCATCGGGCAATAGCCTGCGGTAGAAGAAAAATCCGCACATGTGAAAAAAAAATCGACAAATCTCTTGCAAATGTCGTTTTTTTTTTGTACCTTTGTGCGCAAATTGGTGATAACGACCCAATGCAGTCGTTTTGCTGAAATGTACCGCCCTAATAATTTGCCATCAATTGGTATAAGTTTGGGGTGGTTGTTGATGACGATATAAATAATTCAAACAAAATAATGCAAGAACAAGAAATCCAAGGACAAGCTGCCGATTTGCAGGCAGAGGAGCAGTATGACGGCTCAAGTATCCAAGTGCTTGAGGGACTGGAAGCGGTGCGCAAGCGCCCGGCTATGTACATCGGTGACATCTCACAAAAGGGTCTGCATCACCTCGTATATGAGGTGGTCGACAACTCCATCGACGAGGCACTGGCGGGATTCTGCAACGAAATAGCCGTACACATCAACGAAGACAATTCTATCACCGTACAGGACAACGGCCGTGGTATCCCTGTCGATATGCACCCGAAGGAGCACCGCAGCGCCCTCGAGGTCGTGATGACCGTATTGCACGCCGGTGGTAAGTTCAATAAAGATAGCTACAAGGTTTCCGGCGGTCTGCACGGCGTGGGCGTAAGCTGCGTGAACGCACTCTCTACAAAGATGCACGTGGAGGTTTATCGCGGCGGAGCCATACACTCGCAGGACTATGCCAAGGGCAAACCTCTGGCACCGGTACACATCATCACCGAAGCCGAAGCTACAGGCAACTGGGAGCAGGGCAAGAACGGTACGTTCGTACAGTTCTGGCCGGATGACACGATCTTCACAGAGACCGTCTATCAGTGGGATATCCTCGCCAACCGTATGCGCGAGCTGGCGTACCTGAACGCCGGCATCAAAATCGTGCTCAAGGACAAGCGTGTACAGGTCGAGACCGTACATGAGGACGGTACGAAAGAAGTGGGCTGCAAGAAGGAAGAGTTCTACTCTGAGAAGGGCTTGTCGGAGTTCGTCCGTTATATTGATAACAACCGCACCCCGCTCATCAGCGAGGTGATCCATCTCAATACCGACAAGTACGGAACGCCCGTTGAAGTGGCTATGATATACAATACCGACTTCAACGAAAACGTTCACTCGTATGTCAACAACATCAACACCATAGAGGGCGGTACGCACGTAGCCGGTTTCCGTTCGGCGCTGACCCGCGTGATGAAGAAATACGCCGAGGACAGCAAGATGCTTGAGAAAGCCAAGCTCAAAGACAAGGACGGCAACGCGACCATTGATCCCAACGACTTCCGTGAAGGCCTGACTGCTGTCATCAGCGTGAAGGTGGCCGAGCCGCAGTTCGAAGGCCAGACCAAGACTAAGCTCGGCAACAGCGAGGTGGCCGGTATGGTGAACTCCGCCGTGGCTGAGGCGCTGCAAAACTATCTGGAGGAGCATCCCGATGACGCCAAGCGAATCGTGGAGAAAGTGATTCTCGCCGCCCAGGCGCGTATTGCTGCCCGCAACGCCCGTCAGAGCGTGCTCCGCAAGTCACCGCTCAGCGGTGGCGGTCTGCCCGGCAAGCTCGCCGACTGCGCATCGAAAGACCCGGCCGAATGCGAGTTGTTCCTGGTCGAGGGTGACTCCGCAGGCGGTACAGCCAAAACCGGTCGCGATCGCGTGCACCAGGCTATTCTGCCGCTACGCGGAAAGATCCTGAACGTCGAGAAAGCGATGGAGCACAAGGTGTTCGAATCGGAAGAGGTGCGTAATATCTTCACTGCTCTGGGTATCACTTTCGGCACGGAGGATGACCCCAAAGCGCTCAACCTCAGCAAGATCCGTTACCATAAGGTTATCATCATGGCGGATGCCGACGTCGACGGCGCACACATCGCTACGCTGATTATGACTCTGTTCTTCCGCCACATGAAGGAGGTCATCGAGCAAGGTCACCTTTACATAGCTATGGCTCCGCTCTACCTGTGCTCGAAGGGTGCAGTGAAGGAGTACTGCTGGAACGACCAGCAGCGTCACGATTTCATCCAACGCTACGGCAACGGCGATGAGAAGCAAATCAAGACCCAGCGCTACAAAGGTCTGGGTGAGATGAGTGACGAACAGCTCTGGGAGACAACCATGGATCCCGAGCGCCGCATGCTCAAGCAGGTGACCATCGAGAATGCCGCCGAGGCTGACCGTATCATATCCATGCTGATGGGTGACGAGGTAGGTCCGCGCCGTGAGTTTATCGAGCAGAACGCAACCTACGCAAAGATTGACGCATAATGCGCATAGCTGTATATTGTTCGGCGAAAGACATCATCCCGGAGGAGTATCTCCGGTTGGGCGATGAACTTGGCAAATGGATTGCCGAAAACGGGCACACGCTCGTATATGGCGGTGCGACAGGCGGACTGATGACCCGTACGAGCAATGCCGTCGCAGCTGCCGGAGGCAAAGTGACAGGCGTGGTGCCGCAGCGCATTATTTCTGCCGGACGGCTTGCAACGAACTGCACCGCACTCTATACAGTGAGTTCGATGGCGGAGCGAAAGCAGATGATGCGCGACATAGCCGACTGTTTCGTATGTCTGCCGGGTTCGTACGGCACACTGGATGAGATGTTCGATGTCATAGCATCCGGTACAGTCGGAGAGCATCACAAACCCATATACATACTGAACTACAAAGGCTTCTACGATGGCATACGCCGCGAAGCGGAAGACATGCGGGCCTTGCAGTTCTTGCCACAGCAGGAGGCGTATGCACCTATTTACGCAAGCACCCTGAATGAGATATATGATGAAATCAATAATTTGAATTAATTAAAATAATCATACGTATGAAACATGTTACCCAACTCAAGGCAGACACCTTGACAACCAAACAGATGGACGAACGCATCCATCAAGTTAGCGCAGACATCCGTCGTTATCGCGAAATCGAAGCATCTGCCGAGCTGGCAGAGTTCATGGCCCTGAAACCCCAAGTGGAGGCAAAGGAGTTCCAAGACTATAAGCGTGAACTGTTAACCACGAAGTTCCAGGACCGTCCGGAGTACGCAACCCGGCAGGAGTACGCGAAGATCAAAAAATCTCGTCACGTGCGCTGGTACAAGTTCTATCTTGGCATGTCGTCCGTTCATGAGTATAACGACTTCGCCCAGACCAGCGACTTCGCCAAACTTAACGATCCCGAGGCTGTGAAAGCTGATCCGCGTCTCAGACGCATGCAGAAGTTAGGCAAATCATTTGCCGTACGCCGTTATAATGCGCACAAGGAGTCTGATGACCTGAAAAAGTACTTCGAACTCCAGCAGAAAGTGAACACCACAGAGTTCCGCGAGGCATATAACTTCTGGAAGAACCCCAACCGTTGGTACACCACCCTGCAGAGCAAGCAGGACGGCAAGTATGAGGCATTAAAGAACTCGTCGAACATCTCGTTCTTCCTTGCACAAGATCCCAAGCAGATTGCACGTTATGAGGCATATCAGGAAATCTTTGCCGACGGCTTTGAGTGGAACAGAATGCAGGACTCGTCATGGAAACCCGGATTCTTCTATGGCAAGAAGAACCTGAAGACCAATCATTCGTATGCCAACGAAGAAGCAGCTATGAACAGCGGCCGTAATATCGGCACGAAGGAGGGACGGCTGATTGTGGCAGTCAAGAATGAGCGCGTTTCTGCTCCGGCTTGGGACGAAAAGAAGGGCTTCATTATGAAGGATTTCGACTATACCGGTGATGTCATCCAGACCGCAGAGGATTTCCGCGCTGCAGAAGGAATGTTCCAGGTTAAGGCTTCATTCAGCGGCAAGGCAAACGGTGCTATCTGTCTGGTTAGCGAAGAGCATACTCCTATTGTACGCATCGCCCAATGGGACGGCGTGAAAGTAACCGTCGGCGCTACCTTCAAGGAATTTGAAGAGCAGACAGTGATCGAAGGTTTGAAAGAGGGACAGGAGTATATATTCACCGTTAATATCACGCCATCAGATATCACATGGTTTGTTAACAACCAGGAAGTTGCCCGTACAGCCAACAAGCTGGGAGCAAAATTATTCCCGATAGTAATGGCCTTCCTGCCTAAAGGTGTCAAGAGTACCGGTGCGACATCTATCGACTGGTTCAAGGTGTACAAGTTGCCAAAAGCCTAATCAAAGCACTCCGCACTATGTTTCTGATAGCCGGTCCGTGTGCTATAGAAAATGAGCAGATGGTGCTGGAGACAGCATCAGAACTGCAGAACGTATGTCGTGAACTGGACATCCCGCTGTACTTCAAGTCCTCGTTCGACAAAGCCAACCGCACATCCTCATCCTCATCAAGAGGGGTGGGGATGAAGGAGGGCTTGCGCATCTTAGCCGAAGTCAAGCAGCGATACGGACTGCCTGTCGTGACCGATGTGCACGAGAGCTATCAGTGTGCTCCGGTAGCCGAAGTGGCTGACGTTCTGCAAATCCCGGCATTCCTCAGCCGGCAGACTGATCTGCTCCGTGCAGCTGCAGCTACTGGCAGAGTGGTGAACATCAAGAAGGGGCAGTTCATGGCACCTTGGGACATGCGCGGTGCTATTACCAAATGCCGTGAGGTGGCACCAGAAGGCAAGGTGTGGCTGACCGAACGAGGATCATCATTCGGCTACGGCAATCTCGTGGTAGATATGACATCACTAGTCAGGATGCGCGAGTTCGGCTGCCCTATCATATTCGACGCTACACATTCCGTACAACAGCCCTCTTCCGCACAAGGCATAACCGGTGGCAACCGCGAACTGGTGCCGCCTCTGATGCGTGCCGCTATGGCGGTGGGTATTGACGGACTGTTTCTGGAGGTGCATCCGGACCCCGATCATGCCATCAGCGACGCTGCCAACCAGATACGGCTGGCGGATATACGCACAATCCTTACACAAGCAAAAGCATTCGACGAATTGGCACACAAGCATGACTGATACCATCCGTAGAGCAAAAGAAATCTTCCGTCAGGAACTAACAGAACTGACGAAGGTGGCAGAACACATCGACGAGCATTTCTCTTCGGTTGTGGATTTGCTGTACGCTTGCCGGGGCAAGGTTGTGGTGATGGGTATAGGCAAGACTGGTCTCATCGGCCGGAAGATAGCCTCTTCATTCGCATCAACCGGCACTCCGTCCATCTTCGTCAACGCTGCGGAGGCTGTTCACGGCGATTTGGGCATGGTGGCGACCGATGATGTGGTGCTGCTGGTCAGCAACAGTGGTGCGACCAACGAGATATTAGCCGTCATTGATCCATTGCACAGGATGGGCTGCAAGCTGATTGCTATGACGGGTGACATGCAGTCCCCCCTTGCCCAACGCTGTGACCTGGTGCTGTCGGTGCATGTGGACAAAGAGGTCTGTCCGTTAGGGCTGGCACCCACAACCTCCACTACCGCCACCTTGCTGATGGGCGATGCACTGATGGTCTGCTTGATGGAGAAAAGGCACTTTCAGGCAGAAAACTTCGCAGTATATCACCCTGGAGGCGCCTTGGGGCGCAAATTACTGGGACGTGTGGGAAACCATATGACGCCTTCTGTACCGCGCGTATATACCGATACTCCGTTCCGCGAACTGGTGCGCGAGATGACGGCTCATCATTTGGGCATGACGATGGTGTATGCACATTCCGGAAGCGATGCCAGGGAGGAAAAATGTATGGGCATCATTACCGACGGCGACTTGAGGCGAGCTATACAGAAGTACGACGATTTACATATCATGGCGGCTGACATAATGACTACCGGCTACAAGCATATCGCCAAGGACGCTCTGCTGTCAGAAGCGCTGGCCATCATGGACCGCTATAACATTACCACGCTCGCTGTGACAGAAGCACCCGACTCAGAGCAGATAATCGGTATCATATCCATCCACCATATTATTGACTTTGCATAGAGCAGGCTTTTCTCCTGTTATGGCACTTACAGCACCACGTCTCTTGCAGATAGACGGAATTTTTCGTATCTTTGTGGCAAAAAACCATGAATTACGGATATATACGTGTCAGCAGTGACAAACAGACAGTAGAGAACCAGCGGTATGAAATTCGCAAATTCTGCGAGAAGTCAGGGGTAACCATTGACGGATGGATAGAGGAAACCGTTTCCGGCACGCGGCAATACTCCCGGCGGCGTTTGGGAACCTTGCTCCGGCGTGTGAACGAAGGTGATCTGATTGTCTGCAGCGAACTCAGCCGCCTTGGGCGAAGCTTGTACATGATTATGGAAATACTCAGCCTGTGCATGAAGCGCGGCTGCAGGGTATGGACCATCAAGGATGCATACAGGCTTGGCGATGACATTCAATCAAAGGTACTGGCATTTGCCTTTGGTCTGTCAGCCGAGATCGAACGCAAATTGATAAGTGACCGTACGCGCGAAGCGCTGGCACGAATCAAAGCCGAAGGCAAGCATGTCGGACGCCCGTTCGGAAGCCGTACAAGTCAAAAGGCGCACATCCTGTACCGGCATGATATGTATATCCGCCGGGCACTGAGCAAAGGAATGTCACAGTACACGATTTGCAAACGCCTTCGCTGCAACCGCAACACATTACGCAGGTATATCTACAGATACATCCTGACCAACGACGTAAGCGTCAACAACTGATGAAACGCACACAAGTAGCAAAAATAGCAAGATGGATGCTGCATATGCACTACGATATCCGCACCGAAAGCGGTGACCTGTTGCGTGACGGCAGGGTGCACCTGCTGCTGCCAAACCACCCGGCATACATCGAGCCGCCTATGCTCTGTGCCGAATTCTGGGATGTCATTCTCCGGCCTATGAGCGACGAAGCGTTCTTCCGCAAACCCGTATCCGGCTGGGCGCTGCGACTTGCAGGTGCAATTATGGTACCCGACTTGCCTGCCACTTCGGCTGACAAGCGCGAAGCAAGTGCTGCCAAGGCACGCCAACTCACTGCTACGGCATTACAGGCTCTTGCCAATGGTGAAGACCTGTTGATTTATCCGTCCGGACATGTACGCTATACACCTGTTGAACAAATAGGCAACCGCAGACTCGCTTACGAGGTGTGTCAGGGACTTTTCGCACCTGAAGACAGAGAGAAGTACGCCAATGTACGGGTTATCATGCTGCGCACTTCCGGACTGGACGACAGCCTGACCAGCAAGCAAGCGACACACTTTATGTTGCGTCGGTGCGTTACAATGCATTTTGAAGACATGACCGACCAGTTGCGCGAGTGGATCAAACTCGACAGGCGCGCCTTCAACGAACACCTCGAACAATGGTACAACGTACCGCAAAAGCCGTAACGCGCATACTATTGTTGAATTTACGAAGCACTTATTTTCCTTCGCAGAAACATTCAGAACAATGATTGAAGTCAGAGATATACGCAAGTCATTTGGCACCTTACAGGTGCTGCAAGGTGTGTCGCTAACAATCAAAAAAGGTGAGATTGTAGCTGTAA
>Ga0310690_10002013_pt1 | contig 34601 bp, 27 predicted proteins | sample AusTroGonzalo_MG_2_FD_207661 | JGI IMG/M metagenome (GOLD analysis project Ga0310690, IMG submission 207661) | Bovine rumen microbial communities from tropical cattle in Woodstock, Queensland, Australia - Gonzalo_04 (v2) (version 2) | ecosystem: Host-associated > Mammals > Digestive system >...
TATGTTTGCGAACATTGGATGCATATTTGGATCGCAATTTAAAGAATGTATTATTGGAGAAGGAGTTACAAGTATTGGTGAATATGCTTTTTATAATTGCAATAGCATGATTTCGGTGGTTATTCCCAATAGTGTCTCACGAATCGAGAAGAGTGCTTTCAAGAACTGTAGCAGTTTGACATCAATAACAATCCCCAATGGTGTCACAAGCATAGAAGACCAAGCTTTTGTTGATTGCAGTAACTTGACCTCCGTAGCATTGAAATCAAACACCATTGTTAGCAATACATATTCTTGCAACTCAAGTCTCGCAGCTATATTTGGTTCGCAAATAAAAGATGTTATTATCGGAGAAGGGGTCACAAGCATTGGAGAGCATGCTTTCTATAATTGTAGCAGTTTAACCTCCGTAACAATCCCCAACAGCATCACAAACTTTGGACATTTTGCATTCGATGGTTGCAGTAGTTTAACAAAAGTTAACATCTCTGATCTTGCGGCATGGTGTGTGTTATGTTTTGAGTGGGCAGATGACAATCCTCTTTATTATGCTAAACATTTGTTTTTGAATGATACAGAAATCACAAATCTTGTAGTTCCTAGTAGTGTCACAAGTATAGGAAAAGGTGCTTTCGTTGGTTGTAGCGGTTTGACTTCTGTGACTATTCCTAATAGTGTCATGAGCATTGGAGATTTTGCTTTCGGCGAATGCACCGGTATGACCTTTGTGAATATTCCTAATAGCGTTACAAGTATTGGCGAGGAGGCTTTTCTTGGTTGCACTAATTTGGCTTCTTTAACTATACCCAATAGCGTTACAAGCATTGGATGTAAGGCTTTCGTATATTGCAGCGGTTTGACATCTATTGAAATAAAAGAAAGAAATCAATACTATCATTCATACAATGGAGTAATCTTAAGCAAAGACAATACTTTATTAGTTCAATATCCCGCTGGCAAAAAGGATCTATCATTTGCTATCCCCAATAGTGTCACAAGCATTGAGAAAAGTGCGTTCGAAGGTTGCAGCAGGTTAACCTCTGTGAATATTCCTAATAGCGTCACAAGCATTGGGGATGATGCTTTCGATGGTTGCACGGCATTGTCATCTTTGACTATCCCAAATAGTGTCGCAAGCATAGGAATGTCTGCGTTCTCTGGTTGCAGCGGTTTGACCTCGGTGAATATCCCTAAAAGCATTACGAGCATAGGAATGAATGCTTTCTATAATTGCACCAGTTTGAAAAAAGTAAACATTTCAGACCTTGCAGCATGGTGTGTATTATGTTTTGAGTTTGTGTATGGCAATCCTCTTTATTATGCTAAACATTTGTTTTTGAATGATACAGAAATCACAAATCTTGTAGTTCCTAATAGTGTTGTAAGTATTGGAAAAGGTGTTTTCTGTGGTTGTGGTGGTTTGACTTCTGTGACTATTCCCAACAGTGTCATAAGTATTGGAGATTATGCATTCGCATGTTGCAGTGCATTAAAAGAAATATTTGTTCCATTGGGACAAAAAGATCGTTTTTGCGCAATGGCCGGATTAAAGGAGTTTACAGACATCATTCGCGAAACCCCTATAAAATAGAAAGCAATACCTCGTAATTACACCCAACAGAATCGTCCGTAATGCGAATGTGATGCGAACGTGAATGAACCGACATAGTCTTGGCACAAGATTAGCTTGGTATATTAAATTTAAACAAATTTTGAGTGGAAGGGTTACCTTTCACTCTTTTCTTGCATATATGTATATAAGACAGAAAATACGATACTCGCAATTATTATTTTTCGCTCGTGGCATTATCATGAAAATAGTGGATGCCTTATGAAAAGATATAGCAAACGAGTTAAAAGTATCGTGTAATAGACTTATACACCGATTCAATGAACGTAATAATGTAATACAAAATTTTCACAATTATGAACGATGATAAAAAGATTTGTGAGTTTAAGGCTCAAATAGAATCTCTTCTTTTAGAAGCAGGTTATGAAGTGACCGATGATACAATTGTTACCATTAAAAAAGGTCATTTTGTGGCGGAATTAATGACCTATTTCCCAGAAGATGGTAATGACTTTTCACTGTGTTTCCGTTTTAGAGTGAAAGGAAAAGCGCTCTATCAATTAAGCGTGATAGGGCGAATTGTATTGGTAAATGCGCTCTCGATGAATAATCCTGCGTTTAATATTACGTATCACCATCGGAAGAAAGCTATAACTCTTCGCTATTATTGTAACTTGTATGAGCCTAAAGATATCCTCTATCAATTAACTCATGTGAAAGAATGTTATGACGACTTACGGAATGACATGAAGAAGCGTTTACCTGATTTTATAAAGCAATTCCCCTGTCCCGATATACAAGATAGCCAACAGATAAAAATGTTACGATATTTACATCGTTGGCGTTTAGAATAAGCATTTGCATAAATACAAAATAGAACTAATCATGAAAACCTCTTTCAAAGTAACCACTCTCATCGCTGCAATTGGCATGAGTATTTACGCATTGACAGAAATCGCTTGGTACATCAGAGACATCTTTGCTTTTGATGCGCTACAGTTTAGGCTATTCCGAGAAGTGATAGGTCTGATAAACATAGTTGCATTGCTGATTGGTATAGGCTTTGCATGCGTCGCCTTATTCCTGTATATAAAGACAAAGAATGTGTAACTAACTTACATGACTTGTTTAGTAAGACAACATTACACCATAAGTAATAAACAATTATGAAATCCCTTATCCCTTTTGCACTCATAGTAGTGCTTGCTATCATCCTCGCTTCGTGCAACAAGAGCGAAGAAAACGCACAACGGTTTACCCAAACGGCATACCAGATTCCAGATTATAACGAACCGGATTGGATGGAGATAGATAATATCCAGTGCGGTCAAGACCAATGGATGCACGTGACGGATAACATGTTGCAAGACCCCTTGATTGCACGGCTGGTAGATGTGTATAATGCGAATGTCGTATGGCATTCCGTAGGCAGCGATATGGAAGTGTTTTGGCGATGGGAAGTGCTAACCGACTCCGCCATGCTCTGTATGGACTTGGCAAACATCTCCGACGAGCAAACGCGCCAACATGCGAAACTGTTCATTGAGAGTACCGCGGCAGCACAACATGATCCATCTTCCAGCGCACAACAAGCCATGAATCAGTATCTGGAGTGGCTGACGACATATTATAATGTTTCTACATTCTTCAACGTGGATTCCGTTATTGATGATAACTTTTGGTCAGTCGCAGAACCAGCCACATGGATAGACAATTATGCGGATATGCGCGACAAACGCGGGCAGAGTGACAGTATCTTCCAACAGCAGTTGGTTGCCGCATTGGACACAACTACGGATTTTAACCGGTTCTGTGCCCTCGCCATTGAGTATGCTCACTCAAGTTCGGAAGGCCCGTTTATACCCGAAGCCTTGCCGTATCTCAAAACTGCATTAACCGCCGGCATATACTCTCCTATGCTTCGTGATATTTGGATGACCTGGAGAGCCGTGCAAAGCTCGCAAATGGGTATGTCGAAAGACTCCGATATCCCCAATGCGGAATACAACCAACTACGTATGTTATGCTGCTATACCATGTTGTGCCATATTCAGCAGCATCCTACAGACTGCTTCGCCATCAACAGCTTCATTCTCACTTCCTACCGGGATAATATTGCCAGATATGGCACCTATCCTTACGGCAATCAATCCGTAATAGAACATATAAACATCTTCCCCGAGTGGGCAGATAAAATATTCTCAGATTAATCACTATGAAATCCCTCATCCCCATAGCACTCACAGTAGTGCTCACCATCACCTTCGCTTCGTGTAGCAAGCCGAACAATAGCGACAACCAAGCTCCTGATCCCGTAATGGAAGATAGCACATTCAAGGAGCCGGTTGACTCGTCTGAGGTATTCAGTCATTTTTCGTACATATACTATGAAGGAAATGCACGTGAATCACTTTGTGCAAACAACAAACAGCAATATCTCCTTTACAAAGGGAAAAGCAACCTCGCCAAAGATTTTGCCGACTACTATAACGCGTTACTGATGTTTCACAACATGTATAGCGACGAAGAGACCGCAAAACGCTTTAGCGATAGCGAGAATAGTGTCAATCTCCGAATGGCAGACTCAATCATGCGCTTGGATTGCTCTATCATCCGTAATGATACATTACGCCGATTGGTGAAAAGCCTGCGTAAATGCAAAGCCGATAAAGTGCAGCATCCGGATCAAGAAAACGATACGGCGGATAAGGCTTCCGAAGAGTTCTTCGGCTTCCTCTCTGAAAAACTCAACCCAATCATCGAGAGTTCAAACGACATCTATCAGGCATACATGGACAGGAAAGGCATCTACGACAATTTCTATTCCGTCATGAGCAAAAGAGGCAAGTCAAGCAAAGCCTACAAGCGAGAACTGATAGCAAAGATGCGATCGGCAGACACACCAGTCAAGCGTCATGTCTATGCCATTGAGTATGCGCACTCGGATTCTGCTTGTGCACATTTCCTTATCGGAGCAGTTGTTCTGGATAACGAATTTGCACGTGGCGAATACAGCCCGTACCTGTATGGGATGTGGCGCACATGGCGTGCCAGCGCCAGCACCATGATTGGCAAATCGTCGTGGGCGTATATTCCGAACCTGCTATATAATCAGAAACGCAAACAAGTGGCAGATATTATCCTCCGGCATATCGAAAATAATCCGACAGACACCTTTGCACAAGGTCTGCTGATTAACATTGCAGGTTGTGAGAACATCTCCCGCCACGGCTCCCTGTTCGGCAATGCATCCATAAGCGAACAAATGTCCCATTTCCCCGAATGGGAAAACGGTAGCAATCATTAAATGTTAAGATCAAAAACTAACCGAAAAAGAAAAATATTATTGGTGCTAAAATAAAATCTTATGAACACCCCTATTTATCCTTGTCTCGGCGCCTTAGTAGGCGATACCGTTGGCTCGTACTATGAATTTGACAATATCAAGACGACGCAATTCCCGTTGTTCGATTTTATGTCGCGATTCACGGACGACAGTGTTATGACAATGGCTGTTGCCGAATGGTGTCTAACCAAAGAACGCACAGACGAACAGCTGACGGAGATAATGCTCAAATATGGCAACCTGTATCCCGCAGCAGGCTATGGCGGTGGATTCTGTAATTGGCTCTTTTGCCCGGAGATGCTGTATGATTACAAAGGAAACAGACTTAGCAAACGCGCTCCATATTATTCTTGGGGTAATGGTGCTGCCATGCGTGTGTCTGCTTGCGGATGGGTTGCAAAATCTATGGACGAAGCTATCGATCTGGCACGACGGAGTGCTGCTATAACACACAATCATCCTGAAGGAATACGTGGAGCACAAGCTACAGCCGCCACTATCTTCCTTGCACGACAAGGCGCAGACAAAGAGGAGATTCGCGACTTTATAGAAGGGCGCTTCTACTACGACTTGCACATGGATTGTGATGAGATACGCCCAAAGTATGGCTGGGAAGATTCCTGCCAAGGCACAGTTCCTCCGGCTATTGTGGCTTTCCTTGATAGTTGGGACTTTGAATCTGCTATCCGTCTTGCAGTCTCTCTTGGCGGCGACTCCGACACCCTCGCGTGCATCACCGGCGGCATCGCTCAAGCCTACTACAAAGACATTCCTGACGAAATAATCACCAACATGCGCATTCGTCTTCCCGAACAATTCTGGACAGTCATGGAGCAGTTGGAAAAGCAAGTCAATTAGATATCCCACATAGAGATTGTCGCAATATAAACGGTCTCTATTTCTTCATCTGAAAAATTGTGTACAAAGAATCAAAATAAAGCAATCATGAAACCTATCATTTCCTATGCACTCGCAGTAGTGCTTGCCATCACCTTTACTTCGTGCGGAACAAATCAACAATCGTCACACCCACAAGAGCCGGTAATCTGTATCAACGACAGTCTTCAACAGATAGTCGAAGAAGCCGTGACAGCACGTTTGACAATCAACCAAGCCGAATGGGGCTGCGCTGTGCTTATTGACAAGAATGGTAAAGTCGTGGCCATGTTCGAGACGGACCCCGTTCCTCATATACTGGAGCAGATTGAAGTAGGGACAATCCTGACACCGTTCGCTGTGCTTGCTGCCGCGAGTACCGGACAAGTCGATAGAACATCGAAGTTTGTCGTATCCAAATCCGGCTACCGAATAGGCGAAATGACTATCCATGACAGCCATCCCTGCGACACAACATACCGCATACGCGAAGCCATCGCCATCAGCAGCAACATCGCCGCTTGCCAGATTGTGCAAAAAGCGTTCGCTGATTCCATAGATTTGTTCAAACAAACAATGGCAGGAATGGGAATAATCGCGAATGCTACCAATCAAGAGGAACTTGCATGTTGTGCGTTAGGTGTGGATTGCCCGGTCTCTCCCTTGCACCTCACATGGCTCTATCATTATCTTGCGCAAGGCTGGTTTTCTAAGGATTGGAACGTCGCAAAAAGCGGCGTGATAGAGGGCTTGCATGATTGCGTATGGGACAACGACCTCGGTACGGCTTCCGTACGCAAGTGGATGGGTAATATTGTTGACTACAAGGCGCAGAGCAATGAGGTAGCAATCATAGGCAAGACCGGCTCGTTGCGTCTGGATGAAACCGGCAGAAAACATCGCATCTCGTTTGTGGGCATCTTCCCCGAGAATGATCCGCAATACACCTGCTTGGTTATGTTCAATGCCCCACAGAACTTCCCGTTCTACGACGCAGGCATGGACTGCGGCTCAACCGTCCGCATCATTGCCGAAAGAATACTCAAACAATAATGTCATATTTCCCTACCATTTCACTCCTCAGCTTGTATAAAAATGCAATCTGATTCGTTAGCTTGTATAAATTTTGCTCTGAACACGTGTTAGCTTGTATAAAAAATCACCTTCTCACCTCCTTAGCTTGTATAAAAATTGCGGTTCAAATCATCAGCTTGTATAAAAACCTCCCATCATGCCACAATAGCAAACACCCACGTTGCGAATACCCATCTGCCCAAGAACCCGCTACGCGAAACGAAGAACAACTGCCAATGAGCCCGCAAAGCAAAGGACATCTTACAAAGAACCCTTTACAATGAACCAAACGGACATGACTTGAAGATCATTTTCCGAAGAACTTGACGGACATGCTGCGAAGGGCTTCTTGCAAACGAACTTGACGGACATGCTGCGAAGAGCCATTTTGCGATGGGTTTGACGGACATGATGGAATCGTTATCGCAGCGGGGCGGTATGTGGGCAAATGAGGACGTTGCCCATGGGCGAGCGAGTAAGCGAATACGATGTCCTTATTGTGCGGCGATGCGGAGGGCGGCGTTGATGCCGTCGAGGGCGGAGGAGGTGATGCCACCGGCGTACTTTTGGGGTGTCGCAGGCTCCCGTCGCTCAGCCCCCTCGGATTCGTGGCACGGACACAGCGCGAGGCTCACTTTCCCCCGCGCTCACAGTCTCTAATGGGGCTCGATTGCGTAGGACAATTAATGGCGTTGAACTAATCGCGTAGAACTCACTCGCGAGCTATCTTTTCTCAACGTAGCCACCTCTCAACATCTGTTCTCATTATCATAAAAGAATTGCACGAACAGGACAAACTTTCACACAACAACGATATGGACAAATGGATATTGCACTACTTATTGCAAACATATTCATTATTCCTCAAAGAAACATTGGATTCGCCATCCGTGGCATATTTTTTGTATCACATTGAACGTGATGGAAAGATGATATTGCGTTTTCCTCATATGTAAAACAAGCCAGATGTCGGAAAAAGGCAATATGCACACGCCTCACAAGAATACTCAACTTGCGTAACTGACACAAATAACAATAAACAACGGATTTATTGGCGATGGTTTCGAGCCCCATTAGAGGCGCAGAGCGCGGACGAAGCGAGCCGACACAGCCGTGTCCGTGCCGCGAATCCGAGGGGGCTGAGCGACGGGAGCCTGCGACACCCCAAAAGTACGCCGGTGGCATCACCTCCTCCGCCCTCGACGGCATCAACGCCGCTCTCCGCATCGCCGCACAGTAACCCTCGGTTTTACTCCGCTTAATCCTCGCTTCAATCGTATAACGTTGCTATACCCTTGCTATACCCTCAATTAATTCGATTTCGTCCTGTGCTCGCGCCGTCAGTCGCGAGTTTTGTGCACTTCCCCTCACTTTTTCTTTCATTCCCCTGCATGTCATGCAGGTCTCCATCGTAATTGTTGATAATTGTCTTTCATTTATGACCTAATATTCCCCATTTCGTTAATTTTTTCACTTTTCCTCCAAAATCTCCCCTCATCATTTGCTTTTTTGATATTTTTTTTGTAACTTTGTAAGTTTTTAGTGTGTAACACTTGGAGGAGTTAATTAACAAATTAAAACACTCAATATTATGAACACTATTTCTATTATCGCATTAGCGGTATCCATAGCGGGGTTGGTAATTTCCGTGATTGCACTTATCAGATCCAGAAAAGGAAAATAACCATGCCCTGCCAACAGAAAGTTTTTCTCGTTGTCCTGATCTACCTTGCAGTGATCAATATGGTGACGTTCATTTTGTACGGCATCGACAAGTGGAAAGCCAAACGGTCTAAATGGCGTATTGAGGAATCGACTTTGCTGTGGTTGGTTGCGGCTGGAGGAAGTATCGGTGCTTTGCTCGGTATAAAAATATGGCACCACAAGACACTGCATAAGAAATTCACATGGGGTGTCCCTGCCATATTAATTGCCCAAATTGCGACAGTAGTAGGAATAATCTGCTGGTTGCGCTGATCTCATCGTGTGATATTTGCTAATAAAATATAGGAAAAGCGCGTAAAAATTTGCAAATATGCATTTTTTTTTGTACCTTTGCAGTCTTAACAATAGAACATAGTCAATACAAAGCAAGATGGCAAAGAGACTGGTTGTGTTAGGAGCCGGTGAGAGCGGCGTCGGAGCGGCTATACTGGCGCAAGCGAAAGGGTATGAGACGTTCGTGAGTGACATGGGCGAGATCAAGCCTCACTATGCCGCGTTGCTGGAACAGCACGCAATACCCTACGAGGGCGGCAAACATACGCCTGCACTGATACTCAATGCAGACGAGGTGGTGAAGTCGCCAGGAATACCAGACAGCGCTCCGATGGTCAAAGCGCTGATCGAGCAGGGTACGCCAATCCTGTCAGAGATAGAGTTCGCGGCGCGCTATACGCAGGCGAAGATGATATGTATCACCGGTTCGAATGGCAAGACTACGACGACCTCGCTCATATACGACATGTTACGACGCGCAGGGCTGGATGTCGGGCTGGCAGGGAACATAGGCAACTCGCTGGCGCTGCAAGTAGCACAGCAGGATCACAAGTACTACGTGATAGAACTCAGTTCGTTCCAACTGGATAACATGTACGACTTCCGCGCGGACATAGCGATCCTGATGAACATCACACCCGACCATCTTGACCGCTATAACTTCGAGTTCCAGAACTATATCGACGCGAAGATGCGTATCACGCGTAACCAGCGTCAGGAAGATGCGTTCGTGTTCTGGAGCGGCGATCCGGTGATAGACCGCGAGATACGCAAGCTGCGCCCGACGGCGACGCTGTACCCGTTTGGGGAGAGTCAAGTGCTGAGAGCCGAGAGTCAAGAGCCAAGAGCCAATGTAGCATATATTGACGGCAGGAATCTTGTCGTGGCGGCACGCGAGCCGCTGGAGTTGCCGGTGGAGCTGCTGTCGCTCAAGGGCAAGCACAACCAGTACAACTCGATGGCTGCGGCTATCACGGCGCAGCTGCTGGATATCAAGAACGATGTGATCCGTGAGAGCCTGACGCAGTTCGAGGGCGTGGCACACCGCTTGCAGTATGTAGCCACGGTGCGCGGCGTGCGCTGGATCAACGACAGCAAGGCGACAAACGTCAACTCCTGTTGGTACGCACTGGAAGCGATGACCACACCGACCGTGCTGATACTCGGCGGCAAAGACAAAGGCAACGACTACTCGGAGATCGACGAGCTGGTGCTGCAGAAGTGCCACACGCTGGTGTTCATGGGACTGCATAACGAGAAGCTTGTCGAGCATTTTGGAGAATTAGCTAAGAGCCAAGAGGCAAGAGCTAAGAGCCCAATTACTATTATTGACACCCACAGCCTTGCGGAGGCGGTGCAGGCGTGCTACGACGCGGCACAAGAGGGAGACACCGTACTGCTGTCGCCCTGCTGCGCAAGCTTTGACCTGTTCAAGTCCTACGAGGACCGAGGCGAGCAGTTTATGGAAGCCGTGAGACGATTGTAATTATGGAAAACCCACGTGGCATAGAACTTATCAAGCGCAAGTTGCAGTATGTTGACAAGACGTACTGGACGGTGTTCATACTGCTGGTGGTCATAGCCGTGATCGAGCTGTTCTCGGCATCCAGCACGTTAGCGTTCAAGACGGGGAGTCTGCTGGGACCGGTGTGGCATCAGGTGAAGTTCATCCTGATCGGTGCGATGATAGGGTTTGTGGTGCAGCTATTCCCCTCGAAGATCGTCCGCTGGGGCGGTTACGGTCTGCTGGGCGTGGCGGCGCTGTGTCTGTATCTGATGATCATTCCGGGCAGCCCGTTCGTGAGCACAATCAACGATGCGGAGCGGTGGTTCAAGATCTTCGGGTTCAGCTTCCAGCCCTCGGAGTTAGCTAAGTTAGGACTGATCATCGTGGTAGCTGACCGGCTGTCACAGGCGCATGACGAGGCGGAGCTGGTTAAAGAGTTCTATCGCACGCTGGCGTTATCGGCGTTCATCATCTTCCCGATCTTGTTAGGTAACCTCTCGACAGCATTGCTTTTGGCGGGTGTGGTGTTCCTGATGTGGTTCCTGGCGCGTGTGCCGCTCAAGTACTTAGGCGGTATCATGGCTATCGCGGTGATTGTACTGGTGTCGGGTTACTTCATCGTGGAGTTCGGTTACGTACGTGCCCACCGTCCGATGACCGGTCCGTTCAAGCGTGCGATAACGTGGGTGGGACGTATCGACAAGTTCGTTGCTGACGATGATGCTGCTACTGACGGCGATGATGACTACCAGCGCAACCACGCTACGCTGGCTATAGCGCGCGGCGGTGCGTCGCCCCTGGGTGTGCTGCCGGGCAACAGCGTGGAGCGGAACTTCCTGCCACTGGCGTATGCCGATTATATCTTCGCCATCATCGTGGAGGAGACGGGATTATTCGGCGCACTGGTGCTGGTCGTGCTGTATTTGGTCATATTGTTCCGAGCGTGCAACACCTCATCGAAATACGCAGACTACGGGGCTATGCTCATGGTCATGGGCCTGGCGCTGATGCTGACGAGCCAGGCATTCGTGTCGATGGCTGTGGCGGTAGGTCTGGGACCGGTGACCGGTCAGCCGCTGCCGATGGTGTCCAGAGGCGGTACGTCGGTGCTGGTGACGAGTTTGTACTTCGCTATCCTGATGTGCGTGAGCCGCGAGCAAAACGAGATACAGGCACAAGTCGAACAGTCGCGTGCCGACTCCTACGAAGATGTGCCCGAGATACAATTAGATTAGCCATTGGCCATTAGCCGTTAGCCATTGGCAGCCAAAAGCTAAGAGTTAATAGTGGATGGTGGTGATGATCGGATAATGATCCGAGTAATCCACATGCGGGATATCAAACCCGGAGGCAGAGAGCTGCTTGGAATGTAAGATATAGTCTATCCGGACTCCTAATCCTTTTTTGACGAATGTATGTCCGAGTTGTCCGTCAGATGACTCGAGGAACGCGTCGCGCATGCCGCGTTGCAGGATGCGGTAGGTGTACGACACCGGCGTAGTGTTCATGTCGCCCACGATCAGCACGGGATGCGGTGAGCGTTCGGTGTCGCTGTGAATGGCTTTCGCCTGCTCCACACGCAGCTGGGAGGCGTGCGCAAGTTTCTCTGTCGTGGAGTTGAACACCGACTGCGCTTGCTCGGTGGTGGTACCAAGTTCGAGGTCCTTGTGCTCCAGACGGTTGGACTCCAGGTGGTTGGTATAGAGCCGGATGGTGTCGGTGGGCAGCACGATATCGCAGACCGATGTGATGTTCCCGCGCGACTCATAACGCAGCGTATGTTTGTCGATGAGCGGGTAGCGGCTGAACACCGCGTTGCCGTACTGCCGTCGGGAGTTGTAGATCTTGAAGTCGAAGTACGTATAAGGATAGACGCTCAACGCCTCTCGCAGCTCGGCGAGGGTGAGGTTGTCGCTGGACTTGCTGACCTCGACCTCTTGCAGGCAGACCACATCCGGCTGCGTGCGGAGGATATACTGGATCACTCTGTTCTGCTTGGGCTTGCGCACATCGCCCATGAGCCGTGTGTTGTAGCTCATCAGGGTGAAGGCGTGGGGCAGTTCGCGTTTGGGGAAGAACAGCGCGGCGTGCGACATCGTATAACATATTGGCGCTGCAGCGATGATCAGCATCGCCACGGTGAACCACGTCCATCGGCGGTGTTTGGTGAAGAGCAGCAGCAAGCCTATCAGCAACTCCGCTGCCATCCGCCACTCGAATGCCAACCCGAACCAAGCCGGAACGGGTAGCGCCGACGCGGGGATGAACACCGACAGCACCGCTGCTAACAGGCATAGACAGACGATAATATGTAATCCGACCAAGATCATTTAGGCGTCATGTGTACCAGCGGGATGATCATCTCCTCCATTGATATGCCGCCGTGCTGGAACGTGTCGCGGTAGTACTGCGCGTAGTAGTTGAAGTTGTTCGGATAGCCGAAGAAATCCGTGCCGGTGCAGAACGCGTAGGTGCTGCTCAAGTTCGGTGTAGGCAGACCGACCTTCTCCGGCTTGGCGATCTCGAATATATTCTTGCTCTGGAACGAGAGCGACTTGCCGACCTTATAGCGGAGGTTGGTGTTCGTGTTCTTGTCCGCGATGATCTGCACGGGCTCCGCCACACGTATCGTGCCGTGGTCGGTGGTGAGCACCACGTCATAGCCGAGCGCTGCCACCTGCCGGAAGAACTCCAGTATAGGCGAGTGCTTGAACCACGAGAGTGTGAGGCTGTGGTATCCGGCTTCGTCGGGTGCGAGTTCGCGCATCATCTTCGAGTCCGTACGCGAGTGCGAGAGCATGTCGATGAAGTTCACCACGGCGATGTTCAACGGCGTGGTGAGCGACTTGAGTTGCCGTGTGATCTTCTCGCAGAAGTCCGACTCGTTGATCTTGTAATAGGTGTAGGTGTCATGACGGCGGAAACGGTGGAGCAGCGTGCCGACGAGCTCCTTCTCGAACTTGTTCTTCGTATCCTCGTCGCCCTCCTCAACCCAGTATTCGGGGAACTGCTTCTGTATCTGCAACGGCATCAGTCCGGCGAAGATCGCATTGCGTGCGTACTGCGTGGCGGTAGGCAGGATAGAGGAGTAGAGCTGTTCGTCCTTGACGGAGAAGAATTCAGCCAATAACGGCTGAATCGTCTTCCACTGCGAGTAGCGGAAGTTATCCACCACGACCACAAACACCTTCTTGCCCTCGTCCAGCAGCGGGAACACCGCTTTGCGGAACACGTCGGGGCTGAGCATCGGGTGTGCGGCGTTCGGTTCGAACCAAAGTTCGTAGTTCTGACGGATGAACTTAGCGAACGCGGCGTTTGCCTCCTTGCGCTGCATAGCCAGCAGTTCGGCCATCGAGGAGTTGGCATCCTGAAGCTTCAGTTCCCATGAGGTCAGTGTGCGCTCGATAGCCGCAAACTCGTCAAACGTCCGTGCGGTGTTGATCATATACGTGATGTCCGAGAACTCCTGCCGGTAGTTGGCGTTGGTGTGCTCCTCGACGATCTGCTTGCTGTGTACGTGTTTCTTCAGGCACAACAGGATCTGGCTCGGGTTGACGGGCTTGATCAGGTAGTCCGCTATCTGCTGGCCGATAGCCTGCTCCATGATACGCTCCTCCTCGGACTTCGTGATCATCACCACAGGCAGTTCGGGATGAGCGGCTTTCAGCTCCTGGAGCGTCTCTATACCCGACAGACCGGGCATCTGCTCGTCCAGAAAGACGATATCCACAGCACGCTGCTTGCATATGTCGATAGCATCCTGCCCGCTCATGGCAGGTATAATCTCGTAGCCCTTGCCGGACAGATAGATGATATACGGCTTGAGGAGATCAATCTCGTCGTCAGCCCAGAGGATGGTGTTCATGAGTAGTCAGTATTCAGTTTTCAGTTATCAGTGTTCAGAGTGTTCATTTGATAGTGGCGCCACTTGTCGATGACTGCGGCGAAGTCCGGTGCCCAGGGGCTGTCAAAGTGCATATGCTCGCCGGTGCGCGGATGAACGAACCCGAGCGTCTTGGCGTGCAGCACCTGCCGCGGACAGAGCGCAAAACAGTTGTTGATATACTGTGCATACTTCTGCGTACGCAGTCCCTTGCGGATGATCGTACCGCCGTACTTCTCGTCGGCAAACAGCGGGTGCCCGATGTGCGCCATGTGTACGCGTATCTGGTGCGTGCGGCCGGTCTCCAGACGGCATTCGACGAGCGTGACGTACGGATAGCGCTCCAGCACACGGTAGTGTGTTACGGCGTTCTTGGCGAGCGGGTTGTCCTCCAGCGACCACACGCGGTAGATTGTCCTGTCGCGGTTGTCGCGAGCCAGCGCACCGTCGATAGTACCCTCGTCTTCATCAAACGTGCCCCAGACCAGCGCATTGTACGTGCGCTCTGTGGTGTGGTGGAAGAACTGCAGACCAAGATTGGTCTTCGCCTCAGGCGTCTTGGCGATGAGCAGCAAGCCGGACGTATCTTTGTCTATACGGTGCACCAAGCCAATGTCGGGGGCGTTCATGTCAAGCGGTGCGCCAGACTGCTGAAAATGCCACGCGAGGGCGTGCAGCAGTGTGTGCTCGTAGTTGCCGTGCCCCGGGTGCACCACTAATCCGGCGGGTTTGTTCACCACCAGCAGGTCCTCGTCTTCATATACGATATCCAAGGGGATATTCTCCGGCTGGATCGTGAAGTCGTGCGGCTCATGATTGAGCAGCACCTGTATCGTCTCGCCGGGTTTGACCTTATAGGAGCTGCTGACGACCTTACCGCAGACCAGAATCTGCTCGCTGTCCGCTGCGGCTTGGATGCGGCTGCGTGAGGTGCCCGGGATATGTTCGGCAAGGTATTTGTCCACGCGCACCGGCGACTGCCCTTTGTCCACGACACACTCAAAGCGGACGAACAGTTCGTCCTGTCCCTCGAAAGCATCGGGATTATCGAGCTCCTCTATGCGTATGGTGTCATCGGCATTCTGCATACAATAGCGTTAGAAGAACTTCTCTTCGTTTTGCTGTGTGTCGGTGGTTATGGCGCGCTCCAGATCCGTGGTGAGCATGATGTTTACCGTCGATCCCTCCATCAGCGTGGCGCCTTCGGTAGGCGACTGCCGATAGATGATATAACGGTCCAGGGTCTCCGGTGTGGGCTCTTTGTCGTAAGAGTAAGCACCGATCGTCAATCCGATATTGAGCAGCGTTGCGCGTGCCTGACTGAGCGACTGCCCTAACAGGGCGGGCACCGTGACGATCCTGTTACCCTGCCGGCGTCCGATGACCAGCGTCACCGTCGAACCCTCCGGCAGGCGCGTGCCGACCTCGAGGCTCTTGTTGCCATCGCGGATGTCGAGCACGTTATCCGGATAGAGCGAGGGCTCATACTGCACCTCACCGACCTTCAGACCGAGGGAACGCAAGGTCGCCTCTGCCTGACGGTACGATACGTCATGTAACTCCGGCAGCGGAATCATCCTGCGCGTGCGTGCGTTCATCACAACATACACGGGGCGATCCGGCTTAGCGTGCGACAGCGCGGGAGGGGTCTGCTCAACGATCGTGCCGAGCGGTGTCTTGTCAGAGTACGTCGAGTCAACAACCACCATGTATAGCTCGCTGCCGCGCAGAACAATTTCAGCCTCATCCTGACTCATACCGGTGACGGAAGGAATAACGACCTCCTTGCCATGCAGGGTATAACCCTTAAGCCAGAGTGTGGCGCACACAAACAATACTATCACCACTGCAACAGCAATGGCAAGGTTAATAGTGACAAATCCTGTCACTGATTGGAAGAATTGTTGTTTGTCTTTCATTATTTTGTTAAAAATCGCTACAAAGTTACAACTTTTTTTGGATATATGCAAAAATTATGCTAACTTTGTGCCGATTTTGTGCAAAAAAGCAATTTTTTTAACAAAATACTATAGTATAACCCGTTAAATTTTGAACTCATGAAGAAAGTATTATTCATTGCTATCATGGCTATGTGCATGGTAGGTTGCTGCAAGAAGGCAGACAACAAGTGCTGCGAAGGTGAGAAGGCAGAGTGCGTAGAGCAAGCTACTGAGGCTGAAGCTCCTGCTGAGGCTGAAGCTGTTGCTGAAGAGGCTCCAGCTGCTGAGGAAGCTCCTGCTGAGGCTCCCGCTGAAGAGGCTGCTCCTGCTCCCGCAGAGTAATAGCACAGTAGATCTTCTACACAAACAGGTGTGTCACAAAACTGGCACACTTGTTTTGTGAATAACTAAACGTATTCAATCTAACACGCTTCAGATTCATTCGGGGAGGGGCAACGACCGTTGCCACCTGAGAACATAAACCCGTGGAACCTGAGCAGGTAATGCTGCTAAGGGAAATGATACATTCACATCCAAGCATCAGCCGTGCATGGCTGATAACTCTTCTAATCATCATCAGCGGACAGATGTCCGCACAATGGAGTGGCGATAACGGAGTCCCCACAAGCTCGCGCAGTGGGGGGGCGGATACTCTGACTATCCAAGGACGCGATATTGACGAGATATCGGTCACTGCTCCGCGTGTACAACAGACCACGATATCGCACAATGTGGTTACGCCCGACGAACTCCAACGCGAGAATATCGGTCAAAACCTGCCGTTCCTACTATCTACTATCCCTGCCATACAGGTGACCACCGACGACGGTCTGGGTGTAGGTTATACCTACTTCCGCATCCGTGGCACCGACCACACGCGCATCAACATGACGGTCAACGACGTGCCGCTCAACGACTCCGAGAGTCAGACGGTGTTCTGGGTGAACATGACTGATATGGCATCGTCGATCAGCTCCGTCGATGTGCAGCGTGGTGTAGGTACATCGACCAACGGTGTGTCGTCGTTCGGCGCAAGTCTGAATATGGAAACGCATCAGCATCCACGCAGTCATGTCGAGCTGTCGTTCAACGGAGGTATGTACAACACCTTCCGAGAGATGCTCAGCGCGCATGTGTCGTTGCCCGGTAACCTATACGTCAACGCGCGGTTCTCCAAAGTGAACTCCGACGGGTTCCTTTATCGCACCCACTCCGACCTGTACTCCTACTATGCCGATTTCGGTTACAACGGCGAACGCTCGTCGCTATGCCTGCGGTTCTTCGGCGGCAAAGAGAAGACCGGAATGGGGTGGGACGGAGTGGATTATAACACCGCCTACGGTATCAACGGTGCTGACCGGCGCTATAACCCTTCCGGTGAGTATGTCGATAAGGCGGGCAACATCTGCTACTATCCCAACCAGACCGACAACTACGCCCAGCAACACGCCCAACTGGAGTTCAACCACCGCATCAACGCGGGTTGGCGCCTCTCGGCTACTGCCCACTACACCTACGGCGGCGGCTACTATGAGCAGTACGAGAACAAGGCACTCAAGTATTTCGGTTTGCTGCCGTATATCGACAATGCGGGCAACAAAGTGAAGAAGACCGATGGAATCTACCGCAAGCAGCTCGCTAACCACTATTTCGGCGGAATCGTTACTGCCAAATATACCAGCGAACGCGTGCAGGCGCAGATGGGTGTCGCCGCATCCCACTATGTAGGTCGCCACTTTGGTAATCTGCTCTGGGTGAGCGATTCTCTCTATACGCAACAGCTGCTCTATAACCATGAGTACTATCGTAGCAAGAGCCATAAGACCGATGCGCACATCTTCGGCAAGGTCAACTGGAACATTATCCACCGTGCACAGGAGAAGCTCTCGCTCTACGGCGATCTGCAATACCGCTTTATCCGCTACCGCATGAACGGCATTAACGCCGATGCACTGAAGGAGTATGCCGATAATCCCGACATGATTGAGTTGCCGCTGCTGGTTCGCTATCACTTCTTCAACCCCAAGGCAGGTCTGACCTATCAGAACAAGGGGCATCTGTTGTATGGCTCATTTGCCATCGCCAACCGTGATCCAAGTCGCGAAAACTATACCGAAAATATCCTCTACAACCGCGCCACGAACACCTATTCTGGCGATATGCCCAAGGCGGAAACGCTCTACGACTATGAGATTGGCTATACATACAGCCATCCGCGGTTCTCGGTGGGCGCGAACTTCTACTTCATGGACTACGACAACCAACTCGTTCTTACCGGTCGCATCAACGATGTAGGCAAACAATCCACTGCGAACGTCAAAGACTCCTACCGCATGGGCGTTGAACTGACCGCCGGCGTGAAGATCACCGACTGGATGCGTTGGGACGCCAACTGTGTGCTCTCGCGCAACAAGATTCTGAACTATACAGAGACCATCACCCGCTACGATGCCGACTATAACTGGCTGGGCGAGGAGCAAGTGTTCTTTAAGACCACAACCATCGCCTTCTCGCCATCGGTGACGGCAATGTCGCTGTTCACGTTCAATGCAGCCGGATTCACCGGCACGGTGCAGACGCAGGTTGTCGGCAAGCAGTATCTGGACAACACGCAGAACGAGACAGCCGCCCTGCGCGCTTACAGCACCACGAACATCAACCTGCGGTATCGGATGCCCATCCGCGAGTGGGTGAAACAGAAGAAGGATCGTGAGGCAAAAGCCTACGTGCCGGATGTGACCTTGCTCTGTCAGATTAACAACGTGTTCGATGCCAAGTATGCCTCCAACGGCGGCAGCGACTGCTCGTACTTCACCGACGGCAGAGCGTGCTGGCCGTGGTACTACGCCCAAGCCGGCATCAATGTCCACGCCGGATTCATCGTACAGTTCTGATATTATTCATTTCCTGCCGTTCGGGGTCGTGAAACCAGCCCCACTTGTTGAAGTAACGGATCATGTTCATGGCGTGGATGCCGAACATGCGCAGGCTGTGGTAGGAGGCACGCCGATGTGCGTGGGTGATGGTCTCCGACGGGTAATAGAGCGTGAGGTAGTCGCGGTGGATGCGTCGGGTGAGGTCGATGTCCTCGGGGTACATGAAGAACCGTTCGTCGAACAGTCCGGCTTTGAGTAGCGCCTCGGTGCGCAGGAGCATGAAGCAACCGGAGAGGTAGGGCGCATTGATAGGCCGCGAGTGGTCAAGATTGCGTAACTCGAAGCGCCGATTGGTTTGGGAGGCTAACCCCCGTTTGCCGAACAGAATGCGGCGGATGAGATCCATCGGGGTAGGGATGCGCTTGGCGAGATACTGCTCCTCACCGTCCAGCCCTACCACGCGCGGCAGGAGTTGTCCGATGAGCGGATTAGCCTGCATCACATCAACGAGACGGTCGATAGCTTCGGCGCTGACCTGAATATCCGAGTTGATTACCAAGTGATAGGAAATGTCGTCGTATATCGTCTCGCGGATAGCGATGTTATGTGCTGCGCCGTAGCCAAGGTTGATATTCGAATGGATATATTTGAGATTTGTGATTGCTAATTTTTGATTGGTATCGTTGGGTAAGGGCTGGGGAGAGTTGTCGATGAGATAGATCTGGTGCACGGTCTGTGCGCGTAGAAGTTCCTGCACCAGCGGACGCCATTCGTCCTCCGGTGTATTGTACAGTACGATGGATATGTTTAGGAGTTTGTTCATTTAACTAAAAAAGTGGTGTCTCCGAGGAGAACACCACTTGTTAGCAACGTGCCAATGATTATTCAGCAGCAGCCTCTTGTGTTGCCTCGGCAGCTTCCTTAGCAGCCTCCACGGCAGCAGCGGCGAGAGCCTCGGCAGCCTCCTGACGTTTCTTAGCAACGGCAGCGGCTTTAGCCTTGTTCGACTCAACCTCTTGGTTGAAGAGAGCCTTCTCAGCAGCGGCTTTCTTGTCAGCCTCAGCGCGGCTGATCTTGCCGAGCTTAGCGTCCTTCTGAGCCTTCCAAGCGTCGAAACGCTTCTGAGCTTCAGCCTCGCTGAAAGCGCCTTTCTTCACGCCACCCTGCAGGTGCTTCATGAGCATCACGCCTTCGCCGGAGAGTAGGTTGCGAACAGTGTCGGTAGGTTGAGCACCTACGTTCACCCAGTACAATGCGCGCTCGAAGTTCAGATCGATGGTCAGCGGGTTGGTGTTGGGGTTGTACGAGCCGATACGCTCAATAATCTTGCCGTCACGCGGTGAACGGCTGTCGGCTACTACGATGTGGTAGTATGCATAGTCCTTGTGACCATGACGTGCCAAACGAATTTTTGTTGCCATTTGTTGTTTTTGTTTATGGGCTACGATATCTCGTATCGCCTGCCCGGAGTTAGTAATGAGCGGCCCAAAGCCGCCTGAATGACATGCTTCTTACTCGAAAAAGCGTGCAAAGGTACAAAATATATTCCGTATTTGCAAATTTTTGGGCATAAAAATCGCAAATAACCTCTATTTTGTCAACTGTGATGGTATTTACAAGTACGGCATCAGTCGGTACGTGAGGTATCCGGCGTATATGAGCAGTAACACTGCGCCACCCCAGCGTTTGACTTGGCGTTCGTGGTTCATCTTGACAAACAGCCAGACGAGTACGCTGCCTGCCGCTGCTGTCCACGCATCGACGATGATGCCGTCATAGGCGGGCAATGGTAGGACGGTAGCGCTCGTGCCGAGCACGAAGAACACGTTGAAGATATTGCTTCCGATGACGTTGCCCAGAGCGATGTCGCAGTTATGCTTGAACGCCGCCATAGCCGATGTCGCCAGTTCGGGCAGCGAGGTCCCAAGGGCAACAACGGTCAGTCCGATGATCGCCTCGGAGACACCGAGGTTCGTAGCGATCTGCACGGCGGACTTAACGATCATCTCGCCGCCGATGACCAACCCTGCAAGTCCTACGAGCAGCAGGGTGATGGCGTGCGGCAGGAACAGGGGATTAGGGATTAAGGGGTTGGGGCTTATAGGGTCAGGGGTATCAATCTGATCAGGGTGATCCTTGGCGTGGCGGAAGGTGTTGTACAGGAAGTATGCGAACAGCACCAGCAGGATGATTCCGCCCATGCGCGTTATGCCATCACCACATTCGCCGAACGGCGAGCGTACAGCCACGAAGATATACACCAGCACACCGGCGATGATTGACATCGGTATATCGAAGTTCCGTGAACGCTCCTGCGAGGTGACCGGCCAGATCAGCGCCGTCACGCCGAGGATGACAAACGTGTTGATGATGTTCGATCCGAGGATGTTCGTTATGGCGAGGTCAGTCGATCCTTCGGCTACGGATACCATGTTCACCACGAACTCCGGCATCGATGTGCCGAACGCCACGACCGTCAGACCGATGACCAGATCGCTGATGCCGAAGCGTTTGGCGATAGCCGACGCACCATCGACGAGCCAGTCCGCACCCTTGACCAGCAGCATGAAGCCGAGGATGAGCATCAGGGCGAGTAGCCAAGGATTGCTAAGGCAATATGATAAGACATTTACCATTTAGACGTTGAAGAGGAAATGCATGATATCACCGTCCTGTACGATGTAGTCTTTGCCTTCGACTGCGAGTTTGCCGGCTTGCCGGCACGCAGCTTCCCCGCCGAGGGCGATGAAATCCTCATACTTGATGACCTCGGCGCGTATGAACCCGCGTTCGAAGTCCGTATGGATGACTCCTGCGCACTGCGGTGCTTTCGCTCCGGCGCGGAACGTCCATGCGCGCACCTCGTCGCTGCCGGCGGTGAGGAACGTACGGAGGTTGAGTAGGGCGTACGCCGCCTTGATCAGGCGGTTGACACCGGATTCTTGGAGCCCTATCTCCTCGAGGAACATCTGTCGCTCCTCGTATGTCTCGAGTTCGGCTATCTCGCTCTCGATCTTCGCTGCCACGACGAGCACTTCTGCTTGTTCATCCTTCACCGCCTCGCGCACCTGCTCGACATATTGGTTGCCGCTGACTGCCGATGCCTCATCGACATTGCAGACATAAAGCACGGGTTTGTTGGTGAGCAGGAATAGATCGTGTGCCGCGAGCTCCTCGTCTTTGTTCTGTAGCTCGACAGTACGTGCACTCTTGCCTTGCGCGAGTGCGTCGCGGTAACGGATATAGAGGTCAAGGGCAGTCTTCGCCTGTTTGTCGCCGCCTACACGCACCTGTTTCTCGATCTTCTGTATGCGGCTCTCGACGGTCTCGAGATCCTTGAGTTGGAGTTCGGCATCAATGACCTCCTTGTCGCGCACGGGATTCACCGAGCCATCGACATGGATGACATTGCCGTCATCGAAACAACGGAGCACGTGGATGATAGCGTCCGTCTCGCGGATGTTAGCGAGGAACTTGTTACCCAATCCCTCACCGTTACTTGCACCTTTGACCAGACCGGCTATATCGACGATCTCCATCGTGGTGGGTATAACGCCGCGTTCGGGGTGACAGAGTTCGCCGAGCTTGTTCAATCGCTCGTCGGGAACAGTGATCACACCGAGGTTAGGCTCGATGGTGCAGAACGGGAAGTTGGCTGATTGCGCCTTGGCGTTACTCAGACAGTTAAACAAAGTGGATTTACCTACGTTTGGCAATCCAACGATACCACATTGTAATGACATATTCTAAAATCCTGAATAGACTACTTCTAATTCCAAATTATGCTCGGGGTGCTGTGCGCTATAGATCTCCGTAGCGGTGAGCGCCTGATTGTATTTGATGCCGGTCACGGTGTAGGTAGAGGAGACAGTGTTTATCTCCACACTCACGGGCACAAGCAACATATCCAGTGTCTCGAATCGGTCTTCGCGCAGCTGCTTGGTCAACAAGGTGGAGATGTCGAACTCGTAGGAGTAGGTGGTTACATCCAGCGTGTCGGTCACCACTTGCAGTTCGGCGTACATGGCTATACTGTCGGACAGGGTGATTTCGTCATTGAAGAACTGCTCGAGGTCACCCTTGCGGATGAGTAGCATGTAACTTGCCGGTTGCGCCCAATCATCGCGCGTGCGCTCGGAGTCTATACCGTCGTAGTAGTTCAGTACGGGCAGCGTCAGGTGCGCGCGATTGACGTACGCGCGACGCGTTCCCACCGAACCGAGGATCGCTTCCTTCATGGCTGCCATGGGGAACGACAACTGCGTATAGATATGCGCCGGTGAGATGATATAGTTAGTGTCTTTATTCTGTACCAACGCATCCAAGTCGCTCTGTTGCCATATATACCGGTTGAGCTGACGTACTTCGCGGTTAGCGTACAGACCTTTCATGTCGTCCTCAATAACTGTCTCCACACCGGCACGCTCGTACGGGAAGTGGTAGTAGATGCCCATATTCACATCGAGCAAGTTCAGCAGCGTTGATCCGCCGAACTCCGAGGTGATATATATACCTTTGAGCTGTTGGTTGAATGCCTCCTGCGATGAGAAATTGTTGGCAGCGAACACCTTCTGTGCCCACCTGTCGTTTAGGCGCAGGGATACCGTAGGAATATATCCGCCAGAGGCGGAATAATACGTGCTGTCGGTATAATGCTTGGCTGTGATGATGGCCGGCTGGTCGAGCATGCGCGTGGAGTCCTCCAGACTGCAGTAGGTGTCGATAGTGGTGTCACTGCGCAGCGGTTCGCCGTATGCAAATGTTGCGCGATCCATAGCAAACACGTTGATTGCCAACGGCGAATTGCCATCTCCCTGTGCACAGCGGTAGTACAGGAACAGACATACGGAATCCAGCACGGCTCCAGCAGGGTATTGGAAACCTATCGGGCACGCTAACTGTGTTAATAGGTCGGCGTGCAGGTGACCGTACTTACTATCAAGTTCGCCTAACAGGAACGAGTCAGGTGTGGATGTTATAGCGCCGCTGTGTACCAGTGATGAGGTCAAACTGAACGTGTCGGCACGCACGATGATTGAGTCTTCAGACTTCAGCACCGATGCTCCGGCATTCACCACATCATCCTTGCATGAGTTAAACAGGATGAGCAGACAGGCTAATACGGGAATGACAATCTTTATCGGATATTTCATTATTGTTCAAGCAATTCATTGTACAGGGCAATGTATTTGTCCGCCTCGGCTCCTGCGAGGTTACGAACGAGTTTGCCTCTGTTCTCTGCATAATTGACCAAACGAGTATTATGCTGCGGCGTGTTGATGATGACGGCATCTGCATAGTCGATAGCAAGGCGCATCAGCTCCTCGTAACCAACAGGCAGACCGGCTATTGTGCGGACATCGTTACCCAGGATTCCGTCAATAGTCAGTTTGTCGGCAAAACGCGAGCCGAACGCTGATTCATACTGGTTGTCATCCAGCGCCACGATCACCTTGGAGTCGGCGAAGAACGGCGTGCCGCCAAAGGCGCGTTTGACATATAGCGGTACGAGGGCTGACATCCAGCCTGAGCATTGGATGATACCGGGGGCCCAGCGGAGCTTCTCTATCGTCTCCAGCACACCGCGGCTGAAGAAGATTGTGCGCACATCATTGTCGGAGTACTCTACGCCGAATGCGTCTTTCACACCACGGCGACGCTGGAAGAGATCCTCGTTATCAATAAAATACACCTGCAATCGTGCCGACTGAATGCTGGCCACCTTAATCAGCAGCGGATGATCGACATCGTCAATCGACATGTTCATACCGGAGAGACGGATCACGTCATGCAACTGATGCCGGCGCTCGTTGATCTCACCGAACTTCGGCATGAAAGTGCGCGTCTCGAACCCGTTACCCTGGCATATCTCGGGCAACACGCGGTTAAGCAAACGGACAGGAGTTTGCTCCTCAAAGAAAGGACTGATCTCCTGACTGACAAATAAGATTCGATTGGCGTTCTTCATAACCTACCCTCCAGTTTTTGCCATAGGCACAAATTTTGTCATTTTTCAGGTCAAAAATGTGCATTCTTGGCTAATTTAGGGCAAAGGTACAAAAAAAAATCGGTTTTTGCAAATTTTTTCTCAAAAAAACTTTTAATATTCGTATATTTTTTGTAATTTTGTAGGATTTTTGAAAAATAGCAATTTTGACCAATTAAAAATCTATGCAAATCATAACAACCAAAGCAGAGTTGGAGCATAGCATCCAAGCCTGCAAAATGAAAGGTCAGACCATTGGCCTTGTGCCTACCATGGGAGCGTTGCACGAGGGGCACGCATCGCTCGTGCGCCGCTGCGTGCGCGAGAATGACGTGACGGTGGTCAGCGTGTTTGTCAACCCGACGCAGTTCAACAACAAGGAGGATTTAGCTAAATACCCTCGATCGTTGGAGCGCGATGCCGAGTTGCTGGAGGCAATAGGAGCAAACTTTGTGTTTGCCCCCACGCCTGAGGAGATGTATTCCGCCAAAGAGATGAATGAGACGTTCCATTTCGACTTCGGCGGTCTGGACTCGATGATGGAAGGTGCGATGCGTCCCGGTCACTTCAATGGCGTGGTACAGGTCGTTTCGCGGCTGTTCTATCTGGTTAAGCCCGACCGCGCATACTTTGGCGAGAAGGATTATCAGCAGTTGGCAATCATTCATTTCATGGCTGAACGTTCTGAGTTGGCCGGTACGTTCGGTAACCTGCAGATCATCGGTTGTCCGATAGTACGCGAAGCATCGGGGTTGGCGTTATCGTCACGTAACGAACGTCTGTCTGCCGACGAGAAACATACAGCGCTGGCTATATCGAAGACCTTGTTTGCATCGCTTGAGTGGGCAAAAGAGCCGCACGCCAGTGTGCAGGCTGTGCAGCAGCGCGTGGTAGATACGATCAATGCGGTAGAAGGGTTGGAGGTTGAGTATTACCAGATCGTTGACCAGACGACCTTGCTGCCGACCGACACGTTTGACCACGCTATAGGCTGTGTGACGGTCTATTGCGGCGCGGTGCGACTGATTGATAATATCAAGTACTAATGCGAATACTGATAGACAGATATGTGCCTTTCCTGCAAGGCGTCTTGGACGAGCTAGCTGAGGTTGTAATGCTTGAGCCGGAGCAGTTTACGCCGGCGAGGGTTAAGGAGGCCGATGCATTGATTGTACGTACGCGTACGCGTTGTAGCGCAACTATGCTTGACGGCAGTCGTGTGCAGTTCATAGCCACTGCCACCATTGGCACCGATCATATAGACCTCGACTATTGTCAGCAACATGGCATAAGAGTGGTCAGTTGTCCCGGGTGTAATGCCAAGGCTGTGTGCGACTACATCGAAGAGGCGTTGATAGAAGTGGTCAAAGGAAGCTTTGACAAGCTCTCCATCGGTGTGGTGGGTTTAGGCAATGTAGGCAAACGCGTCTACCGTATGGCAAGGAGTCATGGGATGCGTGTGGTGATCAACGACCCGCTGCTGAAGTACGATGGAGATGTGACACAGTGCGATATCATCACCTTCCACACGCCACTCACGTATGGCGGCGAGCACCCGACATGGCATATGTGTGATGAGGATTTTCTGAGCCGCTGCAACCCCGATGCATTGATCATCAATGCCGCACGCGGCGGGGTGGTCGATGAGCAGGCGCTGCTCAGGAGCGGGCATCCGTTTATCATCGATACTTGGGAAGGCGAGCCGAAGATCAACCGCGATGTGCTGGAGAATGCGCTGCTGGCTTCGTACCACATAGCAGGGTACTCCGTGGCAGGCAAACGCAACGCTTCGCGTACGTGTCTGGAGGCGCTATGCGAACACTTCAAGTTCCATCAACTCCCACTGAACAAGAAAGAGATAACCGAGCATGGCGACAGCGAACCCGGGTGGCTCAAACGAATAACTGCCCAGCTGAAAGCCAATCCCGGGGATTTCGAGCAACTGCGAAAAGAATATAAATTACGATAAAATATGGCAAATTTTCAAAAACTAACCCCGCGGAGTGAAGACTACTCCAAGTGGTACAACGAACTGGTAGTCAAGGCAGACCTCGCCGAGCAGTCGGCTGTTCGCGGATGTATGGTCATTAAGCCTTATGGCTACGCTATCTGGGAAACCATTCAGGCAGAACTTGACCGCCGATTCAAGGAGAAAGGCGTCAAGAACGCTTACTTCCCATTGCTCATACCGAAATCGTTCCTCAGCCGTGAGGCGGAGCACGTGGAAGGTTTTGCGAAGGAGTGTGCTGTGGTTACCCACCATCGCTTGAAGAACGATCCGAATGGCAAAGGAGTTATTGTCGATCCCGATGCACGGCTGGAGGAAGAACTGATCATACGTCCGACATCGGAGACGATCATCTGGTCAACGTACAAGAATTGGATCTCGTCCTACCGCGACCTGCCTATACTGTGCAACCAGTGGTGTAACGTGATGCGTTGGGAAATGCGTACGCGTCTGTTCCTTCGCACGGCGGAGTTCCTCTGGCAGGAAGGTCATACGGCACATGCCACCAAGGAGGAAGCCGAGGACTACGCATGCCAGATGTTGGACGTATATGCCGACTTCGCGGAGAACGTGATGGCTATACCGGTTATCAAAGGTGTCAAGTCGCCGAACGAGCGTTTTGCCGGTGCGCTGAACACCTACTGCATCGAAGCGATGATGCAGGACGGAAAAGCTTTGCAGGCCGGCACATCGCACTTCCTCGGACAGAACTTCGCCAAGTCGTTTGACGTGCAGTATCTGAGCAAAGAGAACAAGTACGAGTATGTCTGGGCGACGTCGTGGGGCGTTTCGACCCGTCTGATGGGTGCCCTCATCATGACGCATAGCGATGACAACGGACTCGTGCTGCCGCCGCACTTGGCACCGATACAGGTGGTGATCGTGCCGATATTCAAGAAACAGGAGGATCTGGACAAACTGATGACCGTTGTGGCTCCGCTGTTCGATAAGCTGAAAGCACGCGGCATACGTGTCAAACTCGATACGGACGAGAAATCGACTCCTGGTTTCAAGTTCGCTGACTACGAGTTGAAGGGTGTACCTGTACGCCTCGCTATGGGTGGCCGTGACCTTGAGAACGGCACGATTGAGGTTGCACGTCGTGATACCCTCACCAAGGAGACCTTGCCTCTGGCAGGCATCGAAGACTATATCGCCAACCTGCTGGAAGAGGTGCAGCGCAACTGCTATCGGAAAGCCCTTGACTACCGCACTGCCAACACCCGTGAGGTGAACAGCTACGATGAGTTTAAGGAGGAGATCAAGAAAGGCGGATTCCTGCTCTGCCACTGGGACGGTACGCCCGAGACCGAGGAGCAGATCAAGAACGATACGAAGGCAACCATCCGTTGCATTCCGTTGGAAGCTCTGCCGGGCTACAAACAGGAGGAAGGAAAGTGTATGGTCACCGGCAAACCCTCCGCAGGTCGAGTTGTGTTCGCTATTGCATACTAATATGAAACTCGTTTTTGCATCAAATAACGCGCATAAGTTGCAGGAGGTACGTGCGATCCTGCCGGAGCACGAGATACTCAGTCTGGAGAATATAGCCTGCCATGCGGATATCCCCGAGACTGCGGAGACGTTGGAGGGAAACTCGCTGCTGAAGGCGCAATATGTGTGGGAGCACTATCACCTCGACTGCTTTGCTGACGATACAGGTTTGGAGATAGATGCTTTAGGCAACCAACCCGGCGTGCGTACGGCGCGTTGGGCTGGAGAACCTGCTAATCCCGCCAACAACCGTAAGAAGGCGCTCGCTGAACTCGCAGGGCAGACGAACCGTAAGGCTCGATTCCGTACGGTGGTAACCCTGATTCGTAACGGCAAAGCAGAGCAGGTAGAAGGCATCGTTCGCGGAACGATAGCTACTGCCGAATATGGCAACGGCGGTTTTGGTTATGACCCGCTGTTCATTCCTGAAGGTTACGACAAAACTTTCGCCGAACTTCCCGCTGAACTCAAGAACACTATCTCTCATCGTGCACGCGCACTGCAAGCACTCAAACAAATACTCTGACATGAAACGTATCACGCACATACTCGTTTTCCTTACCCTCGTACTTCCGATGCACGCAGGGGGGAGTACACACTTTGCTTATAACAGTGTTGACCGCGTAGCAGCAGGGGAAGGGATAGTGTATGGCGTTTCGTCGGGAGCGTTGTTCTCAGTGGAAACGCAATCAGAGAAGATACGAACCTACAGCGCGCAGGATGGTTTGCACGGCTCGGATATAGCTTGTGTGCAATGGCTCAAGCCTACATCGGAGTTGATGATTGTATATGCAGACGGTAAGATGGACATATTGAGTGATGGAAAATTCTATTATGTGCCCGACCTGTACAGCAAGTACACCACACAGAGCAAGCTTTGTCACTCCGTCACGGTTCGTGACAGTATAGCCTATCTGGCTATGGATTATGGGGTGCAGACCTTCAATATCCGCAGGCGCACATTAGATGATACGTATTTCATCGGCTCGGAAGGCAAGGAAGTGCCGGTGTACAGCATCGCTCTCACTGCACAGGCTATATATGCAGCCGGTGAATCCGTACTGTATGCTGCCTCGTTGGACGATAATATGGTTGGTTATTCCTACTGGTCAACTGTCGCATTGCCGGAGAAAGGTCAGATACAAGGAATAGCCCAGGTCAAGGGAGTGTTGTACCTCTTGATAAATCAGCACTGTTATCGTCGCGCAGGTAATCAATGGCAGGTGTATAGTGGGCAGCAATATAATGTGCTGAACGTCGTGGATGATAATATCTATCCTGCGGAATATCCGTCAGCATCGTGCAGCGGGATTTGGCAGGCAGCTGGTGAGGAAGGATTGATTCGTACGATGAACACGGGTGAGCGGGTAACTTACCGTCTTGACGGGGCTCCTGCCAACGCAGGAGGCAATACAGCCGAAAACTCCGAACTCATCGACTACGGCTCGATGCTGCAGTGGACTGTACACAACTCGTACACGAATATTGAAGATTTTCAATTGTCTTCAAAGCGCGTCTATGCATTATCTTCCGGCTCGCTGTGTGCGATTGACAGAAGTGATGACGCAATTGTATATTACTCCAAGCTCAATGGTTTGAGTGGATCTTTCGTCCATCGAATAGATTATGATATGTTTACACATATGCTCATCATTAGTTATGATGATGGAATGATTGACTTGATGGATGATAATGAGAATGTCACTGCAGTTGCAGACTTATATACCAAAACAATCAATGTTTCCAAACAGGTTCAAGATGTCGCTTTTCGCGATGGAAGGGCATACATGGCTATGCCGTTCGGTATCCTTGTGATGAACATCCGCAAACATGAGATAAGTGATACCTATTATATTGGCGATAAAGGATCAGAGGTGTTCGTCAATGCAATTGCCCTTGCTGGAGACAGTATCTATGCCGCAGTTGGAAACAAACTCTATTCTGCCGGTTTGAATGCCGCAATCGAGGATTACGCCAAGTGGCACTCACAGACTTTCAGCGGAAAGATTACACATCTGCAAGATCATGAAGGTAATCTGTACATGTTGGTAGATAGCGCTCTGTATCGTGATCGTGAGTCATTGAATATAAAGGAACGCTTTGTGGGATTCAAAGCTTATCAGGGCAATTTGTTCGCAAGTACCGCTGACAAGCGTATCTTCCAGGTAACTTCTGCTGCGGTGGACGAAGTGACCAAATTATCTTCCTACTCGCCTTCATGTGCTGTGAAGGAAAATAATGACTGGTGGATGTGTACCCTTGAAGGTTTTGTGCATCTGTCTGGAAGTGGGGCGCTGTGGAGATACTTCCCGGACGGACCCTCATCCAATATGCCTTACGCACTTACCACTTCCGGTTCGAACTTGTGGATGGTGGAGGGTGGCAGATGGTCGGAGCAATACTGGCGCCCGGGACGATACATGTTCTACGATGGTACCAGTTGGACTAACGTAACCCACTCGGCTATTTGCGAGCGCATAGGGGATATGAGCCTCTCGTTATACGATTTTGGTCATGTGGCTGTTGATCCTGCTAACCCCGCCCATTTCTTCATCTCTTGCTTTGGTACGGGGCTTATAGAATTCCTCGCAGACGGTACGGCAAAACATTACCGGCAGACCAACAGCCCTCTCGTCTCGCTGGTGGAAGGCAGTGACTATTACTGCCGTGTGGATGCGCTCACGTTTGATCCGGAGGGTAACCTTTGGCTCACGAATACAGGACCGGAGGCAACGAACATTCACGTCATCGATCCTTCGCACAAGTGGCACTCGTTCAACCTCAAACAGAGCGGACGGCGTATAGAGCTTAATACGGTCAGCAAGTTCCTGGTTGACAACCGTAATGCGAGTTATAAGTGGATTGCGAGCGCGCGCGCGAACGCGGGACTCATCCTGCACTACGATCATGACACGCCGTACATCGGATCGGATGATAAGGCGATAATGCGTTCGTCATTCGTTGACCAGGATGGCAAGGGAGTGTCGATCAAAAGGCTGAATACCATTGCGCAGGATTATAACGGCGACCTGTGGCTCGGTACGGATGAGGGCATAGTGGTTATCAAGGCAGAGACGGATATGTTCACATCGGATCTATGCCACAGGCTGAAGATGTCCCGTCATGATGGCACGGGGCTGGCTGACTACCTGCTCGGTACAGAGCAGATCAATGCTATCGTCTTTGCCGGCGCAAACCGTATATGGATTGGTACAGAGACATCGGGCGTATATCTGGTGCGTATGGTGACTAATGATGGAATATACGAGCCTGATATCCTCGCACATTTCACGTCACAGAACTCTCCGATGCCCTCCGATGGTGTACAGTCGATAGCCATTGACGACCGAGGCGAGGTATATATCGGCACATTCAAAGGGCTTGTCTCGTACCGCGGGGATGCGATGGAGGCGAAGGAGTCGTATGCTGATGCGTATGTCTATCCTAATCCTGTACGCCCGAACTTTGAGGGAACGATCACTATCGCCGGGTTGATGGATAACACCACGGTCTATATAGCCGATGCGGCGGGCAATGTGGTCTGCCGTACGCACAGCAATGGCGGTATAGCTGTCTGGGACGGTAAGACGCAGTCCGGTAAGAAAGCACATTCCGGCGTCTATACGGTGTATTGCAATACAGCGGACGGCAAGAATCATACAACGCTCAAGCTCATGCTGATGCATTAATATGACACAATAAACTCCCGCACAGACCAGTGCGGGAGTTTATTTTTTGGCCATTAGCTTTTTACAGTTCTTTGAGCGTTGCCAGCAGGAAGTGATAGAACTTCTGTACCGTGGCGACATTCACGCGCTCGTCGGGGCTGTGCGGATGTTCGATCGTCGGACCGAACGAGATCATATCCATTCCCGGGTAGTTGCGGCCGATGATACCGCACTCCAGTCCGGCGTGGATGATCACGATGCGCGGCTCTTGGTTGAACTCACGCTCATAGATGGCCTTCATCGTATGCATGATCGGGCTGTTGACATTCGGTTTCCAGCCCGGGTAGTCACCCGAGAACACCACCTCTGCTCCAGCGATGGAGAATGCCGAGTGAATGATCTCGCGCAGCTCGCGCTTGCGGCTCTCGACAGCCGAACGGGTCAGACATTGTACTTTGATCACGTCCTCTTCGCCCTCGTGGCTGAACTCGATCATCGCGAGGTTATTCGACGTCTCAACGATGTCCGGCATCTCAGCCATCATGCGATATACGCCGTGCGGGCAGGTTGTGATAGCGTGGATCAGGAAGTCCTGAACGTCCTCTGGCATCTCGGCCTTCGGGCATTCGATCTGCTCAGCGCTGAGGCTGATAGCGTCTTCTACGCCTTCGTATTCGGTGACGAACAGTGTCTCGAAATCATCTACCAGAGCCATCACGTCATCGTAGGCGTCAGCAGGGATCGTGATCACGGCTTCTGCCTCACGCGGAATAGCGTTTCTCAGCGAGCCGCCCTCTACCCGTGCCAGACGTGCCTCGTAGTTGCTCACAGCCTCCTTGAGGAATCGGAACAGCAGCTTGTTGGCATTCGCGCGCTGCAGATGGATGTCACAGCCGGAGTGCCCGCCTTTGCAGCCCGAGATGCGTACGCGCAGGGCAATATCGCCCTCTTCGGTTTCAACGGGTATGTAACGGAACGTAGCCGTGGTATCGACGCCTCCAGCGCAACCCATATAGAGTTCGCCTTCGGTCTCGGAGTCGAGGTTTAGCAGCGTCTTGCCTTGCAGCCAGCCGCCTTCCAATGCAAACGCGCCGTACATGCCGGTCTCCTCGTCCACGGTGAAGAATGCCTCCAATGGCGGGTGTACGACGCTCTTGTCAGCCAGGATCGCCATCGCTGTAGCTACGCCGATACCGTTGTCTGCACCGAGCGTAGTGCCGTTGGCGGTTACCCACTCGCCGTTATCTTCCACGTACGCCTCGATAGGGTCTTTCTCGAAGTCGAACACCTTGTCGCTGTTCTTCTGCGGAACCATATCCATGTGTCCTTGCAGGATCACACCCGGATGATTCTCGTAGCCCGGGGAGGCGGGTTTGCGGATGAGCACGTTGCCGATAGCGTCGGTCAGCGTCTCCAAGCCGAGACTCTTGCCGTATGCAACGAGAAACTGCGATATCTGTTCTTTCTTGCCCGAGGGGCGGGGAATCTGTGTCAGCTTGGCGAAGTTCTGCCAAATACCGTTGGGTTGTAGATTAGTCATAGTATCTTCACTATTCATTATAACTGTTCACTGATTAGGGAGCCACGCGGTTGATGTCACGCGGGAACATCGAGCACTCCTTGACGTTGTTGATGCCCAGGAAGCACGCCGTGATACGCTCCAGACCGATAGCGAATCCTCCGTGAGGAGGCATGCCGTTCTTGAACGTGTCGAGGTAGAAACGGAAGTTATCCGGGTTCATGCCGCGCTTGATCATCTTGTCGCGGTAGTCTTGCTCCTTGTGAATACGCTGACCGCCGGAGGTGATCTCCAGTCCGCGCATCAGCAGGTCGAAGCTCAGCGTCAGCGTCGGGTCTTCGGGATCGTCCATCGCGTAGAACGCACGGTGCTCACTGGGGAAGTGGGTCACGAACACGAAGTCCGAGCCGTAGGTATCGAGCGCATATTTGCAGATAGCGCGCTCCTCTTCCGGCGCGAGATCGTCCTCGCCGCGGTGGTCAGCTTCGCACAGGTGGTTCTCAAACAGGATCTCGTGCACCTCGCTCAGTTTCCATGCGGGCACCTCGTGTGGCAGCACGGGCAGCGTTGCGCCGAGCAGGTTCAGCTCATGTGCGCACTTCTCGCTCACGGTCTTGATGATGTGTTGCAGCAGTCGAGCCTCGAGTTGCATCACGTCCTCCTGCCCTTTGATGAAGCCCATCTCGACATCGAGGGAGATGTACTCGTTGAGGTGACGGCTGGTGTTATGTTTTTCAGCGCGATACGCCGGAGCAATCTCGAACACGCGCTCATATACGCCCACACCGATCTGCTTGTAGAACTGCGGCGATTGAGCCAGATAAACCTGCTTGCCGAAGTAATCCATCTTGAATAC
>Ga0310690_10002014_pt1 | contig 34588 bp, 23 predicted proteins | sample AusTroGonzalo_MG_2_FD_207661 | JGI IMG/M metagenome (GOLD analysis project Ga0310690, IMG submission 207661) | Bovine rumen microbial communities from tropical cattle in Woodstock, Queensland, Australia - Gonzalo_04 (v2) (version 2) | ecosystem: Host-associated > Mammals > Digestive system >...
GAACAACTCATAATTCATATACTGCTTGCCCATAAAGCCATCTGTCTTAATCAATCATTAACTTATTCATTTTTCCGTGAGAGCGTTCATGGGCAACGAAATCACTCCTCAGGACAACTGTGTCCTGAGGGGAAGATATCGGCCCAGCCGTCTCTCTTCGGCCTTCTCAGTTTCCCGAAGGCGCGGATACACACCGCCAGCAAATAAACGGCGACGGGCTGCGTGAGCAACCTGTAAGGTTTCATCCAGTCGGCAGCATGTATGCTATTTGTAAGGCACCATGTCACAACGATGATAAAACTGATTCCAGACATGGCCATCACAACCCGGCCGACCGCCCTTTTTTCACCCAGGGACTGTCCCACCCTCGTGAAAGAGAACTCTGAGAGGAAGAACACGCTCATCGCCAAGGGGACGAAACGGATGGCCCGGCAGAACAGACGGACCCATTCGCCCTCAAGCATCTGGAATTCGTCCACGCCGAAATGGTCCACGACCCGGGAAATCCCCACGTAACAGAAATAGGATGCCAGGAAAAGAAGCATCTCTATCCAGCCGGCATCCTTTGCTTTCCCGTCCAGACGTTCAACGGGGATAAGGTACCCCAGGATACCGGCATAGAGCCACATGCAGCGGACCCCTTCGGAAGAGAATCCGATACCGGCACGGTGGAGCAGCATCCACATCAGATAGGAGGCCGGGATAACGAGCAGCAGGAGGATCTTCACCCACGTCCCGGGTGCCGGGTGCGCCCTCCGGATCAGGATGCCCACCCAGCAGCAGAGGATGGGGGTGGCGAGGCTGAAGAGCGGAGAAAGCCAGTACCAAAGGAGAAAAAAGTCTTCCGTCGCCATCCATCTCGTCGAGAGCGAGGCGATCAGCTGCAAGACGATAAGAGTACAGGCAAAACCGGCCATGACCACTGAAGCGCTTTTGTAAATCTTATTCATATCTGCATAATATAGACAAATATAAGTATTATTTCCAATAACGGGAAAATTCTTCTATATTTGTATTCACTGAGACCAAACACTTCCATCACCGTCGCACTATAGGCTATCGATAACCCATTTATACAAAACAATATGAAATCCATTCGTGTGTTTTTCCTGCTGGCCCTGAGTCTGTGCCTTGCGCTATCCTGTAAAGAAAAAGAAGAAGGATTCGTTCAATTTGTTCGGGAATGCGGGGAGTTTAATAGAAACATCTATGATGATAATGGCGAGTTCGAATACTCGTATCCCTTTAATCTTACGGTGGACGTGCCCGTAAATGGCCCCTCGTTCCTCAGAGATTCCATCACCGCCTTCCTTAACAAATCGATTCACAAAGCATGCGAGCTGATCTGCGATGATGATGGCAGCCCCATTCTTAAACTGGACAACATTGCAGTAAAAAAACCCGTGGGCATCACGAAGCATTATCTTGACGCCTACAAGCCATTCCTGGACAAGCTGCTCACGAACAGTTATGCCATGACCTTGACCGCCGTTGCCCAGAGAGATTCCTTCATCACCTACGGGCTCGAGTTCCACCACTGCGGCGCCAGCTGCGGCGCGGAGTTCTTATGCTACTCCTTCAGCAAGAAAGACGGACACCTCGTCACGGTGGTCAACCAGGAAGAACTCGACAAGTACTTCAAGGAGCACCCCGAAATGGTGGCCGATTTCTATGAAGGAGATTACCAAGGCCTGCTGGATTACGGCCTGATGGATGACGGCATCCTGGAAATCATGCAAGACGTAGCTAACAATCACTATGCGGCGTCACCCCTTTCCAATCCTGAGGCTTTGATGATTCCTTTCCTCACCCAAGAAGCGCGCCAACTGCTTCAAGACAGCGGTAGTTTTCATGAATTCCGGGAATGGTCACTTGGAACTGCCATTGGAGAAGCGGAAATGAACGATGGCACCCAGGCTGTCCTGATGAAAAAGGTCTCCCAGTGGGACTGCTTTGAAGAGGTGGACCTCGATGACTATTACGATGATTTCTCCTTTATCCGCCCGTTCAAAGTCGAGAAAGGACAGTATGTCGCCCTGGACGAAAACGATTACAGGACTCTTGCCTTCATCGGCAAAACGAAAGATTACCTCATCCGGCTGGACTTTACCACAACCGATTACCGTTATTCCGCCTGGAAAGGCAAAGACGACATGTTCGATGAACCGGACCTCGTTATCGATGGAGGCAGTTTCGATTCTTACGAAGGCTTATATACTTTTGAGAATAAGGGTTATACGTATAGCATAAGTATGTTACCTATATTTGAGGAAGAAGAATTTACGCTGATAGTTTCCCAGAACGGCCGCGAACTCTTGAGCCAAAGTGGTGAAATTTATGATTATACGAACCTGGCCCATATCAATCACTTTCCGCTGGGAGAAGTCACCTGCTCGGACGGTTCCACCATCCGTCTGCTGGAGTGCGCCCATGCATTCATCGGCGCCTATATTTCTGAAGACTACTATGTCATGGCCGTTTCCGACAGCACGACTCCTACCCTGAAAGAAGTCTTCGAGAAGAAGACCGAATCAGGGGAAACCTATTATCAAGCCTTTACCGATACGGTAGAGTTTCACTCGTTCTGGCTTAGTTCGGAACCGGAAGGCCGTTTCCATGCATTCAACATAGAGGACAGGACGCTCTACTGTGCCTGCGGGGACGATAGATTTGATGTCTATCAGTTTGACGGAACGCACTTTACGTTCGTGAAAGAGGATGGCGGTTTCTGGCTGCATCCCAGCATAAGGACGTTCAATCGCCTTATAAATGTTTACGAAACAAATAATTACATTATCCGTGTCGACGAGGAAACAGAAGGCAGATACCGCTATTCATCCTGGAAGAAAGCCAACGATTCAGATTGGGACATGTCCCGGGAACCGGACCTTGTCATCCACAACGGGAAGTTAGAGACTGTTGAAAAGGGATATACTGAGTACAATATCGCGAGCTTTGATAATGATGAATACCGTTATATTGTCGATGAGTCCGAGCATGAGCTGACGGTCCTGAAGGACAGCAAGGAGATTCTGAATCAAGCATGTTGGAGAGCGATCCATCGCGCCAGAGAATGAATCTCGAGGATTCCTGGTGACAGCGAGCCCGGTAAGAATAATACGAAAACCGATCTCTATTTGATCCTATTCCAATAAATCAAATTTTGTGTGTATTCGTTGGCTTGCAGTATATCAGCAAAATATATAGAATGAACTAGAGTTATTTTGTTTTGAGCCATTAATTATGAAAGGATTTGCGAAAACCAGCCTATGGTTTATTTTACTGCTCATAATGGGCGTTTCTGTCATCGGATGCGGAAATGAACGGGAAGACAGGACTGATCCCGGCTTGCTTGTCGTCGTGCGTGACTGGTTTGATGTCGGTGTGGACAGCTGGAATGAACTCCATGTCCTCTTGGATGTCCCGAAAACCGGTCCGGAGTATCTGCGGGATTCTGTCAATTTGTTCCTGAGCCGAACCTTGTTCGATCTGTGTAATGATCTGTGTCCGGGAGCTTATTCCTTTGATGACATCAATGACAAGGTATTCAATGGTTATTTCGGTGGCGTGGTGGACTGCTATTATGAAGCCTATGGATCCCTCGTGGACAAGGAGGATATCGGCTGGGTGGGCGTGACCTGCCTGATGATTGCCCAGACCGAGTCGTTCATCACCTATGGCGTCGAGTATTATGGCTGTGGCGGGAGTTGCGGTTCGTCGCTTTACACCTATACATTCAACAAGGAAGACGGACATCTGATCGGTGACGTCATTTCGGAAAAGGAGCTCGCCGGGTTCCTCCACGATCATCTGGATGATAATCTCCCGTTGCATGATTATCAGAAAGCTAAATTGGCATTGAAGGCGGAATTTACAGAAGATGAGGGCGGTCTCTTCCGTGTCGGTCTTCTGAATGACGGGGCGCTTTTTGTCAATGAGGACTGGATGAATCACTATTCCGTCGGAAAAATCGACTACGAGGACTTGTCGCACTATCTTTCCAAGGAAGCTCGGGAACTTATTTCTACGTCAGAAGACAGCGAAAAATATACTTATGAGGACTGGTGTTTGGGCGTGTCTATCGGCACCGTACTTACCGATAAAGATGAGTTAATTCATTTGATGCAACGTCCCCCGCTCTGGTATAGTTTCCCCGGTTTCGGGAGTGAAGATGATTTCTTTACCCAGAATCAAGTTTACACGCTAACGCCTTACGTTCTCTCCTCTGATTATCGTCACTATCTCAAATATGGCGGACAGCTGTTCCCGAATGCTTCCAGATTGGAATTCGAATTTCCTGATTGTGCCTGGGACGGGCCCGCCCAGTTGCGTGAAGGAGATTGTTACATCATGGAAGACTCAATACTGTTTGCTCCCTCTGCAGAAGGCTGCCAAGTCGAGTATGAAATGTTCCGATTCGACGGCAGGCGTTTCGTCCGCCTGGCAAAAGATGAGTATAAGGCTCCTTCCTATGAAGATCTCGCCGTCCTGAAGCATGCCGTCTATGGAGATGAGATTCATCTGGTCGATCTTTGTGATCATGAGTTCTCCGGCGAATGCAGTTATTTCGTCGCGACCTATACGGTCAGAGATGGTGTTTATATCCCCTATAAAGCCTTTCTGGATGGGAAAGGGTCCTATTCCATGTCTGATTTATGGGACAATCCGGTCTCTTCCGGTCCCCAAGGAGCCGCCAGTTATTACCATCCTGAAGATTCTTCCTTGTATCTGCCAATCGTTGAAAGACTAGGTATGTCCACCTATCGTACGTTCGACCAATTCTTCGTTTATCGATACAATGGACGTCATTTTGTGGATGCGGGCAATCATGGCGGTTTCTGGTTGCACCCGAGCATCCGTGATTTCGCCGCCCTGGATTATGTCGGAAAGACGAAAGACTATCTGGTGAGAATTGATGCCATGAGATTGTATCATTTGGATCATGACGACGAATATGAGGCCGCCCAGACGGATACTTGTATTTATCGCTATGCCGCCTGGAAGCATAAAGATAATATGTGGGACACACCAGATATTGTCATTGAAAACGGATACTACGATAGTTTCAAGGGCGGCTATGTTTTCGAGAACATGGGATATAAGTATGTGGTCGGGGACGAATTGAACGTCTATAAGGGTAATCAATTAGTCTTAAAGCAAGAATTGACCGACATTGTGACTGATGATGATTAGTAGCCTTCCCCGCGTAGTTCAAGTCCGTATGCAATTGGAACGCAATTCATAAAACTCAACTTTCGTGGGCAAATATACTAAAAAACTTTTTTTTGTGTATATTTGTATCATTGTGCACTAAAACCCACCTCCCCATGCGGTTGCTGCTTAAATTGCTTCGTCCCGAGACCGTCCCTTCTCCGAACCGGAAGAAGATTCCGTTTGGGACACGCTTGCAGTTATCCCTTTACCGCAGCTGTCTTAAAACGCTGCGAAGGTGGTATCGGAAATACGCCTTCTCCGACAGCATCGTCATCAGCGGCAATCCTGCCATCCGGATTTGCCACGAATACCGCGACACCGCCTTTGAAGCCGAGATCAAGCGTCTCCGCATGTCCCTCCCGGAAGGCATGTTGGAACGCAGCGGTGCCTCCTCATCCCAGCCGGACAAAACGAAAAGACGCCTGTACCACGGATGCTTCCATTTTGTCGATCATTTCCTCATGGAGATTAACGACCAGAAGATTTCAATCGACCACGGTGACGGACGCTCTTTCGTATCTACCGCCAAGGGCCGTTTGAAAGAGTCCGATGTCACCAACCTCGTCGCTAAGTACGCTTTCTCCGGATCTCTTCGGGAAGATAAAAATGCAGGCAGGAAGGTTGAAAGCATCAAAGAGTCCATCGCAGGAAAAGATCCCCCCAAAGGTACCATGCCGGAAGAGCCTGTAAAGGGAACCCGTCCCGGCCGGGTAACTGTCCCCAGAAAACCGGGAAGCCTCTTCGGAGACGACCCCCTGCTTGGCAAGACACCCGAAAAGCCCGAGTCGCCCACCAGCAATCCCGCTCCCCCCATAAAGAATGTGGAAGGAGTTTCCATAGATGAATCATTCTAAGATAATAACCATGAGTGCAATCAGTGAGAAAATAAGAACTGTCTTCCCGGAACTGGCCATTCTCAAGAACGAGGATACCGACCGTGTGTTCGCCGGGAGGAACCTCCCCTCTTTTGTGAAGGACTACATCATCAAGCGTTTCTCTGACAAGGAAGGTGTCATCGACCTTGAAGCCATCACCGACTACCTGAACACCAAAATGTGTATCAATGGTGGCGAGATCCGCCGCAAACTTATGGACGGCCAGAGTGTCAACCTGACCTGCCGTTTCACCGTAGAGAGCAACCTTAAGGACGGGCGGACCTGGTTCCGGATTGCGGAGACCGACCTTGGTGCTGATGCGTTCATACTCCCGAGTGTCCTCGAAGAGCATAAGGATGACCTTTCAGATGGGGAGAACTGGGGCAATATCACCTTGGAATACGTGGAGCCGCAGGCTCGCAAGAAGGGCTTTGTGAACATGACGGCATTCCGCCCCTTCAAGCCCTATACGATTGACTACGCCTACTTCCTTAATGCTCGGGCGGAATTCACGACAGAGGAATGGATTGATCTCATCATTGCGGCTATGGAGTACGATCCGGACAGTTTCGGCGAACCCGGAACAGCCGAGACACTCCGCACCAAGCTTGAGTTCATCTCACGGCTCATCATCTTCGTGGAACCCCGCCTGAATATGATCGAACTCGGCCCCAAGGGTACCGGCAAATCCTTTGTGTACTCCAACCTCAGCAAGTACGTCTGGCTCCTCGGGAGCGGAAGCACTACCCGTGCCCGCATGTTCTATAACAGGGCCACCAAGCAGTTCGGATATCTGAAGAGCCATGACGCTGTCCTCATCGACGAGATCTCCACCTTTGAAATTGGCACACGCGACGGCGAACTCCAGTCCATGCTGAAAGGGTATCTGGAGGCCGGAAAGGCAAGCGTGGACGGCATCACTTTCCAGTCTGAATGCGGCCTGGGCCTGGTCGGCAACATCAACCTTTCCAAAGAACTCAAGCCAACAGGCAACGATTACTACAAGACCCTTCCCGGCCTCTTCCGCGAGTCCGCCACCCTGGACCGCTTCCATGCATTTATCGAGGGGTGGAAACTCCCCCGCCTGGGAATGGCCAATATCCTCCGCGGATGGACGCTGAACTCCGAGTACTTCTCCGAGGCTCTTCATTACCTCCGGACGGAAAGTGCGTATGAGTCCATCTTCAACCAGCTGGTCAAGACCGAGCAGGAAAATCCCGACATACGCGATGTGAAGGCCGTCCGTCGCATTGCCACAGCCTACTGCAAACTCCTCTTCCCCCATATTTCCGACTTGAGCGCCCTCTCCCCCGAGGACCTCGACCAGTTCAAACTGATGTACCGTCTGTACTGTCTGGAACCCGCTGTGGAAAAACGCGCCATCATCCGCGCCCAATGCCACATGGTTGACAAGGAGTACTCTGCGGAGATGCCGAAGTTTGTAATAGAATAAATATCTGCGAGATGAGTAAGCCCATCAAACAAACCATTTATACCATTGTCTTTGCCATGACCTGTATCATCACGGTGCCAGCTTTGGTAAAAGCAATCATACTGATGTTTAAACACATCTACATGTATTGGTGGTTTTTAGGAGGTGGGGTGCTATATCTGATTGCGAGCATGCTCATCTTCAAGAAGAATATGAGTTTCCTTCAGACTTTGTCCCATGAGTCACTTCATATGGTTGCATGTCTGATGATGTTCCGTAAAGTCGAATCCCTAAAGGCTACGGCAGCAAATGGTGGTGTCGTATACCATTACGGCGATTCAAACATGTTCATTTCTTTGGCCCCTTACACAATGCCCATCATTACGTTATTGCTACTACTGATTCAGCAGTTTATTCCAGCACGGTTCATGGCCTTTTGGATTGTGGTCGGCTTTACTTTCTTTTTCTATCTTCATTCGTTTCTCACCCAGGCTAAACCATATCAAACGGATCTAAAAAACCATGGGTTAATTCCTTCATATCTCTATATCATATCTTTGGCGTCTTTCAATATCGCCATTTGCTTATTGGCAGTTGATATGAAGCTTTTTAAAGCCTTAGGCTTTTATTTTACAGATATTTGGAACACAATAAGCGGAATCTCAGGCTCATTAGTATAAAGGAATAGAATGAATTTAGGAATAGTATATACACCTACGAGGGTTGATCTCTACCGGGAAGGAGAGTTCTTTACTTCTATACCTGCCGGCATAGGTTATCCCCTGCCAGCCTACGATATGGAAGCCATCGAAGCGTATGTCTGTGATGGGCAGGATGAGCAGTTTATTTCATTCATCCAAGGAAAACATTTTAAGTACTTTAAATGTCCCTGTCTCATTGAAACAGACGAGGATTTGGTTATTATTCGTAAAGAAAGTATTTCAAAGATTTCGCTTTGGTCGCTGTATTATGCTGCTCTCACAGCCCGGAGTGAAGCCATTGACCGTATCCAGCAGCAGGCAGGGTTCTTCCCCATGAATGAGTCTCAAAAAGAATCCACAATCAACTATCTTTTTACCTGCCTGAAGGAACTCTCGACTCGTCCTAAAGTCCTTTGCGTTCCAGTTTTTGCCTGGTTTAACTATGCGTTTCTTGATGAATCCGATGTGGACGAGAGTGCTGTTCTTCAATATATAGAGATACCCGGTTCTGTTTTATTTGACGAGGCGGACAAACTAATAGCCCACGACCTCCAGGAATCCTTTAAAAAGGACATCCCCAGCAGGTGTATACTGAGGAGTGCCCTACTATGTGAAACAATAAACCTTTTGAAAACATGATTTGTATTGGGTACGATTACGGAACAACGAATTCGATTGTCACTCAATACGTTGGGACAACGGAAGCGCCTGTTAAGGTTCTCAAGAAACGGACATCATCAATACAAGATGGTAGTACCTTTGTGCGCTCCCCCAAGCGTCTTCTCTCCGAGGTTCCCATGGATGAGTACCGGACTACTCGTTATTTGTATGATTATTCCTACGATATTCTTCTGCAAGCATTGTTATCTTCCCCAAAGACAGATTCTGTCTTTATTACAGCCAGCGTACCGAATGCATACAAGGACCATCAATGCAAGTTGATGTTGGATACCATTCGGCAGGTGGGAAAAAGGCTTTTTTCTGACACACAGTTTAACATGCACGCCGTTGCAATTATTCCGGAGCCCATTGCTGCCGCGTTGTACTATGTAGTTGTAGAGGCCGATAAAATCAGTCCCGAAGGGCTTGTCTGCATCTGTGACATTGGTGGCGGGACTACGGACCTCGCTATCGTAAAGTATACTATATCTGGGAAAGATGGGCATAAGAATATTGCATTCAGAGTGCTCTGCACAGCGCCTGGAGACGACTCCCTTGGTGGAGATGATATTGACGCGGTCATCGCTTCAGAGATATGCAGCCGATATGAGTTAAATCCATCGATGTATTCGGAACAAGCGCTAATTGCGGCCTGCCGGGCCTTGAAGATTCAGTTGTCCGTTAGGGAATCAGCCACTGTCGTTTTGACAGGTCCTGACGGAAAACATCCAGCGAAAGATGAAAACGGGAGAGAGATGGTAATCTTGCTAACCAGAAAACTCTTAAACGCATTACTCGAAAAGCACTTTATTCCTAAGCTTTCCAGGCAATTGGAGATGTTAAAGGACGCCTTCGTAACCTATGTTAAGGATAAATACGCTGAAAAAGGAACACGAGAGAATGCAGAGTATACACTTAGTCAAGGAGTCATACTGCCTATCGGCGGGACATCGCAGATTCCACGCCTCCAGGAAATTATGAAAGAGCACCTCAAGGGGGAACTCTTCCTTCTTCCAGGGGAGAGAATAGACAAGGCCGGGATAGCGCCCTATGATAGTGTAGCTAGGGGTGCAGCGATCTATTCCGCCTGGATTAATCAAGAATTGACCGATATTGATTCCATTGTGCTAGAAGGCAGGACCATGCACACTATTTCGCTTGAAGTAAATCAAGGAGAGTTGGAGGTCATCGTCGAGCGCAATATGCCATCTGAGGTTTACCGTCCCTCACGCCCGCTCTTCCCGTTAATGTCTGAATCGGATGGCAAGACTTTCCGTATAAAAAGGATAGACTTATATGAAGGAGAAGGCCGATTTGTAGGGGACACCCGTTTCGGACCGGCTCCTCAACACCTCAGTTCTCTCGCAGAAAAATTAGAAAATCTAAATGACCCGATATACACTCATGGGAGGTCACTACTAGACATCCCTATAGACGTTCAATTAAAGATCAATGAACAAGGACGGCTTGCTTCACTCTCTGTGACAATTCCACAAGGACGGGTTGATCATTCTGACTATTATTTAAATATTGATTTTATCAAATGACTTCACTTAAAAAGTTATACCTTCTAGTCGGGATTGTCTTTATATCTCCATGTTTGCTCTTCGCCCAATATGAGGGAGAAGGCATTAATCATCTGATTGTTTCTATTGATACGAAACCGGCACATTCGTATCAAGATAATCTTCCTGACGAATTGATTCGTTTCATCAATTCTCACAATCTACTGAAAAAAAACGACTACATCTCCATTCTTCAATATTCCGTCCCCGCGAATGACCCGAAACTGGACAAATATGTTCGAATACCTAGTAGCGGCGGAGTAAAGAGACACATCTTTGAACGCATAGATGACAAGAGCGCCCTTAAATCCATCTTCTCTCACTCCAACTGGTGGAGATATGCGCAATCTACATATGATGCGGCAGGCTATTCTCTGTCCTCCATTGCTAAGCCTTATTCCATTGCAGCTCTAAAAACGGATTCGAAACTTGTAAACAGGACATTCATAACCCTGGTTACAGATCATCGCTATAATGCTCAGGATTTTTATCAGGAACTCGAAGCGTGGCGAACGAATACAAACTCCCGGTTATCATTTAAAGACATTATGGAAAAGTGCTATGAAGTTGACCGGGAATATTTCATGAACTACATAGACACGAAAGTTATCAGTTCATCGTGCTTTTTAGATCTTTACGAACTTATTCCACTTAGAAAAGACGTTTCCTTCACCTCGGTCTTTTACTATCCGCCAACACTTAAAGCAGTGAGAGTTAAGGGGGAAGGCTATCGTATAAGTCTTCCGATTAAGAACACCGTCCCGGAGAAATTTATTACCAAACGAATAGATATTGTTTCCATTTTTTCCAACGGTAATCGTTCTAAACCTGCAACCCGTACAAACAAGGACGATTTCGAGTACGTGGTAATGACCCGCGAGAGAGGAAGCATCGACACGCTTAAGGTTAGTGCGTGGTTAAAACTTGTTGATGGTTTTTATAATGCAACGCTTTTGACGCCCGATGATAAATGTAGCCCAGGATTAAATGTTACGATCCCGATTGAATATCCGGATGACGCTACAGTTGTTTTTGGCATCCCTTTATCTGATTCTTTTTGGTTTTTTGATGCCGATGACCAATACATGGCCGCACTAAAACTGAGAATTATTATTTGGGCCCTAATCGTTTTTTTTGCTGCCCTCGTATTGAAGAGACTTGGCCATTATCGTCCTCGTGACAAGCAAATCCACCTTGAATAATAGCGCTATGAAGACAACAACACATATCACTACAACGGAAGAGAAAATTCAGCACAGCGTCAATCTTCTTCACGTTGCAAAACAAGGACCTCAAACTGTAAGAAAAGGGAAAATCGTCATTGATCGGCGGAATATTCCCATTCTTGACCGCATCCTGACCTCTTCCCCGAAGGCAAAAAGTATGCATCTTGAGATTGATGCCAATCCGGCTCCTGAACTTAAAATTAGGGATATCTCAAAGATGCTGCAAATTTTTGTTATTGGCGAGAATCAAGCCGGGAAAGAAATAACAATCCATCAACATGAGACGCCATATGTGGTTGAGTTTTATGCAGACGAGATTCTGGATTGCGATCTTGTCGAGACTTGCGGGAACGGCTCAAAGAATTCCGTTTTCCCGATCAAATATAGCATACTTCTCAAGCGTGAAGAGGAAACCATTGAAACGCTTGATTGCGAAATGGAAGTCAGAATTGAGCCTCTCAGCCGCGTCGAACCTGTTGCCACGTTTGTCCCCCTTGCTCAATTTCAAGAAGGCGTGGTGTATAACAGCACTTCACGGGAACCAATCACTATCGGTCATCTTCATGTTAAGAACTCCGGGAAGTTATATCGTTGTCCGGCTCTTGACGCATTTGTAAGCATTGATGGCTTGATTAACGAGGAGATTATTCCGAATCTTTTATACCTCGGCTCAAAATCCGAATCCATAGGCGGTCGCCCTGTATTGAATCCGAGACTATTGGATAATACTAGAGGTAACGTAGGAGCCGCAGGTAGCAGTTCCTCTTGTACACTTGGCGGTGGTAAAGCGGACATTCACAATTTGCTTGTAGAGACGTCCTCTGAGCACTATATTAGTATCCCTGTCTTACTAAATATGTGCGCTCTTAAGTCAAATCCTGCCAATGATGAAATTGTCGTGATTCAGGCCATGTCCGTCTTTCGCAAGTATTATGAATCGATTGACACGAAAAATACCATTGTATGTGAAGCGGGAGTAATAAAGATCAAGAGGAATACTCGAATCATGGAAATGGAAGTCTTTGCCGGTCCTGAGGGCTCAGCGTTTACTACCGACTCCCGTTTGCAGAAAGGTGGCACACGCGAACTTTCTGCTGAATACTTTGGATGGATATCTGAAGAGCAAGCACATCCCACGCTCTCCTATGAATTCATCATAAACAATTCGGCAGAAGCAAATGAACCGGGGAAGGACAATGCCTCCATCATCATAAAGGACTTACTCATCGGGGCACCCATGATTGCCGATGGATGTTCTGTGGAACTCCAGGACGGAAAAAACCTGCTTGGGAACATGTTTACCATCGGCGAATACGAAAAAGGAATCATCCGACTGACCGTTGAATCAAACTCCATTAACATCCCCATCACGTATACCGATGAGTTCCTAATCGGAATAAAAGATTCCCAGAAAAAGACAATCTATAACACCTTTGTCGTAATACCCGTTTCCTTCAATTATTGCACCGATAAAGAAGGGGTATTCAATGCAGATCCCGACGTTTTTGTCTTCAAAGACTTCACCGCCAAACTGAGATTCCGTATTTTCAAACGAGCTAAACCGGAATGGTTCTGCCTAGACTTTGGCACATCTGCCATAGTCGCCTCGTACGCGCAATCCTTAAATGAGGAAGAAGAAAGAAGACTTCTTCCCCTTCAGAAGATTAAATCAGATTTTGACTCAAAAGTCTGGCCTGCAAATCCTCGTTCTAGGGAAGATGCTGGAGAGGGCTCTGATTATCTTATTTCATCAGCCGCTGTTCTGCAGAGTAGGACAATCTCTGAAACACTTAAGCAACCTAACAATTATGGTAGCGCAGCTGTTCTCCTTTCTCCCCCGTCAATCGGGTATACGGAGTATTATAACCGTTTACTCCCCTGCCTCAAATCTCTTGTTGGCAACGAAGTCATTCCAAACGAATTGATTCCACCAGGTACCAAGCAACGGGAGAAGGTCAATAAGAGGGTTGAGGTGAACGCATTATTGACAATTATATATGGACAGTTGTTCAAGTTCTTCCTACCTAATAGAGCCAAGAATACAGAACGAATGGTCTTAACTTTCCCCAACACGTTCGCCCCAGTCCACATCGCAAAGATTAAAGAAATTGCCGCCTCTTCCTTTCATGGACTTAGGCCCGATTATCTTCGATTCATCAGCGAATCAGATGCCGTTGCATTTTACTATAACCATCACAGGCAATCGTTCATCAAGAATACGCCTTCATTAGTGCCGAGTGAAGACTTTGATAAACATATTCTTGTTTACGATATGGGAGCCGGAACGCTTGACCTTACTTATTTCATTCGTTCAAAGGTAAAAACAGGAAGGTCTTCTTATAAAACCCGCATTTCTATCGAAGGAAAAATGGGAGTAAACAAGGCTGGTAATTACCTGGATTATGTATTGGCAGAGATTCTCGTAGATTTACTTTGCAAGAAAGAAGCTGTCCGAGAGGATAAGGATAAACTCATGTCTTTGATGGACCTTAAAGCGGATGCTCTAACCAGATCCATGAAGGACGCATCGACGCTAAAGGGATTCGTCAAGAATAACCTCAAACTCCATTTGGATGACCCTGACGATACCACTATTTCAGGAGACTTGAATCTTTTCGGTTCTCAAATGCCGGTCGAAGAGATTACTATTGGTGATATCACCACTGATCCGCGTTACATATCATTTATGGAGGATGTAACGTCTGATGTTTTTGAAAACTTCTTAGCCCTGTTCGGCAAAGGAGATGACGATGCCAGATATCTACCAATTGACCTGGTTATTTTCTCCGGAAGGACGACTGGTATTTTGTCCTTACGGAGCGCTGTAAATAAGAGTCTGGCTGTTTTTGGGCAACAAGAAAAAGGGACCCTCTTTGCAGACTTGTCTGCAAAGTGTTATACCAGCCTGGATAAACCAGTAGAAAATATTACCAGTCTGAAAACCGTGGTTGTAGACGGTGCGCTTGCCTATTGTAGAGGAAGAAGTGGTTTCGAACTGATTAACACAAACGTATATGCCACCTATGGAGTCTTTTTGATTGACAATCAGGGATTTACAGAATGGCTACCACTTATCGACTATCGAACGCAGCCAGTGAAAGGCAGAGCTTCCATTTCAGATGATGGTATCACTATCAAGGAGTATGATTCACAAAAGAATCGGGCTAAATGCTCCTCTCCGATAGATCCTGATGCAGTGGATTTATCTAACTATCAGGAAATAATTATTGCCCAGACATATAGCCGTTCTCCCTTAGAAGACTGGAAGAATGGGAGGAAGGAGTTCATTTCCGTTATCGGCTCCATCCATCTTGATGGTGGAGAACCCATAAGCAAACTCCGCATGAGAGTCGATGCGCAGAATAACCTCATTTTCAACATTCAAAATCAGCCCCAAACGCTTTTACCGCATGACGATTATGAGAGTGAATCCTTTGCCCGGGCGATGTGGCCCATTGTGAGGGTCGTACGGGAACAATCAAACGAGAATACTGTGGATTTAGAAAAAGAATAATAGATATGAGAAAGTTGTTAACCACCCTTGGCGCCGCCCTTCTTTTTGCGGGGGTGCTAAATGCCCAGAATGTTACGCCAGAATTTCTCCGTGAAGAGGGGGGGGGCCACTGGGGCATTATAGATGTTGCTGTTCAAGATGGCAATTTTACAATCTCTACTAATCAGGATGAAGGAAACGTTTGGATTGAAAAAATCGATGGAAGGTATTTTCTTCTGAGCGCTGTAGATTCGCTCTTTATTAATGGCCCACATAATTTTAAAATTGATCTCCCACCGGAATCAGGCCTCTCCTTACACAACAAAGAACAAGCAAGCTTTCGCAGGCCGACTTCCCAGACGAGTATGACTATTCCTCGTCCTTTTGTTATTAATTATAAGGAACAAGAGGAAAGAGCCTCCTGGATGTTTAATCTTGTGAAACCAAATGGCACCCTTGAAAGAATTACTATTCTGCGTCATTGGCCCTATGCACCGCCTGCCATTACCTTCATCTTTGAACAGAAGGATAATCCGACTTTGAAAAAAGATTCAATTTTAACAGTACCGTGCGACAGTACAATCTATTTCTCCTCCCGTCAAGACCTCGTGCTTTCGAAAATGAGCATTGAAAAGGTTCAAGAAGGAATGTTCATTAGATTGGACAATGTCGTAATTGACGATCATCCACTTCCCGTTATACTATACAAAGGACCTGGACTGCGCGCTGATGTTGACGGAGACTTCTTCTCTTCCAGATATTACGGCGAGACAAAGGATATTGGGCAAAACCTTAATTCAATTAAGAGCATCAAGGTTGTCTACTCGTATTTGGATGACAGCTTGAAAACCGTCAAGGTTCAATCCACACATAGCATCCAGCAGTTCCCGAATGAGTCGCACGGAACGAAACACTTCAACATATTGTCCGTTCTCAGCTGCATCCTGCTTGGATTGCTACTGCTGCTTGCCGTTTCTCTGGTGTTTATCGCACCCGCTCGAAGTCGGATAACAGTATCTGAGAAAAAGGAAATCAGCAATATCTCCACGACAGTCATCCCCCCAGTTAAAGAAAAGAATGCTGACTTTGTCAAACGCGAAGACAAAAAGGCACCTGCCAGCGGTGAGAAAGATGATATAGCACAAGGAATAAACAGACTTCTTTCTACTATCAAGAGGGTGCTTGGACTGAAGAAGGATAACGAAACGTACTCCCAATTTATTGAGAGGAGAGGGGGAGAATTGGTTGCCATCGAATCTGCATCCGTTGAGATTTTCGGAAAGCCCAAGAATGGGGAATCCTATCAATCCTTCTTTAGATCTATAAAAGACCGCGCCTTGCAACTGGACAAGATGATCCGTCAGTATCTTGGACCGCGGCCGGATAATATGCCGTATCGCGAATTCTTTCAAAAGATTCATAACGAATCAGAGTTGGATAAGAAAGCCTTAAATCAGATTCATAACACCATTATCCAAACCTTGGGAACACCTGCAGATGGGCAAGATTATTCAGTGTTTCTGACACAAAGAGTAAAAGAGCTTAATGCTCTCCCACGCATACTGCAGACTTATTTCGGACTGCCAAAACCCGGGGATAGCTATGAATCCATCATTAAGGCCAGAACTGAACGTTTGTCGGCTCTTGAAAATTTAGACAGAACCGTCAAAGACATTTTCGGGCAACCTAATACGGGAGAATCCTCTACCGCTTTGCTTTCACGATGCACTCAATCACTAAAAGAACGCTTAGAACGAGAAGTACAAGGTACACAGCAAAAACTGGATGCCCAGAGACAACAACTTGAGAGCGAGCATACCAATGCAATCAATGACCTGATGGAAACGCTCCAGAGAGTCAGAGATATCAAGGAGGTAGACATGAAGTTATACTGCTCCTCACAGTTATCTATTTTAGGAAGAATGCGAAGCTCGTACAATAACTGTAGTAAGTACATCACATCTGGTTCCCCATTTGGTGAATACGCAAAGCGTATCGGCATCTCCTTAATGTCGTTTGTTGAACTGGCCGAATCCATATACGATAAGGCAGAAGAACAGGATTGTGTGACAAGCATCTCCGAACTGTTGGCTCCTGTTATCCAGAAAGCACTTAATGATCATACATCCTGGCTGAATGCATTGACTCGTCTGGAAGCATACGCCCGCACAGAGGTTCTTAGGAAGCAGATGTTAAGAGACGGGATTCAACTATCCGCTCTTACAAACCTGTTCTATGCGGTTCAAGAGTTTTTGTATAATAACCAGTATGTTTTAAATCCGCTTCCTGAACTGTTCGTTAATCCCGACAATCTGGATGACTACAATTGCGACAACATGGATATCGTAATATCCAATTTGTTTGATTATGAGGACGAGGTACAAAACAACGCAATTGTTGACGTCATCAAAATTGGATATTCCTGCAAGAATGAGCCCAGCATAAAAACGACAGTAGCATATTACTCGAAACCTGAAGCCTAATCATTATGAAACTGCTTAGCATTAAAATTAACAACTCGATTAACTGCGTCTTTAATTTCGATAACCCCAATCGATATCCAAAGACCTATGTGGTAAATAACACAAGTACCGACCCCATTCTTTTCTCGCTGCAGACGACAAACAGCAACGGAAGGATGGCATACATGCTCCAAACAGAAAGAGGACGCAAGGATATCTCCCTGCTATCAGTAGAAGATATCGAGAATGAAGTGCAAAATAAGGAAACCTCAAGTAATCTCATTTCCAGGACCATCACTTTGAAGTTTTTTGCGAGGGACTATATACCAACAGAGTTGTCAACTGAACAAAAAACGAATATAGAAAAGAAGATCCTGGAATACAAAAAAGGCTTTCCTTCTCCTGACCTTAGGAGACACTGCACTCCTAAGGGCGACTTCCTTTGTTTAGCTGGAAGTCATGAAATTGTCGAGTATACCGTCGTTCTTGTCATTGTTTCCATATCCAGGTTCGGAGCATTCCGGGAAGAGAGTAGTTCCTTTAAAATCGTTCTCTGCCCGAGAAAACACATCTATCAGGCTACGCTGGATTTTGGCTCCGAGGCATCACAGGCGTTGGAATACAACTGTAACGATGCCAAGATTGGCGGGTATAATATCATGACGCTTTTCCGGGAGCTCGGTTCCACCCTTGGGAAAAGTATTGCCCTTAACGATGAGGAATATTTGAAGAATTTGGATTACATCCAGTTCGACAAGGACAAACATCTGTTCCGTTCACATTTCTTCGCGCCCCGGTCAGTTGACATGACGACCGAATGTTTCGAACCCGCGTGTAATCCCAAGGATAATCCGCATCTGAAGATGATGACGACCTATTCGGAGATTGATTCGCTCAAGGAGACTTATTTCACCTTACCTAATGTTAAAATCGCCTCTTTGACACACGATAGACCGGAAGTGGTTGTTAAAACGAGCACTGGCGAGCAGTCAAGAGATGCCACACAGTTTCATCATAGGTATTTCTACCGCTCGGCCATTAATGCTTTCATCTATCAAATCTTAAAAAGAACCGCCTCTGAGGCCGAAGAAGAGGGTATCGTTGCATATCTCCGGTTGACGGTTCTTATGCCGAATGTATATAACCAGAAAGAGCTTAGCATTCGGATGAAAGACATTAATGAGGACGTCAGCGCATTGCTCGAACTGGACGAATTCAAGGATATCATTCGTGGAGTTGAGGTGAATTCCATATCTGAGAGCGATGCTTCAATCCTGGGTTTCATGACTGCTGACACGAAGTTAGCGCTTACCTTAAAGAAAGGAAACTATCTGATTATAGATGCCGGTAAAGGAACCTTGGATTTCTCCGTTCTCCGCTTTGACCCCGTAGCGGCAGGACAGGTTTTTCTTTCACAATATCGGTCTGGCATCGTCGGTTCAGGGAATGCCATTACTTATGCGATATTCCTGGATTTGATGAGCGCCATGCTATCTTCCGCTCCGTATCATGTTCCTCAGGAGTATATTGAATCCGGAATTAAGGCTATTATTCGTCACTTAGTAATGTCTGGAGATGAGGCGACATTAGCTGAACTGATGAAGTATGTCGAGCGGTATAAGCGATATTATGGAGAACTCTACCCCAAAGGAAAAGAGACAGGTTCCATGGTGAATGGGGAACCGAATGGGAAGAAATACGATAGCCCCGGCATTAAATGCACGTTCCTTTATGATGATACGCTAAAGAAAGTGGAAATCATTAAAAAGGGCGGGAATACCGCATCAGATGGCAAGAAGCTATTGATAAGCCTTCAGGACGATATCTTGGAATGGGTGAAGAATCTCTTCGAAGACCCGATTCACCCGGATACTTCCTCCATAAAGAGCGAAGCGCCCACTACCCTCTCCTACACAGAGCGCATGATTAACCAGCTACGGGACGATGCGTTGAAAGGATTCGGCTACGTAGGTAGAATTGATTATATCGTCATGTCCGGCCGCGCATTTCATCTGCCTCAATTCAGTGATGCGATCATTAGTGGTATCAGGAGCGTGGCAGCTTGGGAAAAAGCACAGCTCATTAGATGGGAGGATGCACAACAGGTTATCAATGCAAAGAACCTCTGTCTGTATGTCAATAACATGCTGTCTCAGGACAAATATGACGGAAGAGTGGTAGGACGGCCCGCATTACGAAAGCATGGAGAAGACCCCATCTTGTATAAAACGGATGAAGAGAAGGCGGAAATGGGAACATTCATCGCGTGGCTTAACGGGCACACGTGGACCCAGTGGGCGGTGAATCCCTGCATCACCCTCACTCAAAAGGCCAAGGGGAAAAAGCCCAAGGTTTCTCTCAAGAGTCTTTTCGGTGACAGACATCAGCCAACCATAATGAACGACAAGGACTATCTACGGGGCATCAGCGTATCCATCGAAAGTACCCTTGACCAGATAGCCATCAGCGGAACCAATTACACACTTCCCAACAATGCGAGGGTTGGAGTTCCCGCCACTATTTATTTCGACGGAGACGAATTCCTGTATGTGTCGGATGGTTCGGCACAGGGTTTCGACCCCGTCGTGTCCCCCTCTGTCTTCCATGTATTCGAGTCTACTTTCCCTTACGGATTTACACGGGATGATATCCCGATTCCAAAGGCACGATTGTCAAGACCCGCATCACCGGACAAAGCCATCTCCGTAAAGGCGGATGGTGATATTCAGGAGAAAAAAGAACCGGAGAATAATCCGCTCGAAGACTTAACGAAAGAACTGTAGCCATGTATAAGACAAGATTTATTATTAGCAGAATCATTGCATTGTGCTTAATCGTATTATGCATTCTTTCCTACATAGGCTTGTGTTTCGCAAGTGATATAGCCAAATGGTTTCTCATGGGGGGGAGCATTATTGCACTCATCTCACTTTTTATCTACATCATCAAGTATCCCGCCGTTGTTACCGTCGAGAAAGTAGAAACAAAAATAGTTGAGCGAGAGGTTCAAGTACCGGCTCAGGTTCCTTTAACCGCGCAAAAGAGCAAAGATGAATCGGCCAACATGTTGCGATATACGCCAAAAGAAGTTCAAGAGCAGAAAGAAATGAGCGAATCTGAAGCGGCTGAAAAGCCAGCTAATCCGGATTCGGTGATTTCCGTCCTGTTGAACAGCCTTGAGGACAATCACATTAACGTCTTTGAACGCCATCTTATTGATCTCCGTCCAGAAATAAGCGAGGAAGAGAAAGAGGCCCTTTTTGAAGACTTGGTAGATATCGGACTGCTCGCCATGGATTTCGTAAATATCCATACGCGCACGGTCTGCTCTTATGCCGATATGACCAAGGACCTCATCATGAAGCAAAGTGACAAGAATGAAATCCTTCGACAAATGGATCCGTCCATTCGTTTATCCCCAAAATATAACGCTCTCAGCAAGATACTGCAATCAAAGCTTCCAGGCAAGGCCTTTCTGTATTCCGGATATAAGCTATAGTTCATTATGAAATCATCAATAAAGAAGCTACTATACTTTCTCGGCATTCTCATTGCTGGTATTGTGTTGTACACGCAGGTTTCTTTCGGATTTGTCCCGCTATTCATTCTCCTTGTCCTGTTCCTCTTCTATCCCCTCATCGAGGGACACAAGAGTATCACGGGAGATCAAGCCGAAGAAGTAGATACAGTCCGGGGTCTTAAGTACATGGGGATTATTATGCTCTTCGGACTCATGTCCCTTTTTGCTTTCAAGAACTATGTTTACCCGAAAAAGGATGTTTACAAAAACATCGACCACCATGCGCTTCGAGTAGATGGATTGCTCATTGACAACTGGACAAACTTCACGCTGGCAGGCAATACCGACGATGCTTTTTTCGATGATGAGTATCACCAGGGAAGGCTTACAATTCAAAGCGTAACCGACAGTTGTGTCAGGATTCACAGTAATAGGTTTTCCGAACCCGTTTATCTGGTCTCCGGACCAGAAATGCGAGTATTTAAGCTCATTGACACATCGGGCTTTGTATCATTTCGGGATAATGACCTCGTCGAATTTGTCCAACGTACCCCACGGGGAGAATTAATCAACAGTCTCACCATACGGCCAGGACATGAGAACCATCCTTCCTGGAATTTCCTGAAACATGACCGGGATAGTGCCACATACATTTTCAATGGAAATCATGAGTCAATTGAGCACCGTTTCCTAAAAAGCGGCCTTACTCTATCCGACCTGATGGCCGGCATCATTCCCGAATTTGATCCCACGGGGATTATTATTTTTAGAGGTGACATCAATTACGATGTCAAAAACCGAGACATTGACAAGTACTATTCGAACAAAAGGTACTATATCGGATTTACCTCGGAGGCTAAATTTACCGAAATCCGGGTTAATGGCGTTTCTCGCAACCGGATAGGGAATTACGATGCCGACATCCCTTTCGGGAAACCTTTCGTCATTGGATTCGGAACCAAGAAATCTGAAACCATGTGCTTTGGGAGGCATAACGGGCGGATTTCATTGGAGTACTATCTTCCGAAGTACCAACACCTTTCTGCAAACACGGACGCTGAAGACCATACGCTTATGGTTACCACCTCCCTGTTTGATGGTGGAGAGGGCGAGATTCTTGGCGCCTATACAGAGAACATTGCGCTCTTTAACCAATTCGAACGACCCGGGAACAGGAATCAGATGCGTCCGTGGTATCTGTCGTACAAATCCGGGCATACCGACACTCCCATCAACTTTACAGTCTATAGTGACAGCACTCGTCTGAATTGTGTTACTCTCGATGCAAAAGCCCGAGAGGGAAGAAAGACGTGGGCCGACTTCAATTCTCATGATTCCCGTCTAGACTCATTACGCTACGAGAGTTACTTCAGGGGGATACACACGACTGGGAACACGGGGGAATGGTTGGTTGGCGTAGAGAACTTCAAGAACACGACTCCTTTCTCGGCCCCCAAGATGGCCATGATGATTCTTTTCGTTATCATCCTGTCAGCTATTTCCATTCGAATCAGTTCAATGACCAAGATGAGCGTCTCTGCAAGTAGAGAGCTGCTCACAGGGGCCGAATATGCGGCCTACTTAATAGTCATCGCATTCCTGACAATCCGATGCTTTCTGCTTTGGCGGATCACCGTTTTCCCTCCAATTTCCTCCATATCATACTATGAGTTCAATCATTTCAGGGACCCTGCACTTCTTAAATGGCTGTTCATCTCCATCGTCTTCTTCTATGGAGTAGTCTTGCTGTATAAGATTTATCTGCTGTCTTTCAGTAAACGTCTCCGTAGCGAGTCGATAGCCTTCTTCTTCCCGGATGAAGAACCTACTCTAAAGGAAAAGCTTCTGTCTCTCCCCCGCAAGAAGTGGTTCTTCATAACAATGATGATCCTGACATATGGAATTCTGTTTCTGATTGGCGGTTCCGGATCCCTCGCGCGCCTCACGAACATACTCATACCGGTATTGATATTCTTTTTCTATGAGTACCTCATTTTCCATTTTTACGGGAAATCATATCATGATGATCTGATTGATACTCAGTATTATAATCCAATAGGAGAGCGCCTATATCCCGTATTAATTTCTCTTTTGAATATCCTTTTGGCTTCCGGGCTAACATTTATCAAAGACGGCGGATATGGAGTGATGTTCTTGCTTTTCGGGCTTATTATCTCCATCTTCCTGATCAGCGATTTAAGATTTTACACAAATAACAGGACCAGTTCCCGCGCAATTGCCATCTCCCGGTTTGCTCTATACGCCTTGGTGTTTGCGTTCGGATGGCTATATATGCGACTCTTCATCTGGGCGCTGGATGAAAGAATCGCCTTCTCCATCGGCGTCGGTTGCACACTTTTCGTCGTCCTGTTCCTCCTATCCATCATTCTTGAGTTCAAGGATAAACTTAAATGGTGGTGGTGGCTTGTCGCCTTTTGCGTCATTGCAGGAGTCTCATTTGGCATTTATTTCGGGGCCGGGAAATTAATAGACGGAAGCCACATGGAGTATCGGACCAGGGTGCATATGGCGCCTCCGTCAGAGATTTTGGCAACGGCTATCGATGATAATGTCTCCCAGAATAAGTTCATGCAGGCTTCCCTTAACGACTTTGTCCTACAGGAGTACTCGGAGATTGGGAAAGACGTACATCCGTTCAAGCACAAAACCGAGTATTTCAAGATTCAGCCTCAATCCAAGCTCGGCGCGATGTGGTTTGCACAGACAACCGATATTGCGCTAAGCCGATTCATCATTGCAGAGCATTCTCACTGGCTGGCCATATTGCTGGTTGTTGCGCTTTTCGTATTCTTCCTGGTCGGTTCCAGGGAAACTTGTAACCATCGCGCCAGCCGATTCATCCAAATCGGTGTTCCGCTCTTGCTTTTCCTCCAGGCGGGTCTTATTCTCTTTGCGAACACGCGCCTGTTTGTTTTCTTCGGGCAGGATTTCCCCTTGATTTCCGTAACATCGAAACTCTCCTCGGTATACTTCTTTACGCTCCTCACATTATATCTTGTATCGGTTCTTCGGGAAAGAGACTTCGTGGTTGGCGGGATTGAAGGCGAAGAGATGCCCCAGTCTGAACGGGAAGAGCTTTACGAATACGATTGGCCGACATCTATTAAACTGGCATTCGTTTCTGCGGGGGTCATATTGATGCCTTTATTGGCCTCGGTGGCTTCCAACTGGAAAAAGCCGATGGACACCATGGATGGGAAATACTCCCTTGATGAGTTAATGGTTTCCGTGCATGCCGTCAAGGACTCCTTGAATTCCGTTTTTACTGAATACCAAAGAACGCATCCACTTGGCAAAATTAAGACAGACATGTCCGTTGAGATGGCACAATTCAAAGCCGACCCTGCGTATGTCCGGTTCATGGATTATGAGAAAAACGACGAGGCTGCTCGCGATTCTTCTAAGTTTGCCACCCGCATCATCGAGAACTTCATGACAAAAGGTTCGCACCATAACTCTGCCAAGGGACTGGTCCATTTGCGGACGGAACGGACATACGACACGGGTGGACATCCTCATGATGTTCTGGTGTTTGATGTAAACGACGATTTCTATGAATATCAGCTCCCCAAGAAATCCGCCTTTTCATGGAAAGGGAGCATCATCGGTGACGGCTTTGTCCCGGATCCTTCTGCCATGCGTTCACAGTCAGGTGATATTACCATAGTTAAGTTGAAGAAGGAGTGGCTGCGGAATCAGTCCAGGGATTTGGCGCTGGTCCATACTGCGGGAAGTACCGTGAGGGTGATGGGAGAGAATTCCGTAGTGGATATTTCAAGAAGAGCCGTACCCACAGTGGTAATCTCCGGGAAAGACAATATCCTGAACAGAAACAGGAGCATCCCCGTGAATATTATTCCCCGTGACAATTACTATGCCCGAAACGTGATGGTCAATGGGATGCGAACCTTCCTCTATCCCTATGGATCACAGATGTTTTGGGTCCGGGAATTTGCCAATCAAATCAAGTATTCGAAAGAGACGCTCTTCCGCCGCGGCAACAAATTGGCCACCAAGGAGGAAAAGGCTCATTTCGACGATGATGTGCCGATTACCATCAGCGAGACCCTTAGCCGGAGTATATACAGTATCTATGCCCATTCCGGTGGAGCAACCGACCGTACTGTTGTTGTCGCCGATGGTGACGGACACATCAAAGCGATGGTTGATTATCGCGGAGATAAAGATTACCGCCTTAATCCGAATAATGAAAGAGAAATCTCGCGTCTCGTTGATGAGATTTATCTGAAAGGCCTTCGCCGTTCTACTGATGAGCAGCGGTATTTCTCGACATTCGCAACCAGTCCGTTGAGACTAGGCCCCGGGTCATCACAAAAGCCGATTACTTGGACCGCCGTAACATCCGGTTATAACACCGGATTCTGGAGCAGCTTGTACATCAGTATTAAGAGCATTCCTTTTGGGAAAGATTATCTGTATCCGAAATTCGCCGGTCAATCTATTCAGAAAGCGTTCGCGTCCCTCGGTGGAGACGAAGGCCATTATGGTACTCTGCCCATTACTTTGGAGTGGTATATGTATAAATCCAGCAATTACTACAATGCAATGATGGCTTATTTCGGACTTTATACGAAAGACCAGCTTCAGTCACTACTCCCGGACAGCATTCCCACCCAGGTAGAAGAGGGGGCGCTTGTCAAACGTGCAACTAACAGAGAAGACGATGAAGACCTTTTCCCGATTATGCATGCAGATTGGGGTGCGGGCTATAATCGGTTCTCTTTTGCTAATACGCTTCGTCATACTGATTTCTCGAATCGCAATGCCTTGCTGGCATACGGCTTGGAACATAACCTTGGGATTCCGCTGAAAAGGGATTACTCGGAAAGTCTTTATCCCAGTGTTAAGCAGTACGGGAAAAACAAAAAAGAGGAGATTATCATCCGTCCCAGTTACAGGCAGGTTTCATTCTTTAATATGGGCATCCGTGACCAGCATACACGCGGCAATGAGATGATGGAAATTGGTGTCAGAACGGTTGCCTTGGGGAACAATACATCATGGATTGTTTCCCCTGTGAAGATGGCCGAAATGTATGGCCGCTTGATTACGTTGAATAAGAACTACGCGCTATCTCTAGATCCGACCTCAACGAATGAGTATCAACTCTTCGATCTTGATGGAACATGGGCTCCCACTGGCCCCACGGCCCGTCGCGCTTACCAGGAAGAAAGGCAGCGCTTTATCTATGGTCTCAGTAATGTTTTCGCAAGGAATGTAAATGGACAGACAAATATCAATGGAACGGCAAATGCTATAGCAACTGGCCTGAGCGAGCTGAATGTGTCGTTCGACAATCAAGACAACAGGGTCGGGAATTATTATGTTTACGGAAAAACCGGGACCATTGATGCCAAATGGGGCGGGATCAAACAGCAAGACCATTTGCTGGCCGTCGTGATAACCGACACAAAGATATCGGCGACAGAGGACCTCTCTGGCGTTAAATTTTATGTCCTTTACTTTGCAGATTACGGTAAGAAAGGCATCAGGCTTCCCTCGTGGCAACCGATTGATCGTGCCATCTTGGAGGCCGTCATCCGGTCTGAAGACTTCAGGAATTACATGGGACAACATAATGATTAGCATCGCCATGGAAGGATTATTAGAAATACTGCGGAGAGTAATCTCAATTGCCATTTTGGTCGCACTGTTCCTTGGAGTGGTATACTTCACCAACAAGCGGCTGTTTGTCCCCAAACAGGACACGATAACGTTGCAAAAGGCGGACCTTCCACTCTCAAGATGCACGGTGGATTTTGACTATGAAGTATTCAAAGATGCTGTCAAGAATTCATCTTGGGCAAATCTTGACGGAAGCACACTTGAAGCTAACGGGGAAGAGAACACGAACGCCTTCAACGAACGTGTGAACAGAAACGGAATGGCGGAGACCCTCGCCAATGAGTATCCTGACCTATTTAAATGGGACTCGAAAAAAGGGGAATTCGAGATGCCCAAGTCCACTGGTTATCTGACGATTCCCACCTGGATCTTATACGAATTCATTGAGAACATTGAAGATGGTCAGTAAGCTTTACATCAATCACATCCTTTTCAAGGGCCATGAGTTTGTAGGAGACACGTCAATAACGTACCGTTTCAAGCAGGCGGAGTTCGAGTGGTCATTGGACGGATTGTTCATCGGCAGGCGGTCTGCACCACTGGTCATCTGCTTTGATGACCATGAGATTGGTTGCCGAGCACGGGACACGGTTCTGTGGACAGACTTGTCAGGCTCATGGTCGCTCAGGTTTTCAGATGGAATCGAATTCGCGACCGGACTGGTTGAGGAAGTCTGGTCGCTTGAACAGTGGCTTGCATGGCTCCCCCACCTATCATCTTCGGAAGCTCTATACGGCATAGATATCCTGCTCGACCGCAAGAATGCCCTGTCACCGGTTTCATGGAAAGACTATGTTGAGTTGATATCCCTCCTTGATAAGTCGGAATACGACAGAGGCATCATTGATTCCCTTAAGCAGAAATGGCAGCGTTATGAATTAGTAAGTGCCATCCACGAAATGACCCAACTTCCACCGGCATCGGATGCAGTAGAGTGGCTTAAAGGCCGATTCCAGATAACGGACCGATGATTTATGAAATATCCGCGACTCATATTGTTTCTCGACAGCGACAACCGCATTCTAAGCCCGGCTGCCGAAGTGGTTTTCCGTTCTAAATTGGAATCCATCGGCACAAAGGCCATCACGATTGTGTCGGCAGGGGTTATCAATGAGGGCTTCGTCTCCCGGGATGAACAGATGGATGCCCTCCTTGCCGAAACAGGCCTCCACATAGACGGAATCGTCACACCTCTGTCTTTGGTCCTTCTTGAATACGCAGACTGGGTGGTCTATATGGATGATTTAAGTTGTAACTGCCGTCAACTGCAAAGAGTTTCCGATTCCCGGAAGCGTATCATGGATTTCCCCACCAAAGGGACATTAACAAATCTTTTGAAAGAATCCCCTTTCGATTATGTCCGTATTTACGAAGAGATTGAAAAAGGATGTCAGGCACTCCTTGCCAAGATAGAATAATTAAACCATTTTATAAACACCGATTGAGATGAATGCCTGACTAATTAGTGCAGATAAGCCGATGGCAAGAACCTTTACTCAGTGGCTTCGTATAGTATGCAGGACGACTCTATATGTCTGTCTTGCCTTGGTTTTTGTCATCATTTACTGCAACGTACGCATCGAAACCTACGCAAACAAACGCCTTTACGACAAGGTGGAAGAAGTGCCACACCGCCACGCTGCCGTGCTGCTTGGAACTACTCCTAAAACAAAAAGGGGCAATACCAATAAATTCTTCACCTATCGCATCGATGCCTGCGTCGCATTGTACAATGCGGGGAAAGTGGACCGGATTATTGTCAGCGGGGACAACCATCGCCGCAATTACAACGAGCCCGAAGCTATGCGTAAAGCCCTGATTGAGAAGGGCATCCCCAAGGAAGTAATATTCCTGGACTACGCCGGATTCAGGACACTGGACTCCGTTGTCAGGGCAAAGGAGATTTTTTGCCAGAACTCATATACCCTGGTCAGTCAACGCTTCCATAACCAAAGGGCAGTATTCATTGCCGGCAAGAAAAAGATTGACGCCATAGGGTACAATGCAAAAGACCCCGGACTGCCGTATGGAAAGAAAACAAAACTCCGTGAAGTTTTTGCCCGTTGCAAGGTATTTCTGGATTTGATGGTCGGCAAGCAGCCTTATTTCCTTGGTGAACAAATTGACATTAGATAGATGAAAAGAATTCTCCTATCGATTGTTTTTGTTTTGATTACGTCGGGATGGGACTATTGACAAAAGCTTTAGTTCAGCAAATTGAAACAAACAGTATATGCTTTATTATCTCTTTGATTTACTAAAAGACTATGACTTCCCGGGTCATAACCTAATGAGTTTCATATCGTTCCGCGCTATAATGGCAAATATGACAGCGCTATTGGTGTCATTGTTGTTCGGGCGCAAATTCATAGGATGGCTTATACGCCATAGGATTTATGACGGAGGCCGCGAACCCGACGCCATACAGAATGGGGAGCGTAACTTCGGTTTTGTGGACGAGAAAATAAAGAAGAAGACTCCTACGATGGGCGGGGTTTTCATTATCTTCAGCATTTTGGTTTCCGTCCTTCTTCTTTGTGATTTGACTAACATTTACACGATACTCCTAATAGTCACTCTTCTTTGGATGGGAGGAATCGGTTTTATCGATGACTATATCAAAGTCATTAAGAATAATAAAAATGGCTTGTCCAAGAAACAGAAAATCATTGGCCAGTTTACGCTTGCTCTCGGCGTCGCTCTGGCCATCTGTTTTTCGTCAGACATCGATACGTATAAGCTAATCACAACCCTCCCATTTATAAAATCAAATGAGTTTGATTACTCCTGGCTCTCCCCATTTAGTGGACAACCAGGTGTCTACTTCACCTGGGCGGTGTATCTCCTCATGATCATCCTTGTTATAATAGCTTGCTCTAATAGTACCAATCTCACTGACGGCATGGATGGGCTCGCAGCCGGGACTTCATCCATCGTCGGCGCAGTCCTCATGGCCTTCGCATGGCTGGGGGGTAATATAATATACGCTGAATACCTAAGCATTTCTTACTTACCGGGCACTGGAGAAATTGTCGTTTTCATGGCAGCCCTTGTAGGCGCTTTAGTAGGATTCCTCTGGTACAATGCTAAACCCGCCGAGGTATTTATGGGCGATGTGGGGAGCCTTGCCATAGGCGGCGTATTTGGTGTCTCCGCCGTTTTACTCCATAAGGAGTTACTGCTCCCTCTTCTCTGTGGTGTGTTTTTTATGGAAAGCCTTTCCACTATTATACAGCAGGCATATTTTAAGATTACGCGTAAACGTTACGGACAAGGTCGGCGTATTTGGAGTATGACACCTCTCCATCATCATTACCAAGAAAAAAAAGGTGGTTCCCTTGATGGACAAGTGGTTTTTCCCAAACCAAATCCACCACATGATGAAGCGAAAATTTCGGTTCGATTCTGGATTGTCCAGCTCATTCTAGCCGTGCTGACACTGGCATTACTAAAGATTAGATAGTATCAATTTATAAAGTTCCACAATTATAGCACCTGAAAACTGTTTATTTACTTTAACGGAATCAATAAGATAATATGTACAAAAAGCCATTTAGCCGCAAAAGTGTTAGTATAACGAGATTTGTTTCTTTTTTATTGTTCGGGATACTTACACTCGTGATGTACAAGTTTTCTAAAAGTTGCGCCCCAGAGTACATCTATGAGATTACTTGGCTCCCTCGACTTGTCGGTACAGTGTTTTTCTATGGGACCTTGATTATTACAACCGCAGCAGTGTTATTTATGCTCACAAAAGAAGAGACCCTTTCCTTATCCGGAAAGATAATGTATATGGTTCTCTTCTTTTCCGGAGGATTCTCGGTCTTGTGTTTTTACTATTTTCTCCGTGTCAGGGTATTTGGTTTCAGAGGCTTCCTCGCTTTTAACGATCAGTTAAGTGTTATTATTATCGTTCAGGCAGTTTGGAATCTTACTCTCCTCATTCTGTCATATATCAGGAGGACTCGCCGAGTTTTTATTGAAAATTCCACTTTTCATGACAAATATTCCGATGATATAATAAGAAGTTGCTCCCGATTTGGCATTATCGTTTCACTGATAATTATAGCCAGCACTGCTTCCATTGATGCTTATAACGCACATTTGTACAAGGGAACGGGGGCATCCAATGGGTATGAATACGTCGACCTAGGTCTGGATTCCGGAGCAAGATGGGGCACAGGCAACTTGTTATCGTCTTCGGCCGATGATTTAGGAAGTGTTTATTTCTGGGGAGAACCCTTTACGGAGGATTCTTGGATAAATGATAATTATTACACATCTACTGATGACTATGGTGATAAGATTGCCCTTTTGAAGCATGATGCCGCTAAGGAAGGCCAGGGTGACGGATGGTCTATACCGACAGACCTTCTTTGGCAGGAACTGGCCGGATGTGGCTACTTCACGACATACTATAAGGAGACCCTCGGCATAACGTTTGTCGGCCCAAATAAACATCGTATCTTCCTCCCCGTCGATTCCGAAACATACTACTGGAGCTCTTCGCCAGCTATAATCGAACCCATCGAGAAAGATGTTGATGACGACATTTGCCCATACTGCGGAAGGCCCTTTGATCACGCGTCAGAGAATGAAGACGACCCTGCATATAGAGTGGAAGCCCCCGCGTTCTTGATTATGAGATTCAACGATTCCAGCTTTAATCATCAGCACTCATACAAAAACGTTGAAGATAATTTGTGCTATATAAGACCCGTATTCTTCCACGAGTGACCCACTCGTGGCAAAACGCAGCCCACTTCAGAACTCATCGTTTTACATCCAAATAATATAACTCTCATTCTTGTAGGATGTCCTGTGGTCGTCACTCCCGAATGTCTCACGGGTCCCATCGCGCCTTACAGCCCAGCCGAAAGAGGTATGGCTTCCTACCAGGTAAATGGCGTTATCCACACCAAGATCTACGAGGGCTTGAGCGAAGTCATGGAAGGACTCGTCCGTCTCGCTGACCGCTACGAATATCTCTCCTTCCCTGTCGCAGAGGGCCTTTCGCATGGTCTTGTTTTTAGGCTCGTTCTCGACAAGGATCCCATTATCTACCAGCGGATACTGCCGGAAGAAATAACCATCTTTTTCCGTCGCCTCTTCAAAAAGCGGGGAATTCTCGGATACGCCGACCGTGACTTTTCCGTCAATGATGGCACAATACCCTTTTTTCGAGAGCCCCCAGGCGAGCGGTTGTCCCTTGAGGACGAAGGCGCCCAGTATCTCCTTGTTATCAGCCCGTATGTCAGCCGCTTGGAAAGCGAGTGCGCCACGATGAATCTGTTCTTCAGGATTGCCCACATAAAGCACGGGAGTGGCATTCTGGGGGCCATATAGGGACAGTCTGACGTCATTGATAACGGTATCTATCTTCTCCGTGTAGGGGGTATCCGTTACGGGGGTTCCGAACAGGTTTCGGCCCGATGCCGCCACAGTCGCAGGGCTCTGCCCAAGTGACTGTTCAAAGACACCCTCGACATCGCCCGGTTCTCCCTTCTTCGGCCAGAAAAAGAAACATGCCAGTCCTATGTCCGCAACAATGACGAGGGAAACCAGACTGGTTAGCCAGCCCCTGCGGGAACCTCTCCCGGCTTCCGACGCTTTTGGTGCAGAAACGGAGTTGAGTCCGATAATCCGAATCTCGTCGTCACGTATTTCCTTATTCTTATATTCCATTGTTATTCAAAGTAGCATCAATATAAGCTTTCAGTTTAATGAGGACATCGCGGGACGCCTTGAGATCCTCCCCATCAAAGAAACAAGACACGCAATCAGACAAGACGAGGCACTGCCTGGTAATATCGATGAAGTAAACGAAGTCAGTGTTCACGATGAGACCGCGACCCAGTCGGATGAAATTGATGCCATCCTTCCCCAGCTGATCCTCGATCATATCTTCAATCTGGCCAAGTTGGAAAGAGACCATCTGTTCCTTACCAAAACGCGTATGGACATGACAGTAATTCCCATCCGCCTTGATATAAACCAGATTTTCTGTAGGGACCCTCAACAACTCCGTCCCCTTGGATATGACAAGAATTCCAGGCATCTGTCTCAAATGACGTCCAAAGTTAGCGTTTTTCTTCCATCCATTCAACACCCCATTCCGTCAATGTATGAAATCCATGTATAACGTACGAAACAACTGCCCCCACAGGGGCTCATACAGCCCGTTTTCAACTCATACAAGCACCGGAAAATCGCTTGGAAATCATCTCCTTTTGCCGGACCTTTGTGTCAGGTAATCAACTAAAAAACACGCTTTATGAAAACCAAATCCATCATCTGCGCCGTCGCCGCCTGGGGAATCCTTGCGGCCGTCGCCATCACTCCCGTTTTCTCCGGCTGCTCCTGCAGCAGCAAGCATTCCATCGATGAAGGCATCTCCGACGACGGGCTCCTTCTCAACGACGACCTTGTCGCCGTCCGCACCAACGATGGCAAAGTATCCATTAAGAATGCTGCAACCGGCAAGGTCACCATCAAGGATATTAAGATCGACTGGACGGCTCCTTCCCGCAATGACTCCCTCGCCGTCTTTTGTTCCGACAACAAACGTGGATACTATAACATGTACACGGGTGAGATTGCAGTCCCGGCCCAGTACCGCCGTGCCTGGATCTTCTCGGAGGGTCTAGCTGCCGTCCAGCGCAACGGCAACATCGGCTTTATCAACCGTCGAGGCGATGTTGTCATTGACTTCAAATACCCCTATCATGGTAACCCCCTGTCGAATTTCATTTTTGAGGACGGGCACTGCGTGGTTGCCGACACCACCGGCAAATGCGGTGTCATCGACAAGGTCGGATCCTGGCTCATCCTTCCCGAGTACGACAATATCAGTTCCTATAAGGAGTACGCCATCGTCACCAAAGCAGGCGTTTCCATCCAGATGGACTACATGGGAAAGGTACTGAACTCCTTTGTCCTGGATAATATCAAGGAACTCACCTACACCGAAGAAGAACGGTTCATGAACCGTGATGGAGAGGTCGACTATGTCGAGAAGTCCATCAAGACAGGCCTCTTCGCCTACTGCGTGGGCGGCCGTTACGGCCTGATGGACGAGAACTGCCACCGCCTCACCGAGCCTCTGTATAAAGGCATCTATGCCGTAAACAAGAATATGTTCCGCGCTTACCTCCTTGACGGATGGTCCGAGGTCATCCTCAATGCAAAGGGTGAAGTGACCAAGTAGGAGGATTCCCCATGAGAAAGAAACTCGCCTACTGGCTCTTTCTCAGAATTCCATTCTGGACAGTAGTCCTCAGCTTTTGTGTTGTTATTCTGCTTAAATGGGTTCCGGTACGATATACTCCTCTGATGCTGAAGCGTGCGTTTCAGTTCAGAAGTGAGGAGAACTACCCTTCTGAACAGAAATGGGTATCCCTGGAGGATTTCTCTCCGGAACTCATTCAAGCAGTTATCGCCTGCGAAGACAACCGTTTCTTCGAACACCGTGGGTTTGACTGGAAAGAGGTCGAGAAGATGCTCGAGGATTACAATGAAAAAGGAAGCAGGATAAGGGGCTGCAGCACAATCTCCCAGCAGACCGCCAAGAATGTTTTCACGTTCGGGACACGCACTTGGGCGAGGAAAGCATCGGAGACCTTCTGGACTGTCCTTATCGAATGGATCTGGGGAAAACGCCGGATTTTGGAGGTCTACCTCAATGTCGCGGAGACAGGAAGGGGTATCTACGGGATGGAAGCCGCCTCCGAGAACTACTTCGGCATTCCGGCCAGGCGGCTGGACCGCAACCGG